>Ga0308161_1000148_pt1 | contig 179258 bp, 168 predicted proteins | sample PhyFR2_FD_201034 | JGI IMG/M metagenome (GOLD analysis project Ga0308161, IMG submission 201034) | Phyllosphere microbial communities from UC Gill Tract Community Farm, Albany, California, United States - DLSLF.R2 | ecosystem: Host-associated > Plants > Phyllosphere > Unclassified | place...
GCTAACCAGTACTAATTGCCCGTACGGCTTGTCCCTATAACCTTGGCAGTTGCAAGGTAGTGAGAGTGACAGCTGTTTGTTGATACACAGAATACGACGATACTTCTTCCAGATTCAGGGCGGCGCCCACGCACAGCGAAGTTTCACCGCTGCGAGCGCTACCCGTACAGTTTATGCCTGATGACCATAGCAAGTCGGTACCACCCCTTCCCATCCCGAACAGGACCGTGAAACGACTTTGCGCCGATGATAGTGCTGCAACCAGTGTGAAAGTAGGTTATCGTCAGGCTAATTAATAGCAGTAAATAAGCAATAAGAAGCAAAGCAAAAACCCCCGCCAGGTGACCCTGGTGGGGGTTTTTGCTTTCTACATTCCGATTTCAGCGAAAAGCAAATTAAATACTTCACTTGATCCAGATATGGGTTTACATAATTTTCCACAGAAAGTGTCGCTTTAAAGAAACTTTTCTATACAGCAAAGAACATCGGTAAGGTAGCATCTCCTTCTTTATCATTTCGAGCACAATATGACTGCCGATAGCGAACCATCCGCGCAGGCCAGCCGTTCGAAACCGCCTCGCCTCGCCACGCTGATGGTGTCGTTCGCCGGTCTGACAGTCGCCATCACCGCGCTGTTGCTGCTCACCCTGGTCGATCACTTCGCGATTCGCCACGCCAGGCAGGAAGCGCAACTACGCCTCGAACAACTTTCCTGGCAGATGCGCGACTCGCTCGATCACACCCTCGATCAAGCCGTACGCGATGTCCATCTGCTGTCGTCCCTGCCGACCATCCTGCGCATCGATAACGCCGGCACCGCCCGCAAGATCATCGAAAAGCTGCAAAGCCAATACCGGGACTACGCATGGATCGGCGTGGCCCGGCCAAACGGCACTATCCTGGCCGCCACCGGCGGCATGCTCGAAAACGGCGACGTGACGGCGCGTCCGTGGTTCCGGAAAGGGCAGCAGGCGGTGGTGGCCGAGGATTACCATCCGGCCGTGTTGTTGGGCAAGCTACTGCCGCAAGCCGCCGATCCCTGGCGTTTCGTCGACGTCGCCGGCCCCATCCGGGACAGCCAGGGCACCCTGCTGGGCGTGCTGGCGATCCACCTCAGCTGGGACTGGGCGCGCAACCTCGCGCGCAACCTGCTCACGCCCGCGCTGCGCGACTACGGCGCCGAAATCCTCGTGGTGCGCGGCGACGGCACCGTCCTGCTCGGCCCCAAGGACATCTTGGAACGACGCATCGCAACCGACAGCCTGCGCCTGGCCCTGCAGGGCAAGACCGGTGCGGTGCTGGAGCGCTGGCCGGACGGCGGCAGCTACATGACCGGCTACAGCCTGACCGGGCGCAGCGGCGACCCGACCACCTTGCGCTGGGCGATCCTGGTGCGCCAGACCGAACGCACGGCACTGGCCTCGGCCCATGCGTTCGAACGGCGTGCGCTGTGGTTCAGCCTGGGCTTGGCACTGCTGCTGGCCGCCTGCGCGGCGCTGCTGGCGCGCCGCATCGTCCGGCCGCTGAATGTGCTCAGCCGCGCGATCGAAGACATCGCCCATGCGCCCGCGCGGGCGGCTGCCACCGCGATTCCGCAGGTGCGCAGCGTGCATGAAATGCAGGTCCTGTCGGAAGCGCTGCGCAACCTGATGCGCAGCGAACGCGGTCACCAGGAAGCCCTCGAGACGATGAATGCGCAGCTGGAAGAGACCGTGGCCGAGCGTACTGCCGAACTGCAGCAGCTCTTGATGCGCGACGCCTTGACCGGCCTGCCGAACCGGCGCGCCCTGATGCAGACCCTGCCGGAAGTCATGGCGCGCGCGGCGCGCCTTGGCCGGCCGTGTGCCCTCATGTTCCTCGACATGGACGGCTTCAAGGCGATCAACGACACCCGCGGCCATGAAGAAGGCGATGCATTGCTGCGCCAGTTCGGCGCCCGCATCCAGGCCAGCATCCGCGAGACCGACCTGGCGGTGCGCCTGGCCGGGGATGAGTTCGTGGTCATCCTGGACATGGTGAACGACCAGGCGGAAGCCGAGCACAAGGCGCGTTACCTGCTGGCCCAGCTGGCCCGGCCTTTCACCCTGCATGGCGGCGCCGTGCAGGTGGGCGCCAGTATTGGCCTGGCCCTGCAATGGCCGCACGAGGCGAAGGATCCGACCTGCCTGTTGACGCGCGCCGACCAGGCGATGTACGAAGCCAAGCGCAATGGCAAGAACCGCGTCGCGGTATCGGCGCCCGTGCCCGCGACCGAGCGCGCCACGTCGCCCTGAGGCGGCGCGACGCCGGGACTCAGGCGCCGCTCAGACGCCCCACAGGATGTCGCCACCCTGGTCGCGCGTGGCGCGCAGCATTTCCAGCAGCGGATAGGCGCGGGTCGAGAAGCTTACGACCTGAGCCGCTTCGTGCTCGCTGTCTTCGTTGTCGCCATGATGGGCCTTGACGTCCTGTTCCATCTCGTCGGAGGCCTGGTGCTTGCGGCTCTCTTCGATTTCGCGTTCGAGGACGGTAACGGCCTCGGTCGCTTCGGCGGACGTGATGACGCCGTGTTCCGCTTCCGCATCCTTGTGCAGCAGGTCGAGGATGCGTTTCGCGTGCTCCTTGTACATCATGACGTTCGGGTAGGCTTTGGATTTGAAAGTTATCAGCATGGTGTTCTCGTATGGCTATCAGTGACTAAACGATAACACGACTCGAGAAGCGTCGTCGGTGCGCCGCCGCACCGGTCATCGTCATCGGTCAACGCTCACTGCGCACGGCGCCGGAACAGCCAGGCCGTCAGCAGCGCCGCCAGCGCGACCGCCAGCGCGATGGGTGCCGCAATGAGCGTCCACGTCGCAGCCCCGGACGTCAGCGATACCAGCGTAAACGACAGCCCTGCCCACGACAAGGTACTGAGAAGATCCAGTATCGTACTGGCGACGTTTTCCTTGCCGCGCTTCTGGAAGTTGCTGCGCGCGGCAGGCCGTCCGATCCACAGCGTGATCAGGCCCGCGCTCAGCACCGCGCCGGTGACGGTGAAGGCGGCCAGCAGGCCGGCCAGCGGCGCCCTTGCGATCAGCCACAGCAGGGGCAGGGCCAGCAGCAGCAGCGGCGGCATGGTGGCCGCCGCCAGCTTGGCCAGCCGGATCGTGCGCGCGGCCGCCGGCGCCGCGCGCAGCAGGTCGGGCGCGTCTTCGGCCGAGATGACGATCCAGGCCAGGCTCGCGGTCAGCGAGCTGCACAGCATGGTCAGGCCGGTGCCGATCAGCGGGCCCGGCGCGTCGCTGCCGCGCACGACCAGGACCAGCAGCGGCACCAGGTAGATCAGCTGCAGCAGCACCTGCGAAATCAGGTGCGGGTCACGAACGATCAGGCGCCATTCCTTGACGATGACGGTCTCGAACAGGCTGCTGCGGAAGCGGAAACGCACGCTGCCCGCCGGCCTCGGCGCGGCATGTCCGATGGCGGCCGCCTGCTGCAGGCCGTGCACGAAGAAGCGGTGGGTGCGTCCGACCGTCAGCAGGTAGGCCCCCAGCGCCAGCACGACCAGTCCGAACAGCGGCAAGGCTTCGCCCAGCGCCGCCCGTCCCGGCAGCCACAGCGGACTGGCGGGCGCCAGCAGGCCATGCTGCATGAGCGAGTGCGCGGTATCTGCCGCCACTTCCTCGCGGTTCCCGCGCGGCATGAGGTTGTACGCCTGCGACAGCAGGAACAGCAGCGCCCCGGCGATCGCCGCCAGCACCTGCGCCAGCACCATCGTGCGGCGCGCGCCGAACAGGCGTACCAGTACCAGCGTCAGCAGCATCGCGGCGCAGGCGATGATCGTGGCGAGCGCCGCCACCGCCGGGTAGATGGCGAGCCAGCCCGGCCGGCCCATGAACAGGGCGACGTTGGCGAAGGGGCCGAACAGGAACAGGAACAGGGTGGCACTGCTGACGGCCACGCCCAGCAGGCGTACCGCGAAGATGCTGCGCGAGGGCAGCGGCGACGACAGCAGCAGGTCGAGGTCGCCGCGTTCGAACAGGGCCAGCACGCAGGCTTTCAATCCGCTCGACAGCATGAAGGTGGCGCCCACCAGCAGCACGGCGCCGGCCGCCATGCCCTGCAGTTCCTCGCTCATCCCGCCCTTGCCCAGCGCGTACAGCAGGGCGAACGCGGCGGCGTGCATGATCACGCAGGCGAGTACCCAGACGACGATGCTGGCGGTACCGGGACGGCGCTTGCCGCCGCTGATGGCCGAGCCGTACCAGGCCAGGCGCAGTTCGTGGCCGAGCAGCCACAAGGCACTTCCGGGCGCGCCGTTCACGCCTGCTCCGTCAAATGCAGGAACACGTCCTCGAGGCTGCCGCCGAGCGTGCGTTCGCGCAGCTCGGCCAGCGTGCCCTCGGCGATCAGGCGGCCCTGGCGGATGATGCCGATGCGCTGGGCCAGGCGTTCCGCCACTTCCAGGATGTGGGTGGTGAGAATGACCGTGCCGCCGCCGGCCACGTGCGACAGCAGCAAGTCCTTGACCTGGCGCGCGGCGGCGGCGTCCAGCCCGGTCAGCGGCTCGTCGAGGATGAGCAGTTGCGGCTCGTGGATCAGCGCGCCGGCCAGTGCCAGCTTCTGCTTCATCCCGCGCGAAAAACCTTCGGTCAGCTCGTGCGCGTGCTTCGACAGGTCCAGCCAGTCCAGCAGGTGGCGCCCGCGCGGCTCGGCTTCCTCGGGACGCAGGCCCCACAGTCCGGCGACGAATTCCAGGTACTCGGGCGGTTTCAGCTTCCCGTACAACAATGCGTCGTCCGGCAGGTAGGCCATGCCGCGCTTGGCCGCCGCCGGGTCGCGCGCCATGTCGATGCCGAGCACTTCGACTTGTCCTTCGTCGGGCGCCAGCAGGCCGGTGACCATGCGCAGCGTGGTGGTCTTGCCGGCGCCGTTCGGGCCGAGCAGGGCGTACAGTTCGCCGCGGCGCACGGTGATGTCGAGGCCGTCGACTGCGGGACGGCCGAAATGCTTGCGCAGGCCGCGCAGCTGGAGGGCAGGGGTATCGCTGGACGTAAGACTCAAGACAGGCCTCAGGGAAGAGTAAAGGAGGTGAGGAACTGGTCGATCTGTTCGGGCGGCACGTTCTTGTCCTTGCCGACCACGATCACCTGGTAGAAACGCGTACCGCGCGCCTCGAAGTGACCGACCAGGCGCATCGGGGCCGGCCCCGGCCCGGTGGCGTCGACGTCGAGGCTGGCGCGGCTGTCGCCGCCGGCGGGTGCGGAAGCCGCTTGCTTGCGCGCCACGGTCGCACCGGTCGCGCCGATATTGCGCAGCAGCGCGCGCTGCATGGCGTCCAGCGCGGTGCGCGCCCGGGCGGCGTCCGGCGCCTCGGCCGCGCCGACCGCGAAGGTGGCGCCGTCGACTTCGGCCGCGGTCATGGTCATGTTCACCCGCATACCGTCCAGGTCGATGCTGCGGGTGGCGCTGCTCGGCTTGGCCGGGAAGGTCACGCGGTAGCCGGCATCCGGACTGGCGTAATCGCGCCAGTTGTACTTCGGGCTGCAGGCGACCAATGCCAGGCAGGCCACGGCCAGGAGTCGGGTTGTCATGCGCATTGTCATGGATGCATGTTAGCAGGGCCGGCGCCGTTGCGATACATGCATATATGCAACTTTTTTGCCACGGTCGCACGATATCGCGGACTAGCTATCCGAACTGGGCGTTGTCCGGAACAGCCCGCATGAGCTGCCGTATCACGGCGCCGCCCGCGCTCATCGCCATCCCGCGCCAGTTCAGCCGCACCTTCCGCATCGAGACCGGGCAGTCGCCGGCGCGTGCCATCGAGGAGCCGTGGGTGGAAGCGGCGCGCGCCCCGATCGAGGGCGGCGACCGGTCGATCGATGCGGTGGCGCGCGAAACCGGGTTTTCCGATCCCGAGCGCATGCGGCGCGCTTGCCTGCGCGCCTTCGGCCAGCCGCCGCAGGCGATCAAGCGCGCCGCGGATTACTTACCAGCCCAGGTCCTTCAGCAGCGGCACGGTCAGGTCGTACGGCGGCACCATGTTGATGGTGAGGTCGGCACTGCTGTTCGGCTCCATCAGCAGGTTCGGGACGGCGCTGACATCCCAGTGCGACACCGACGAGCCGCTGACCAGCGGGTTCGGGGTGTACAGCAGCGGGTTGCCGTTGGCGTCCGCGCCGGCGATGCGTACCGGATCCACGCCCAGCGACACGGTGACGACGCCTGCCTTGCTGCGGCTGCCGTACGGCACCGCCGCGGCCACCGCCGCCTTCAGCGCCTCGCCGTCGGCCTGGCTGATGCCGGCCGAGGGGATGGTGATGGTGGCATCGCTGCCGCCCGGTCCGATGACGCCGGCCACGTTGTTGGCCAGCAGGACGCCGACCGCGCCCGCGTTCTGCGCATTCTTCACCTTGACCGCGAAACCGCAGCTGCCGCGGCTGATGACCACGACCTTGCCCCTGACCGCCATCGTATTGGCGTTGTCGAAGGGTTCGCACCCGGGGCCGGCTTCACCGGCCTGCGGCGTGAGCGTGGCCAGGGCGCCAAGGGTACCGCTGGTCGGCATCGCCGGACCGAAAGCCGAGGGGTTGAAGTCGATGTTGCGCGTGCCGCCCGCCGCCGGCGAACTGGTCTTGATCAAGGGAATATGCCGCAGGAAGCCGGCACCCGCCTTCACGTTCGGACCGACCCACGCCACTTGCAGCGGATTGATGGCCGACGCCCTGCGCTCCGCCGCCGTCATGTTCAGCCAGGTCTTGCGTGCGGTATTGTCATACATGTACGGCTCCCAGATACTGGGCAAGCCGCCGTTGGCGGTGTAGGTACCGGTGTTGGGGTTCAGGCGGTTGCCGGTCGAGGTCTGCACCGTCGTGACCGAAAAGCCAAGGCCGTGGCCCAGTTCGTGCAGCAGGGTGGTGACGAAGTTGACCTTGCCGTCGGCCTTGCCGTCCAGGCCCAGGTAGAAGGGCGAGCCGCTCAGGCAGTCCGGGTTGCCGAGGTTGATGTTGAACTGGGTGCGGATGTCGTAGCCGCTTGTGCCGCTGGCATTGGGACCGCTCAGGTTGACGCCGGCCAGCTTGTTGGCCAGGGCTTGCGGATACCAGGTGTTCGGCTTGGCGTTCGCGAAGTCGTGCCAGACCGATGCCGCGCCGGCGCTGCCGAGGGTGGCGCTGCTGGCGCTGCAGGCCAGCGCTTCCCAGCCGGCGTTGACGTTGATGGTGACCTTGCTGTCGATGTTCTTTTCCCAGATGGCGGCCACGTACTTGTAGACGTTCCAGCGCTGTTCGCCGAGCGTGGTGCCCGGGTTGCCGCCGACCGGGGCGACCGGGGTCGGGTCGTTGAAGCCGTAGCCGGCCGGGTCGCGGCTGTAGATATTGATGGTGGTCGCCTGGCTGGCCAGGCAGGTGAAGGCGCAGGCGGCTGCGATCAGCGAACGCGAAAGGGCGGGGATGCGCATCGATTACTCCGTGACTTGGGTGTTGGGGGCGGCATGCACGTGGGCGGCGTTCGGTTCGCCGCCATGCGCGTCTTCGCAAACCATCTGGATCTTGCCGTCCGGAGTACGGACCGCGACCACCGAGGTCATGGCTTCTTCGTTCAGCTCGATCCCGCCGGCGCCGCTGCTGTGGAATTTGCGCACCATCGGCTGGGGGGCGATACGCGCCTTCCTGGCCGCCTTCAGTGCCTCCAGGGCGGCCTGCTCTTCGGGCGTGGCCGCGCGCAGCTTGCCGGTGGCCGGATCGCGGCTGATGGTCTGGGCGTCGGGGGAGGGGGCGCTTGCTTGTGGTGACTGTTGCTGCGCCTGCTGTGCGGAGGCGGGCAGGGCGCATGCGCACAGGGTCAGGGCGGCGGCGGTGCCCAGCAGGCGCTGGATGGCATTCAGGTTCGACATGAGGTTCTCCGGGATGTGAGGGACGATCAGCGGCGCGCACGGCGGCGCATGGCGCCCATGCCGAGCAGGCCGCCGGCCAGCAGGGCGATGCTGGCCGGTTCCGGCACGTCCACGCTCAGGGTGTCCAGGCCGACGTAGTTGGCGGTGTCGTAGGTGCCGGTGAACTGGAAAGCGAAGCGCGCCGAACCCAGCGCATCCGCGCCGATCCAGGCGGTGTAGCGGGTCCAGTCGCTGTCCGGCACCGGGTTGACCGAGGTCAGGGCGGTGCCGGTGAAGCTGCCGTCGGCGTTGATGAAACCGAAGTTGACCTGGTCGGCATAGCCTTCGCCGGCGGCACGCAGGTAGAACGAGACGGTAGCGCCCAGGCTGGCGTCGAAGGTCGGCGTGATCAGCCAGCTGTCGATGCTGCCGCCTGCGGGTGCGTTGTCGTAATTGGCCGCCGCATACGAGTAGGCTGCGCCCGAGTGCGCGCCGAAGACCGAGGTCGTGCCCTGGTACCAGCCGCCCGTCGCGCCGCCGGGCGTGCCGGCACTGGCGAACATCCATCCGCTGGCGGCCAGGCCGGGAACACTGTCGAAACCTTCGGTGAGGACGACGGCCGCCTGGGCCGACATCGTCATCGCTGCAAGCACCGCTGCGGCAAACGCTTTTTTCATCATGTTGTCATGCACTCCTGAGTTTTGGATGACGGGACAAGCCAAGACTTGTACTCCGGATAGGGCGCCAGGGGTCGAGGAGGGTATCGCTCGATTGTGCGCCACTCTTTACCGCCATCGCATATAGCGTGCCAGACAAGTAACAACATGATTTCCAAAGGAAAAAAATAAAGTCAGGGTAAACATGTCATCAAATTGTAAGATTTCCTGACAAACATCCTTTTTCTCGATGCTTATAGTCAATATTTAGCCGATATTTTTTACACCTTGTAAATTAAACATTTATTTATAGAATTAAAAATTAATCGGCATCTATATCGCCAGGCGGACGATTGGGCACGGCACGGGGACAAGGCGGTGTGACGCCCAGAACATCGGCGCCGACCCGGGTGGAATACGCGCCGACAAATGTTAAACGCGCGTGACGCAATTCAGAGGAATCGGCGCAATTTGGGAAAGGCTCAGCGCTCGCCCAGGCCGCGCCGGTACTGGATCGCTTCCGCCACGTGTTCCGCCTGCACCTGGGCGGCGTCCGCCAGGTCGGCGATGGTGCGCGCCACCCGCAGCACGCGGTGATAGGCGCGCGCCGACCAGTGCAGGCGCTGCATCGCCTCGCCCAGCAAGCGCGCGGCCGGCGCTTCCAGGCGGCAGTGCTGGTCGATCTCGCGCGTGCCCAGCCTGCGGTTGGCCTTGCCCTGGCGCGCCAGCTGCAGCGCGTGGGCACGGCCGACGCGTTCGGCCACCGCCGCGCTCGGCTCGCCGTCGGCCAGGGCGGCCATGCCGTCGGGCGCCATCGCCGCCACCGGGATCTGGATGTCGATGCGGTCGAGCAGGGGACCGGAGATGCGGTCCTGGTAGCGCTGCACCGCGTCCGGCGTGCAGCGGCACTTGCCGGACGGGTGGCCGAGCCAGCCGCAGGGGCAGGGGTTCATCGCCGCGATGAGTTGGAAACTGGCGGGAAAGTCGGCCTGGCGCGCGGCGCGCGAGATCGTGATCTCGCCCGATTCCAGCGGTTCGCGCAGCACTTCCAGCACCTTGCGGTCGAACTCGGGCAGCTCGTCGAGGAACAGCACGCCGTGGTGCGCCAGCGAAATTTCTCCGGGGCGCGGATTGGCGCCGCCGCCGACCAGCGCCACGCCCGAGCTGGTGTGGTGCGGGCTGCGATACGGGCGGCGCCGCCACTGCTTGACCGAAAAGCCGCCGGTCAGCGACTGGATCGCCGCCGTTTCCAGCGCCTCTTCCTCGGTCATCGCCGGCAGCAGGCCGGGGAAGCGCGACGCCAGCATGCTCTTGCCGGCGCCGGGCGGGCCGATCAGCAGGGCGGAGTGCAGCCCGGCCGCCGCCACTTCCAGCGCGCGCTTGACGTGCTGCTGGCCCTTGACCTCGGCAAAGTCGGGATATACCGGCATGCCGTCCGGCAGGGCGGGGCGGTAGCGGGCCAGGCGGCCCTCGTCGCCCCTGGCGGCGAAGTGCGCGCACACCTCCAGCAGCGTGCGCGCCGGGTGGATGACGGCGGCGCCGACCAGCGCCGCCTCGCCGGCATTCGCCTGCGGCAGCACGAAGGCACGCTGCCGCCCGTCCGGGCCGGCGCCGCTGCGGTGCATGGCGAAGCTCATCGCCAGCGCGCCGCGTACCGGACGCAGCTCGCCGGACAGCGACAGTTCGCCGGCGAATTCGTAGCGGTCCAGTTCCTTGCCCGGGATCTGCTCGGACGCGGCCAGGATACCGAGCGCGATCGGCAGGTCGAAGCGGCCGGATTCCTTGGGCAGGTCGGCCGGCGCCAGGTTGATGGTGATGCGCCGGTTGGGTACCTCGAAGCCGGAGTTCTGCAAGGCGGCGCGCACCCGGTCCTTGGCTTCGCGCACTTCGGTATCGGGCAGGCCCACGATATGCATGGCCGGCAGGCCATTGGCCAGGTGGACCTCGACGCTGACGGCGGGCGCCTGCATGCCGGCCAGGGCGCGGCTGCGTAGGACGGCAAGGCTCATGGGACCTCTCGCGGATACGGGACCCGCGAATGGTGCGCCGGATGGCGAATTCGGCCTTGAGGGTGCCCAAAGGTGAGCCGTGGCGGCTATCATGGCGCCCATGCCGAAACTGATCCTGACCTGCGCCATCCTGGGCGTGCTGTTCTGCACGCTGTGGGGACCTTCGTTCTTCGTGGCGCGCCATCTGTGGCGCAAGGGGGACTGGGCCGCGGTGCGTGCGCTGCGGCTGCTGTGGCCGGTCCAGCTGGTGCTGGCGGCCGGGCTGATCTTCGCCGCGGATGCCGCCGGGGTGGCGAATCCGCTGGCGTGCGCCATCGCGATCATCGTCGGCGTGAGCCTGGCCGGCGCGGCGGCGTTTGCCGCCTGGCGCCTGCTGCTGGGGATGATCGCCCGCTGAACCGTTCAGCGGACCGGCGGTTCAGATCTTGGTATCGGAGGCCGCCAGTTTCGCTTCCAGCAGCGCCACGCGCGTTTCCAGCGCTTCCAGCTTGGCGCGCGTCTTGGCCAGCACCTGGGCCTGGATATCGAATTCTTCCCGCGTGACCAGGTCCAGTTTCGAGAAGCCCTGGGTCATCATGGCCTTGACGTTGCGCTCGATGTCCTTGGCCGGCGAGCTGTCGATCGCCTGGTTGATCTTGCCCTGCAGATCATTGAAGAAATTGTTCATTTAATTCTATTCCTTGTGTCCGACGCGGTGCGCACCACCGCGGTGCGCGCACGCTTGAATTGGTGCGCGCACCGGTTTGGCGCACACCGCGAAGACGTCGCTTGTTTTTTTGAAACCAAAAGTGGGGGCCTTGCCCTCGAAAACAAGGACCTCCCTGCCAGGTTCGGGGTGGCACGCATCCTGCTAAAGCATACCTAAAACATAAGAGGATGCAGATTCAATTGTAAACCGCCTCAACAGGATCCGTTCAACAACAGGGGAGCATGGCATGAAGCGTCGTTGCAGCAAGTGGTTCCAAGCATCAGTCCTCGGCGCAAGCCTGTGGACACTCGCCATTGGTCTTGCCGGCGCCCAGGAACAACAGCCCGAGAGCACAGTGAGTTTCAACGCCGCGGTGGTCAGCGATTACCGCTACCGCGGCCTTTCCCAATCCCGCCTCGACCCTGCGCTGCAGGGCGGCGCCGACTACGTGCACAACCCGACCGGTTGGTACGTGGGCACCTGGCTGTCCACCATCAAGTGGACGAAAGACCTGGGTGGCGACGGCAATATCGAGTGGGATGTATATGGCGGCAAACGCGGCAACCTGAGCGGCGACATGACCTATGACGTCGGCGGACTTTATTACTTCTACCCGAACAATAGCCTGACGCCCAATGCCAACACCTTCGAACTGTACGGCCAACTGGGCTATGGACCGGCCTACATCAAGTATTCGCATGCGCTCACCAACCTGTTCGGCACCGCCAACAGCAAACGCAGCGGCTATCTGGACGTGGGCGCCAATGTCGACATCGGCAACGGCTTCGTGCTGAACCTGCACGTCGGGCGCCAGGAAGTGCGCCACAACGATGCCGTCTCGTACACCGACTACAAGATCGGCATCACCAAGGATCTGGGCGTGGCCTCGGTGGCGTTGGCCTATGTGAAAGCCAACACCCGTGGCTACCTGAGCCCGTCCGGGGACAACCTCGGCAAGTCAGCGGCTTTGTTGACTGTTTCAAAAACTTTCTGAAAGAGGCAATCGCATGAAAATGATCACCGCCATCATCAAACCCTTCAAGCTCGACGAGGTCCGCGAGGCCCTGTCGGAGATCAACGTGCAGGGCATCACGGTGACCGAAGTGAAGGGTTTCGGCCGCCAGAAGGGGCACACCGAACTGTATCGCGGCGCCGAATACGTGGTCGACTTCCTGCCGAAGACCAAGATCGAGGCGGCGGTGGACGATGCCATCGTCGACCAGGTGATCGACACCATCCAGAGCGCGGCCCGCACCGGCAAGATCGGTGACGGCAAAATTTTCGTCTCCAATCTGGAGCAGGTAATCCGTATCCGTACCGGCGAAACCGGCAACGATGCGCTGTAAGGGGGAACAGATGACCAACACCATTACAAAACTTATCGCCGGGGCCGCGTTCGCCCTGGCGCTCGGCACCTCGCTGCCGGTCCTGGCGCAGGACGCCGCCAAGCCGACGGCGCCGGCCGCCACTGCCGAAGCGCAGGCAGCGGCGCCCGCCGCCGCCGCCCCGGCCGCCGCCGACAGCGCTGCACCCGCTGCCGCCGCGGCAGCCCCGGCCCCGGCTGCCGCAGCACCGGCTGCCGCACCGACCCCGCAGAAGGGCGACACGGCCTGGATGTTCGTCGCCACCCTGCTGGTCATCATGATGACCATCCCGGGCCTGGCGCTGTTCTACGGCGGCCTGGTGCGCGCCAAGAACATGCTGTCCGTGCTGCTGCAGGTGTTCACGATCTTCGCGCTGATCATCGTGCTGTGGTGCCTGTACGGCTATTCGCTGGCCTTTACGGAGAACAATGCCTTCATCGGCGGCTTCGACCGCGCCTTCCTGAAGGGCATCTGGGATCCGGTCGCGGCCACCTTCACCACCGCCGCCACCTTCAGCAAGGGCGTGGTGATTCCCGAATTTATCTACGTGGCCTTCCAGGGCACCTTCGCCGCCATCACCTGCGGCCTGATCGTCGGTGCCTTCGCCGAGCGCGCCCGCTTTGCCGCGGTGCTGGTGTTCGTGGTGCTGTGGTTCACCTTCGGCTACCTGCCGGTGGCCCACATGGTCTGGTTCTGGACCGGTCCGGATGCGATCAAGGATGCCGCCACCCTCGCCACGGAAAGCGCCAAGGCCGGCTGGCTGTGGCAGAAGGGCGCGCTGGACTTTGCCGGCGGTACCGTGGTGCACATCAATGCCGCCGTCGCCGGCCTGGTCGGTGCGATCCTGATCGGCAAGCGCGTCGGCTACGGCCGCGAATCGATGGCCCCGCACTCGCTGACCATGACCATGATCGGCGCCTCGCTGCTGTGGGTGGGCTGGTTCGGCTTCAACGCCGGTTCGGCCCTGGAAGCGGGCGACGTCGCCGCGCTGGCCTTCGTCAACACCCTGCTGGCCACCGCCGGCGCGACCCTGTCCTGGCTGTTCGGCGAGTGGATCACCAAGGGCAAGCCGTCGATGCTGGGCGCCGCCTCGGGCGCCGTGGCCGGCCTGGTGGCGATCACCCCGGCCTGCGGCTTCGTCGGTCCGATGGGCGGCCTGATCATGGGCCTGGTGGCCGGCATCGTCTGCCTGTGGGGCGTGAACGGCCTGAAGCGCCTGATCGGCGCCGACGACTCGCTGGACGTGTTCGGCGTGCACGGCGTGGGCGGCATCCTGGGTGCGCTGCTGACCGGCGTGTTCGCCGCGCCGCAGCTGGGCGGGCAGGGCATCTTCGACTACACCATCAACAAGATGTCGGCCGATCCGTATTCCATCGCCAGCCAGGTGCTGGTGCAGGCGGAAGCCGTCGGCACCACCGTCATCTGGTCGGCGGTCGTGTCCTTCATCGCTTATAAAATCGTCGACGTCGTCGTCGGCCTGCGCGTGCCGGAAGATGCCGAGCGCGAAGGCCTGGACATCACCAGCCACGGCGAGTCCGCCTACCACTCCTGAATCGGACGCTGTCACCGAAAGCGCCCTGCGGGGCGCTTTTTTTATGTCCCTCGGGTATCTGGCCTTTAAAATGTGTGGCACAGCCCCAATTTGAACCTACCCCATACCGCTAAGAAGCCCCAAGGACGTCAACACTATGGTTCCGCACCTCGCCACCGCACTGACCGGTCCCCTGATGGACCTGGAAAAGAAAATCCTCGAAGCCACCCCCGCGATCGAGCGCTGGTTCCGCCTCGAGTGGCAGGAGCATACGCCACCATTTTATTGCTCGGTGGACCTGCGCAATGCCGGCTACAAGCTGGCGCCGGTGGACACCAACCTGTTCCCGGGCGGCTTCAACAACCTGTCGACCGAGATGCTGCCGCTGACCGTGCAGGCGGCGATGGCGGCGATCGACAAGTATTGTCCGGACGCGCGCAACCTGCTGCTGATCCCGGAAAGCCACACGCGCAACCCGTTCTACCTGCAGAACGTGCAGCGCCTGATGCAGATCTTCCGCCAGACCGGCCTGCACGTGCGCCTCGGTTCGCTGTCGCCGGACGTCACCCAGCCGACGCCGCTGGCGCTGCCCGACGGTAACATGCTGGTGGTCGAGCCGCTGGTGCGTTCGGCCAATGGCCGCCGCGTCGGCCTGGCCGATTTCGACCCGTGCACGATTCTGCTGAACAACGATTTGTCGGCCGGCATCCCGAGCATCCTGGAAAACATCCATGAGCAGTCGCTGCTGCCGCCGGTGCATGCCGGCTGGGCGATCCGGCGCAAGAGCAACCACTTCAAGGCCTTCGACGAAGTCGCCAAGAAGTTCGGCAAGCTGATCGACATCGACCCGTGGATGGTCAACCCGCTGCACAGCAAGCTCGGCGAGGTGAACTTCCAGGAAGACGTCGGCATGGAAGCGCTGGCGGACAACGTGTCGGCCCTGCTGTCCAAGATCAAGAAGAAGTACAAGGAATACGGCATGAAGGACCAGAAACCCTTCGTCATCGTCAAACCCGACGCCGGCACCTACGGCATGGGCATCATGACGGTGAAGGATGCCAGCGAGCTCAAGGACCTGAACCGCAAGCAGCGCAACAAGATGTCGGTCATCAAGGACGGCGTGGCGGTGACCGACCTGATGATCCAGGAAGGCGTGCCGACCTTCGAATCGATCAACGACGCGGTGGCCGAGCCGGTGGTGTACATGATCGACCGCTACGTCGTCGGCGGGTTCTACCGCGTACACGCCGAGCGCGGCGTCGACCAGAACTTGAACGCGCCGGGCTCGCAATACGTGCCGCTGGCGTTTGCCCAGCAGCACGCGATGCCGGACCTGAAGGCCAAGCCGGGGACCGCGGCGCCGAACCGCTTCTACGTGTACGGCGTGGTGGCGCGCCTGGCCTTGCTGGCGGCGTCGCTGGAGCTGGAGCGTACCGATCCGGATCCGGAAATCTATTAATCTTTTCTCGCCATGTAGACGAAGTGCGAGCGCAGCGGCGGCACGACGGCCGTCAGCAGCTCGGGCACCAGCCACGGCAGGCGCGCAATGGCCCGGCTCAGCGGCGGCAGCAGCATCAGCGTGCGGTAGTGGCGTTTTTCGGTGGGCCAGAAGCGCAGCAGTTCGACGTCGGTGACCTTGCGGACGTTGGCGTTGCGCGGATTGTTGTAGCGGAAGTCGAAGATCATCGTCCAGCCGCCGGGCTTGAGCACGCGCCACATCTCGGCGGCCAGCGCGCGGCGCGTGTCTTCGTCGAGGATCGACGAGAACACGGTGTGGGCGCTGACCAGGTCCATGCTGTCGTTCGGGAAGGCGTCGAGCTGGCCGAAGTGCCAGCGCACGCCGGGCGCGGTCTGCACCCGCGCCCGCTCCAGGCGGTCCTGCTGCAGCTCGGTGCCGGCCAGGCCGCCCGGCGTGGCGCCCCAGTCGATCAGCTGGCGTATGAACAGGCCGTCGCCGCAGCCGACGTCGAGCGCGCGCAGCGCCGACAGGTCCGGACCCACCGTGGCCGCCAGCAGGGCCGCCAGCACGCGCGCGCGCTGCGCCGACTGGTGCACGATTTCCGGACGGTGCCAGGCGTAGCGCGCCAGCGCGGCGCCGCCGTGCCACTGGCGGTAGACATGATTGATGCGTTCGTGCTCGGCCTGGTTTGTCATCGGAATCCTCCAAGCCGTCATCTTCGCCAACCGGCCCGTTTTCCCGCTTGAGAGACCGCAAGGATGGGCCGAATCGATAGCTTTTTGCCAATGGGAATCGGTTGCGCTGGCGTGTCCTCGACGCGGCCGAGGCCCGTGGCCGCCCTTTCCGCGAGAATCCGTGTTTCCGGCTAAAATCAGGACATTGCCCCGATTGGAACCCACATGAAAATCGCTTTTCTCGCCGATCCGCTGTCCGGCTTCAAGACCTACAAGGATTCGACCTTCGCGATGATGCGCGAAGCGGCCCGCCGTGGCCACCGGATCTATGCCTTCGAGCAGCGCCACATGGTGCTGGAGCAGGGCGTGGTGAGCGCCGAGGTCACGGAAATCACGCTGACCGGCGATGCCGACGACTGGTACCGCGCCGCGGATGCGGAAACGGTGCGCCTGTCCGAGTTCGACGCCGTCCTGCAGCGCAAGGACCCGCCGTTCGACATGGAATACATCTACAGCACCTATCTGCTGGAGCTGGCCGAGCGCCAGGGCGCGCGCGTGTTCAACAAGCCGCAGGCGATCCGCGACCACAACGAAAAGCTGTCGATCGCCCGGTTCAGCGAGTTCACCTCGCCGACCCTGGTCACGTCCTCGGGTACCCGGCTGCGCGCCTTCCATGCCGAGCACGGGGACGTGATCCTCAAGCCGCTCGACGGCATGGGCGGCGCCGGCATCTTCCGCGTCAAGGACGATGGCCTGAACCTGGGCTCGATCATCGAGACCCTGACCGACAACGGCAAGCGCACGATCATGGCCCAGAAATACATTCCGGCCATCGTCAAGGGCGACAAGCGGGTGCTGGTCATCGGCGGCAAGCCGGTGCCGTTCGCGCTGGCGCGCATACCGCAGGGCGGCGAAGTGCGCGGCAACTTGGCCGCTGGCGGCCTCGGCGTGGCCCAGCCGATCACCGAGCGCGAACGCGAGATCGCCGAGGCGCTGGGCCCGGTGCTGGCGGCGCGTGGCCTGTTGCTGGTAGGATTGGATGTGATCGGCGATTTCCTGACGGAAGTGAACGTGACGAGTCCGACCTGCTTCCAGGAGATCACCGACCAGACCGGCTTCAACGTGGCCGGGATGTTCATCGACGCGCTCGAACAGGCGGTCACAGGAAACTGATATGGTAGGCATTCTGCTGATGACCCACGCACCGCTGGGTCAGGCATTCATCGCCGCGGTGGCACACGTGTTCCGCGGTCCCACGGAGCTGTTCGAAGCGATCGACGTGACCGCGGACCAGGACACCCACGAGGTCAACGAACTGGCGCGCCAGGCGATCAAGCGCCTGGACGATGGTGACGGCGTGCTCGTCATCACCGACATCAAGGGCGGCACGCCGTCCAATTGCTGCAACGCGCTGGCCCAGGCGGGGCATGTGGAAGTCATCGCGGGCATCAGCCTGCCGATGCTGCTGCGTGCGATCACCTACCGGCGCGATACCCTCGACGTGGTGGTCGAGATGGCGCTGGCCGGCGCGCAGAACGGCGCGGTCAGGGTCGACAACAGGATCCGGGTCGGCTCCTAGCCGCCCATTTGATTGGCGAGACGATAAAAATATATGATTCAGCAAGAACTCGAGATTATCAACAAGCTGGGCCTGCACGCCCGCGCCTCCGCCAAGTTCACCCAGCTGGCCGCCCGCTTCAAGAGCGACGTCTGGCTCACCCGCAATGGGCGCCGCATCAACGCCAAGTCGATCATGGGCGTGATGATGCTGGCTGCCGGCAAGGGCGCCAAGGTCATGCTGGAAGCCGACGGACCCGACGAAGCGGCGTGCATCGCGGCGCTCACCGCCCTCATCAACGACAAGTTCGGCGAAGGCGAATGATGGACACCGCATTCTTCGAGGTACTCTGATGCCGGAATCGAGAGCCGGTCGCGGTCACCCAGGAAAATCGATGGCATCGTTCACCCTGCATGGCATTCCGGTCTCGCGCGGAATCTCGATCGGGCGCGCGCACCTGCTCACGCCGGCCGCGCTCGACGTCAAGCACTACCTGGTGGCGGAAGAGCAGGTCGAGGCCGAGGTCAGGCGCCTGCAGCACGCCATCGGCGTGGTGCACGGCGCCTTGCAGGATCTATGGAACGAGCTGCCGAAGGACGCGCCGACCGAACTGGGCGCCTTCATCGACGTCCACGTGCTCATCCTGTCGGACCCGATGATCTCCGAGGCGCCGCTCGACATCATCCGCACGCGCCACTACAACGCCGAATGGGCGCTGGTGACCCAGATCGACGAGCTGTCGGCGCAGTTCGACGAGATCGAGGATCCCTACCTGCGCGAGCGCAAGCAGGACATCCAGCAGGTCGCCGAGCGCGTACTGAAGGTCCTGATGGGCACCGAGCTAAGCGCGCCGCCGCCGGCGCCGGCCGGCGAGGACCAGTTCCAGCCGCAGATGATCGTGGTCGCCCACGACATCTCGCCGGCCGACATGCTGGCCTTCCGCGACCGCTCCTTCGTCGGCTTCGTGACCGACGTCGGCGGCCAGAACTCGCACACGGCGATCGTCGCGCGCAGCCTGGACATCCCGGCGGCGGTGGGCATGAGCCAGGCCTCGCGCCTGGTCGAGCAGGACGACTGGGTGATCGTCGACGGCGATGCGGGCGTGGTCATCTGCAATCCGAGCACGCTGGTGCTGGAGCAGTACCGGGCGCGCCAGAATGCGCTGATCAAGGCGCGCAAGCGCCTGTTCAAGCTCAAGAAGACCCCGGCGGTCACCAAGGACGGCACCGCGATCACGCTGCTGGCCAACATCGAGCTGCCCGACGACTGCCCGGCGGCGCTGGACGCCGGCGCGGCCGGGGTCGGCCTGTTCCGTTCCGAGTTCCTGTTCATGGGCCGCGGCGCCCAGGCCCTGCGCGTGCCGGGCGAGGACGAGCAGTTCGAGCAGTACCGCAAGGCGGTGCTGGCGATGAAGGGCCGGCCGGTGACCATCCGCACGCTCGACGTCGGCGCGGACAAGCCGCTCGACCAGGCGGAGCACACGGCGCTGAATCCGGCGCTGGGCCTGCGTGCGATCCGCTACTGCCTGGCCGAGCCGCAGCTGTTCCTGACCCAGCTGCGCGCGATCCTGCGCGCCTCCGCCTTCGGCAAGGTGCGCATCCTGATCCCGATGTTGGCGCATGCCTTCGAGATCGACCAGTCGCTGAACATGATCGCCCAGGCCAAGGCCCAGCTGCGCGAGCAGAACGTCAAGTTCGACGATGCGATCGAGGTCGGCGCCATGATCGAGATCCCGGCCGCGGCGCTGGCGCTGCCGATGTTCGTCAAGCGCATGGATTTCCTGTCGATCGGCACGAACGACTTAATACAATATACGCTGGCCATCGACCGCGTCGACTACGAGGTGGCGCACCTGTACAATCCGCTGCACCCGGCGGTGCTGAGCCTGATCGCGATGACCATCGACGCCGGACACAAGGCCGGCATCGACGTCGCGGTGTGCGGCGAGATGGCGGGCGACATCAAGCTGACGCGCCTGCTGCTGGGGATGGGCTTGCGCGAATTCTCGATGCATCCGGCCCAGTTGCTGGCCGTGAAGCAGGAAATCCTGGCGAGCGACCTGAAAACCCTGACCACGCGCACCCGCCGCATCCTGCGCACGATGGAGCCGAGCGACATCGCCGAGGCCGTGGAGCAGCTGCAGTCCCTGTAATACCCGCCGTAACACCTGAATAACGAATCCATGGCTTCTCTCGGAACAGTCTCACCCCAGGCGATGCATTTCGCCGAACCGCTGCGCCTGCAAAGCGGCGCAGCCATCGGCGACTACACGCTGATGTACGAAACCTACGGCACCCTGAATGCCGACAAATCCAACGCGGTGCTGATCTGCCACGCGCTGAACGCGTCGCACCACGTGGCCGGGCATTACGCGGGCGAGCCGAAGAGCGCGGGCTGGTGGGACAACATGGTCGGTCCCGGCAAGCCGGTCGACACCGACCGCTTCTTCGTCATCGGCGTCAACAACCTCGGCTCCTGCTTCGGCTCGACCGGGCCGATGCACGTCAACCCGGCCACCGGCAAGCCCTACGGCGCCGCGTTCCCGGTGGTGACGGTGGAAGACTGGGTTGCCGCCCAGGCCCGCCTGGCCGACCGCCTCGGCATCGACCGGTTCGCCGCCGTGATGGGCGGTTCGCTGGGCGGCATGCAGGCGCTGGCCTGGAGCATCATGTTCCCGCAGCGCCTGCGCCACTGCATCGTGATCGCCTCCACGCCCAAGCTGTCGGCCCAGAACATCGCCTTCAACGATGTCGCGCGCCAGGCGATCCTGACCGACCCCGACTACCGCGGCGGCGACTTCTACGAACACGGCGTGGTGCCGAAGAACGGCCTGAAGGTGGCGCGCATGGTCGGCCACATCACCTACCTGTCGAACGACGACATGGCCGAGAAATTCGGCCGCAAGCTGCGCAACGCGTCCGAGAACCGGGTCGCCGGCCGCTCCGACTACAAGTTCGGCTTCGGCATCGACTTCGAGATCGAGTCCTACCTGCGCTACCAGGGCGACAAGTTCTCGGAATACTTCGACGCGAATACCTACCTCCTGATCACCAAGGCGCTCGACTACTTCGACCCGGCGCGCGAACATGGCGGCAACCTGTCCAAGGCGCTGGAAAACACGCGGGCGCAGTACCTGATCGCTTCGTTCACCACCGACTGGCGCTTTTCGCCGGAGCGCAGCCGCGAGATCGTGGAAGCGCTGCTGGCCAACCGCCGCAAGGTCACCTACGCCGAGATCGACGCCCCGCACGGGCACGACGCCTTCCTGCTGGAAGACGCGCGCTACATGAACATCGTGCGCGCCTATTACGCACGCATCTGGGAAGAGTGCGCCGCCCCTGCCGTCGCCACCCGTTCCGGCAAGGAGGCCGCATGAAATTCGAAGACCTGAGCACCCTGCGCCCCGACCTCGCCTTCATCGCGCACTGGGTCAAGAACGGTTCGCACGTGCTGGACGTCGGCTGCGGCGACGGCGCCATGCTGCGCTACCTGGAAACCGGCAAGGATTGCACCGGCTACGGCGTCGAGATCGCCGACGACAAGGTACTGGAAAGTACCAAGCGCGGTATCGACGTGATCCAGCACGACATGGAGCAGGGCCTGGACCTGTTCGGCGACAACGCCTTCGACATGGTGCTGTGCCTGTCCTCGCTGCAGATGATGCAGCACGTGGAAGCGCGCCTGCGCGACATCGTCCGCGTCGGCCGCGAAGCCATCGTCTCCTTCCCCAACTTCGCCCACTGGCCGCATCGGGTGTCCTTGCTGAAGGGCCGCATGCCGGTATCTCGCTCGCTGCCTTACCAGTGGTTCGATACCCCCAACGTGCGCTACGCCACGATCAACGATTTCAAGGAACTGGCCGAGAAATGCGGCCTCGAAGTGCTGGAATACGTGGCGCTGGCCGAGGGCAAGCCGGTCTCCTTCCTGCCGAACCTGCGCGGCAGCCTGGCGGTGTTCCGGCTGCGTAAGAAGGATCTCGTCGTCACTTGATATGATGCGCGGTATTGACATCATTTGCGGGGAACGACCATGAAAAAAATATTTGTCCTGGCGACACTGTGCGCCGCCACGCAGCTTGCGCCGGCCCAGGACGGCAGGCAGCAGGTGGTGCAGGACGGGATCGCCGTCAAGCCGCTCAAGGATGGCCTGGTGCGCCGGATCACCGCGCCCGAAGAGGCGGTCAACGAACAGTCGGCCCAGCAGTACACGGCCCTGATGGGCCAGGCCCAGCAAAAGGGGGCGCTGGTGCCGGCCACCGACCCGCAGGTCAAGCGCCTGCGCGCCATCGCCCAGCGCATCATTCCGTACACGGCGCGCTGGAATCCCAAGGCGCAGGACTGGAAATGGCAGGTCAACCTGCTGAAGTCGGATCAGGTGAACGCCTTCTGCATGCCGGGCGGGCGCATCGCCTTCTTCACCGGCATCATCGACAAGCTCAAGCTGACCGACGACGAGATCGCCGCCGTGATGGGCCACGAGATCGCGCACGCGCTGCGCGAGCACGGGCGCGAGCGCATGAGCAAGTCGACCATCACGGGCGCCGTCACCGGCATCGGCGGCGCCATCCTCTCGGCCTGGTCCGGCTACGACGTGCGCGGATTGGCCAACACGGCGGGCCAGATGGTGGTCCTGAAATTCTCGCGCGACGAAGAGCGCGAAGCGGACCTGGTCGGCCTCGACATTTCTGCCCGCGCCGGCTACGACCCGCGCGCCGGCGTCGCCCTGTGGAACAAGATGGCGACCCTGGACGGGCGCGGCGCGCCGATCGAGCTGCTGTCGACCCACCCCGGCGGCGCCAACCGCATCGAGCAGATCCAGGACCACATGAACGTGCTGCTGCCGCTGTACGCGCGCGCCAAGGGCACGGCGGTGGACCGGCTGCCCCCTTACCGCACCAACGTGGCCTCCAGATAATCACGACAACACCGCATGGCAAGATTCGTCAGAAAGGGCCACCAGGCCGAAGCCAACGCCCACGTGCCGCTGCCGCTGCGCGACGGCGTCGCGCCCAGCTACCTGTGGATCAACGAGGACCGCATCGGCGGCATGCTGGCCTTCCTGGAAGAGCGCTTCGCCGACGTCGGCGGCCCCTCGTGGGGGGATCGCCTGGCGCGCGGCGACGTGGTCGATGCCGCGGGCGAGCGCCTGCACGCCGCCAGCCACGTGCGCCAGGGCATGCGCATCTGGTATTACCGCGAGCTGGAAACCGAAACGCCGATCCCGTTCGAGGAAGCCATCCTGTTCCAGGACGAACACCTGCTGGTGGTCGACAAGCCGCACTTCGTGCCGATGATCCCGACCGGGCGTTTCCTGCGCGAGACGCTGCTGGTACGCCTGAAGCGCAAGCTCGAACTGCCGCACCTGACGCCGATCCACCGGCTCGACCGCGAGACCGCCGGCGTGGTCATCTTCTCGCACAACCTGGCCACGCGCGGCACCTACCAGTCGATGTTCCAGAAGCGCAGCATCCGCAAGGTGTACGAGGCGCTGGCGCCCGCGCTCGAAGGGCGCACTTTCCCCTTCACCTACCGCAGCCGCATGGTCGATGGCGACAAATTCTTCGTGATGAAGGAAGAGGCGGGCGAACCGAATTCGGAAACGCGGGTGGAGCTGATCGAGCGCCGCGGCGCCCTGGCGCGCTACCGCCTGCACCCGCACACCGGGCGCAAGCACCAGTTGCGCCTGCACATGGCCTCGCTGGGCGTGCCGATCCTGAACGACGCCTTCTATCCGGTGGCGCTGCCGTGCAAGGGCGACGATTATTCGGCGCCGCTGCAGCTGCTGGCGCGTCGCATCGGCTTCGACGATCCGCTGACGGGGGAAGCGCGCAGCTTCGAGAGCCTGCGCGCGCTGGACTGGCCGGCCTGACGCCGGCCCGGGGGCTTACAGCGCGTAGTCGATGATCAGGGGCGCATGGTCGGAGAAGCGTTCTTCCTTGTAGACCGACACCGCATGCGCCTTGGCGGCGATGCCGGGGGTGGCGACGTGGTAGTCGATGCGCCAGCCGACGTTCTTGGCCCAGGCCTGGCCGCGGTTGCTCCACCAGGTGTACTGCTCGGGTTCCTGGTTGACCACGCGGTGCACGTCCACCATGCCCAGTTCGTCGAAGATGCGGGTCATCCAGGCCCGCTCTTCCGGCAGGAAGCCGGAATTCTTCCGGTTGCCTTTCCAGTTCTTGAGGTCGATCTCCTTGTGCGCGATGTTCCAGTCGCCGCAGATCACCACCTCACGGCCCTCGGCCTTGAGTTCCTGCAGGTGCGGCAGGAAGACTTCCATGAAGCGGAACTTGGCCAGCTGGCGCTCGGGCGACGACGAGCCGGACGGGCAGTACACCGAGATCACGGTCAGGTTGCCGACATCGGCGCGGGTATAGCGGCCCTCGTTGTCGAATTCGACACAGCCGAAACCGGTCCTGGCCAGGTCGGGCTTGATGCGGCTGTAGACGCCGGTGCCGGAATAGCCCTTCTTTTCGGCATAGTGGAAATGGCCGTGGTAGCCGTGCGGCGCGAGGAATTCCTCGGTCATGTCGGCCTGCTGGGCTTTCAGCTCCTGGACGCAGATGAAATCGGCGTCCTGCTTGGCCATCCAGTCGAAGAAGCCTTTCTTGTGGGCGGAACGGATCCCGTTCAGGTTGGCGGAAATAATGCGTGGCATGGTCGTGGAATGAGTGCTGGGTGGGGCAGGGCCGCTGCTGTGACACTGCCGCAACGGGATTGCAGGTCTGATAGTGTAACCCGTTTTTTGCCAGGCAGGAACGCTTTGGCCTTCTGCTACACTGTCGCGTCGGCGCGGCAGGCTTGCGGGCGCCGGTATCCGATTTGACTGGAGCTGACGTGCAGACCACCCCCAACGACGCAGCCGGCGCCGCCTCCGACCACCCCGACACCGTGCGCCGCAAGGCAGCCGAACTGGTCTTGCGCCAGCGCGAACGGGAGTTCGCGGACTTCGTGGAAAACGCGGCCGAAGGCCTGCACCGCGTGTCCGGCGACGGCACCATCCTGTGGGCCAACCGCGCCGAGTTGCAGATGCTCGGCTACACCTGGGACGACTACGTCGGCCGCCATATCGCCGATTTCCACGTCGACGCCGACGTCATCGGCCACATCCTCGCCACCTTGTGCGCCGGCGGTACCCTGTACGACCAGCCGGCGCGGCTGCGCTGCAAGGACGGCTCGATCAAGCACGTGGTGATCCATTCGAACGGCCATTTCGAGGATGGCCAGTTGCGCTACACGCGCTGCTTCACGCGCGACGCCACCGAGCGTCACCAGCGCGACGAAGCGCTGGCCCAGCGCGACCGCATGCTGCGCGGCGCCCCGGTCGCGGCGGCGCTGCTGGTGGGTCCCGAATTCACCATCCGCCTGGCCAACCGCCGCTACTGCGAGCTGATGGACCGCACCGGCCTGGAAGGACGCGCCTTCGGCGAGGCCTTCCCCGAATTGCGCGGCGGCGAGGCGATGCGCCTGCTCGAGCGGGTGTACGCGAGCGCCGCCCCGTTCGCGGTCGACGAGCTGCGCGTGGAACTGGCGCGCGCGAACGGACAGCGCGAGGAGCGCTTCCTGAAGCTTGGCCTGGAACCCCTGAGCACCACGCCCGGGGAAGAGCAGGGCGTGATCCTGGTGGCGGTGGACGTGACGGCGGAAGTGCGCAGCCGGCGCAGCCTGGTGCGCGCCCACGCCGAGCGCGAACGGCTGCTGGAAGAGTTGACCGAAGCCAACCGCACCAAGGACGAATTCCTGGCGATGCTCGGACACGAGCTGCGCAATCCCCTGTCGCCGATCGTCACCGCCCTGCAGCTGATGCGCATGCGCGGCGAGACCGGCGCCGTGCGCGAACGCGAGATCATCGAACGCCAGGTCGAGCACCTGGTGCGCCTGGTGGACGACCTGCTCGATGTCGCGCGCGTCACGCGCGGCCAGATCGAGCTGAAGTTCGAACGGATCGACATCGCGCAGCCGCTGGCCAAGGCGGTCGAGATGGCCAGCATGCTGCTGGAGCGGCGGCGCCATCGCCTCGAGGTCGACATCGAACCCGGCATGGCCTGGGAGGGCGACCCGATGCGCCTGGCGCAGGTGGTGTCCAACCTGTTGACCAACGCCGCCCACTACACTGAACCGGGCGGCCTGGTTACGCTGCGCGCCTGTCGCGAAGCCGCGGGCTGGCTGCGTATCGGCGTACGGGACAACGGCATCGGACTGGCACCCGAGATGCTGACCCAGGTGTTCGGCCTGTTCTTCCAGGCCAAGCGCAGCATCGAGCGCAGCCAGGGCGGCCTCGGCATCGGCCTGGCGCTGGTCAAGAACATCGTCGAGCTGCACGGCGGCACGGTCCAGGCCAGCAGCGAAGGCCCGGGCCGCGGCAGCGAATTCGTGGTGCGGCTGCCGCCGGTGAGCCTGGCCACCTGGGCCACGCCGTCCGTGCCGGCGCTGGCGCGGGCCGCGGCGGCGCCGGCGACGCGCAAGCGCATCATGATCGTCGACGACAACGCCGACGCGGCCGAGACCCTGGGCCTGCTGCTGCAGGCGCACGGCCACCTGGTCGAGGTATTCAACGATCCGGTGAGCGCGCTGGCGCAGGCGGAGCGCATGCGTCCGGACATCGCCGTGCTCGACATCGGCCTGCCGGTGCTGGACGGCTACCAGCTCGCCGCGCGCCTGCGCGCGCTGCTGCACGACCATCCCTGCCGCCTGGTGGCGCTGACAGGCTACGGCCAGGAGGCCGACCTGGCCAGGAGCGCGGCGGCCGGTTTCGGGCGGCACCTGGTCAAGCCGATCATGCCGGAGCAGGTGGCGCAGCTGGCCGACGGACCCTGAACCGGCGGCGCGGATTACAATACGGGCTTTCGAATACAGGGGAAGCCACGTGAACAATCTGCGCCAACAGTTTATTGCCTTTTCGGTCGACGCCGGGGTCTTGAAATTCGGTACCTTCACGACCAAGGCCGGGCGCCAGTCGCCGTACTTCTTCAACGCGGGGCTGTTCCACGACGGCGCGACCCTGGGCCAGCTGGCGCAGTTCTACGCCCAGACCCTGATCGATTCGGGCGTCGAATTCGACATGCTGTTCGGCCCGGCCTACAAGGGCATCACCCTGGCCAGCGCGACCGCGGTGGCGCTGGCGGCCAAGGGCCGCAACACGTCCTTCGCCTACAACCGCAAGGAAGCCAAGGACCACGGCGAGGGCGGCACCATCGTCGGCGCCGGGCTCACCGGCAAGGTCGTCATCATCGACGACGTGATCTCGGCCGGTACCTCGGCGCGCGAATCGGTCGCCATGATCCGCGCCGCCGGCGCCGAACCGGCTGCGGTGCTGATCGCGCTCGACCGCATGGAACGCGGTGGCAAGGACGGCGTGCTGTCGCCGCTGTCGGCGGTGCAGGAAGTCAGCCAGAACTACGGCATTCCGGTGATCTCGATCGCCAACCTGGCCGATTTGTTCGGCTACCTGGAAGTGGATCCGTCGCTGGCCGCGCACAAGGAGGCGGTGGCCGCGTACCGGGCGCAGTACGGCGTGTGATACGCCGCGCCGCGCGCCGGGGCACCCGGGGCGTGGCTTCAGTTCGCCGACGACCGGTCCTCGTCCCGCTGCTCCGCTTCAGGTCGGCATGTTTTGCTCGTCCTGGCGGATGCGCCTTCTTTCCTGAAATGCAAAAACCGGGGCAAGCCCCGGTTTTTCATGTCGCGCGATCGAGGAATCAACCCGCCAGTTTCTTCTTCAGCAGCTCGGTCACCTGGGCCGGATTGGCCTTGCCCTTGGATGCCTTCATGGTCTGGCCGATCAGCGCGTTGATCGCCGCTTCCTTGCCGGCGCGGTACTGCTCGACCGACTTGGCGTTGGCGGCCAGGACCTCGTCGACGATGGCTTCCAGCGCGCCGAGGTCGGAGGTCTGTTTCAGGTCCTTCTGCTCGATGATCGCGTCGGCCAGGTGCTCGTCTTCCGACTTCGCTTCCCACATCGCCGCGAACACTTCCTTGGCCGCCTTGTTGTTGATGGTGCCGTCGGCGATGCGCTTGAGCAGCAGCGCCAGTTGCGAGGCTTCGACCGGCGACTCGGCCAGGTCCACGCCTTCGCGGTTCAGCGTCGACGACACCTCGCCCATCATCCAGTTGGCGGCGGTCTTGGCGTTTTCCTTGCCGGCCTTGGCCACCACGGCTTCGTAGTAGGTAGCCATGGTCTGCGACGCCGTCAGGATCAGCGCGTCGTACTCGGGCAGGCCGTAGTCCCTGGTGAAGCGCTCGCGCATCGCGCCCGGCAGTTCCGGCATGCCGGCCCGGATGCGCTCGATCCAGTCCTGCTGGATGACGAGCGGCGGCAGGTCGGGGTCCGGGAAGTAGCGGTAGTCCTGCGCGTCTTCCTTGGTGCGCATGGAGCGGGTTTCCTTCCTGTCCGGATCCCACAGGCGGGTCGCCTGGATCACCTTGCCGCCGTCTTCGATCAGCTCGATCTGGCGCCGCACTTCGTAGTGGATCGCTTCTTCCATGAAGCGGAACGAGTTCAGGTTCTTGATCTCGCAGCGGGTGCCGAATTCCTTCTGGCCGACCGGGCGCACCGAGACGTTGACGTCGCAGCGGAACGAGCCTTCCTGCATGTTGCCGTCGCAGATGCCCAGCCACATCACCAGCGCGTGCAACGCCTTGGCGTAGGCGACCGCTTCGGCGGCGCCGCGCATTTCCGGCTCGGACACGATCTCGAGCAGCGGCGTGCCGGCGCGGTTCAGGTCGATGCCGCTCATGCCGGCATAGTCCTCGTGCAGCGACTTGCCGGCGTCCTCTTCCAGGTGGGCCCGGGTCAGGTTGACGGTCTTCGTTTCCAGCTTGCCGTCCTTCTCGTAGGCGAAGCTGATGGTGCCGCCCTGGACCACCGGGTCGTCCATCTGGCTGATCTGGTAGCCCTTCGGCAGGTCGGGATAAAAATAGTTCTTGCGCGCAAAGACCGACTGCGGCGCGATCTTCGCGCCGACCGCCAGGCCGAAGCGGATCGCGCGCTCGACGGCGCCGTGGTTCAGCACCGGCAGCACGCCCGGCAGCGCCAGGTCGACCGGGCTGGCCTGGGTGTTCGGCTCGGCGCCGAAGCGGATCGAGCTGCCGCTGAAGATTTTCGAGTGGGTCGTGAGCTGGACGTGGTTCTCAAGACCGATGACGACTTCCCATTGCATGTTGTTCTCCTTATACGCCTTCAGGGGCACGGTCGTGCCAGTCGGTCGCCTGCTGGTACTGGTGCGCGATGTTCAGCAGCTTGGCTTCGCTGAAGTAGTTGCCGATGATCTGCAGGCCCACCGGGCGCTTGCCGTTCTTTTCACCCTGACCGAAACCGACCGGGATCGACATGCCGGGCAGGCCGGCCAGGCTGGTCGACAGCGTGAAGATGTCGGCCAGGTAGTTGGCGACCGGGTCGTCGGCTTTCGCGCCGAGGTCCCAGGCGACGGTCGGGGCCACCGGGCCCATGATCACGTCGCACTTGTCCTTGAACGCGGCCTGGAAGTCGTCGGCGATCAGGCGGCGGATCTTCTGCGCCTGCACGTAGTAGGCGTCGTAGTAGCCGTGGCACAGCACGTAGGTGCCGACCATGATGCGGCGCTGGACTTCCTTGCCGAAGCCTTGCGCGCGCGTTTTCTTGTACATGTCCTGCAGGTCGGTGTATTCCGGGGCGCGGTAGCCGTAGCGCACGCCGTCGAAGCGCGACAGGTTGGACGAGGCTTCGGCCGGCGCGATGATGTAGTACACCGGGATCGACAGCGCCGTCTTCGGCAGCGAGATCTCGACCAGGGTCGCGCCCTGCTTGACGAATTCGTCCAGCGCGGCGCGCACGGCCTGTTCGACGTCCGACGCCAGGCCTTCGCCGAAGTATTCCTTCGGCACGCCGATGCGCAGGCCGGCCAGGGGCTGGTCCAGTTCGCGGGTGAAGTCTTCGCGCGCATTGCCCTGCTCGGCGGTGAGGCTGGTCGAGTCGCGGCCGTCGAAGCCGACCATCTCGTTCAGCAGCAGTGCGCAATCCTCGGCGGTGCGCGCCATCGGGCCGCCCTGGTCGAGCGAGGAGGCGAACGCGATCATGCCGAAGCGCGAGACGCGGCCGTAGGTCGGCTTGATGCCGGTGATGCCGCAGAAGGCGGCCGGCTGGCGGATCGAGCCGCCGGTGTCGGTGCCGGTCACGGCCGGGGCCAGGCGCGCGGCGATCGCGGCGGCCGAGCCGCCCGAGGAGCCACCCGGCACGGCCAGCGGGTCCCATGGATTCTTCACGGCGCCGAAGGCCGAGTTTTCGTTGGACGAGCCCATCGCGAATTCATCGCAATTGAGCTTGCCCAGCGTGACCATGCCGGCGTCGCCGAATTTCTCGACGACGGTGGCGTCGAACGGACTGGCGTAGTTGCCCAGCATCTTCGAGGCGGCGGTCGAACGCCAGCCGCGCGTGACGAAGATGTCCTTGTGCGCGATCGGGATGCCGGTCAGCGGGCCGGCGCTGCCCTCGGCGATGCGCGCGTCGGCGGCGGCGGCCTGGGCCAGCGTCAGTTCCGGGTTCACGTCCAGGAAGGCATTGTGCTGGCTGGCGGCGATGCGGTCGAGATAATGGCGGGCCAGCTCGGTCGCGGACAGCTGTTTGGAATGCAGGAGCGTGGACAGCTCCTTGATGGTTTTATTATGCATCATGATTTACGGCGATCCCTGGCTGATGTTTATTCGATAACCTTTGGCACGAGATACAGGCCGTCCTGCGCTTTCGGCGCCGGCGCCTGGTAGTCTTCGCGGCGATTCTCTTCGGTCACCACGTCGTCGCGCAAGCGCAGCGGCAGCGCGAGCACGGCCGCCAGCGGTTGCGACAGCGGCGCGACACCGGTGGTATCGACTGCCCGCATCTGCTCGGCCAGGGCGAAAATCCCGTTCAGCTCGCCCAGAGCGATGTCGACATGGGCATCGTCCATGTCGAGCTGGGCCAGGTTGGCGATCCGTTTTACGTCTGAAAGTGTCAGGGACATGGCAAATATGGAGTGGTTATGCGGATAATGAAATTTGGATAACGGCGCGTTAAAGCTGATAAAAGCTTTCTAATACCGCTGATCTCGCTGGCCGATATGGCGGTGACACCGCCCGTTTTTCAGCATGTAAACGACAAATTATAAGGTAGAATGGCGGGCTAATGCGTTCTAGAGGCCGAAAGCCAGCTTCCCAGCGCATGCAAGTCCGCGATGCGAATTCATCCGTCGTGGCGATGATTCCCCGATTAATGTTAGGGACTTCGAAAAATCGAGGTCCGCTTTAGGCGCACTGGGTTGCGCATCAGGACATACATGTTTGGTTTTCTACGTAGCTACTTCTCGAACGACCTGGCGATCGACCTGGGCACTGCGAACACCCTGATTTACGTGCGCGGCCTGGGTATCGTGCTGGACGAGCCTTCGGTTGTCGCGATCCGCCAGGAAGGCGGTCCGAACGGCAAGAAGACGATCCAGGCAGTGGGCAAGGAAGCCAAGCAGATGCTCGGCAAGGTCCCCGGCAACATAGAAGCGATCCGGCCGATGAAGGATGGCGTGATCGCCGACTTCACCGTCACCGAGCAGATGCTGAAGCAGTTCATCCGCATGGTGCACGATTCGAAATTCTTCCGCCCGTCGCCGCGCATCATCATCTGCGTGCCCTGCGGTTCGACCCAGGTCGAGCGCCGCGCGATCCGCGAGTCGGCGCTGGGCGCCGGCGCCTCCCAGGTCTACCTGATCGAAGAGCCGATGGCGGCCGCGATCGGCGCCGGCCTGCCGGTGTCGGAAGCGACCGGTTCGATGGTGGTCGACATCGGCGGCGGCACCACCGAAGTCGGCATCATCTCGCTGGGCGGCATGGTCTACAAAGGTTCGGTGCGCGTCGGCGGCGACAAGTTCGACGAAGCCATCGTCAACTACATCCGCCGCAACTACGGCATGCTGATCGGCGAACAGACCGCCGAATCGATCAAGAAGGCGATCGGTTCCGCATTCCCGGGTTCGGAAGTCAAGGAAATGGAAGTCAAGGGCCGCAACCTGTCGGAAGGCATCCCGCGCTCGTTTACCATTTCGAGCAACGAGATCCTGGAAGCCCTGACCGACCCGCTGAACAACATCGTCTCGGCCGTCAAGAACGCTCTCGAGCAGACCCCGCCGGAACTGGGCGCGGACATTGCCGAGAAGGGCATGATGCTGACCGGCGGCGGCGCGCTGCTGCGCGACCTGGACCGCCTGCTGATGGAAGAAACCGGCCTGCCGGTGCTGGTGGCCGAAGACCCGCTAACCTGCGTGGTGCGCGGCTCGGGCATGGCGCTCGAACGCATGGACAAGCTCGGCTCGATCTTCTCGTACGAGTAAAGCTGGATCGCTTGGATCGATTCTTGAGCTGAATTGTTGGAGCGCGGACAGGATGCGTGGCGGGTGCCGCGCAGCCTGGCCGCGCTTACGCTTAGAACCTATCCCAGTAGGGAGAGGGAAGTTGATGGCGATGCATGGCAAGTGGGGGCAAGGCGCGAGGACGCCGCATGGCGCGCCATGCAAGGACGAGCAACGCAGCACCCGCCTGCCAGGGGCGTCAGCAACGACCGGTTCCCTACTGGGATAGGTTCTTATTATCAGTGCCTTCGGCGCGCCGCGCCGGTATTACAGAAAGTCATGGAATACAGTCCTCCGCCGCTTTTCAAGCAAGGCGCCCCCGCAAGGGTGAAGGTGACGGTGTTTGCCCTGGTCTCGATCGCGCTGCTGGTGGTCGACGCGCGCCTGCATGCGCTCGATGCCGTACGCCAGGTGGCGGCCACGGTCCTGTACCCGCTGCAGATGGCGGCGCTGGTGCCGCGCGACGCCGTGGCCGGCATGGGCGATTATTTTTCCTCGGTCTCGGCGCTGCAGAAGGAAGTGCGCCAGCTGAAAAGCCAGCAGGTGGCGCAGGCCCAGCTGATGCAGCAGGCCCAGCTCCAGATGGCCGAGAACGCCCACCTGCGGCGCCTGATGGAGGCGCGCGAGCACCTGCCGGTCCGCTCGCTGATGAGCGAGATCCTGTATGACGCGCGCGATCCCTCCACGCGCCGCGTGGTGCTCGACCGCGGCGCCCGCGCCGGCGTCAAGCTCGGCCTGCCGGTGATCGACAACGCCGGCGTGGTCGGCCAGGTGACGCGCGTGTTCCCGTTCACTTCCGAAGTCACGCTGCTCACCGACAAGGAGCAGGCGATCCCGGTGCAGGTGCTGCGCAGCGGCCTGCGCAGCGTCGCCTACGGGCGCGGCCATTCCGGCCTGCTCGACCTGCGCTTCGTGGCGCCGAATGCCGACATCCAGGTCGGCGACGTGCTGGTCACCTCGGGCCTGGACGGCATGTACCCGGCCGGCCTGGCCGTGGCCAAGGTGGTGCAGGTCGAGAACGTGGCGCAGGGCGCCTTTGGCCGCGTGGTGTGCCAGCCGCTGGCGGGCATCGACCGTCACCGCCAATTGCTGGTGGTGATGTCCGACCAGCCGGCCGCGCCGCGTCCGCCCGAGGACGGTCCCAAGGCCAACGGCAACAGCACCTCGAAGCGCAACCTGCCGAAGATGGACCCGGTGCCGCCGCTGCCGCTGCCGGCCCAGCCGCTGCCGCCGGCGGTGGCGCCCACGGCGAACGGGACCAACCCGGCCGCCGGCGGCGCACAGGCGCCGGGCACGGTCCCGGCCAGACGGCCGGCCACCGCCCCGGCCAACCGGCCGGCCACCACTGCGCCGGGCGCAGCGCAGGGGACCCGGCCCGCGGCCACGGCGCCGGCGCAAGCGCCGGCGACGGCACCCGCCGCCCGGCCTGCGGCCACCGTTCCGGCGGCGCAGCCGGCCACCCGGCCCGCGACCGTGCCGGCAACCCCGGCGGCCCGTACCCCTGCGCCGGCCGCGCAATCCACCGCACCGCAAGCGAAGGAAGGCGCCTGATGGCCACCCATAACAACCGCCCGCATTACATCCTGCTGCCGGCCAGCCCGCTGTTCATCGCCTTCAGCCTGGTGTGCGCCTTCATGCTCAACCTGCTGCCCTGGGGGCGCTGGGTCGGCGCGCCCGACTTCGTCGCGCTGGTGCTGGTGTTCTGGGGCATCCACCAGCCGCGCAAGGTCGGCATCGGCATCGCGTTCTGCATGGGCCTGCTGATGGACGTGCACGACGCCACGCTGCTCGGCGAGAACGCGCTGGCGTATACCTTGCTGTCCTACCTGGCGATCATGATCCACCGCCGCGTGCTGTGGTTCCCGCTGATGACCCAGGCGATGCACGTGTTCCCGCTGCTGCTGATGACCCAGGCGATCCAGGTGCTGGTGCGCTTCTTCGTCACCGGCCGTTTCCCCGGCTGGCTGCATTTCATCGAAAGCATGATCGCGGTGGCGCTGTGGCCGGTGATCACCTGGCTGCTGCTGGCGCCGCAGCGTCGCGCGGTGGACAAGGACCACACGCGTCCAATATAAACGTATGACCGAAATCAAAGACAGCGATCGCGAGATCCACCTGTTCCGCATGCGCCTGACGGCGATGGTGGCGTTCGTGTTCATCTGCTTCGGCCTGCTGGTCGCCCGCTGGGTGTGGCTGCAGGTCGTCAATCACGACCAGTACATGGCAAAGGCCGAGGACAACCGCATCGCGCTGGTGCCGATCGTGCCCAACCGCGGCCTGATCCTCGACCGCAACGGCGTGGTCCTGGCCAGCAATTATTCCGCCTACACGCTCGAGATCACGCCGTCCAAGCTGGAAGCCAACCTCGATTCGGTCATCGACGAATTGGCCAAGCTGGTCGTCATCGAGCCGAAGGACCGCAAGCGCTTCAAGCGCCTGATGGAAGAGTCGAAGAACTTTTCCAGCGTGCCGATCCGCACCCGCCTCACCGACGACGAGGTCGCGCGCTTCACCGCGCAGCGTTTCCGCTTTCCCGGCGTGGAAGTGCAGGCGCGCCTGTTCCGCCAGTACCCGATGAAAGAGATCGCCTCGCACGTGCTCGGCTACATCGGCCGCATCAACCAGAAAGAGGCCGCGGCGATCGAGGCCGGCGACGACGCTTCCAACTACACCGGCACCGACCACATCGGCAAGGAAGGCGTCGAGAAGAGCTACGAGAAGCAGCTGCATGGCCAGACCGGCTATGAGGAAGTGGAGCGCTCGGCCGGCGGGCGTGCGATCCGCACGCTGTCGCGCACGCCGCCGACGCCGGGCACCAACCTGATCCTGTCGATCGACATCGAGCTGCAGAAGGTGATCGAGGAAGCCTTCGGCGACTTCCGCGGCGCGCTGGTCGCGATCGAACCCGAGACCGGCGACGTGCTGGCCTACGTGTCGCGCCCCGGCTTCGATCCCAACCTGTTCGTCGACGGCATCGACGCCCAGAGCTGGAACGAGTTGAATACCTCGCTCGACCGGCCGCTGATGAACCGCCCGCTGTCCGGCACCTACCCGCCGGGATCGACCTTCAAGCCCTTCATGGCGCTGGCCGCGCTGGAACTCGGCAAGCGCCGGCCGGAGCAGGGCATCAGCGATCCCGGTTTCTACATGCTGGGCGGGCACCGCTTCAACGACGACAAACCGGGCGGCCACGGCTACATCGACATGTACCGCTCGATCGTGATGTCGTGCGACACCTATTACTACCAGCTCGGCAACGAGATGGGCATCGATGCCATCAGCGGCTTCATGGGCCAGTTCGGCTTCGGTTCGCCGACCGGCATCGACCTCGAGCACGAGAAGGGCGGCGTGCTGCCGTCGCAGCAGTGGAAGCGCGAGCGCTTCAAGAAGAATCGCGCGGCCCAGAAGTGGGTCGGCGGCGACACCATCTCGATCAGCATCGGCCAGGGCTTCAACAGCTACACCATGCTGCAGCTGGCGCACGCGGTGTCGACCCTGGCCAACAACGGCGTGGTCATGAAGCCGCACCTGGTCAAGATCCTGGAGGACGGCGGCACCCGCCAGCGCACGCTGACGGTGGCGAAGGCCTCCGGGCGCATCCCGCTCAAGCAGGAAAACATCGACGTCATCAAGCGCGCCATGGTCGGCGTGACTGCCGACCAGAGCGGCACCGGCTACATCCCCTTCCGCAACGCCGGCTATACCGTCGGCGGCAAGACCGGTACCGCCCAGGTGGTCGGCCTGAAGGGTGCCAAGTACAACCACAACATGACCCCGGAACGCCTGCGCGACAACGCGCTGTTCACCGCCTTCGCGCCGGCCGACAAGCCGCGGATCGCGATCGCGATGGTGGTCGAGAACGCCGGCTTCGGCTCCACCTACGCGGCGCCGATCGTGCGCAAGGCACTCGACTACTACCTGCTGGGCAAGCGTCCGGGCGAGAAGGCCAGGCCGGCTCCCCCCGCCGTCAAGGACGACGACGGCGGCCCGGAGGAATCGTTCGGTCCGAATGCCGACCTGCCCAAGCCGCCAGGCGGCGAAACGCCGGGCAACAAGGAGTAAGCGATGGCACACATTCCCGAAAGGCGCTCGCTGAGCCGGCGCCTGAAACCCTATTTCAACGTCTTCGACGGCCCGCTGGTCCTGATCCTGCTGCTGCTCTTCATCGTCAGCACGCTGACCATGAGTTCCGCCGGCCACGATTTCCCGGGCCGCCTGGAAGGGCAGCTGCGCAACATCCTGCTGGCCTTCTTCATGATGTGGATCGCGGCCAACGTGCCGCCGCAGACCCTGCTGCGCATCGCGGTGCCGATCTACAGCTTCGGGGTGGCCCTCCTGATCGCGGTGGCGCTGTTCGGCATCATCAAGAAGGGTTCGCGGCGCTGGCTGCACGTGGGCGTCGACATCCAGCCTTCCGAGATGCTCAAGATTGCCACGCCGCTGATGCTGGCCTGGTATTTCCAGAGCCGGGCGGGGCTGGTCAAATGGAAGTCCTTCATCGTGGCGGCGCTGCTGCTGCTGGTGCCGTTCGGCCTGATCGCCAGGCAGCCCGACCTCGGCACCGCGCTGCTGGTGGGCGCGTCCGGCTTCTACGTGATCTTCCTGGCGGGCCTGTCCTGGCGTGCGCTGGCGGCGCTGTTCGTGGCCGGCTGCGCGGCGCTGCCGGTGGCCTGGTCGATGATGCACGACTACCAGCGCGAGCGCGTGATGACGCTGATCGACCCCAATGCCGACCCGCTCGGCAAGGGCTTCCACATCATCCAGTCGGTGATCGCCATCGGTTCCGGCGGCGTGTCCGGCAAGGGCTACATGAAGGGCACCCAGGCCTACCTGGAGTTCATTCCCGAGCGCACCACCGACTTCATCTTCTCGGTGTATTCGGAAGAGTTCGGCCTGGTGGGCAATTTGCTGTTGCTGTTCCTGTACCTGCTGCTGATCGGCCGCAGCATGATGATCGCGGCCAATGCCCCCAATTTGTTCACGCGCCTGCTGGCGGGCGCGGTGTCGATGATGTTCTTCACTTACGCTTTCGTCAACATGGGCATGGTCAGCGGTATCTTGCCCGTGGTCGGGGTGCCCCTGCCGTTCATGAGCTATGGCGGAACCGCGATGATTACATTGGGGCTATGCAGTGGTATATTGATGAGTATCCAAAGACACCGAAAACTGGTGCAGACCTGACATGAAAGAGAACGCAAAGGCCATTCCGAGCCTATTCCCAGCCGTCATTGTATTGTTGGCAATGCTCACCGGCTGCAGTACCACCGACGAAAACGGCGAACACAAGCGCCTGATCCCGCTGCCCTGGAAGCACAAGGTCACGGCCAAGCATACCGACATCGATCCCAAGCTGCCGAAGCTGCCGGCCGCCGGCTCCGGGCGCGGCGGCTACTACCAGGACGACGGCCCCGGCGACAACCCGCCGCCGGGCCTGGCCGACCTGCCCGACGCCGTCGTCAAGTACGAGCCCTACGCCCGCTTCGCCAACAAGCCGTATTCGGTGTTCGGCACCACCTACACGCCGATGCTCAGCGACGAGCCGTACAACGCCAAGGGCGTGGCCAGCTGGTACGGCGTCAAGTTCCACGGCCAGCGCACCTCGTCGGGCGAACCCTACGACATGTACAAGATGACGGCCGCCCATCCGACGCTGCCGATCCCGTCGTATGCGCGCATCACCAGCGTCGAAACCGGCAGGTCGGTGGTGGTGCGCATCAACGACCGCGGCCCGTTTCACTCGGACCGCCTGATCGACGTCTCCTACACGGCCGCGCTCAAGCTCGGCCTGCTGGGCAAGGGCAGCCACCAGGTCGAGGTGGAGCGCCTGTTCCCGGACGACGGCACCCGCATCGCCACCGCGCGCCGCGCCGCCGCCTCCGAGGCCCAGGCCTTGTCGCCGCCGGCGATCGCGGCCCTGATGCTGGAAGACCGCGTCGACATGGCCAGCGCGGCGGTGGCGCGGCCGCAGGCGGCTTCCGCGCCGGCCGCCCGCTCGCCGGTCGCTGCATCGGCATCGGTGTCTTCGCCGGCATCGGCTTCGGTGTCTTCATCGGCATCGGCTTCGGTGTCTTCATCGGCTTCGGCAGCGGGCTTTTACCTGCAGCTGGGCGCGTTCGGGCGCGAGGGCAAGGCGGAAGAGATGAGCGAGATGCTCAAGAAATCCGGCGTCTCGCAGGCGCTCGAGGTAGTGCGTTCCGGCAGCGTCAACCGTCTGGTCAGCGGGCCCTACGAAACCCGCGCGATGGCGCAGGACGCGGCGCGCGCGCTGCCGTCGTCGCTGGGCTTGAAGCCGATCGTCATCAAGCGATAAGCCAGATCAAATAAGGCGTGCGGTCGCTTCCGGCACTGCCGGGAACGCCCCCCGCGCAGGCGGGGGGCATGCCGAGTATTCGAAGCCCGAGCCTCCAACATTCCGATTGCGTTTGAAGCACGCGCTTCCCATGCTCGGGATGGGTGCCCGCTTTCTCGGGAACGACGTTTCCAGGACGCGGATAGCGCCGGACACCACACATCCGCGCTATCCGGTTATGTTGCATCTTGCTCGACATAACCATTTTTTCTCCGACCAAACCCCCGTTCCTCCAATTTTGCTCAGCACGCGGCCAGGAACCACCGAACGAACAAATACTAATATATTAATGTTAGCGCATAACATTAATGTTTACAAAATTGACACCCTTAACATGCTGCTCGTACACTGATTTCGCCTGATTTGTACAAGACGACGGCCACGCGCACGTCGACGCCAGAACAACAAAGAGGAGACAAACGATGCAGAAGTCAGACCAACGGGGTCGGCGGCTGGCGCTCGGCCTGAGCGTGCTGGCCGGCCTGATCCAGAACGCCTATGCCCAGGACACCCTGGCCGTGCAGGCCGACGCCAACGTCGTGCGCGTCACCGGCTACCGCGGCAGCCTGGAATCGTCCGCCCGCGACAAGAAGGAAGCCGTCGGCTTCCAGGACACCATCAGCGCCGAGGATTTCGGCAAGTTCCCGGACAAGAATATCGCCGAATCGCTGAGCCGCATTCCCGGCATCCAGATTTCGCGCGACGTGACCGGGGAGGGCATGAACATCCAGATCCGCGGCCTCGGTTCCAGCTTCACCAAGATCCTGCTGAACAACGCCCAGATCGCGGTGGCCTCGTCCGGCCCGATCGACGGCGCCAACACCAACCGCGAGATCGACCTCGACCTGCTGCCGACCGACCTGTTCACCAAGCTCACGGTCAGCAAGAGCCCCACCGCCGAGATGCTCGAAGGCGGCGCCGCCGGCGTGGTCAACCTGCGCAGCGCGCGCCCGTTCGACAACAAGGGCACCCACGTCTCCTACAGCGCCACCGCGCAGAAGCAGCGGATCGCCGACGGCGTCGGCGGCCGCGGCTCGCTGCTGGCCAGCAGAACCTGGGGCGACACCTTCGGCATCCTGGCCGGCATCTCGGTCAACCGCCAGAAGGCGCGCACCACCGGCTACGAGACCCTGGGCCTGACCAACCCCAACCTGTCGGCCGCGCAGAACCCGTCGCCGACCCGCAACAGCACCGGCGGCGGCAACTGGAGTATTCCAGCTACGGTCCCCACCGGCGCGGGCGCGGGTTTGGTCGCCGGCACGCCGATCGACCAGGCCTTCCTGCTGTCGCGCAATCCGGGCCTGAACATCGGCCAGATCGACAACGCGCTGGTGCCGCGCCTGGGCCGCTTCATGGATTACTACGGCACCCGCGACAAGTCGGCCGCCATCCTCAGCGCCGAGTACCGCCCGACGCAGGACCTGCACTTCTACCTCGACACCATGTACAGCAAGCGCGACGACGACATGTCGCGCATCGCCTATACCTGGGCGGTCCGCAACAACTTCTCGATCCCGCTCGACATGCAGGTCGACAAGCAGGACTGCGCCGGCGGCTGCACGGTCACGTCCGGCACCTTCGCCAACTCGCGCTACTTCATCGAGTACGGCCCGCGCCGCGACCGCGTCGACCTGAAGGGCATCAACCCGGGCATGGAATGGCAGATCACGCCGACCCTGAAGCTCGACGCCCAGGCCAACGCCACCAAGTCCAGCTTCACCCACGAGGCGCCGACGGTGATGCCGATCACGGCCGACGCCAGCGGTCTGGTCGCCAGTTTCAACAGCAAGGGCGGCGTGCCGTCGATCACCTTCAACCGCGACGTCAACGACCCCGCCAACTTCGTCTGGGCCGGCGGCCGCGTCAACATCCAGAACGAGCTGCGCGAAACCAGTACCAAGGGCTTCCACAGCGACCTGACCTGGGGCGACAGCAAGTTGAACCTCAAGGCCGGTATCGCCTACGACGACATCGACCGCCGCATCCGCGGCCAGGACAACTCGGCCGCCTGGCAGGCCGCGGTGTGCGGCAACAACCCGAGCGTGTTCCTGCAGGGCCCGAACGGCGCCCCCGCCTGTGACGGCGCCAACACGCCGGGCGCCAGCGCCGCGGCGCTGTACCCGGGCTACGGCACCGGCTACACCGCCGGCCAGAGCGCGCCGCTGACCTACCAGGGTTCGCTGATCCCGCAGGGCGCACTGGGCGGCTACCTGGTGCCGGGCCCGCACGGCAGGCTGGTGCTGGACTGGGACCGCTTCCGCAAGGATTCCCGCTACGACGCCTTCAATGCGAGCGCGCCGGATTCCACCAGCTCCTCGACCGGCGCCAGCTCCGGCTACGTGCGCGAGCGCGCCACCGGCTTCTATACCGAGGTCAACGGCCAGGCCGACGCCTGGGGCTTCCCGCTGCGCTACAATGCCGGCGTGCGCTACATCCGCACCAAGCAGGAAGTGGGTTCGCTGAACTCGTTCAGCGACCCGCGCAACGCCAGCCTGACGCAGAACGGCGCCAAGTACCCGAACGTGGCCGAGTGGGTGTACACCGACAACACCTACAACAACACGCTGCCCTCGGCCACCGCGGCCCTGACCCTGCGCCAGGACATCGTGGCGCGCGCCGCGGTCTCGAAGACCATGACCCGCGCCAACCCGAACTCGCTGCGCCCGGGCATCAACTTCAGCGGCACCTCGGCCGACATCGGCACCATCGGCAGCCCCGAACTGCAGCCCTACCTGTCGAACAACGTCGACCTCGGCCTCGACTGGTACACCGGCCGCGAAGGCTACGTCAGCCTGACCGTGTTCCAGAAGCGGGTGAAGGGCTTCACGGTCAACGAGAACATCACGATGCCGTTCAGCGCGCTGGCCGAGTATGGCGTCACCTACAACAACCTGATCCCGACCCAGCAGCAGGCGATCGACGCGCGCGGCGGCCCCGGCGCGGCCACCGTGGTGATGACGCGCGAGCGCAATGCCGGCGGCATCCTGCGCGTGCGCGGCCTGGAAATCGGCTGGGTGCAGCCGCTCGACCGGCTGCTGCCGGTGAAGGGCTTCGGCTTCAGCGAGACCGCCACCTTCATCAACCAGAAGGCGACCGGCGAGGGCACCGCCGGCTTCGTGGCGCTGGGCGTGCCGAAGAAGAGCAACAACTTCGGCATCTACTACGAGAACCACGGCTACATGCTGCGCCTGTCGCACATGTACCAGCAAGGCAGCCAGGGCGCCAGCGCCAACCAGAACGGCATCCCGCTGGCGGCGCTGTACGGCATGGACTACAAGCAGGCCGACTTCTCGTCCAACGTCGACCTCGAGAAGGTGCTGGAGCGCGACGGCTGGCCGACCCTGAGCTTCGACATCGTCAACCTGAACCGGGCCAAGCGCCAGGCCTATTTCCAGTTCCCCAACGCGCAGTTCACCTCGTACGATCCGGGCCGCACCTTCCAGCTGGGCGTGCGCGGCAAGTTTTAAGGGGACCTGTCCCGGTCCCGACCCGTCCTGTCCTTGTGCCCCGCCTTCCGGTTTTCCGGCGGCGGGGTTTTTTTCATGGCCGACAGGATGATCATGGACGTGGCGTCATGCGCCACCGCTATGGCATGCCGCGCCATGGCAGCGCTCAGGAGCAGCTTCTGACGTCGACGTCGTCGTAGCGTTCGGCGTAGCCGGCGACGCGCTTGCGGGTGGCCTCGTCGAGGCCGCGCAGGCGGTAGGTGTAGCGCGTGATCTGCGGGCCGCGCGGGGTGATGCGGGCGCTGTGCACGCCCTGCTTGCCCAGCTGGGCCAATAAGGCCTGGGCCCCGCTCTCGGTCTTGAACACGCCCAGCGAGATCGCGTATTTCAGCGGCGTGTCGCCGTTCATGATGTAGAAATTGTCCACGCCCAGGCCGCGCAGTTCGCCCGCCTTGCGGTCGGCCGCTTCCTTGCTGGCCTGGGGCGGGATGTTGACCAGCCAGCTGCTGACGTCCTGGGCCTGCACCGCCTGGCGGCCGGCCAGGACGCGGTCGCCCAGGTCGAGCGCGGCCAGGCGCGCCTCGAAGCGGCGCGCTTCGCTGGTGCTGAAGCTGCCGATGTCGAGGCAGGCCAGGGCCACGGGCGCGGGCGCGGCAGCAGGTGCGGCCACTTCCGGCCGGGCCGGGGCCGCCGTGGCGGCTGCCGGTTCGGCCTCGGCATCGTCGCCCGGCGCGGTGGGCGCGGGCGCCGCCTTGGCCGCGGCGGCGGCTTCCTCGGCCGTCAGCACCACCAGTTTCGGCGTGTTGAACTGGCGCTTCAGGCGTGCCGGCTCGTGGTCGTCGCTGCCCGTGCCGAGATAGCCCCGGCCATAGGTGAACAGGGCGGCGTTCAGGAACAGCAGCGACCAGAAAGCAAATCTCAACACGGTGGGTTCCCCATGGCAGAAGCGGCCGCGTGCAGGCCGACCAGCACGATATTATCCAGCAAACGGTGCGGGACGGACAGCAGCGGGGCGACGTGGCCGGCGGCGCCGCCGGAGACGATGCAGGCCTGGGCGCCGTGCGCGGCGCAGGCACGCTCGATGGCCCCCGCTTGCGCCGCCAGGCAGCCGGACAGGATGGCATCGGCGGTGTTGTCGGCGAAGGTCGCGGCCAGGTCGCTTGACGACTGCGCGGCCGCAACCTGCGGCAGCTGCGCCGTGCCGCGCGCCAGCGCGCCCAGCATCAGGCCCAGGCCCGGCAGGATCATGCCGCCGACGAAATCGCCGTCGGCGCTGACCGCGTCCACCGTGGTCGCGGTGCCGCAGGTGGCCACCACCAGCGCCTGGCCGGGAACCAGCGTGCGTGCGCCGAGCGCGGCGGCGAAGCGGTCGCTGCCCAGCTGGTCGGGGTTGCGGTAGCGGTTGCGCAGGCCGGCCAGCGCCGGCTGCGACACGAACCATTCCACTTGCACCGGCGGCAACAGCTGCGCCAGCAGCGCTTCCAGCTCGGCGCGCATGGCGGCGCCGGCCACGTTGGATACGATGGCGCGCGTGATGCCCTGGCCCAGCCAGGCCGCGGGCAGCCGTTCCAGTTCGGCGTGCAGCACGGCGCCGTGCGCGCGCCAGTCGCCAGGCGCGGCGGCGGCGGCCGCCAGCGCCCACTTGACCCGGGTATTGCCTGCATCGACCAGCAGCAGCATGTCGGCCTCCAGATATCGGTTAATGCGCAGTTAATACGTGGTTAAGGCACCGTCGCGGCGCGCGGTCAAGGCGCTTTCACGCGCAGCGACACGTCGCCCGCCACCACCGCGATGCGTCCGTCCCCGGTGTCGAGCAGCAGGCGGCCGCCATCGTCGACGCCGGCGGCCAGGCCTTCGTGCAGCACCTCGCCGCGGTCGACGATGGTGACCGCCTGGCCCTGGTACGCGTGCAGCAGGTTCCAGCGCGCGCTGAACGCGGCGAACCCGGCCTGCGCGAACTGGCGCAGCGCCGCCGCCAGGCCGTCGAGCAGGGCCGCCAGCAGGGCGTCGCGGTCCATGCGCGCCAGCCAGGGCACGGCGGCGACCGGGCGTCCGATCTTCTCTTCGAGTTCGTCCGGCATCGCGAGGTTCAATCCGATGCCGACGATGGCCCAGGTGCCGCCGCCGGGTGCCGGCTGGGTCTCGACCAGGATGCCGGCCAGCTTGTCGCCGTCCTTGAGCAAGTCGTTCGGCCATTTCAGGTCGACCGGCTGGCCGAGCCGGCCGAGGGTCTCGGCCAGCGCCACGCCCACCGCCAGCGGCAGGCCGGTGAGCCCTTGCAGGCCGCCGTGGAAGCGCCAGGCCAGCGAAAAGGTGAGGGAATGGCCGGGCGCCGACAGCCAGCTGCGCCCGGCGCGGCCGCGGCCGGCGGTCTGGTGTTCGGCGATCAGGAGCAGCGGCGCGTCCAGCGTGGCGGCGCGCGCCAGCAGGTCGGCGTTGGTCGAGCCGGTTTCCGGCACCACCTCGACGGCCACGCCGGCGCTCGACAGTCCGGCAATGCGCTGTGCATCCATCATGCGGCCCCCGACGACGGTTTGCGCGCCTTTTGCGGCGCACGGGAGAACAGGACGTCGAACACGGCGTTCGGCAACAGGCGCAGCAGGCCGGCGGCAACGCCCATCTGCCAGGGAATCACGCGGAAGCCGCGTCCGCGCTCGATGGTGGAAACGGCGCGCGCGGCGAAGCGTTCGACAGGCATCAGGAAAGGCATGGGAAAACGGTTGTTGCGGGTCATTGGGGTAGCGATGTAGCCGGGGGCGATGGTCACCACCCGGATACCGTGGGCTTGCATTTCGAGGCGCAGCGATTCGCAGTAGCTGTGCACGGCGGCTTTCGAGGCGCAGTAGGCGCCAGCGCCTTTCATGCCGCGGATCCCGGCCACGCTGCCGATCGCCACCAGGCGGCGCGGGCCGGTGCCGGACTTCATCGACGCGATGAAGGGCGCGAAGGTGGCGATCGTGCCGGTCAGGTTGACCCGGATGACTTCCTCGAACAGCGGCAAGTCTTCTGGCCGCTCGGTCAGCGTGCCGTGCGAGATGCCGCTGCAAGCGATCACCACGTCGGCGCCGCCTTCGCGTGCGATGAAATCGGCGGCGGCGGCGGCCAGGGCCGCATGGTCGGTGACGTCGACGGCATACACGCGGTGCGCGCCCGGCAGGCTGGCGGCGAGCGCGTCGAGCGCGGCACGGCGCCGGCCCAGCAGGCCGAGGGTGGCGCCGTGCGCCGCGTAGTCGCGCGCCAGCGCCGCGCCGATGCCGCTGGACGCGCCGGTGATGAACACGCGCCGGCGCGGCGGAACGCCGGTCATTGCTTGCCGGCTTTGGCCTTATCGACCAGCCAGTCCATCACCTGCAGCGTGGCCTGCTGTTGCTGCGCCTCGGTGGTGCCTTCCTTTACGCGCGAGGGCGACGTGACGTAGCGGCCATCGATCACGACCAGCGGCCAGCGGTCCACCTCGTACATGTCCATCATGGCGGCGGCGCGGCGCAGGCGCGCCTGGATGCCGAACGAACGCCAGGTGTCGGCGAACTTCGCGCGGTCGATGCCGTTGCGGGCGACCCATTCCAGCACCTGCTCGTCGCTGCCGAAGCGCAGGCGCTCGACGTGCATGGCGTCGAACACCTTCTGGTGGTACTGCTCGAGCAGGCCCATCGCGTCCAGCGTGTAGAACAGGCGCTGCTGCGGCAGCACGCCGGGGCCGGCGCTCACGTGCACGCGCTTGTAGACGATGTTGTCGCCCTGTTTCTTCACCCAGGCCGCCAGCTGCGGCTCGAAGGCGTAGCAGTGCGGGCAGTAATAGGCGAAGAACTCGATGACCTCGACCTTTTTACCGGTGTCGGCCGGTTGCGGCGAAGTCAGGGTCACGTACTGGCTGCCGTTTTGCGGCTCGGCCGCGGCGGCAAAGCCGGGGGGCAGGGCAGCCAGGCCGGACAGGGCGATGCAGAACAGGCGGCGCAGTGGGCGCATGGGACTCCTTGTCTTGACGGTCGTGATGGATCAGCGCTGGTTGCGCACGATGGCGACGTCGACGCCGCTGTCGAGCAGCTTGGCGCGCGCCTTGTTCATGGCTTCGACCTGGTTGAACGGGCCCAGGCGCACGCGGTGCAGCACGCCGCTGTCGTTGGTGTGGTCGCTGATCGTGGTCTCGAAGCCGAGCAGGGCCAGCTTGGCACGGGTGGCCTCGGCGTCCGACATGTTGCGGAAGGCGCCGAACTGCAGGTAATAGATGGTCCTGCCGTCGCCCGATGCCGAGGAAGAAGACGGCGCCGGAGACACCACCGGCGCGGCCGGCGCCGTCTTCGGCACCATCGCCACCTGGCGCTCGGCGCGCGGCGCCTCGGGTTTCGCTTCCGGCGGCTCCTTCAGCCCGGCGATCGCCTGGCCCAGCGGATCGTCGGCGTCCGCGCCTGACCCTCTACCCGTGGCCGCGGGCGCATGCGAAGGTGCCGGGATCTCGGCCGGCGCCGGCCGGGCGCTGCGCGCCGCCGCCTTGTCGGCGACTTCCTTGCTCGCCTCGCGGGCGGCGTCGCGGTTGGCGTACATCGGCTTGTTCGGATCGAGCGCCTGGCCGGGCGCCGGGTCCGCCGGACGGCCGGCCTTCGCGGTCTTGTCGGTGAACGGGGAGGCGCCCTTGGTGATGGTGAGCGCCACCGCCACCGCGATGCCGAGGCCGACGATCAGGCCGATGATGAGGCCAGTGAGCGTGCTGCCGCGCTGGCGCTTGAAAGTACGAAGCGTGTGCGAACGAAGAGGTGCGTGAAGGCCGGTCATGTGGTCCGAGGTTCTGGTTTTCAAAAAGCGCTTACATCTTGTCCGGCGCCGAAACGCCGATCAGGGCCAGGCCGTTGCGCAGCACCTGGCGCGTTGCCGTTGCCAGGGCCAGGCGCGCCAGCTTGAGCGGCTCGTCGTCGTCGAGCAGCCACTTGTGCGCGAAGTAGTAGCTGTGCAGCTCGCCGGCCAGTTCGCGCAGGTAGAACGCGACCTGGTGCGGGCCGAGTTCGGCGCGGGCGCGCTGCAGCATCTCCGGATAGGCGGCCAGCTTGGCCAGCAGGCTGGCTTCGTGCGGCGTGGTCAAAGGCGACAGGTCGACGCCGGCCAGGCTGGCGGCGTCGCCGCCCCAGTTGGCCAGCGCCGAGCAGATGCGCGCATGGGCGTACTGCACGTAGTAGACCGGGTTTTCGTCGTTGGTCGCCAGCGCCACGTCGACGTCGAACACGAATTCGGTGTCGGCCTTGCGCGAGATGAGGAAGAAGCGGACGGCGTCGCGGCCGCGGGTGACGTCGCCGCCGCCCGACCATTCGATCAGGTCGCGCACCGTGACGTAGGAGCCGGCGCGCTTCGAGATCTTGACCTCTTCGCCGTCCTTCATGACGGTGACCATCTTGTGCAGGATGTAGTCGGGGTAGCCTTTCGGGATGCCGATGTTCACCGCCTGCAGGCCGGCGCGCACGCGCGCGATGGTGCCGTGGTGGTCGCTGCCCTGGATGTTGATGGCCTGGTCGAAGCCGCGCTTGAATTTCTGGATGTGGTACGCCACGTCCGGCACGAAATAGGTGTAGCTGCCGTCGGACTTGCGCATCACGCGGTCCTTGTCGTCGCCGTAGTCGGTGGTCTTCAGCCACAGCGCGCCGTCCTGCTCGTAGGTGACGCCGGCGTCGACCAGCGCCTGCACGGCGGCTTCCACCTTGCCGTCGGCGTACAGCGAGGACTCCAGGTAGTAATTGTCGAACTTGACGCCGAAGGCCTGCAGGTCCTGGTCCTGCTCGTTGCGCAGGTAGGCCACGGCGAAGCGGCGGATCGATTCGAGGTCGTCGACGTCGCCGCTGCCGGTGGCCGGCTCGCCGTCGCTGGCGGCCACGGTTTTCTTTGCCAGGAAGTCGGCGGCGATGTCGGCGATGTAGTCGCCGTTGTAGGCCGATTCGGGCCATTCGGCGTCGCCCGGCTTGAAGCCGCGCGCGCGCGCCTGCACCGAGTTGGCCAGGGTGGCGATCTGTACGCCGGCATCGTTGTAGTAGAACTCGCGGGTCACTTCATGGCCCTGCGACTCGAACAGCGAGGACAGGGCGTCGCCCAGCGCGGCCTGGCGGCCGTGGCCGACGTGCAGCGGACCGGTCGGGTTGGCCGACACGAACTCGATGATCGCGTGGTGGCCGGCGCCGGCGCCCGGTTCCAGCTTCTTGCGTCCGAAGGCTTCGCCTTGTTCCAGGATCGTGCGCACCACCGACTGCTTGGCGGCGTTCGCCACGCGCAGGTTGATGAAGCCCGGACCGGCCACGTCGGCCGACTCGACCAGGCCGGCCGCATCCGGATCGGCCAGCAGGGCGGCGACCAGGCGGGTGGCCAGTTCGCGCGGGTTGGTCTTCAGCGGCTTGGCCAGCTGCATCGCGACGTTGCAGGCGATGTCGCCGTGGCTGGGGTCGCGCGGACGCTCCAGGACGATGCTGGGGGTCAGTTCGGTGCCGGCGACGATCGGCGCCAGCGCGGCCTGGAACAGGGCGGCGATATCTTGTTTTTGTTGGGCGAGCATGGGCTGTGGTCAGGAAGATAATTAATAGTGCCAATGGACCGCGGGCGAAACCACGGACAAACAGCGGCCATTATACTGGTTTGCGCAGGCGGGAATACGCCCGGGGGCTTGCTCTGCGGCTTCATAAAGCCAGATTTAAGCCTGCGCAACGCCAACCCGCTACAATGTGACCCTTTATGTATTGATTGATTTGCCATGACCGAAAAGCGCCCGACGCTCACCCTCAAACCCAAGGCCAAGGCCGCCAAACCCGGCGCGGCGCGTCCGGGCCAGCCGAGGCCGGGCGGCGCGCCGGGCCAGGGCAGGGCGGCGACTGCGCGTGCGCAGGAGCAGCGTCCGGCGCCGCAGCGCGGCACCGAGGCGCGGCCGGTCCAGGGGCGCGCTCCCGAAGCGCGCCCTGCGCCCCAGCGCGCGCCGGCGCCCATGCCCGCACCCGAGCAGCGGCCGGCGCCGCGCGCCGACGAGACCCGCCTGCGCCCCAGCCACGAAGTCAGGAATCCGGTCCAGCTCGATTTCCGTCCCGACCTGAAGCCCGACTCGCTCGCCTTTGCCCTGCTCGGCGCCGCCAGCAGCCTGGCGCGGGTGCGCACCGGCACCGCGCTGCCGCAGGCGCTGGCCGAGGTGTTCCAGGCATATGACGCCACGCCGCAGGCACGCGGGGCGATGCAGGACATCGCCTACCGCAGCATGCGGCAGCTGGGCCGCAGCGAAACCCTGCTCGGCTTGATGACGAGCAAAGCGCCCGAGCCGCCGATGCTGGCCGGCCTGCTGTGCGCGGCGCTGGCCTTGCTGGACGCGCCGCAGGACGGCGCGCCGCCCTACGAAGGCTTCACCGTGGTCGACCAGGCGGTCGGCGCGGCCGCCGCCCACCCGGACTTCGCCCATGCCAAGGCCATGGTCAACGCGGTGCTGCGCCGCTTCCTGCGCGAACGCGAGACGCTGGTGCAGGAAGCGTTGCGCGAGCCGCTGGCGCGCTGGAATTACCCGCCATGGTGGATCGACTCGGTGCGCGGCGCCTACCCGGCCGACTGGGAGCGGGTGCTCGCGGCCGGCAACAGGCAGCCGCCGCTGACCCTGCGCGTCAACGTGCGCAAGACCGGCGTGGAAGATTACCTGGCGCTGCTGGCCGGGGCCGGCATGGAGGCGCAGCAGGTGGGGCCGTCGGCGCTGCACCTGGCGGTGCCGGTCAACGTGCACCAGATCCCCGGCTTCGACGATGGCCTGGTCTCGGTGCAGGATGCCGGCGCCCAGCTGGCCGCGCCGCTGCTCGACGTGCGCGACGGCATGCGCGTGCTCGACGCCTGCGCCGCGCCGGGCGGCAAGAGCGGCCACATCCTGGAACTGGCGCAGGCCGACCTGACCGCGCTCGACGTCGATGCGCGCCGCCTGGTCCGGGTCGAGCAGAACCTGGGCCGCCTGGGCCTGTCGGCGCATGTCACATCCGGGGCCGCCGAAGAGCGCGGCTGGTGGGATGGTCGTCAGTACGATCGTATCCTGGCCGACGTGCCCTGCACGGCGTCCGGCATCGTCCGCCGCCACCCGGATATTCGCTGGTTGCGCAGGAAAAGCGATACCCACCAACTTGCAACACTTTCCGCGAAAATACTCGACAATCTTTGGCAGATGCTGCGGCCCGATGGTAAATTGCTGTTCGTGACATGTTCGCTCTGGCCGCAGGAATCGGAAGCGCAGGCCGCCGCCTTCGCGGTGCGCCACGGTGCGGTCCGTCTTGATGCGCCGGGCCAGTTGCTTCCACGAAGCGGTAACGGGCAGGATCATGATGGTCTTTTCTATGCCCTGTTCCAAAAGGCCGCGTCATAAAGCGCCCGCCACAACCTTCATGGCAGCGCCGCATCGTCCCGCCGTACCACGCGTACTGTCTTCGACGATGCCGCCTGCCCTGAGAATTTTCCCGGTTGCGCTTCATTTTCTGGACAACGCTTTAGTAAGGCCCCTAGTGACTGTACGATTTTTCCGCCTCCTCGCCTGCCAGCTGCTGCTGGCTTTCGCGTGCGTCACGGCGCAGGCGGCCGACGGGATCGACATCACCCGCGCCAGCATCGAGGCTTCCGACGACGGCTACCGTCTGTCCTCTTCCTACGCCTTCGATCTCACTTACGCGCTGCAGCAGGCGGTGCAGGGCGGCATGCCCGTGTATTTCACCACCGAGATCGAGCTGACGCGCCCGCGCTGGTACTGGACCGACGACCGCGCCGTGGCCGCGCGGCGCACGGTGCGCCTCGACTACGACGTGCTGGCCCGGGTCTACCACGTGCTGGTCATCGGCAGCGTGCAGCAGACCTACGACACGCTCGACCAGGCGCTGCTGGCGATCCGCCGCCCGGGGCGCTGGCTGATCGCGCAGAAGGGCGTGCTCAAGCCGGGCGAAACCTACAACGTCTCCTTGCGCATGTTCATGGACCGCGATTACCTGCAGAAGCCGCTCCAGGTGGATGCCCTGAACAATTCGGACTGGCGCCTGACCTCGCACAAGAAGACTTTTACTTATCGTGCGGAGTAAAGAAGCTGTGTCAATATGACCAAGGTCCTGCGTTATGCCCTCGTGATCGGCAGTGCGATCGCCACGATCCTGCTGTTCCTGCTTGCCTCCGCCTCCGACAACTCGGGTTTCCTCTCTCGTAATTTTTCCTGGCTGCTGGGCCTGAACGCCGCCGTGGCGGCCGCGCTGCTGCTGCTGGTGATCGTCTACCTGGTGCGCCTGTATTCGCGCTACAAGGCCGGCCGCTTCGGCTCGCGCCTGATGGCGCGCCTGGTGCTGCTGTTCGCCGGCATCGGCATCCTGCCCGGGCTGGTCATCTTCATGGTGTCGGTGCAGTTCGTGTCGCACTCGATCGAATCCTGGTTCGACGTCAAGATCGAGGCCGCCCTCGATTCCGGCCTGAAGCTGGGCCAGGCCGCCCTCGACGAAGCCTTGGGCGACCTCGGCGCCACCGCCGGCACGGTCGCCGTCACGCTGGCCGGCCAGGGCGACGATGCCGCCCGCATCGTGCTCGCGCGCGCCGTCGACGATGGCATGCAGAGCGCAATGCTGGTGGCCGCCGACGGCAAGCTGCTGGCCGCCGCCAGCGAAGACCACGGCGTCGACCTGACCCCGGACCTGCCGACCGAGCAGATGCTCAGGCAGGCCGCCATGCCGGGCGGCTATGCGCGCACCGAGGGCGGCGGCGCCGACCACGGTTTCCGCGACAGCGCCAGCGAGCAGCCGAACGGCCTGGACGCCGCCACCGGCCGCCGCCAGCGCGTGGTGATCGCCGTGCCCGAGCCGCCCGGCGCCGCGCCGCGCTACCTGCAGCTGTTGCAGGCGGTGCCGGTCAACCTGGCGTCCAACGCCGAGGTGATCAGCAGCGCCTACGGCGAATACCGCGACCGCAAGCTGGGCCGCACCGGCCTGCGCAAGATGTACATCGGCACGCTCACGCTGACCCTGCTGCTGGCGATCTTCGGCGCCATCGGCAGCGCCTTCCTGATCGCCGGCAACCTGGCGCAGCCGCTGCTGGTGCTGGCCGAGGGCACGCGCGCGGTGGCCGAGGGCGACCTGTCGCCGCGCCCGATCGTCCAGACCAGCGACGAACTCGGCACGCTGACCCAATCCTTCAACGCCATGACCGGCCAACTGTTCGAGGCCAGGTCCGCGGTGGAGCGCAACCGCTCGGCGCTGGAAAGCGCCAAGGCCCACCTGGAATCGGTGCTGGCCAACATGTCGGCCGGCGTGATCGTGCTCGACGCCGACGGCGTGGTGGTCAACTCGAACGACGCCGTGCACCGCATCCTGCAGGTCGACATCGCGTCGCTGGCCGGACAGCCGTTGGATGCGATCGAAGGCCTGCAAGCCTTCGCCGGCGCGGTCACGCGCGCCTTTTCCGCCCAGAGCGCGCAGTCGGCCGCCGGACGCGGCCGCCTGCACTGGCAGCAGGAGATCGAGATCCCGCGCCGTCCCGGCACCGGCGACGACCACGACATCACGCTGCTGGCGCGCGGCTCGCGCCTGCCGGTGGGGGCGGGCAGCGGCTTCATCGTGGTGTTCGACGACATCTCCGACGTGATCTCGGCGCAGCGTTCGGTGGCCTGGGGCGAGGTCGCGCGCCGCCTGGCGCACGAGATCAAGAACCCGCTGACCCCGATCCAGCTGTCGGCCGAGCGCATGCAGATGAAGCTGGCCGACCGCCTCGATCCGCAGGGCGCCGAGCTCCTGAAGAAGGGCACCGACACCATCGTCAACCAGGTCGACGCGATGAAGCGCATGGTGGACGACTTCCGCGACTACGCCAAGGCGCCGCCGGCGGTGCTGTCGCCGCTCGACCTGAACGACCTGATCGCCCAGATTCTGAACCTGTACCTGGCCGAGGACGATTCGGACGTGATCCACGCCGCGCTGGCGCACGGGCTGCCGCGCGTGATGGGCGACGCCACCCAGCTGCGCCAGGTGATCCACAACCTGCTGCAGAACGCCCAGGACGCCTTGGCCGACCGCCCGCCGCAGGACGGCAGCCCGGCGCGCATCGACGTGGTGACCGAGGCCATCCACTACGTCGGCGCCGACGGCGGCACCGGCACCGCGGTGCGCCTGGCGATCGTCGACAACGGCCCCGGCTTCGCCCCCAAAATCCTGTCGCGCGCGTTCGAACCCTACGTCACCTCGAAGGCCCGCGGTACCGGCCTCGGCCTGCCGATGGTGAAGAAGATCGTCGACGAACACGGTGGCCGGATCGACGTTGCCAACCGCTCCGACGGATCTGGCGCTTCGGTATCGATTTTGCTGTTAAAGTTAGCCCCTGAGGCGAACTTGGCCGGGAACTTGGCCGGCGCCTGATTCGCGCATAGAATCACGACCATGAGCGCAGAGAGAACGGGTCAGACCAGGAAGGCAAAATAAGAGATGGCGAACATACTCGTAGTTGACGATGAAATGGGCATCCGCGAACTGCTCTCGGAAATCCTGGGCGACGAGGGGCACGCGGTGCAGCTGGCCGAGAACGCGCAGCAGGCACGCCAGGCACGCCAGCAAGGCGCGCCGGACCTGGTGCTGCTGGATATCTGGATGCCGGACACCGATGGCGTCACGCTGCTCAAGGAGTGGCAGCGCGACGGCTTGCTCACCATGCCGGTGATCATGATGTCGGGCCACGCCACCATCGATACCGCGGTGGAGGCAACCCGCATCGGCGCCCTGAATTTCCTGGAAAAGCCGATCGCGCTGCAGAAGCTGTTGAAGGCGGTGCAGCAGGGCCTGGCGCGCGGCCAGGAAGTGGCGCGCGCGCCGGCGATCGCGCCGCGTCCGGTACCAAGCGTGTCCAGCGCCGCACCGGTGCAGGAAGCGATCTCGCCGCCGCAGCCGATGTTCGCGCCGCAGCAGCCGCAAGGCGGCACGATGGGCGCGTCGATGGGCCTGGCGCGCCAGCCCGGCAACGGCGAGGCGCATGCGCACGGCTACACGCTGTCCTTCGACCTGCCGCTGCGCGAGGCGCGCGATGCCTTCGAACGCATGTACTTCGAGCACCACCTGGGGCGCGAAGGCGGTTCCATGACGCGCGTGGCCGAAAAGACCGGCCTCGAGCGCACCCACCTGTACCGCAAGCTGAAGCAGCTGGGCGTCGAGCCCGGCAAGCTGGGCAAGAAGAACGCCCAGTAAGCGTGAAGCCGACTGCCGGCCCGGCGCCCGTGGCCACGACCCTGGTCACGGGGCCGGGCGGCGCCGCACGCGAACAAGCCATCCTGTCGGCGTTGCGCCAGGATGCCGCCGCCACGACTTCCACGGGCATCATCCTCGAAGGCCTGGCGCCCGGCAGTTCCCCCCTCGACGCCCTTCCACCGCACGTCAACCTTGCGCGGATCGCGCCCGGTTGCCTGTGCTGCAGCGGCAATCTGGTTTTGCGTGTAACATTGAATCGCATGCTGCGCCAACGCCCCGGACGCCTGTTCATCGGCGTTGCCCGCAGCGAGCATCTTGATCAGTTGCGATCGTGGCTGCAATCCGAGCCATACGATCAGCTGTTGACGCTGACCCCGGACTTGCAAGGGTGAATCGAAGCGCCGACATCGCACCAGATAGTCGAATGCGTTTTGAATACTTGAAATCGGTTTGGGGCAGCCCCACTTCTTAGTTGAAGCAGAGACTATTCAAAGTGGAATGCCAGCCGCCCGCCGCCGGGGCGGCACTTCGCAAATCTGATCGAGTGAGGGAGTTACCATGAACATGATCTATAACAGCGAACAGTACAGCGTCGTCGAGTTTGGCGTCGACCATAACCTCGAAGCGCTGCGTTTCGGCGGCTATGAAATTGTCGACAAATCCGGCCGGCGCGAAGCATTCATCGGCGGCAAACTTGCGCAATCGTTCCGTCGCGACGTGAACACCCTGATCGCAAGCGAACCGACGATGGAAGAGATCGACGACTTCCTGGGTTCCTATGACACCCTGATGAGCCAGCCGGTTGTACTGCATTGATGTGCCATCCTCCGGGCCCGTCCTCGTGACCGGCCCGGCCGCCGTACCGCGTTTTTGCCGCGTTCCCGCTTTCTTCCTTTCGCCCCCCGCACCATTCAGTTGCTGTCCTGGCCGTCCTGCATGGTAAGCTTGGCCCATGTGCCAGCTACTCGCTATGAATTGCAATGTCCCTACCGACATTGTTTTCAGCTTTACCGGTTTCGCCCACCGCGGCGGCCGCACCGATACCCACCATGACGGCTGGGGCATCGCCTTTTTCGAAGGCGCCGGCGTGCGTCATTTCGTCGATCACCAGGCCGCCGTGGCATCGCCGATCGCCGAGCTGATCAAGCGCTACCCGATCAAGTCCCTGAACGTCATCGCCCATATCCGCAAGGCCACCCAGGGCCAGGTGGCACTCGAGAACTGCCATCCCTTCGTGCGCGAGCTATGGGGCCGCTACTGGGTGTTCGCCCACAACGGCGACCTCAAGGATTTCGACCCGGTCCTCGACGGCCCCTACCGCGCGGTCGGCAACACCGACAGCGAACGCGCCTTCTGCTTCCTGCTGCAACAGCTGCGCGAGCGCTTCGGCGACAGTCCGCCGGCCCTGCCGGCCCTGCGCGCGGCGATTGCCGACCTGGTCGCCGTGATCGCACGCCACGGCACCTTCAACATGATGCTGTCCGACGGCACCGCCTTGTTCGCGCACTGCTCGACCAAGCTGTGCTACGTGGTGCGGCGCTACCCGTTCACCGCCGCCAGCCTGGCCGACGAGGATCTGTCCGTCGATTTTTCCCAGGTCACCACGCCGGACGACCGGGTCGCCATCATCGTCACCACGCCGCTTACTACGGACGAGCAGTGGACCGAGTTCGCGCCGGGCGAGCTGAAAGTGTTCGTCGACGGTTTGCCACAGGCCTGACACCCCGAAGCGTAACCGGAACAACACTTTTGCATGGGAAATTAGTTTCAGCTAGTCACTGTCCTGACGGAATGCGGTAAAGTAGCCTGGTTACTTTGTGAGAGCGTCCGCCATGACCGACACCGCCAGCCTGGGCCACGCCAGCCTGCCCCTCCGTGTGCGTGATTTTTACCTGGGGCGCCAGCCTGTGCTGGACCGCAACCAAGCCTTGTACGGTTACGAATTGCTGTTCCGCAGCGCCGGCCAGGAAGAGGGTACCGCGGTCGGGCCGGCCGGCGGCCTGTCCGCCACCGCCGCCGTCATCGCCCACACCGCCCAGCTCGGCCTGGCGCGCGCGATCGGCGACGCCGCCTGCTTCCTGAACGTCGACCGCGAGGTACTGTTCAGCGACATCTTCGCTTTCCTGCCGCGCGAACGCACCGTACTCGAGATCGTCGGCACCGTCGATCCCGACGACGCCATGCTGACGCGCCTGCAGGCACTGTCCGGCCACGGTTTCCGCTTCGCGCTGGACGGCATCGACGGCGACAGCGTCCGCCTGCAGCGGCTGCTGCCGCTGGCCACCTTCGTCAAGCTCGACATCCGCAGCACCGCCCACGGCGCCATGCCGGCGCTGGTGGCGCGCCTGCAGGGCATGGGCAAGACCGTGGTCGCCGAAAAGGTCGAGACCCGCGACGCCTACCACGCCTGCCTGGACGCCGGCTTCGATTACTTCCAGGGCTTTTATTTCGCGCGCCCGGCGGTGCTGGGCGGACGCAAGCTGTCGCCGTCGCAGTCGACCGTGCTGGCGCTGATGAACCTGGTGACCTCGGACGTCGACAACACCGACATCGAGCAGGCCGTGAAGCGTGACGTCACCCTGGCCCTGAACCTGCTGCGCCTGGTGAACACGCCGGCGGTGGGCGCGCGCCAGCGCATCGATTCGGTGAGCCAGGCGCTGATCGTGCTGGGCCGGCGCCAGCTTCAGCGCTGGCTGCAGATCATGCTGTACGCCGAGCCGGGCACGCGCGGCCACAACCAGACCCCGCTGCTGATGCTGGCCACCACGCGCGGCCGCTTGATGGAACTGCTGGCCCAGCGCCTGCGTCCGGGCCAGCGCTTCCTGGGCGAGATCGCGTTCACGGTCGGGATCATGTCGCTGATGGACGTTTTGTTCGGCATCCCGATGCTCGATATCGTCGAACAGATCCCGGTCAGCGACGAGATCCGCCAGGCGCTGTTGCGGCGCGACGGCTTCTTCGGCGAGCTGCTCAAGCTGGCCGAGAGCATCGAGCAGTCGGACGACGGCGTGCTGCCGGCCCTGAAGGAGCTGGCGATCTCGGGCGACGACATGGTCGAACTGGAGATGTCGGCCTTCCAGTGGAGCGACAGTGTGGTGCGCTACGCAATCTGACGCCCGGCCACGACAATAAGCCGGCAGCTCACTTTAGCTTGACGGCGGCCACCGTGACGGCGCCGTTGCCCTCCTCGCGCACCTGGATCGCGGCATCCTCGAACGAGGGCGGCCCGAACTTGCCGCGCGCGTCGCGGCTGAAGCCGTAGTTCTCGCTCGGGATGCCGATCAGGTTGCGGTCCAGCTCGCCGTTCTCGTTCTCGTCCTGGTAGGCGAGCACCGCCCAGCTGCCGGCCGGCACGTCGCGCACCGCGATCGTGTTGTCGCCCGCGCGCGCCGGCGCCGAGCCGGAATACAGGCACTGCTTCAGGAATCGCGCCTGGTCGCATACGGCAACCTTGACACTGCCCTTGCCGGCGGCGACGCCGGTGACGTGCACCTCGACGGTGGCGGCCAGGGCCGATGCGGCCGGCGCGGCCAGCAGGCAGGAGAGGGCGGCGGCGAATGCCTTGTAGCGGAGCGATGCAATCATAAAAGTGAAATCCTCATGTTATGGTAGGCTGTGATCATATTTTTAACAAACCGTCCGGACCGCCATGCTGTGGAATACTCTCATCGTCGTGCTCACCGTCGCTTTCATGGAAGTGTTCTCCATCGTCGCGCACAAGTACGTGATGCATGGCTTCGGTTGGGGCTGGCACCGTTCGCACCATGAGCCGCGCCACGGCTGGTTCGAAAAGAACGATCTGTTCGCCGTCGTGTTCGCCGGCGTGGCGATCGCCCTGATCTATGCGGGCAGCATCGGCCACCATCCGCTGGAATGGATCGGCGCCGGCATGACGGCCTATGGCTTGCTGTACTTCGTCGCCCACGACGGCCTGGTGCACCGGCGCTGGCCGTTCCAGTACGTGCCGCGGCGCGGCTACCTGAAGCGGCTGTACCAGGCGCACCGCATGCACCACGCGGTGGCGGGCAAGGACGGCGCGGTGTCCTTCGGCTTCCTGTACGCGCCGCCGGTCGACACCCTCAAGCGCCGACTGCATGCATTGCATGCGGGGCCCCCGAAGAAGCCGCAGGCTCCGCGCCCGGACGGCGCCACAGCTGCGCCGGACGCGGCCCCGTTCGAGCCCAGCGGGAACTGAGCGCGCCCGCGCCGCCCTTGGCCAGCAGCCACAGCTTGGTGGCGCGCGTGGTGCCGGCCCGTTCGTCCCAGGCGTGCACGCCGCGCCGTTTCACTTCGATGCCGATCTGGCGGTACACGTTGCGCGCGCTGGCGATCGCCCAGGCCGAGCGCAGCGGCAGCGCCGCGATGCCGTCCGTGGCCGAAGCGTAGTAGGGCTCGGCGTGGTCGACCAGGCGCGCCGCCACCCGCGCCAGCGCGGCGCGATGACGGGGCAGGGCGATCTCGCCGCGCGGGATGCCGGCTTCGCGCAGCCAGGCGGCGGGCAGGTAGCAGCGTCCCATGCGCGCATCCTCGACGATGTCGCGCGCGATGTTGGTCAGCTGGAAGGCCAGGCCGAGGTCGCAGGCGCGGTCCAGCGTGGCCTCGTCGTGGGCGCCCATGATCGAGGCCATCATCAGGCCGACCACGCCGGCCACGTGGTAGCAGTAGCGCAGGGTGTCGTCGATGGTCTCGTACTCGGCCTGGTCGACGTCCATGCCGAAGCCGGCCAAGTGGTCGTAGGCATAGCGCGGCGCGATCGCGTGGCGCAGCGCCACGTCCTGGAAGGCGGCGAACGCCGGCATCGTCATCGGTTCGCCGGCGTAGGCGCGCCGGGTCTGCTCGCGCAGCAGCTCCAGCTGGCGCCGGGCTTCCTCGGGCGTCTGCTGCGCATCCGCATTCGTCACATTGATGCCGAGTTCCTGGCCGTCGACCACATCGTCGCAATGGCGGCACCAGGCGTACAGCATCAGCACGCCGCGCCGCGTGACCGGGTCGAACAGTTTCGCCGCCGCCGCGAAGCTCTTCGAGCCGACCGCGATGGTCTCGGTGGCATGGTCCAGCAAAGGTCGATCCAACTGCGCCGCCATGATCAAACGCCCTCCAGCATCAGGCCGGCGGTGGCCTTGGCCGAGCCGATCACGCCGGGCACGCCGGCGCCGGGGTGGGTGCCGGCGCCGACCAGGTAGAGGTTGGGCAGGTCGGCGTCGCGGTTATGCGGGCGGAACCAGGCGCTCTGGGTCAGGATCGGTTCCAGCGAGAAGGCCGAGCCGTGGTGGGCGTTCAGCTGGTCGCGGAAATCGACCGGCGTGAAGATGCGGCTGGTGACCAGCTGGCTGCGCAGGCCCGGCATGTAGCGCTGTTCCAGGTAGTCGAAGATGCGGTCGCGGTACAGCGGCCCTTCGACTTCCCAGTCGATCGGCGCATTGCCCAGGTGCGGCACCGGCGCCAGCACGTAGTGGCTGCCGCATCCCGGCGGCGCCAGCGACGGGTCGGTGATGCAGGGCGCGTGCAGGTACAGCGAAAAGTCCTCGGCCAGCGATTCGCCGTTGAAGATGTCCTTGATCAGTTCGCGGTAGCGCGGGCCGAAGCACACGGTGTGGTGGCGCAGCTGGCTGTGGTGGTGGTCCAGCCCGAAGTACAGCACGAAAAGCGAATTGGAAAAGCGCTTCTTGCGCAGCGCCTCGCCCTCGGCCTTGCCGCGCGGGTGCTGGCCCAGCAGCGCTTCATAGGTGTGGACCACGTCGGCGTTGGACGCCACGGCGTCGGCCGCGAACACGCGCCCGTCCTGCAGGCGCACGCCGCTGGCGCGGCCATCCTTCGTTTCGATGGCGGCCACCGGGGCATTCAGTTCGATGCGCCCGCCGATGTCCTCGAACAGCTTGACCATGCCTTTCACCAGCGCGCCGGTGCCGCCGCGCGGGAACCACACGCCCCATTTGCGCTCGAGCGCGTGGATCAGCGTGTAGATCGAGGAAGTGGCGAACGGGTTGCCGCCCACCAGCAGCGAGTGGAAGGAAAACGCCTGGCGCAGGTGCTCGTCCTGGATGAAGCGCGCCACCATGCCGTACACGCTGCGCCAGGCCTGCAGGCGCGCCAGCTGCGGGCCGGCCGCGATCATGTCGCGGAACGACAGGAAGGGTATGGCGCCGAGCTTGATGTAGCCTTCCTCGAACACCGCCTTGGAATAGGCCAGGAAGCGCTGGTAGCCCTCGACGTCGGCCGGGTTGCGCGCGTGGATCTGGCGGTCCAGGGATTCCTGGTCGTTGGCGTAGTCGAAATGGCTGCCGTCTTCCCAGCACAGGCGGTAGAAGGGCGAGACCGGCAGCATCTCGACGTAGTCGGTCATGCGCTTGCCGGCCGCCGCGAACAGTTCTTCCAGCGCCGACGGGTCGGTGATGACGGTGGGGCCGGCGTCGAACACGAAGCCCTGGTCTTCGTAGACGTAGGCGCGGCCGCCCGGTTTGTCGCGCTTTTCGAGCAAGGTGGTCTGCACGCCCTGGGCTTGCAGGCGGATGGCCAGGGCCAGGCCGCCGAAACCGGCGCCCACGACCACGGCGGTCTTCGATGCGTTCATGCTGGTGTCCTGATCTGGTGAGGGTGGATCTTGCGTGCGGCGGACAAGGCCTGCAGCACGGGTACGGGAGGCTTGCCGCTGAGGATGCGCGCCTTGTCGGCCAGGTTCAGGCGGCCGGCATAGAAGTGCGCGATCAGCGAGGGCGGCAACTGGTAGAACTTCTGCATCACGCGCCAGCGCGCGTCCGGGCTGCCGGCCAGGAACAGCATGCGGTTGAGCAGGCGGAAAAAGCCTTGCCTGTCCCATTCGGCGCGCGCCTCGGCGCGGATGGCGTCGAACAGCGCCGGCGCCGCCAGTTCGCGCATGGCGGCGATGGCGTCGGCCAGGCGCGCCGCGTGCGGCAGCGAATAGCCGGTGGTGAAGTGGAACAGGCCGGCGCGCAGGCCGGCGCTGGGCTGGCCGCGCAAGTCGTCCCAGAAGCGCTCGACGTCGCCGGCCAGCACGATCGGCAGCGCGCCATGCTCTTCGCGCAGCACCGCCTCGATTTCCCAGCCGCGCGCCTGCGCATAGGCGCGGATGTTGGCGCGCAGCTGCCCGGGGTCGCGCGCCGCGCTGTCGATGTAATGGGTGTCCTCGATCAGCAGGCGGTCGGGCCCGAACGGCAGCACGTAGACGAAACGGTAGCCGCCCTGCTGGGCCACGCTGGCATCCATGATGATCGGCGCCGCCAGCCCGTGCGGCGCCGCCAGGCGTACTTCCTGGCCGAGGAAGGTCTGGTAGCCCAGCGCCAGGTGGCGGTCGGTACCCGGACCGGGGCCGCGGCCGTCGATCACGGCGCGCGCGTGCAGCGTCTCGCCGCCGGCCAGTTCGACCCGGGTCGGGTGCACGGCCGCGATGCGCGTCCCGGTGCGCAGCGCCGCACCCAGCGCCGGTTCCAGCACGCGCGCGAAATCGTCCGACAGGATGCTGCAGTAGGCACCGTCGAGAGTACGCGACAGCGCGGGAAAGACGACCTGGTAGCCGGGCCAGCGCCAGGACACCAGCGGCGCGATCCAGGCGCGCTGTGCATCAGTGAGATCGCTGGCGTGGAAGGACCAGGTGTGGTTGCCGCCCAGGTGGTCGTCCTGTTCCAGCAGCAGGATGCGCAGCTCGGGCCGCGCCGCCGCCAGGCGCCAGGCGATCAGGCCGTTGGCCAGGCCGCCGCCGGCCAGGATCAGGTCGTAGTCGGGAGCGTTCATGCCGGTGCGGTGATGGAGGCGGCCGGCTGCGGCTGCGGCGCGCGCGCCAGGCCGAGCGCCGCTTCGACGATGTCGGCGGCGCGCGCGGTGCCGCCGGCGCGCGCCACGCTCGCGGCCAGCGGCGCCAGGCGCTGCTTGTACACCGGGTCGCGCAGCAGGGTGCGCAGGTGGCGCGCCAGCGTGCCGGCGCCGCTGAAGCGCGCCGAGGCCTGGATGCCGATGCCGGCATGGCGCACGCGCGCCGCGCCGCCCGGGTGGTCGAAGGCGATCGGCAGCGCCAGCATCGGCGTGCCGGCGGCGATGGCGTCCATGATCGTGTTCCAGCCGGCGTGCGAGATCACCGCGTCGGCGCGCGCCAGCGCGGCCAGCTGCGGCGCGAAGCCGACCACCCAGTCGGCGCCGGCGCGTTCCAGTTCGCGTTCCTGCCCGCTGTTCAGGCCGCCGCAATGCGCCAGCAGCAGCTGGACCTCGGCCTGGCGGCAGGCACGCGCGATGCGCTTGAACAAATCGACGCGCCCGCCCTGCATCGTGCCGAGCGAGGCGAACACGAAAGGCCGGTCGGCGGCGATGGCGGGCAGGGGCGCCTGCGCCGGCCCGGCCAGGGTGGCGCCCTGATCGACGCCACCCGTGGCCAGCGGCCGCAGCGGCCCGACGTGGTGGAAGTGGGCCGGCAGTTGCTTGCGCGGGAATTCGAACTCGGCCACGGTCTGGCTGACCTGGGCCAGCGGCGACAGGCATTCGTGCAGCATGCCGCGCGGCGCCACGCCCAGCCGGCGCGCCTGCGCCTCGATGGCCTTGCGGTGCGGCCCCATCATCCAGTCGTAGACGCGGGTGCTGCCCTCGACCATCTTCATCGAACGTTCGTCGGTACCGTAGCCGAAGGGCATGACCGGCAGCGGCACGCCGGGTTCGCGGTTCACCGGCAGCGCGCACGCCACCGAGACGAAGGGAATGCCGAGGCTTTCCGCCACCAGGCCGCCGGCGGCTTCCATCTGGTCGGCCAGGATGGCGTCGATGCCGAGCGCCTCGATGGCGGCCGGCAGCGTTTCGCACAGCATCGTGGTCGAGCGCGCCATGTCGTCGATGACGCGGCGCAGGCCCAGCGGGCTGCCGGGATTGGCGGCCAGGCGCAGCGAGGCCGCCAGCGAGCCGGCCGGATGCGTCTGCGCGCCGACCGCGTAAAAGCCCAGGCGCGGATCGCGCACGTAGGCGGCGGCGTCGGGACGGTGGATGAAGGTGACGCGGTGGCCGCGCCCGGCCAGCGCGCCGGCGAGGGCGGACAGCGTCGTGTAATGGCTCAGGAAGGCCGGAGCGACCACGCCGAAGTGCGCCATGCGATGTCCCCGGTCGATTCAGTTGGGCGCGTAGGACGGCGCCGCCGGCGTGAAGGCGCTGGCGGCGGCACCGCCGAACAGGCCCTCCACGAAGCGGCGCGTGCGCTGGCGGCTGCCGAGCGCGGCGCCGAGGCAGCGGTCGGCGTCGGCCAGGTGGACGGCGAGCCGGCGCCGTGCCTCGTCCAGGCCGACCGTGTTGATCAGCGTGGCCTTGCCGACGTCCTTGCCGATGTCCTTGCCGGTGACGGCGCTGTCGTTGCCGGGCACGTCCTGGAAGTCGTCGCGCAGCTGGAAGGCATGGCCGGCGGCCAGGGCGAAGGCGCGCAGCGACGCCGCCACGCTTTCGTCGGCCTGGGCGATGATGGCGGCCATGTCGACCGCGACGCCGAGCAGCACGCCGGTCTTCAGTTCGTTGGTGGTGGCGATGTCGTCGACGGTGGCGCGCTGGCCGCGCAGGTCGAGGAACTGGCCCTTGACCAGGCCCTGGGCGCCGATGGTCTCGGACAGCTTGCCCACCAGGCGCGCCCGCACGGCGGCCGGGATGTCCGGGGCCGCCGCCAGGATGCCGAAGGCGCGGCTGAGCAGGGCGATGGCGGCCAGGATGGCGACGTCTTCGCCGAACTGCACGTGGATGGTCGGCTGGCCGCGGCGCAGCTGGGCGTTGTCCATGCACGGCATGTCGTCCAGGATCAGCGAGGCCGCGTGTACCAGCTCGACGGCGCAGGCGACGTCGACCAGCGCTGGCGAGGTGCAGCCGAGGTCGCGCGCGACCAGCATCAGCAGCAGGGGACGCATGCGCTTGCCGCTGCCGAGGGCGCCGGCGCGCATGGCCGCGCTCAGCAGGTCTTCGCGCGTACCGCCTTCCGCCAGCCAGTGGGCGATACGCTCCTCGACGGCATCGCGCATGGCGCGCAATTCATCGGCGCCGTCCGGGCGTGGCTCCATGGCGAAGCCATCGTAACCGTCGAACATCTTGATGCCATCGAAACCATCGTACCGCCGTGTCTGTGTAACCATAGCATCCCCGCCGCGCTGTGTGATCGGATTAAACGCATTTCAACAAAAACCGCTGCAAGCCACGCGCGCAACGCGCAGGCTTCTTGAAGTGCATTTGACGAATTCAAGTAATAATACCGGAAACAATCTTAATCATTCGCCAAGTGTCTCCAACCGTGCGGACCCTGCCGCAGGGCAAAAAAAAGCCGGCGAATGCCGGCTTCGGTATTTTGACCGCCCAGTTGCTTACAAGTTCGGCGCCAGGTGGCGCTCCAGCGCGTCCTTCGGCATGCCGCGGCGCTGCGCCATGTCGTCGAGCTGGTCCTGGCCGATCTTGCCGACCACGAAATACTTCGACGCCGGATGCGAGAAATAGAAGCCGGACACCGCCGCGCCCGGGGTCATGGCGAAGGACTCGGTCAGGCCCATGCCGATTTCCTCGGCCTGCAGCACCTTGAACAGGTCGGCCTTGACCGTGTGCTCAGGGCAGGCCGGGTAGCCCGGCGCCGGGCGGATGCCGACGTACTCTTCCTTGATCAATGCCTCGGCGGACAGGTCCTCGCCAACGGCATAGCCCCACAAATCGGTACGCACGCGCTCGTGCATGTACTCGGCGAAGGCTTCGGCCAGGCGGTCGGCCAGGGCCTTGACCATGATCGAGGAATAATCGTCGCCCGCGGCTTCGAAGCGCTTTTCGATCTTCTCGGCGCCCAGGCCGCCGGTCACGGCGAACATGCCGATGTAGTCGGCGATGCCGGAATCCTTGGGCGCGATGAAGTCGGACAGGCACTGGTTGGGGCGCTGCACGCCGTCCACCACCGGCTTCACGCCCTGCTGGCGCAGGCCGTACCAGGTGAAGGCGACCTCGTCGCGCGCTTCATTGGTATAGACCTCGATGTCGTCGTCGTTGACGCTGTTGGCCGGCAGCAGGCCGACCACGCCGCTGGCGGTCAGCCAGCGGCCTTCGACGATCTTCTTCAACATCGCCTGGCCTTCCTCGAAGACCTTGGCGGCCGCTTCGCCCACCACCTCGTCGGTGAGGATGGCGGGGTAGGGGCCGGCCAGGTCCCAGGTCTGGAAGAACGGGCCCCAGTCGATGTAGCGCGCCAGCAGCGCCAGGTCGACGTTCTTGAAGACACGGCGTCCGATGAACTTCGGCTTCAGCGGCGCGTAGTCCAGCCTGGCCTTGTTGGCGCGCGCCTGCGCGAGCGTCACCATCGGCAGCGCCTTCTTGTTCGCATGCTGTTCGCGGATGCGGACGTAGTCCTGGGCGATCTCGGCGACGTAGGCGCCGCGCGTGTCGGCGGTGACCAGCGACTGGCCCACCGACACCGAGCGCGACGCGTCCGGCACGTACACCACCGGACCGTCGTAGTGCGGCGCGATCTTCACGGCCGTGTGGGCGCGGCTGGTGGTGGCGCCGCCGATCAGCAGCGGCGTCTGGCGCTCGCGGAACCACGGGTCGCGCTGCATCTCGCGCGCGACATAGGCCATTTCTTCCAGCGATGGGGTAATCAAGCCGGACAGGCCGATGATATCCGCGTTTTCTTCCTTGGCCTTGGCCAGGATCTCGGCGGCCGGCACCATCACGCCCATGTTGACGATCTCGAAGTTGTTACATTGCAGGACCACCGAGACGATGTTCTTGCCGATGTCGTGCACGTCGCCCTTCACGGTCGCGATCACCATCTTGCCCTTCGGTTTCGCCACCACGCCGGTGCGGCGCTCCTCTTCCGCCTTTTCCTCTTCGATGAAGGGCACCAGGTGGGCCACGGCCTGCTTCATGACGCGCGCCGATTTCACCACCTGCGGCAGGAACATCTTGCCCTGGCCGAACAGGTCGCCGACGATGTTCATGCCGTCCATCAGCGGGCCTTCGATCACGTGGATCGGGCGCCCGCCGTCGTTCGCGACCTGCTGGCGCGCTTCCTCGGTGTCCTCGACGATCCACTGGGTGATGCCGTGCACCAGCGCGTGCGCCAGGCGCTTGCCCACGGGCGCGTCGCGCCACGCCAGGTTCTGCTCCTGCCTGGCGCCGCCGGCCTTCAGGGTGCCGGCGAATTCGATCATGCGCTCGGTGGCATCCGGGCGGCGGTTCAGCACCACGTCCTCGACGCGCTCGCGCAGTTCGGGCGCCAGCTCGTCGTAGACGCCGACCATGCCGGCGTTGACGATGCCCATGGTCATGCCGGCCTTGATCGCGTGGTACAGGAACACGGTGTGGATCGCCTCGCGCGCCGGGTCGTTGCCGCGGAACGAGAACGACACGTTGGACACGCCGCCCGACACCTTCGCGTGCGGCAGGTTGTCGACGATCCAGCGGGTGGCGTTGATGAAGTCGACCGCGTAGTTGTCGTGCTCCTCGATGCCGGTGGCGATCGCGAAGATGTTCGGGTCGAAGATGATGTCTTCCGGCGGGAAGCCGACCTGTTCGGTCAGCACCTTGTAGGCACGCGCGCAGATCTCGGTCTTGCGCTCGAAGGTGTCGGCCTGGCCTTTCTCGTCGAAGGCCATCACGATGACGGCGGCGCCGTAGCGGCGGCACAGGGCGGCCTGGCGCAGGAATGCGGCCTCGCCTTCCTTCATCGAGATCGAATTGACGATGGCCTTGCCTTGCACGCATTTCAGGCCGGCCTCGATCACGCTCCATTTCGACGAGTCGATCATGATCGGCACGCGCGAGATGTCGGGTTCCGAGGCGATCAGGTTCAGGAAGCGCGTCATCGCGGCCTGCGAATCCAGCATCGCCTCGTCCATGTTGATGTCGATGACCTGGGCGCCGTTCTCGACCTGCTGGCGCGCCACCGACAGCGCCTCGTCGAACTGCTCGTTCAGGATCATGCGCGCGAACGCCTTGGAACCGGTGACGTTGGTGCGTTCGCCGACGTTGACGAACAGCGAGCTGTCGTCGATGGTGAACGGTTCCAGGCCGGACAGGCGCAGCGCGGTCGGCACGGTGGGCACGGTGCGCGGCGTGCATCGCGCCATCGTCTCGGCGATCGCCTGGATGTGCTCGGGGGTGGTGCCGCAGCAACCGCCGGCGATGTTGACGAAACCGCTTTCCGCGAATTCGCGCAGCAGCGACGAGGTGTCGGCCGGCAGTTCGTCGAAGCCGGTGTCGCTCATCGGGTTGGGCAGGCCGGCGTTCGGGTAGATGCAGACGTGGGTATCGGCGATCTGCGACAGCTCCTGCGCATACGGGCGCATCAGGGCGGCGCCGAGCGCGCAGTTCAGGCCGATGGTCAGCGGTTTCGCATGGCGCACCGAGTTCCAGAAGGCGGGCACGGTCTGGCCCGACAGGATGCGGCCGGACGCGTCGGTCACGGTGCCGGAGATCATCAGCGGCAGGCGCGGCGTGCCGGGATGCTCGTCGAAGTACTGGTCGATCGCGAACAGGGCCGCCTTGCAGTTCAGGGTGTCGAAGATGGTCTCGACCAGCAGCAGGTCGACGCCGCCGTCGACCAGGCCGCGCAGCTGTTCATAATAGGAAGCGACCAGCTGGTCGAAGGTCACGTTGCGCGCCGCCGGGTCGTTGACGTCCGGCGAGATCGACGCGGTCTTCGGGGTCGGGCCGAGGGCGCCGGCGGCGAAGCGCGGCTTGTCCGGCGTGGAGTATCGGGCACAGGCAGCGCGCGCCAGCCGGGCCGCTTCCACGTTCATTTCGTAGACCAGCGACGCCATGTGGTAGTCGTCCTGGGCGATGCCGGTCGCGCCGAAGGTGTTGGTCTCGATGATGTCGGCGCCGGCGGCCAGGTAGCGCTCGTGGATTTCCTGGATGATTCGCGGCTGGGTCAGGTTCAGCAGTTCATTGTTGCCCTTGACGAAGAGCTCGCGCGATCCACTGCCGGCCGGGGCCGAGAAATCGGCGAAGCGCTCGCCGCGGTAGGCGGCTTCGTCGAGCTTGTACTGCTGGATGATCGTGCCCATCGCGCCATCGAGGATCATGATGCGGCGCGCCAGAATGGCACGCAACTGGGCGTCGACGGGGGAGAAGGCGGAGCGGGCGGTGGTCATCGTTATCGTTTCCTGAAGTTGGCCATGCATCGGCGATGCATCGGCCATGACAGCCGGCGCACGGCGGGCGCAGCTGTCTATATTTTAGGCGGTCTACGATTATACCGTCCCTGGCCGAGTTTGTTCCCGCCGTCGGCCGCGAATGCAAGGGGTATCAAGGGTAGCCGTGTAAATGCATGTAAAGACATTTGTAACTTAATGTTTCAGTGCCTCGATTGTTACAGTCAGATACAAATTGCGGCAAAACAGCAATTTCCCGGATACATACAGCGGTGACAATAAACTCATGGAACCGCCCAAGTGCGGTCCCTAGTCCAAGTCAACGGAATGTGCGGACCCGTCGCTCCGCCGCCTCAATGGGAAGAATTACCATGAACAAAGAATATGTGCCCGAGTGGGACCAAGCTGCCGCACGCACCGAGGAAACCGCGCCGGCCAAGCAGCACGCTGCCGCAGGCGTGAAGCAGATCGTCACCATTCGCCTGGATGTGGACATGCTGGAATGGTTCAAGTCGGCAGGTCCGGGCTACCAGACCCGCATCAACCAGGTCCTGCGCGAGTACATGGAAGCCAACCGCGTGCGTGCCCAGGGCGAGCAGCACTGATTGATATCGTAGGGTGGACGGCTCCGCCGTCCACGCGGTGATCCAGGCGGTACGTATCACCGCGTGGATCACCTCGAAGTGAATCAAAGGGTGGTTGAACGCGTGGACGGGGAACCCGTCCACCCTACCCGTAACGCTGGTATCGCCTCAAAAGACTTGGCGTTTACGCGAACGCCAGTCCCTCGAACGAAAATCCTTTCAGGAATTCCGCCGCCGCCAGGCGCTTGCCGCCGGGCTTCTGCAGTTCGGTGAGACGCAGCGCGCCTTCGCCGCAGGCCACCACGATGCCGGCCTGGGCATCGGCCGACAGCAGCTGGCCGGGCACACCCTGGCCATCCACCGCCTGCGCGTTCCAGATCTTGACCGTCACCCCGCCCGCCTGGCCATGCGCGCCGGGGAAGGGATTGAAGGCGCGCACCTTGCGCGCCAGCCGGGGCGCCGGCAGCGTGAAGTCCAGCTTCGCTTCTTCCTTGCTGATCTTGGCGGCATAGGTCACGCCGTCTTCCGGCTGCGGCACCGCATCGAGCCGGCCCGCCGCCATGTCGCGCAAGGCCGCGACGATCATGCGTCCGCCCAGCGCCGCCAGCTTGTCGTGCAGGCTGCCGGTGGTGTCGGTGTCCTCGATCGCGACGCGCTCCATCGACAGCATCGGGCCGGTATCCAGGCCTTCTTCCATCTCCATGATGGTCACGCCGGTTTCCGGATCGCCCGCTTCGATCGCGCGGTGGATCGGCGCGGCGCCGCGCCAGCGCGGCAGCAGCGAACCGTGGATGTTGATGCAGGGCTTGATGTCGAGCGTGGCGCGCGGCAGGATCAGGCCGTAGGCGGCCACCACCATCACGTCGTAGTCGAGGGCCAGCAGGCGCGCATGCGCGGCGCGGGCTTCCTCGGCCCGTTGCGGATCCTTGGCGTCGGTGCGCAGCGACAGCGGCTGCAGCACCTCGATGCCGTGCGCCAGCGCCACCTGCTTGACGGCGGACGCCTGCAGCTGCATGCCGCGCCCGGCCGGACGGTCGGGCTGGGTCAGCACCAGCGGAATCCCGAACCCGGCCGCGATCAGGTCGCGCAGGGCACACGCCGCGAACTCCGGCGTGCCGGCAAAGACGACTTTCAATTGCGTCTTCGTCTGCTCGATCATGCGCGGCGTCCGCTGCGCTCTTCCTTGAGCAGCTTGGTCTTGATGCGGTTGCGCTTCAGCGGCGACAGGTATTCGACGAAGACCTTGCCCATCAAGTGGTCCATCTCGTGCTGGATGCAGACCGCCAGCAGGCCGTCGGCCTCGATCTCGAAGGGCTTGTCGTGCTGGTCGACCGCGCGCACCTTCACGCGCGCCGGGCGCTCGACGCCGTCGTACACGCCCGGCACCGACAGGCAGCCCTCGTCGTAGACCTGCTTTTCCGGGCTGGCCCAGACGATTTCCGGGTTGATGAAGACCATCAGGTCGTCATGCGTTTCGGTCACGTCGATCACGACCACGCGTTCGTGCACGTCGACCTGGCTGGCGGCCAGGCCCACGCCCGGCGCTTCGTACATGGTCTCGGCCATGTCCGCGACCAGCTTGTGGAGGCGCTCGCCGAATTCGGTGACCGGCTTGGCGACCTTGTGCAGGCGCGGATCGGGGTAGCGGAGGATGTTCAGTAAGGCCATGGCTGTTCGTCTATCGGTTTTTCTGGGTTGGTCTAAGGGGAGTCGGTGTCCGCGGTGCGGCCGGAAGTGTCGCACAAACATACATGCAAGGCCACGTTCCCTAGCAGGAATGCGGTTTGTCTTGCTAGTTCAAGGATTTCTCGGCAGAATTTGATTCAGTACGGCAACCTCTTGCATGCCGTGTGCCGTCTTCGCGCCGTGGCAGCCATTCGTATCCATGCCGCATCTTACGGACTCTCTGATGAAAAATTTTAGCACAGGCGCCGCTCGCCCGCTCCTGGTCCGCAGCGCGGTCGCCCTTGCCATGGCCGCTTGTCTCGCCGCCGCGCCGGCCCGGGCTTCGGTCAACTGCACGTTCCGTCCGAACGCGCCCGACCAGCACCGGGTGGCCAGGGGCGATACTCTGTGGGATATTGCCGGCGCCTTCCTCGAGCACCCCTGGTGCTGGCCCCAGGTCTGGGGCATGAACCGCGACGAGATCCGCAACCCGCACTGGATCTATCCGGGCCAGATCGTCTATTTCGACCGCGCCCGCGGCCGCCTGAGCCTGACGAAACCGGGCCAGCCCGACCCCGACGCCGGCTTGCCCCCGCTCGTGCGCCTGTCGCCGCAGCTGCGTACCGAGGACATGGGCGCCGGCGGTGCGATCCCGGCGATCCCGGCCGGCGCGATCGAACCCTACCTGACCCAGCCGCTGGTGGTCGAGGCGGGTGCGCTGGAAGCGGCCCCACGCATCGCCGCGTCGCTCGAAGAGCGCACCTGGCTGGGCGAGGGCGACCGCGTCTACGTACGCGGCGAACTGCATGGCGCCACCAGTTTCCAGGTGTTCCGTTCCGGTAAGGCATTGCGCGACCCCGATACCGGCAAGGTCGTGGCGCACGAGGCCGCCTTCGTCGGCGCGGTGCGCCTGGTGGCCGAGGCCAGGCCGGGCGTCGACGTGCATACCGTGGTGGTCACGCGCTCGGTGCGGGAAATGGGCATCGGCGACCGCCTGCTGCCGGCGCCGCCGGCCGCGGTGCGCAATTATGTGCCGCATGCGCCGGGCGTCCCGGTGCGCGCGCGCGTGATGGCGGTGCCCGAAGACGCCCGCAATGCGGTACAGAGCCAGGTCGTGGCTGTCAATCGGGGTTCGCTTGACGGACTCGATGTCGGCGCCGTGCTGCAGCTTTATCATCTGGGCCAGACCGTGAAGGACCCGGCCAGCAAAGGCTTCCTCGGGTTCGGCAAGGCCGACATGCGGCTCCCGGACGAACAATATGGCGAACTCTTCATTTTCCGGGTCTTCGGGCACGTCGCGTACGGCCTGATCATGCAATCGACGACGCCGGTGCAGATCGGCGACGTGGCGACATCACCGGAGTAAACCCACCGTGCAGGACACGGCACCGATCACCCGCGCAGCATCCGTGTCCTTGCCGCCCGCCCGGCTGGCGGCCTGGCTGCGCCTGGAGCGCACCCACGGGGTCGGGCCGCGCACCGCGGCGGCGCTGCTGGCCGCCTTCGGCGGCATCGACGCCATCTTCGAAGCCGGCTTGCCGGCCCTGGCCACGCAGGTGGGCCCGGCCGCGGCGCGCGCCCTGCTGCAACCCGTATCCGCCGATACCCAGCGCCTGATCGACGCCACGCTGCGCTGGCAGGACCAGCCCGGCCACGGCGTGCTGGCGCTGGGCCAGCCCGGCTATCCGGACTTGCTGGCGAATATCCCGGATCCGCCTTTGCTGCTCTATATAAATGGATCTGTGGAATTGCTGGCCGGACCGGTGCTGGCCATCGTCGGCAGCCGCAACGCCAGCACCCAGGGCAAGGCCAATGCGCAAGCCTTTGCCGAGGCGCTGTCCCGCGCCGGATTGACCGTCGTCTCCGGCCTGGCGCTGGGCGTCGACACCGCGGCGCACGAGGGCGCCCTGCGCGGACCGGGCAGCACCGTCGCCGTGGTCGGCACCGGCCCCGACCTGGTCTACCCGGCACGCAACCGCGCACTGTCCGAGCGCATCGCCAACGAGGGCTGCATCGTCAGCGAATACCCGCTCGGCACGCCGCCGTTGCCGAGCAACTTCCCCAAGCGCAACCGGATCATCAGCGGCCTGGCGGCTGGCGTGCTGGTCGTGGAAGCGGCGGCCCAGTCGGGCTCGCTGATCACGGCGCGCCAGGCGGCCGAGCAGGGCAGGGAGGTGTTCGCCATTCCGGGTTCGATCCATGCGGCGCTGTCCAAGGGCTGCCACCTGCTGATCCGCGAAGGCGCCAAGCTGGTCGACAGCGCGGGCGACGTGCTGGAAGCGATGGCGTTCTCGCCGCTGGCCGGCCGGGCGGCGCCGTCCACCGGCCATGCCGCCGCCGGGCCCGGGGCGCCGGCCGGCACGGACCGGTCCGGCGCAGGCGGCACGGACGACGCCCTGCTGGACGCGCTCGGCCACGATCCGGTCGATGCCGACACGCTGCTGGCCGTGGTCGGCGGCACTCCAGGCGAACTCAGCACGCGTTTATTGCTGCTGGAATTGGCTGGCAAAATCGAGCGATTGCCTGGTGCTATTTTCCAGAAAGTAGTGTAGTCAATAAGGCCGATAAACAACGATGATGTTTTCCAGTAAGCAACTGTACTCGTGCCACACTTGTGCCGTCTGGAGCTTAACTGCTACAGTAGCGTCACTATGTTCGACATCCTAGTCTACCTCTACGAGACGTATTATCGTCCCGATGCCTGCCCCGAGCCGGCAGCCCTGGCGCGCAAACTGTCTGCCGTCGGTTTCGACGATGTCGAGATTACCGAAGCGCTGGACTGGTTGAATGGACTGACCCAGATGGCCAGTGCCGTCGACCCTTTCCTCGAATCCAGCGGCACCCGTTTCTATATCGACCAGGAAGTCGACACCCTCGGCAGCGCCGCGGTCGGCTTCATCCAGTTCCTGGAACTGGCCGGGCTGCTCAGCGCCATGCAGCGCGAAATCGTCATCGAGCGCGCGCTGGCGCTGGACGAATCCCCGGTCACCCTCGGCAAGCTGAAGATCATCGTCCTGATGCTGCTGTGGAGCCAGGGCAAGGAGCCGGACGCGCTGATGTTCGACGACCTGTTCGGCTCGGATGACGAGGACGCCGAACCGCGCTTGCTTCATTAATCAGATCGCCTGATAAACGCCTCATGGCAGTGTTGCATCGTCTCGCCGTACTAGCGTACCGCCTTCGACGACGCGCCTTGCCCTGAGGGTTTCTCAGGCGTTCCAATTCTGATGTGTCATGACAAAACGGGGCTGCGGCCCCGTTTTTTCTTGCATCAAGGCAAGGCCAAGAGTATTTTTCCTGAAAGTAAGGCAGGTACAGTCTACTTGCGGAGTCCGCGCCAACCCGCTTATCATTTGCCGCTATCTGCCAATTGTTACCAATAAGATATCAGCGGGACAAGATTCCCGTCAGGCCGCATCGTCGACTCCTGTATGATGCGCGAGCCTAGCCTTCCGAACACGTACGAGACAACCCTATGACAAAAGCCCTCATCATTGCCGAAAAGCCTTCCGTGGCGAACGATATCGCCAAGGCGCTCGGCGGCTTTACCAAGCACGATGAGTATTTCGAATCCGATGACTACGTGCTGTCGTCCGCCGTCGGCCACTTGCTGGAAATCGCGGTGCCCGAGGAATACGACGTCAAGCGCGGCAAGTGGAGCTTCACCCACCTGCCGATGATTCCGCCGTATTTCGCGCTGAACCCGATCGCCAAGACCGAATCGCGCCTCAAGGTGCTGAACAAGCTGATCAAGCGCAAGGATGTCGATACCCTGATCAACGCATGCGACGCGGGACGCGAGGGTGAACTCATCTTCCGCCTGATCGCCCAGAACGCCAAGGCCAAGCAGTCGGTCAAGCGCCTGTGGCTGCAGTCGATGACGCCGAACGCGATCCGCGACGGCTTCGCCCACCTGCGCAGCGACCAGGAAATGCTGCCGCTGGCCGACGCCGCCCGCTGCCGTTCCGAAGCCGACTGGCTGATCGGCATCAACGGCACCCGCGCCATGACCGCCTTCAACTCGAAGGAGGGCGGCTTCTACCTGACCACCGTGGGCCGCGTGCAGACCCCGACGCTGTCGATCGTGGTCGAGCGCGAAGAGAAGATCAAGAAGTTCGTGGCGCGCGACTACTGGGAAGTGCGCGCCGAATTCGGCTGCGCCGCCGGCATGTACGAAGGACGCTGGCTGGACACGAAGTTCAAGAAGGACGAGAACGATCCCGAGAAGCGCGCCGAGCGCCTGTGGAGCAAGGCCGAAGCGGAAGCCATCGCCGCCGCCTGCCTGGGCAAGCCGGGCATCGTCACCGAGGAATCCAAGCCGACCACCTCGATGGCGCCGGCGCTGTTCGACCTGACCTCGCTGCAGCGCGAGGCCAACGGCCGCTTCGGCTTCTCGGCCAAGAACACGCTGGGCCTGGCCCAGGCGCTGTACGAAAAGCACAAGGTGCTGACCTACCCGCGTACCGATGCGCGTGCGCTGCCGGAAGACTACATCGGCACCGTCAAGACCACGCTGGAAGTGCTGAAGGGGAACGCCAACTACCACCAGTTCGCCAAGCAGATCCTGGACAAGGGCTGGGTCAAGCCGAACAAGCGCATCTTCGACAACAGCAAGATCTCGGACCACTTTGCGATCATTCCGACCGGCGTGGTGCCGAAGAACCTGTCCGAGCCGGAACAGAAACTGTACGACCTGGTCACGCGCCGCTTCATGGCGGTGTTCTTCCCGGCCGCCGAGTTCCTGGTCACGGCCCGCTTCACGGCGGTGGAAGGCCACCAGTTCAAGACCGAGGGCAAGGTGATGACCAACCCCGGCTGGCTGGCGGTGTACGGCAAGGACACCACCGGCGACGACAAGGACGGCGCCAGCCTGGTCCCGGTCGCCAAGGGCGAGCAGGTCCGCACCGACAAGGTCACGCCGAACGCGCTGGTGACGAAACCGCCGGCACGCTACAACGAAGCGACCCTGCTGTCGGCGATGGAAGGCGCGGGCAAGCTGGTCGATTCGGACGAGCTGCGCGACGCCATGGCCGGCAAGGGCCTGGGCACGCCGGCCACGCGCGCGGCCATCATCGAGGGCCTGCTGACCGAGAAATACCTGATCCGCGAAGGCCGCGAGATGATCCCGACCGCCAAGGCCTTCCAGCTGATGACCTTGCTGCGCGGCCTGGGCGTGAACGAACTGACCGCCCCGGAGCTGACCGGCGACTGGGAATACAAGCTGTCGCAGATGGAAAAGGGCAAGATCTCGCGCGAGGAATTCATGCGCGAGATCGCCGAGATGACGGAAATTATCGTCAAGCGCGCCAAGGAATACAGCAACGAGACGATCCCGGGCGAGTACGCGACCCTGAAGACGCCGTGCCCGAACTGCGCCGGCGTGGTCAAGGAAAACTACCGCCGCTTCGCCTGCACCCAGTGCGATTTCTCGATGAGCAAGGTGCCGGGCGGGCGCCAGTTCGAGATCGAGGAAGTCGAGGAACTCCTGCAGAACCGCACGATCGGCCCGCTGCAGGGCTTCCGCTCGAAGATGGGCCGTCCGTTCGCGGCGATCCTGCGCATCGTGCGCGACGAAGAGATCAAGAATTTCAAGCTGGAATTCGACTTCGGCCAGGACCAGGAAGAAGGCGAGGGCGGCGAAGGCGTCGACTTCACCGGCCAGACCCCGCTCGGCCCGTGCCCGAAGTGCAATGGCGGCGTGTACGAAATGGGCCTGGCCTACGTGTGCGAACACCAGGTCGCGAAACCCAAGACCTGCGATTTCCGCAGCGGCCGCATCATCCTGCAGCAGGAAATCCTGCCCGAGCAGATGGCCAAGCTGCTGAACGACGGCAAGACCGACCTGCTGCCGGGCTTTGTCTCGCAGCGCACGCGCCGTCCGTTCAAGGCTTACCTGGTGCGAGGCAAGGACGGCAAGATCAGCTTCGAGTTCGAGGAACGCAAGGGCAAGCCGGCGGCGAAGGGCAAGGCGTCCGACGAGGCCGAGGGCGCCGAGGGCGGCAATGGCGGCGATACCGCGGTGGCCGCCAAGACCACGGCGCGCAAGGCGGCGGCCAAGCCGGCCGCCAAGGGAGCCGCCAAGACCGCGGCTACCAAGACGGTTGCGGCCAAGAAGGCACCGGCCAAGCGTGCCGCCGCAACCAAGAAAGTGACGGCTTGAGTTTCTGCCGGCGCTCCGGCGCCTAGGAAAAAACCGCGACCCCCGGGATCGCGGTTTTTTTTTTCGCCTGTGCATGTCAGTTTGAAAACGCATCTTGTCTACATGTCGTGGAAAATCCACGGAATTGCCGAAAAGAATGAAATTGCGCGCATTTCTAGGTATATTTATGTGAGGCAATATCCGTGTCCAAGTAGAGCGATCTGCGCTCCCGCGCGTTCATCAAACAGAAAACCATGAGACTCTCCAACCTCCCTATCGCAAAGCGCCTTTACCTCGGTTTTGGCATGGTCGTCACTTTGCTTGTCCTGCTGGTGAGTTCGTCCTATGCGAACTTTGCCCGGCTGGGCAGTGCCAGCGACATGAACCTCCATACCTACCAGGTGCTCGCGGAAGTCGACGCCGCGCTGATGGCCCTGGTCAATATCGAAACCGGCGAGCGCGGCTTCGCGCTGACCGGCAAGGATGCCTCGCTGGAACCCTATCACAGCGGCAAACAGGCTTTCCAGGCGCATGTGGATAGCGCGCGCAAGCTGACTTCCGACAACCCGCGCCAGCAGGACCGCCTGCAGCGCCTGAGCGAAGCGCAGCGGACATGGCTGGACAAGGCCATCGAGCCCGCCATCAAGCTGCGCCGCCAGACCGCCGATGCCGACATGGCCGCGGTCGTGGCCGATGAGCAGGCCGGCAAAGGCAAGCAGAGCATGGATGCGATGCGCAAGCTGGTGGCCGAGGTCCAGGCGGAGGAGGCCGGCCTGATGGCACAGCGCAAGCAGGATGTCCTGCTGCTGCAGGACCGCATGGCGTCGACGCTGGTCGGCGGCGGCATCCTCGCCGTCGTACTGGCCGTCGCGGCCGCGGTCTGGCTGGCAGGTAACATCACGACGCCGCTGCGCGAAGCGGTGGCGCTGGCCGGGCGTGTGGCGAAGGGCGACCTGAGTGCAAGCGTCGAGGTCCGCTCGACGGACGAGATCGGGCAGCTGATGGCGGCCCTGAAAGAAATGAACGGCGCCTTGCGCGATATCGTCGGCCGTGTGCGCTCTGGGACCGACACCATCGCCACCGCATCCGGGCAGATCAATGCGGGCAACCAGGACTTGTCTTCACGCACCGAGCAACAGGCAAGTTCGCTGGAAGAGACGGCATCGTCGATGGAAGAGCTGACCTCGACCGTGAAGCAGAACGCCGACAACGCGCGCCAGGCCAAGCAGATGGCGGTGACGGCCTCGGCAACCGCCGTACGCGGTGGCGAAGTGGTGGCCCAGGTGGTCGACACCATGGGCTCGATCAATGCATCCGCCCGCCGTATCGCCGACATCATCGGCGTCATCGACGGCATCGCCTTCCAGACGAACATCCTGGCGCTGAATGCCGCGGTCGAGGCCGCGCGCGCCGGCGAACAGGGGCGCGGGTTCGCCGTGGTGGCGGGCGAAGTGCGTACCCTGGCCCAGCGTTCCGCCGCCGCCGCCAAGGAGATCAAGGGCCTGATCGACGATTCGGTCGACAAGGTGCAAGCCGGATCGCGGCTGGTCGACCAGGCCGGCAACACGATGGAGGAGGTGGTCGGCAGCGTCAAGCGGGTATCGGATATCGTCAGCGAGATCGCCGCCGCCAGCGACGAGCAACGCGCCGGTATCGAACAGGTCAACCTTGCGATTACCCAGATGGACCAGGTGACGCAGCAGAATGCGGCGCTGGTCGAGGAAGCGGCGGCCGCCGCGGAATCCATGCAGCAACAGGCGCACGGGCTGGCCGAGCTGGTCGCCATCTTCCGGACCGGTCCCGATCCGGTGGCGGCGTCCGTGCCGCGTCCACGCGCTGCGATGGCCGCGCCTGCCGCGCCCGACGGCACGCGTGCGCTGCCCCGCGCACGCCAGCCGGCGCCTGCATCGGCATCGGCATCTACATTGGCGCGGCGCGAGCCCGTGACGGCCGGCGGCGAGTGGGAGACGTTCTGAGCCCGGATGGCGTGCAGCCAATAAAAAACCGCGATCCCTTCGGTATCGCGGTTTTTTCATGCGCCCTGCAAAAGCGGCGCCGGCAACGGTTTGGAGCGCCTAACGCCCTTATTCGGCCCAGTCTTCCTGCAGCGCACGCAGCGCCGCTTCGCCATTGTGGATCGCCTTCACGCGGCGCACGATCTCGGCGCGCCAGGCTTCGTCGGCATCCTGCTCGGGTTCGTCGCTGTCGGTGAGCAGCAGGCGCAAGAGGTTGTGCTTGTCTGCGGCGGACAGTTGCTGGATCTCTGCGGCGAGTTCAGCGACGGTAGACATGGTGAAGCTCCTAACATGAATTTATGACCGAATGATATCTTGAACTCTACGGCATGTCGACAGGTAACATGTTGTCTGTTGGCTTCCTGTCGATCAGCTTGTTGTCGGGGTCGATGCCGGCCCGCGCCGGCCTGCCGTTCACGGTCAGGGTAACGACCTGGGACGCCGCCGTGACCCGGCGCCGCTCGCGCGCCAGCGGCTTGCCGTCGCCGTCGTCGACGCCGAATTCGATGTAGTCGGCCAGCGGAACCGGCTTCTCGTCGCCCTGTTCGTCGGCCCGCACCTTGCCCGCGCTGGCGCGGATCGTGACTTCGTAGCGGCCGTCGGCCAGGCGGTGCGCCGTGGCGCCGTCCGCGCGGTTCTGGTACAACACGATCGATTCGAACAGGTCGTCGATCAGGTAGGCCTTGTCGGGCGGCGTCACGGTGCGCAGGCGCTCGACCAGCGCCGTGACGCTCGGGTAGGGCGGCCCGCCGAAGGCATGCTCCGCCAGCAGGTCGTGCAGCACCCCGTTGACCACGTCCTCGCCCAGCAGGTCCTGCAGCAGGTACATCGCCAGGCTGCCCTTGCGGTAGTGGATGTAGGCCTGGTTTTCGTTCTGCGCCAGCGGCAGTTCCTTCTTGCTGTCGGTGGCGCGGCCCATCAGGTACTCGTCGAGGTTGTAGCGCAGGAAGCGGCGCATCTTGCCGGCGCCGACACCGTGCTTCATCGTCATCAGCGCCGTGTACTCGGCCAGGCTTTCCGACAGCACGGTGGCGCCGCGGCTGTCGGCGCCGATCAGCTGGTGCGCCCACCACTGGTGCCCGACCTCGTGCGCGCTGACGTAATACGGATAGTCGATGTCCGTGCGCGAATCCGGATCCACCCTGGCGATGAAGCCGGCGCTTTCCGAGAACGGGATGGTGGCCGGCGCCGCCTGGGCGAAGGTGGCGTAGCGCGGGAATTCGGCGATGCGCAGCTCGCGGTGCTGGTAGGGGCTGAAGTGCTTCGAGCCGTAGGCCAGCGCGGCCTTGGCGCCTTTGACCATGCGCTCGACGTTGAATTCGTGGCCGGGATGGTGGTAGACGTCGATGGTCACGTCCTGCCAGCGGTCGTGGCGCACTTCGTAGCGAGCCGACTGGAAGGTGTAGAAGTTCAGGATCGGCTGGTCCATCCGGAAGTGGAACCAGCGGCGGCCCCCCGCCATCCATTCCTGCGCCAGGGTGCCCGGCGCCACCACGGTCTGGTCGGGGCTGGTGCTGACGACCGCGTCGAACCGGATCCAGTCGGCGTCGTTGCCGAGGTAATTGTTGGCGCGCGCGCCGGCATCGCCGGGCGCCGCCATGGGCGCGCGCGCGCCCAGGCCGTGGCGCCGGCGGTCGCGCTCGTCCAGCAGTTCGCTGTTCGGCTGGTAGCCGACGTGCGGCATGAGCGCGCTGGTGAAATAGGTGCCGTTGCCGACGACGGCGGTGTCGCGCCCCAGGCCGAGCACGCCGCCGGGGGCGTCTTCCAGGTCGAATGCCAGTCCCATGCGCATGCCCGGCGCCAGCGGCGCGTCCAGCACCCAGCGCCAGACGCCGCGCTCGCGGTCGGCCACGACCCGCCGCGCCGGTTGCGACAGGCGCGCCTGCAGCGCCGGGCCGGGCGCCATCGTCACCACGATGTCGCGGATCGGCTGGCCGCTGCGGTTCTCGAGCTGGTAGAAGCCGCGCACCTTCAGGGTGCGCGTCTCGGGCAGGATGTCGACCTGCAGGCGCACGTCCTCGATGCGCGGCTGCGGCAGCCGGGCCAGGCGCTTGTAGCGCTGTTCGTACTCGGCGCGCAGCGCGTCCTTGCGCCAGTCGGTCTGCCAGGCGCCCAGGTGTTCCAGGTTGTACCAGAGCAGGGCGCCGCTGCCGCCGAACAGCAGCAGGCCGATGCCGAACGCGGCCAGCACCGGCGGCGTCAGGCGGCGCCGTCCCAGCTGCAGGCGTTCGCCGAAGCGGTCGCTCACGCCGCGCGGCCACAGCACCAGCGCCAGCGTGATCAGGACGATGGCGGCGCCGCCCCAGTAGGCCAGCAGCGCGCGCCGCAGCGGCAGGAAATGGCCCCAGCCGTTCATCGCCGAATAGGTGATGTCGGGCAGGTTCGCGTACAGCAGCATCGGATGGCCGAGCCCGAAACCGGACAGGGTGACGCTGGCCACGTAGTACAGCACCAGCGCGAAATACGCCAGGTAGCGGTGGTTGAGGATGGCCTGGGCCGCGATCGCCAGCACCGCCAGCAGCGCGTACTGGGGCAGCAGCACCGCGAACAGCGTGCGCAGGTACAGGCCCGGCTCCAGCGCCAGGTAACCGTGGAACAGCTGGATCAGCATCGCGCACAGCATGGCGATGCACAGCAGCAGTGCCTGCAGGCCGACCAGGGCGATGGTCTTGGCGGCCAGCGGCAGCCAGCTCGGCATCGGCAGCGCGTCGATCATCTGGGCCATGCGCGCCTCGCGCTCGCGCCACACCATCTCGCCGGCATACAGGGTGGTGACGATCAGCACGAACAGCGAGAACACGTCGCGGATCAGTTCCAGCATCATGTAGGTGACCGGCTGGGTCCGGGTACCGTAGATGGCGCCCAGCCCGAACGAGCTGCCGACCAGCACCAGCACGCCGGCCAGCGCGATCACCGCGAAGTACACGTTCTTGACCGATTCGCGGAAATTCAGCCAGCCCTGCGTTGCCAGCAGCAGGGCCAGGCTGCGTCCCGCGAAGTCGGGTTCTTCGGTCATGGCGACGGGCGAAGGCGAGGGCGCCGCGCGATCGCCTTCGGGGCGTGGGCGGCCGCGTCCGGGCGCCGCCGCGGCGAAGGAAAAGCGCCAGTAGCCGAGCACCAGCACCGCCAGCGCGAACAGCGACCACACCAGGCGGTTGACCAGGTACACGCCTTCGAGCGGGATCTGGCTGGCGTTGCGCTCGGCCACGTTCCAGTACTCGGTCAGGCGCAGCAGCGCGGTGGTGCCGAACGGGTCGATCAGGGCGGCCAGGGTCTTGTAGTCGAGGTCGCGCGCCAGCGAGGGCGCGATGATGTAGCCGATCATCATGACCACGCTGGCCACGTACACCGGCAGCATGCGCCGGGTGAGCGCCGCCAGCATGTAGAAGATGGCGCCGAAGATGAACAGGTTGGGCAGCAGCGTGAACAGGTAGGGCCGCAGGTAGCCGGCGGCCGAGAACGGGCCGACGCGGGCCGGATCGATCCCCGGCAGCAGGCTGCCCAGCAGGTTGCCGGCCGGGATCGAAGCGAAGATCACGGCCAGCGTCGCCAGCGCGCCGAGGAAGCGCCCGAACACGTAGGCGTATTTGCGGATCGGCGCGCTGAAGAAGAAGTGGTGCATCTCGTATTCGAAATCCTGCTGCACCGAGCGTCCCATGACGGCGGCGGCCACCACCACGCCGAGGCTGCCCAGGACCGCGGTGCTGATCGCGATCTGGCGCGGCGCATTGATCAGGATGCGCCCGCCGAAGGAGACGGTGGCGTCGCGCAGGGCGCCGCCGGCGGCGGCCATCCACAGCATGGCCAGCGCCAGGAAGGCGAAGAAGTAGACCCAGGTGGACAGCAGCTTGAGGCGCTGGCGCGTTTCGAAGGCGGCGATGGCGAACAGGGCGCGCATGGCGTCAGCAGTTCCCCGCCTGGGCATTGTGGCGGCCGGCGATGGTGGCGAAGTAGACGTCGTCCAGGGTCGGGTGGATCGGCTCGAAATCGTCGCCGGGGTAGCGCTCGGCGTACACGTGGACCAGCGGGCGCCCGGTCAGCAGGCGGGTGGAGATCACCGTGTGGCGCTTCTGGAACGCCGGCAGGTCCTGCTTGGTGACGAAGCGCGCCCAGATGCGGCCCTCGATGCCCTCGATCAGGCGCGCCGGCTCGCCGCACAGCAGCACGTGGCCCTTGTTGATGATCGCCATGTTGGCGCACAGGTCGGCCACGTCGGACACGATGTGGGTCGACAGGATCACGGTCTTGTCGTCGCCGATGTCGGACAGCAGGTTGTGGAAGCGCACCCGTTCCTGCGGATCGAGGCCGGCGGTGGGCTCGTCGACGATGATCAGCTGCGGGTCGCCCAGCAGCGCCTGGGCGATGCCGAAGCGCTGGCGCATGCCGCCCGAGAAGGTGCCGAGCTTCTGGTTGCGCACCTCGAACAAATTGGTCTGCTGGAGCAGCGCATCCACGACCTCGCGCCGCCGTCCGCGCTGCGACAACCCTTTCAACTGGGCGAAATGGTCCAGCAGTTCGTAGGCCGTCACTTTCGGGTACACGCCGAAGTCCTGCGGCAGGTAGCCGAGCAGGCGGCGCACCGCGTCCTTCTCGTCGAGCAGGTCGATATCGTCCAGGAACACCGAACCGCTGTCGCACTCCTGCAGCGTGGCCAGGATCCGCATCAGGGTCGACTTGCCGGCGCCGTTCGGGCCCAGCAATCCGAACATCCCGGGCGGGATGCTCAGCGACACCCGGTCCAGGGCCACCACGCCGTTGGCGTAGGTCTTGGACAGATTGCGGATGCTTAATTCCATGAAGGCTCCCAGTGCGAGGACGCGAAAATGCGGTACGTCGTGAGAATGTGCGTATTTTCACGATTGTTGCATTGTATTAAAAACGAACCGCGACCGCAGTGCCGATGCGACATACGGTGTTTTCACTTGCCCAGAGTGCAAAAATGCAGGGCCAGGGCGTAATCGGGCAGCGCCCGAGAATACGCCCGCGGCAACAGTCTGTCTACTTTGTCAACATTTGCGATGATAACCCGCGGAGTGTGCATAATGCGGGTATGGATATCCCTATTCCCGAGGAAAAGATCCTGGCCATCACGCGCCAGGGGCGGTCCCGGCTCGAAGCGACCGACTGGTTCCGCGTGACCGCCGGCCTGTATTACCTGGCCGGACTGATGACCAGGGAATCGATCGATTTCAGGACGGTGGACCGGGCCTGGAACCGCTTCATCTACCGCAGCATCGGCGGCGGGCACACCATCACCAGCGTGCTGCAGTTCATGAGCGGCGAGAAGGTGCTGCCGACCCTGCAGTCGCCGCGCTTCATGGCGCTGTTCGCCGAAACCTGCACCGAGATCCCGCCGGATTCGATGCCGTTCCTGCTGGAGCTGAACCTGGGCGTGGCGAAGAATATCTCCAAGCTGGACACCGCCGGCCCGCTGCACGACTGGCTGCAAGAGCAGAAAAGCCAGCGCGGCGGGGACGCGCCGCCCGACGGCATATAATGGCGCTTTCAGGCGTATTCTCATTCCCAGCTATGGACAATCCACAACGAGTCATCAATCCCCTCGACCACCTGATCGTCGGCTTCGACAAGGCGCTGCGCGTGGTGGGCGGCGTGGCCAAGGCGGCGCGCCCGAACCCCGGCACGCTTGCCAGCGACTGCGAACTCAACAACCAGGAAGCGCGCCACAGCGCCGGCCTGATGCGCGTGAACCACGTCGGCGAAGTGTGCGCCCAGGCGCTCTACGACGCCCAGGGCAAGCACGCCTCGACCCCGGCGATGCGCGCCCAGTTCGCGCAGTCGGGACGCGAGGAAGAAGACCACCTGGCCTGGACCGCCGAGCGCCTGTCCGAGCTGGGTTCCCAGCCCAGCCTGCTCAATCCGCTGTGGTATGCCGGCGCCTATGCGCTCGGCTCGGTGGCGGCGCGCATGGGCGACCCCGTCAGCCTGGGCTTCGTGGTCGAGACCGAGCGCCAGGTCGAGGCGCACCTGAACAGCCACCTCGAGGAATTGCCGCCGCAGGACGCCAAGTCGCGCGCCATCGTCACCCAGATGCGCGACGACGAGATCGAGCACGGCGGCAAGGCGCAGGCCATGGGCGCGGCCGAGATGCCGCTGCCGGTCAAAATGGCGATGCGGGCGATGGCCAAGGTGATGACCAAAACGGCCTATTACATTTGATGTGGGGTGGACGGCCGCGGGCCGTTCCACGTGTCCACTTTTTCTGCAGGTAATTCGCCGGGAATGCGCCAGGCGCGACGAGGGCGCGCTGTTTCTTGGTAGTAACGCAAGCAAGGCTCATCGGACCGCTGCGTGAGCTTCCTCATTGTCGACTTCTTCGACTGGCATTCAGAAAATATGTACGCCGGCATTGACATGCCCGACGCGGCCTACAAGTTCTATCGTGCCAGCAGCCGTATTCAATCGACTGACAGCTATACACACGTTATTGATGCTGTGGATGTAGCCTATAGCGCCTTGCGGCATATTACGCACTCGAGTCGATTGATGCAGAGGAGTGAATCCCAATGCAGTGTTCCATATCTGTTGTTGATGGTTAGCGACAATATGAGTGAGATGGTCATCATAAGTCACGTACGCGACACGAACCCTGGACACTTGGCCCTGCGCGACCGGCTGAACAGGCCCACCTGTCTGGTCTCGGCGAATCGTCAATCGTGGCATATGCTTTGATTCTTGGTGAGGGTTGTATTGACTTTGCACCCCCGCATCCGATCTTCTCGGCCGCGAGCTGGTTGCGTCTCGATGGAGGCGCCAGACAGCACTTCGAAAATCGATCAAGTTGATTCGGTCCGCGGTGGGCCGAAAGCAGAAGTGCTCAACGCCAGTCTAAGATAAGGTTTTCTTGAGGGCAAACTGAATCTGGCAAGATAAATGTAGGGAGCATTATTTCGCCACAAAGTCTGCGGTTTACGCTTGGAACGCCTAAAAACCTTCAAAGCAAGGATGCGTCTGCCGACGCACCGTCGGAGACAGTACGAATGGTCGGCAAGACGGTGCAACGCTGCCATGGAGATTTTGTAAGGTCTTTATCCCTCGACGATCTCGAACGAATGCGTGATCTCGGCCGTCTTGGCCAGCATGATCGACGCCGAGCAGTACTTGTCGTGCGACAGGTTCACCGCGCGCTCGACCGCCGCCGGTTTCAGGCTGCGGCCGGTGACCGTGAAGTGGAAGTGGATCTTGGTGAACACCTTCGGATCGGCGTCGGCGCGCTCGGCCTTGAGCGTCACGTCGCAGCCGCGCACGTCCTCGCGGCCGCGCTTGAGGATCAGGACCACGTCGTAGGCGGTGCAGCCGCCGGTGCCCAGCAAGACCATCTCCATCGGGCGCGGCGCCAGGTTGTGGCCGCCGCCCTCGGGTGCGCCATCCATGCCGACCAGGTGGCCCGAGCCGGTCTCGGCCCGGAAACTCATCCCGGACGGGCCGTTCCAGCTGACTTTTACTTCCATCGCATACTCCGCTGTCGTAGTGAATGGCCCGTATTGTAAGGCGCTTTCACACCGCCAGCACGTAGCGCTCGCTCTTCATGCGCCAGCTGGCGAAGCCGACCAGCGCCAGCGCCGCCAGCGCCGAGCAGGCGAAGGTCAGCACATAGGGCAGCAGGCCGAGTTCGCCGCCTTTGGAGATTTCGCGCATCAGGGTCTGGTTCGACAGCATCGGCACCGCGTACATCCAGGTCGCGGTCTTCAGTTCCATCATCGAGACGACCAGGCCCGGCAGCATCGGCACGATCATCAGCATCGACACCAGGCTCTGCGCTTCCTTGAACGAACGGGCGTTCATCGCCACCGTGACCTGGGCGGCGGAGGCGAACAGCGACAGCGGTACCGAGGCCAGGCACAGCATGGCCAGGTCGCCCCAGCCCATGCGCCAGCTCATGCCGATTTCCTCCAGCGGCAGCCAGGACAGGCCGATGTGCGCCAGGATCAGTTCCAGCGTGATGCCGATCACGGCGAGCGAACCGGCGGCCAGCCACTTGCCCCCGACCAGCTGCCAGGTGCGCACCGGCTGCGCCATCAGCACTTCGAGCGAGCGGCGCTCGCGTTCGCCGGCGGTGCTGTCGACCGCGGCCGCCATGCCGCAGAAGAAGGCCGGGAAGAACAGGAAGCCCATCAGGCTGCCGATGAAGCCGGCCGAGCGCGCCGCCGTGGTGCCGGTGTCGTAGCGCTGCAGGTCGATCGGTCCCAGCACCGCCGGCGACACCCCGTGCGCCAGCAGGCGCGCGCTGGCGACGTTGGCGTTGTAGGCCCTGAGCACATCCTCGACGTCGCGCCGGCGCCGGTCCTGCTCGGTGGCCGAATCGAACCACAGTTCGAGCCGGGCCGGGCGCATGGCCTGGTAGTTGTCGGCGAATTTCGGCGTCAGGCGCAGCACCGCGACCACTTTTTTCGCACGCAGCATCTCGCCGATCGCCTCCTCGTCCATGTCCGGCAGCTTGCGCACGGTGATGTTCTTTTCCTTCAGCTGGGACATCAGGGTCGGGGCCTGGGCGCCGCCGATGACGGCCAGCTCGATGCCCTCGCGCTCGGCGCGGGTGGCGCGTTCGATGGTCTGGTTCAGGATGTAGCCGAACATGACCGGGTACATCAGCGTGAACAGGGCGAGCAGGCCGAGGGCGCGCTTGTCGCGCAGCGATTCGCGGAATTCCTTCAGGAAGACGACCAGGAACTTGGACTGTCGATGCGCTGATTTTCGATCGTTGGACTTCATGCCGCGATCCCCTCGTCGGTACCGACCAGGCTGACGAAGGCGTCTTCCAGGTTGGCGATGCCGGTGCGCTGGCACAGTTGCTGCGGCGAGCCCTGGGCCACGGTATGGCCCTTGGCGATCACGATCACGTCGTCGCACAGGTGGCTGACTTCCTGCATCACGTGGGTGGCCATCACCACGCAGCAGCCCTCGGCGCGCAGGCTGACCAGGGCCTGGCGCACCGCGCGCGTGCTCATCACGTCGAGGCCGCGGGTGGGTTCGTCCAGCAGCAGGTGGCGCGGACGGTGCAGCAGCGCGCGCGCCAGCGCCACCTTGATGCGCTGGCCCTGGCTGAAGCCCTTGCTGCGGCGTTCCAGGATGTCGTCCATCGCCAGCATCTCGGACACCTCGTCGATGCGGCGGCGCAGGTCGGCGCGCTCCATGCCGTTCAACTCGCCGAAATAGCTGAGGTATTCGCGCGTGGACAGGCGTTCGTACAGGCCGAACTGGTCGGTCAGGAAGCCGATGTTGCTGCGCACCGTGAGCGGATCCCGTTCCGGGTCGACGCCGTCGACGGCGATGCTGCCGTGGTCGCGTTTCAGCATGCCGACCAGGGTGCGCAGCAAGGTGGTCTTGCCGGCGCCGTTCGGGCCGAGCAGGGCGGTGATCTGGCCGTCGCGGGCGGTGAAGCTGACACCGCCGAGCGCCTGGACGGTGCCGAATTGTTTGCGGACTTCGTGGGTTTCGATCATGGCGATAGGGGCGACGCTCAGGGTTGGGGGCCGGCGCTGCCGAGCAGGAAGGTGGGGGGCGGAATCTCGTCCAGGCAGCGGCCGTCTATTTTCTGTTCCGGTCGGTCGAGGAAGGCGCGCAGCAGGCGCGGCGCGCAGCCCAGCTGGGACACGCCGTGGCCGACGTTGGGCGCGGTTAGGTGCTGGGCGCGCGCCATGTACCTGGCGGCGCTGGCGGCGCGGTGCGGCGGCGTCACCGGGTCGAGCGCGCCGGACAGCAGCAGGGCCGGGGCGTCGATCCGGGCGGGCTCGGTCCAGGGCACGGCCGGCACGTTGACCGTGCGGCACAGGCCGGGCAGGCGCGCGATGAAGTCGCGCGTCAGCGGCGCGGCGTCGCTGGCCGCCAGCGCCGGCGTCAGGCGCGGCAGGTCCTCGGCGCACACCACGGCCAGGTACAGCAGGGTGGCGGACGAGCCTTCGGCGCTGTAGTCGGCGCTCACGTTGCGGCGCGCGACGAAGGGCTGCCAGCGGCCCTGGGCCGCGCTGTGCACCAGGAAGGGCAGGCGGCGCGCGTCGGCCGGCGCGTACAGCATGTTGTGCACGGTGCCGAGCAGGCGCGCACCGGTCATGGTGATGTCGACCGGGCGCGCGGTGCGCGGATCGGACAGCGCGACCTTGATGCCCTTGTCGACCTTGGCGACCAGGCCGCCGAACTCGGCGCGCAGGCCCGGAAAGGCCTTGCTGCAGGCCGCGTCCTGCTCGCATTGTGCGAACAGCTTGTCGAGCGCGGCCTGGCTGTCGCGGCCGCCGGCCGGGATCACCTGGTCGGGCGCGGCGACCGCGTCCAGGATCAGCGCGCGCACGTTCTCCGGAAAGGCGCGCGCATACGCCTGGCCCAGGCGCGTGCCGTAGGAGCCGCCCCACAGGTTGATCTTGCCGTAGCCGAGCGCGCGCCGTACCTGTTCGATGTCGCGCGCCGCGTTGGCCGTGGTATAGGCGGACAGCGGCGCCTTGCTGGCGGCGATGCAGCGGCGCAGCATCGCGTCGATCTGCTCGTCGCTCAGGACGCTGTCGTCGTCCGGGCCGGATTCGCACTCCAGCTTGCCGGACAGGCCGGTGCCGCGCTGGTCGATGAAGACGATGTCGCGCGTCGCCCGTACCCGCTGCAGGGCCGTGTTCAGCAGCGGCAGCACCTCGCTGCCGGCTTCGCCTGGACCGCCGGCCAGCACGAACAGCGGGTCGACGCGGGCGCCTGCGCGCAGGGCGGGGGCGACCGTCACGTGGAGCTGGAGCGCCTGTCCCGGCCTGGCCGGATCGAGCGGCACCGGCAGTGTCAGGCAGCGCAAAGTGTCCTCGACACCGGGCAGGTGGCAGTTGCGGGCCTTCGGCGGCGCCGCCTGCGCGGCGGGGAGGGCGGCGGCCAGCAGCAGCGCGCCAAGGATCAGGCTGTATTTCACGACGTCTCCTCGATGATCTTGTCCCGATGGGTCTGGTCAATACTAATTTGCTACCGTTTTCACGGTCAATGGAAAGTTGCGTAAGTGCATTAAGAAAAGCTTCACGATTGCTCGTCTTTACAACACGCAATTTATCCAACCGCAGGCATCAGCCTGGCTTGACCGGACGGCGCGAAATCGGCTATCATCGCAGGCTTTCCATTTGCTCTGGAAAAGACAACAAGGCAGAGTCCGCTGCTAGTCGACGAGCGGAACCACCATTTGAGCAATTTATCTATTAGGAAGTCAACATGAAAACTTTTTCCGCTAAGGGCCATGAAGTCCAGCGCGACTGGTTCGTGATTGACGCGACGGACTTGGTCCTCGGACGTGTTGCCAGCGAAGTGGCACTCCGACTGCGCGGCAAACACAAACCGGAATTCACTCCGCACGTCGATACCGGTGACTTCATCGTCGTCGTCAACGCAGGCAAGCTGCGCGTGACCGGCACCAAAGCCACCCAGAAGACCTACTACCGTCACTCGGGCTACCCGGGCGGTATCTACGAAACCAACTTCCTGAAAATGCAACAGCGCTTCCCGGGCCGTGCCCTGGAAAAGGCTGTCAAAGGCATGCTGCCGAAGGGCCCGCTGGGCTATGCAATGATCAAGAAGCTGAAAGTGTACGCGGAAGGCACCCACCCGCACGCTGCACAGCAACCCCAAGCACTCACTCTCTAAGGAACTGACATGATCGGTAACTACAACTACGGCACCGGCCGTCGCAAGAGTGCAGTCGCTCGCGTGTTCATCAAGGCCGGCACCGGCCAGATCGTCGTCAACGGCAAGCCGGCCAACGAGTACTTCTCGCGCGAAACCGGCCTGATGGTCATCCGCCAGCCGCTGGAACTGACCGGCAACGTCGAGCGTTTCGACATCAAGGTCAACGTGCATGGCGGCGGCGAGTCCGGCCAGGCAGGTGCAGTGCGCCACGGCATCACCCGCGCACTGATCGACTACGACGCAGGCCTCAAGGGCGACCTGGCACGTGCCGGTTTCGTCACCCGTGACGCCCGTGAAGTCGAGCGTAAGAAAGTTGGTCTGCGCAAAGCACGTCGCGCAAAGCAGTTCTCGAAGCGTTAATCGCGAAGTTGTTCGATTCGGCAGCGCTGCATGCGCTGCCATCGAAAAAAAGCCGCCCGCTGCAAAGCCGGCGGCTTTTTGTTTTCGATCAGCGCTTGCGCGCCAGGGCCACCAGGCCCATGCCCAGCGCGGCCCACAGCATGCGCTTGCGGTTCGGATAGCACTCGATGTGGCGCGTATAAAAGCTCGACTCGATCGCTTCGTCGCTCCAGGTGCCGCGCACCGAGCCGATGCCGCGCGTCGGCTCGAACAGGTTGTCGTAGCCGTCATCCGGCTTGTCTTCCGTCTGCAGCCTGGCGCCCGCGCGGCGCGCGACCATCAGCTTGTCGAGCAGTCCCGGGCTGAGCTTTTCGAGGAAGATCGCCATGGCCGCCTGGCCGCCGACCACCAGGTTGCGGCGCGGATGCGTGGCCGCGAACAGGATGGTCTCGGCCACGATCTCCGGCGCATAGATCGGCGGGATCGGCCGCGACTGATGGCCTTGCAATTTGGCGCGTGCATTGTGGAAGAAGGGCGTGTCGAGGAAGCCGGGCTGGATCAGCGTGACCATGATCGGCATCTTTTCGAGCATCAGGTCGAGCCGCAGGCTGTCGGTGAAGCCGGCGATCGCATGTTTCGATGCCACGTAGGGCGCGTGCAGCGGTACCGCGCGGTTCGATGCCGCCGAGCCCATGTTGATGATGGTGCCGCTGCGCTGGCGCCGCATCGGTCCCAGCGCCGCTTTCATGCCGTAGATCTGGCCCATCAGGTTGACCTGGATGATGCGGTCGAGTTCCTCGATCGTCATGTCGTTGACCGAGGCGTGCGCGTTCACCGCCGCATTGTTGAGCCAGGTGTCGATGCGGCCGAAGCGCCGGACCGCTTCCTCGGCCAGGTGCTCGACCTGGGGCCAGGCGGCGACGTCGGTCACCACCACGTGGGCACGCCCGCCGCCGGCCTCGATCTGCGCGGCCACATGATCGAGCGCTTCCCTGTTGCGGGCGGCCAGCACGACGGCGGCCCCGCGCGCGCCGAAGGCGAGGGCGCTGGCACGGCCGATCCCGCTGGACGCTCCGGTTATCACTACCACTTGTTCGGCAATCGGTTTCATCGCTTTTCCCGTTGATTTGTGCATCGCAGCAGAAATGCTAGCACTGCCGTGTTCGGCGTGGCGCGAGCATGCAACACGGCGTCCGGCACGCTGTTAAAATTGCGACCTCATACGCGAACAGCGCATACTTTTTACTCCAGAAGGAACAGACATGATCAAAGTTGGCATCGTTGGCGGCACCGGCTACACCGGCGTGGAACTCCTGCGGTTGCTCGCGGTCCATCCGGAAGCGCAGCTGACCGCCATCACTTCACGCAAGGAAGACGGCCTGCCGGTCGCCGACATGTTCCCGTCGCTGCGCGGCCACGTCGACATCGCCTTCTCGAGCCCCGACAAGGCCGACCTGAAGCAGTGCGACGTGGTGTTCTTCGCCACCCCGCACGGCGTCGCGATGGCGCAGGCGCCCGAACTGCTCGCGGCCGGCGTCAAGGTGATCGACCTGGCCGCCGACTTCCGCCTGAAGGACCAGGCCACCTTCGAAAAGTGGTACAAGATCCCGCACACCGCGCCGGAACTGCTGGAAGAAGCGGTCTATGGCCTGCCGGAACTGAACCGCGACGCCATCCAGGGCGCGCGCCTGATCGCCAATCCGGGCTGCTACCCGACCACCATGCAGCTGGGCTTCTATCCGCTGCTGAAGGCCGGCATCGTCGACGCCGGCAACCTGATTGCCGACAGCAAATCGGGCGTGTCCGGCGCCGGCCGCAAGGCCGAGATCGGCACGCTGTTCTCGGAAGCCAGCGACAACTTCAAGGCCTACGGCGTGCACGGCCACCGCCACACCCCGGAAACCTCGGCCCAGCTGCAGCGCTTCACCGACCAGAAAGTCGGCCTGATCTTCTCGCCGCACCTGGTGCCGATGATCCGCGGCATGCATTCGACCCTGTACGCGCGCCTGACCCAGGAGATCACGAACGAAGCCCTGCAGGCGCTGTTCGAAGCGCAATACCGCGATGCGGAATTCGTCGACGTGATGCCCTTCGGCGCCTACCCGGAAACCCGCTCGACGCGCGGCTCGAACATGCTGCGCATCGCCCTGCATCGTCCGGACGGCGGCGATACCGTGGTGATCCTGGTGGTGCAGGACAACCTGGTGAAAGGCGCATCCGGCCAGGCCGTGCAGTGCATGAACCTGATGTTCGGCCTGCCGGAAAGCACCGGCCTGAAGCAGATCGCGCTGCTGCCGTAAGCGATCTTGGCGACTTGGCAAGGAATGTCGAGCAGACGCAGATCAAGGTCTTGAGCGATGAGCACGGTAGATTGACTGACTGTTGCATTCAGTAATTTCCGTACTCATCACTTTGCCAGGGGTCTACCATGTTCGGTCGTAACGCCAAAAGCGAAATCGATAGCCTGATCGGCATCTCAGCACGCATCGAAGGAGACCTGATCTTCACCGGCGGCCTGCGCATCGACGGCGAGGTGCACGGCAACGTGATCGCCAGCGAGGGTGCCGACAGCGTACTGATCGTGTCCGAGCATGCGCGCATCGAAGGCCAGGTCCGCTGTGCCAGCCTGGTGGTGAACGGCTACATCGCCGGGACTGTCTATTCGTCGGAACTGCTTGAATTGCAGCCGAAAGGCCGCATACATGGGGATGTCCATTACCGCCTGCTGGAAATGCACGGCGGTGCCCTCGTCACCGGCAAGCTGACCCATCAGGCGGCCCCGGCCGCCGCCGGCGCCGAGCCGGTGTTTCATTTTGGCGCGGCCGAAGCAGGGGCTTCAGCATGACCGCCAACAAGGGTCTATAATGGACGAAATCCGAAATTCATCAGGAGTTTATCCATGACCGCAATCGCCGAATTGCACCGCTCGCAAGAGCCGCAAGACGCCCCCCCGACTCCCATCAACTTCTCGGACAGCGCAGCGCAAAAGGTCGCCCAACTGATCGACGAAGAAGGCAATCCCGACCTGAAACTGCGCGTCTTCGTGCAGGGCGGCGGTTGCTCGGGCTTCCAGTACGGCTTCACCTTCGATGAAATCATGAACGAAGACGACACCGCGATGGAAAAGAACGGCGTCACGCTGCTGATCGACTCGATGAGCTACCAGTACCTGGTCGGCGCCGAGATCGACTACAAGGACGACCTCGAAGGCGCCCAGTTCGTCATCAAGAATCCGAACGCGACCTCGACCTGCGGCTGCGGTTCCTCGTTCTCGATGTAAGACGCAGTTTTATCTGTGTGAAAAGGCCGCCCCGGCAATGCTGGGGCGGCCTTTTTGTTTGCGCAAACATCTAGAGATTTAATGAATAGACAATGAAATGCAGCAAGGTTAGACTCGTGGCATGCGCCTTTCATGAAAGCGACCATGCCCGCCAAGTTACTGCTGCTCATCGGTGTTACCGCAATCACCTTGTCTGCCGGCACGCTGGCTTTTGCCGCGCCCACCATTGACAAGGCCGGCGCCGCCACGGCGCAGGCCGCCGGACCGGACGACGGCAAGGGCGCTTACCGCAGCCGCCGCTACCGCAACCTGCTGGCCGAACGCCTCGGCGTCAGCCCGCAGGACACCCGCCAGAAGATCGAGCGCGCCTTCCAGCAACTGTTCCATGGCGATGGCCAGGAAGAACGCATCTACTTCGAGACCGGCGCCAACACCAACGGCCCCCTGGCCTACGTCACCGACTGGGCCAACAACGATGCCCGCTCCGAAGGCATGAGCTACGGCATGATGATCGCCGTCCAGCTCGGCAAGAAGCGCGAGTTCGACGCGTTGTGGAACTGGTCCAAGACCTATATGCAGACGACCGATCCGGCCAATCCCTCGCACGGCTATTTCGCCTGGTCGATGGGGACCGACGGTACCCCGCGCGCGGTGGGTGCCGCGCCCGACGGCGAGGAATACTATGTGATGGCCCTGTATTTCGCAGCCAAACGCTGGGGCAACGGCAAGGGCATCTATGACTACCAGAAGGAAGCGGACGCCATCCTGCGCGGCATGCGTCACCACCCGGTGGTGACCGGCACCACGCCCTTCCGTATCCGCCCGCAGGACCCGCCTTTCGTCGAGCCGGACATGCCGTGGCCGAGCCCGAACAACCGCAACGAACAGGCCCAGGCGGCGAAGGAGGGCAAGCCCTGGCCGGCGCATCGCCCGAACCGGACGCCGCGCCAGGTGACGGTCGGCCCGATGGTCGACGAAGCCCACGCCATGGTCCGCTTCGTGCCCGAGACCAGCATCCCGGGCAGCGATCCGTCCTACCACCTGCCGGCCTTTTACGAATTGTGGGCGCGCTGGGCGCCGCGCGAGGAACGCGCGTTCTGGGCGCGGGCGGCCAGCGTGAGCCGCGATTATTTCGTCAAGACCGCGCATGCGCGGACCGGCCTGGGACCCGACCGCGCCGACTTCGACGGCACGCCGCTGCCCATGTGGGATGGCACGCCGGGCGCCTTCAGCTACGACAGCTGGCGCACCATCAGCAACTGGTCGGTGGATTACAGCTGGTGGGGCAAGGATGCGCGCCAGCCCGGGCTCAGCGACCGGGTCCAGGCCTTCCTGGCGGGGCAGGGCATCGACCGCTTCGCCGACCGCTATACGCTCGACGGCCGGCCGATGTCGGCGCGGCACTCGACCGGGATGCTGGCCGCCGCCGCGGTGGGCGGACTGGCAGCCACGCCGGGCCAGGTGCCCGACGCCTTCCTGAAAGCGCTGTGGAACACACCGGTGCCGGCCGGCGAGCAGCGCTATTTCGACGGCATGCTGTACCTGATGAGCATGATGCACCTGGGCGGTGAATTCCGCATCATCGACGGGCCGCGCGCGTAGAGCCTAGCGGGCTGGGCTATTTCTTGCGGTGGAAGCGCCGGAAGCTGACCGGTTTTCCCCCCACGTATTCGATGAGCTCGATATGCCGGGTGTCGTACACCAGGGGAAAACTGATCCGCACTTCCTCGACGCTGCCGCCACAGGTATTGTCGCCGATCTTGAACAAATACGTCGGCAGGCTGCCCGTCACGCCGGCCATGAACTTGGTGCCATGGGCATTGGTGTACATCGTGCCGGGACGTTCAGGTTTCAGTGCGAATTGTTGCGCGCACTTCGGCAGCGCTTTATCGGGGGCGCTCCAGGACATGCGCGCGTCCTTGATGACGAGGCTCGTGTACGCGGCTTGTGCCGGCGGCGGATTGTCCAGCAGCCAGCGCCCGTTGAATGGCAAGTCCTGCGCCAGCAGGGGCGGGGTGCCGCCGAGGCCGCAAGCCAGGGCAAGCAGCCATGCCCGGTGTCGCGGGCCCATAAAATTTTTCATGATCATTTATCAAGCACCTAAGCCGCATACAGGGCACCCAGCACCCGCAAGCCGGCCGCGCCGGTCACTGCCGGCAAATTCCCCGGTTGGCGCCGCATGAAGCGGTAGCCCAGCCAGGCGAAGGCCAGTGCCTCGACCCGGTTCGGCGCCACGCCCAGCGTCTCGGTCGACGCCACCGTCACGCCGTCGCCCAGCGCGATCGATAACTCGCGCAGCAGCATGCCATTGCAGGCACCGCCGCCGCAGACATATACCGCCTGTGCCGGCTGTTCTGGCGTGGATTGCTGGATGGCATGCGCGATCGACACCGCCGTCAGCCGCGCCAGGGTAGCCTGCACGTCGGCCGGCGCCAGGCTGGCGCAAGCCGCCAGCCTGGCGTCCAGCCACTGCGCATGGAACAGATCGCGTCCGGTGGACTTGGGCGGCGGCTGGCGGAAATAGGGTTCGTCCAGCAGGCTTTGCAGTAATGCCGCGTCGACCCGGCCGCTGGCGGCCCAGGCGCCGTCGGCGTCGTAGGGCTGGCCCCGGTGGCGGGCGATCCACAGATCCATCAAGACATTGCCCGGTCCGGTGTCGTAGCCGCTGACCCGGCCATCGCCGTGCAGCACGCTGATGTTGGCGATGCCGCCGATGTTGACCACCACGCGTACCTGCTTCGGCTTGCCAAAGCGTGCTTCGTGGAAGGCCGGCACCAGCGGCGCCCCCTGGCCGCCGGCGGCGACGTCGCGCGAACGGAAGTCGGCGATGACGTCGATGCCGGTCAGTTCGGCCAGCAGGGCCGGGTTGTTGGTCTGGCGCGTAAAACCCAGTTCCGGACGGTGGCGGATGGTCTGGCCGTGCACCGCCACCGCGCGTACCGGGCCCGGTGCCTGGTCGACGAGTTGCCGGACGCACTCGGCATAGCAGTGCGCCAGCGCATTCGCGGCCAGCGCTTCGCGCTCGAGTTCGTTGTGGCTGGCGGCTTGCAGCGCCATCAATTCGGCGCGCAGTGCCGGCGGAAAGGGCGAAAAGGCGGCGTGCAGCGTGCGGATGCCGCGGCCGCTGAAGTCGGCCAGCACGCCGTCGACGCCATCCAGGCTGGTGCCGGACATCAGTCCGATGTAGAGGGAAGAGGCGGGCATGGTCCGGTCTCGTCTGATATGGATAAAGTAAGGTAAAGCAAAAGCGGGTAAAAGCAAAAGCGCCTTGCACTGTCAGCAGTGCAAGGCGCCTTGTCGTTCCAGCTCAGCGATCGGCAGCGATCAGCGTGCGGCCATCGTGTTGCCGGCCGGGGTCAGCAGCGAGAAGCGGTGCGACATGTCGGCGGCAGCCATCTTGAAGCGCGACAGTTCGCCGGTGGTCAGCGGCTGTTGCTGCAGGTTCTTCAGGCCCATCGGATCGACGGCCTGGCCGCCGATGCGGAATTCGTAGTGCAGGTGCGGGCCGGTGGCCCAGCCGGTGGAACCGACGTAGCCGATGATGTCGCCCTGCTGGATCTTCTGGCCGCGGCGCAGGCCGCTGGCGAAACGGCTCATGTGACCGTAGGCGGTGCTGTAGTTCGACCAGTGCTTCAGGACGACCAGGTTGCCGTAGCCGTTCGAGGTGCCGGCGAAGTCCACGGTGCCGTCGCCGGAGGCGCGGATCGGGGTGCCCATCGGGGCGGCCATGTCGATGCCCTTGTGCGCCTTCCAGACGTTGAACACCGGGTGCACGCGCATCGAGAAGCCCGACGAGATGCGGGTGAAGGCGACCGGCGACTTCAGGAAGGCTTTCTTCAGCGCCTTGCCGTCCAGGCTGTAGTAGCCGCCCTGGTGGGTGACCGGGTCTTCGTACCAGACCGACTGGTAGGCCACGCCACGGTTGATGAACTCGCCGGCCAGGACGCGGCCGGTGCGGACCAGTTCGCCATCCTGGTAGAAGTTTTCGTAGACGACGTTGAAGCGGTCGCCTTTCTTCAGGTCGCCGCGGAAGTCGATGTTGGTGGAGAACATCTCGACGATCTGGTTGACCACCGAATCGGGGATCTGGCCGCCGTCGACGTTGGCGTCGGTGGCCGCGTACAGCGAACCGTTCTTGATTTCACGCGAACGCATTTCGACGCGGCGCTCGAGCTCGGCCGGTGCCTTGGACGAGACGAATTTCTCGCCCTTGCGGGTGACGGTCACGGTGTTGAAGCTGTCCTTGCCGACGGCGATGGTGGCGCGCAGGGTCAGCAGCAGGCCGTTTTCGTCGGTCTCGGCCTGGATGCGCTTGCCGGTTTTCAGGCTCAGGATGCCGCGGGCCAGCTTGTCGCTGCGCACGAAGGCCTGGGCTTGCTGGTCTTCGATGCCGAGGCGGTTGAACACCGAACCCAGGGAGTCGCCGGGACGGATGCGTTCTTCGTGGAGGAATTGCTGCTCGACTTGTTGCAGGGCGGCGATCTGGTCGGCGAGGTTGGGCAGTTGCAGTTCCTGGGCGACCGACTTGGTCGGGATGTCCGACGCGTTTTCGGAGATCGGCGCGACTGCGGTTGCACCGAAAGCACACAGGGCCAGGGCGGTAGCGCCCCCGGCAACGATGCGGGTTTTGCGGCTGGTGTCTGCCAGTCCAAACCAGCGTTTGCCGGTGATTTTCTGTATTGGGTTCATGCAATCAGTTAGAATTTACCGCTTGAAGCTTCAAGCCCAACTCTCTTTTATTGTTTTTCTTAGTCTAGTCGTCTTTGAAACTTTTCATGCGGCAAGATTGACGGGATCGCGAATTATATCAAAATACGGCGTCCTACAACCGTTTTAGCCATATTCCTACACGAAATTTATGACTTCCCAAGAGCTTTCTGGTAATGCAAAAAATGCAACATCTGCTGCCGGTGCCACGATTCTTCCTCTCAGCGATGCCGTCCAGGAAGCGCTTGCCATTACCAAGCGCGGTGTCGACGAACTGCTGATCGAAAGCGAGTTCGCCCAGAAACTGGCGCGTTCCGAACAAACCGGCACCCCGCTGCGCATCAAGCTGGGCCTGGATCCGACCGCGCCCGACCTGCACCTGGGCCACACCGTGGTGCTGAACAAGCTGCGCCAGCTGCAGGACCTGGGCCACCAGGTGATTTTCCTGATCGGCGATTTCACCTCGATGATCGGCGATCCGTCGGGCCGCAACGTGACCCGTCCGCCGCTGACCAAGGAGCAGGTCGAAGCGAATGCGATGACCTATTTCAAGCAAGCCTCGCTCGTGCTCGACCCGGCCCGCACCGAAATCCGCTACAACTCCGAGTGGTGCGACCCGCTGGGCGCGCGCGGCATGATCCAGCTGGCCTCGCGCTACACCGTGGCGCGCATGATGGAACGCGACGACTTCACCAAGCGCTACAAGAGTGGGACTCCGATCTCGGTCCATGAGTTCCTTTATCCGTTGATGCAAGGCTATGATTCAGTGGCTTTGAAAGCGGACCTTGAGCTAGGTGGAACGGACCAGAAATTCAATTTGCTGGTCGGCCGTGAGTTGCAGAAAGACTACGGCCAGGAGCCGCAGTGCATCCTCACCATGCCATTGCTGGAAGGCCTGGACGGCGTCGACAAGATGTCCAAGTCCAAGAACAACTACATCGGCATCACCGAGCCGGCCAATACCATGTTCGGCAAGCTGATGAGCATCTCGGACGTGATGATGTGGAAGTACTACGAGCTGCTGTCGTTCCGCTCGATCCAGGACCTGGCGGCCCTGCGCGCCGAGGTCGAGGGCGGCAGGAACCCGCGCGACGCCAAGGTCGCGCTGGCGCAGGAGATCGTGACCCGCTTCCACTCGCGGCAGGCGGCCGAGGATGCGCTGGCCGACTTCGTCAACCGCTCCAAGGGCGGGATTCCGGACGACGTGCCGGAAGTGACGGTCGCCGGCGCGCCGCTCGGCCTGCCGCAACTGCTGCGCCAGACCAACCTGTGCGCGTCGTCGTCGGAAGCGATGCGCATGATCGACCAGGGCGGCGTGCGCATCGACGGCAGCGTGGTGTCCGACAAGGCCCTGCAGGTCGAGGCCGGCACCTTCGTGCTCCAGGTCGGCAAGCGCAAGTTCGCGCGCGTGACGCTGTCGGCCGCATGATCGGTTTGCTCCAGAGAGTGAGCGCGGCCAGCGTCACGGTCGACGGCGGCATCGTCGGCGCCATCGGGCGCGGTTTGATGGTGCTGGTGTGCGCCGAAAAGGGCGACACCGAACGCGAAGCGGACGCGCTGCTGACGAAACTGCTCGGCTACCGCGTATTCCCGGACGAGGCCGGCAAGATGAACCGCAGCCTGGCCGACGTCGAAGGCGGCCTGTTGCTGGTGCCGCAATTCACGCTGGCCGCCGATACCCGTTCCGGCACCCGGCCGTCGTTTTCGCCGGCCGCCGCGCCCGAGGACGGGCGGCGCCTGTTCGACCATGCCGTGCGCCAGGCGCGCGGGCGCCACGCCATCGTCGAGACGGGCCGGTTCGGCGCCGACATGCAGGTGGCGCTCACCAACGACGGACCGGTGACGTTCTGGCTTCGGATTGATCCACCCAAGACATCGGGTTGAAATGCGTGAAACCAGGACTGGCCGCGCGAGTCAATACCAACAAGCGGCCAGGCGCCGGCCACGGGAAGCCGGCCTGGGAAGACAGCGGGGGACGACATGAACATCTGGAGTGATTCCTTTACCGAAGGCGGTACGATGCCGGCGCGCTGCGCGTTCGCCGCCATCGATCCCGGCAGCCACGTCAAGCTGTCGAGCAACCGCAGTCCGCACCTCGGCTGGGACGACGTCCCCGCCGGCACCGAGTCGCTGGTGCTGCTGTGCCGCGACCTGGACGTGCCGACCGACGGCCGCGACGTCAACCGGGAGGGGCACGTGGTGCCGGACGCGCTGGCGCGCACCGACTTCCATCACTGGGTGCTGGTCGATATCCCGGTCTGCCTGGAATCCTTCGCCGAAGGGCTGTTCTCGGACATGGTCACTCCCGGCGGCAAGAGCGGTCCGCTGGTGCCGTTCACGATCAAGAACGGCACCGAGCACCAGCTGCGCCATGGCGTCAACGACTACACCGGGTGGTTTGCGAGCGATCCCGACATGGTCGGCGAATACTATGGCTACGACGGCCCGTGCCCGCCCTGGAACGACGAGCGCGCGCACACCTACGTGTTCACCCTGTATGCGCTCGATATCCCGCGCCTGCCGCTGGACGGCCGCTTCAGCGGCAAGGAGGCGCGCCTGGCCATCACCGGCCATATCCTCGACGAAGCCAGCATCTTCGCCGTGTACTCGCTGAATCCAGCCGTCGCATCGACGCTGCCCAAAGAATAAGCCCTCATCCGATGCCTTCATTGCAACCCCATTCCGACCGCCCCACACCCACCACCATCCTCCTGATCCGGCACGGCGAGACCGCCTGGAACGCCGAGCGCCGCCTGCAGGGCCATCTCGACATTCCGCTGAACCCCGAAGGCGAGCGCCAGGCCGGGCTGCTGGCCGCGGCGCTGGCAGCGGCGCCGCTCGACGTCCTCGTCTCCAGCGACCTGATGCGCGCGCGCCAGACCGCCCAGGCCATCGCGGACCTGCGCGGCATGCCCCTGCGGATCGAGCCCGGCTTGCGCGAGCGCTGCTACGGCGGCTTCGAAGGCTTGCTGTACAGCGAAATCGAAGAGCGCTTCTCGCGTGAATTCGCGGCCTGGCAGGCGCGCGACGTCGATGCCGCCTTGCCGCCGGGTGCGAATCGCGGCGAAACCTTCCGCGCCTTCTTCGAACGCGCCACCGGCGCCATCCTGGCGCTGGGCGCTGCCCACCCCGGCAAGACGCTGGCGCTGGTGGCGCACGGCGGCGTGCTCGAATGCGCCTACCGCCTGGCGCGCGGCCTGCCGCTGGAAACGCCGCGCGACTTCAAGGTGTTCAATGCCAGCGTCAATCGCTTCGTGCTCGAGGACGGCAAGCTGGCGTTGCAGAGCTGGGGCGAGGTCCAGCACTTGCGGCCGGCGGTGCTGGATGAGTTGACTTGACATCCATGGGTACATCGAGGCGAGCGTCGGCTTGAGCACGTCGTCCTTGCGAAGGCAAGGACCCAAGTTTGCCGGCGCTGTCGAGACGCAGAACTTGGGCCCCTGCCTGCGCAGGGGCGACGTGCTTGCCTAACCGTATCGAGCAAGTTGCACCTTACGGCAGCGTTTGCAAGCACTTTATATCGCGTGCGCAACAAATCCCCAAAAAATGTGCTGAGAAATTAAGCAGAGCTTCGGGTAAAATAGCGAGTTCCCGTCGACGCTCGTGAATTTTCTGCCGTGCAAATTGGTCCTTATCTCCTTCGCAATAATGTCTTTGTCGCCCCGATGGCCGGGGTGACCGATCGTCCGTTCCGCCAGTTGTGCAAGCAGCTCGGCGCCGGCTACGCGGTGTCCGAGATGGCGGCGTCGAATCCGCGCCTGTGGGCCAGCGAAAAGAGCGCGCGCCGCACCGACCACGAAGGCGAGATGGAGCCGAAGGCGGTGCAGATCGCCGGCGCCGACCCGAAGGACCTGGCCGACTGCGCGAAATTCAACGTCGAGCGCGGCGCCCAGATCATCGACATCAACATGGGTTGCCCGGTCAAGAAGGTGTGCAACAACTGGTGCGGGTCGGCCCTGCTGCAGCACGAGGACCTGGTACAGCGCATCCTGGAAGCCGTGGTGAACGCGGTGGACGTGCCGGTCACCCTGAAGTTCCGCACCGGCTGGGATCGCCAGAACAAGAACGCGCTGACCATCGCCCGCATGGCCGAGCAGGCCGGCATCGCGATGCTGACCCTGCATGGCCGCACCCGCGCCGATGGCTACAAGGGCGACGCCGAGTACGACACCATTGCCGCGGTCAAGGCGGCGGTATCGATCCCGGTGGTGGCCAACGGCGACATCACCAGCCCGGAAAAGGCGAAGTTCGTGCTCGATCACACCGGCGCCGATGCCGTGATGATCGGCCGCGCCGCCCAGGGCCGGCCCTGGATCTGCCGCGAGGTCGACCATTACCTGCGCACCGGCGAGCTGTTGCCGGCACCGCGGGTCGATGAAGTGCGTGAATTGATGAACGAGCACTTGCCCGCCCACTACGCTTTCTACGGCGAATACCTGGGCGTGCGCACCGCGCGCAAGCACATCGGCTGGTATGTCGAGGACTTGCCGGGCGGCGAGGAATTTCGCCAGCGTATGAACCTGCTGGAATCTACCGCCGACCAGTTGGCCGCCGTCGATGCATTCTTCAAATCCCAACACCGGTACGGGGAGCGGTTACAATACCGGCCCGCGCATCCTATCGATGACGCAATTGCAGCTTAAAAATCAATAAAAACACAGAATTCGGAGACAGGGCTGCTCAAGCAGCGTAACAGTGGCCTTGGAAACCGTAGCGAGCATCGCAGAACGAATCGGCGACGCAGAGTAGGTTTCCAAGGCACCACCACAGGATAAAGCAGCAACATGAGCAAAGAAAGTATCCAGGAAGTCGTACAGAAAAGCCTTGAAGACTATTTCAACGACCTGGGCGAGCAGAAACCGTCGAATATCTATGACATGATGCTCCTGACCGTCGAAAAGCCGATCCTGCAAGTCGTGATGACACGCGCCGAAGGCAACCAGTCGCACGCCGCCCAGATGCTGGGCATCAACCGCAATACCTTGCGCAAGAAGTTGCAGGAGCACGGCCTGCTGTAAGCCGCCGGCGGAGGGGCCCGGCGGCGCTGTTCATGACACTGCGCGTCGGCCCCGGTCCGATGCCCGGGTTGCAGACAGCGCCGCACCATCTTTTATCAACAGGCCACTCCCATGATCAAACAAGCCCTCATTTCCGTTTCCGACAAAACCGGCGTGCTCGATTTTGCGCGCGCGCTGTCTGCGCTCGGCGTCGACATCCTGTCCACCGGCGGCACCGCCAAGCTGCTGCAGGACAATGGCGTCGCCGTGACCGAAGTCGCCGACTACACCGGTTTCCCGGAGATGCTCGATGGCCGCGTGAAAACCCTGCATCCGAAGGTCCACGGCGGCATCCTGGCGCGCCGCGACTTGCCGGAACACGTCGCCAAGCTGGAAGAGCATGGCATCCCGCAGATCGACATGGTGGTGGTCAACCTGTACCCGTTCCAGCAGACCGTGGCCAAGGAACAGTGTTCGCTGGAAGACGCGATCGAGAACATCGACATCGGCGGCCCGACCATGTTGCGCTCGGCGGCCAAGAACCACCGCGACGTGGCGGTGGTGGTCGACCCGGCCGACTATGAAGTCGTGCTGGCCGAGATGAAAACCGGCGACATCGGCTACGACACCAAATTCCGCCTGGCCAAGAAAGTGTTCGCCCACACTGCCCAGTACGATAGTGCGATCACCAACTATCTGACCAGCCTGGGCGAGGACAAGCAGCACGCCACCCGCGCCGCCTACCCGCAAACGCTGAACCTGCACTTCGAAAAAGTCCAGGACATGCGCTACGGCGAGAACCCGCACCAGAGCGCCGCCTTCTACCGCGACCTGCAACCGGCGGCCGGCAGCCTGGCCAACTACCGCCAGCTGCAAGGCAAGGAACTGTCGTACAACAACATCGCCGATGCCGACGCGGCCTGGGAGTGCGTGAAGTCGCTGGGTGGTTTCGAGCAGCCGGCCGGCTGCGTGATCATCAAGCACGCCAACCCGTGCGGCGTGGCGATCGGCGCCGATGCGCTGGACGCCTACCAGCGCGCGCTGAAGACCGATCCGACCTCGGCCTTCGGCGGCATCATCGCCTTCAACGTGCCGGTCGACGGCCGCGCGGCGGAAGCGATCGCCAAGCTGTTCGTGGAAGTGGTCATCGCGCCGGTGTTCACGCTGGAAGCGCTGCAGATCCTCGCCGCCAAGCAGAACGTGCGCCTGCTGGAGATCGCCTTGGGCGACGGCCAGAACACCTTCGACGTCAAGCGCGTCGGCGGCGGCCTGCTGGTGCAGTCGCCGGATGCGCGCGACGTCGGCCTGGCCGACTTGCGCGTGGTCAGCAAGCTGCAGCCGAGCCCGCAGCAGCTGCAGGACCTGATGTTCGCCTGGCGCGTGGCCAAGTACGTCAAGTCGAATGCGATCGTGTTCTGCGCGGGCGGCATGACCCTCGGCGTCGGCGCCGGCCAGATGAGCCGCATCGACTCGGCGCGCATCGCCTCGATCAAGGCGCAGAACGCCGGCCTGTCCCTGGCCGGTTCGGCGGTGGCGTCGGACGCCTTTTTCCCGTTCCGCGACGGCCTGGACGTGGTGGTCGATGCGGGCGCGACCTGCGTGATCCACCCGGGCGGCTCGATGCGCGACCAGGAAGTGATCGACGCGGCCGACGAGCGCGGCGTGGTGATGCTGTACACTGGGACCCGTCACTTCCGCCATTGATAACGGCAGAATGCCGGTAGGGTGGACGGCGGCATATCGTGCATGCAACCGGAAGTGGTGTGCATGCGACGGTCGAACGCGTGGACGGGAACCCGTCCACCCTACCTCACGGTAAGCTGTGTTTTTGCACAGTATTTTCCCCACGAAATACCCTGGCCGGTATAACATTCGACAATGATTATTCTCGGCATCGACCCGGCCCTGCGCACCACAGGGTTCGGGGTTATTGAAAAGCAGGGCAGCCGGCTGCGCTACATCGCGTCCGGCACCATCAAGACCGGCAGCGAGACCGCCTTGCCGCCACGCCTAAAGGTGATCCTCGCCAGCATCGGCGAAGTCATCGCCACCTACCGGCCGGCTTGCGCCGCGATCGAAAAAGTCTTCGTCAACGTCAACCCGCAATCCACGCTGCTGCTGGGCCAGGCGCGCGGCGCCGCCATCACGGCGCTGGTCGGGGCCGACCTCGACGTCGCCGAATTCACGCCGACCCAGATCAAGCAGGCCGTGGTCGGCACCGGCAAGGCCACCAAGGCGCAGGTGCAGGACATGGTCGCGCGCCTGCTCAAGCTGCCCGGCCTGCCCGGCAGCGACGCCGCGGATGCGCTGGCGGTGGCCATCTGCCATGCGCACAGCCACGACGCGCTGGGCCTGATCGGCGCGCTGGCGCCGTCCGCGCAGAGCCTGCACATGAAACGCGGCCGCCTGGTCTGAGCGCGCCGGCATTCACTTATTTGAAAGGTCACCGATGATCGGTCGTCTGTCTGGAATCCTCCTGGAAAAAAATCCGCCGCAAGTGCTGGTCGATTGCCAGGGCGTCGGCTATGAAGTCGACGTGCCGATGAGCACCTTCTACAACCTGCCGCACACCGGCGAGAAGGTCGTGCTGCACATCCATTACGTGGTGCGCGAGGATGCCCACCTGCTGTTCGGCTTCGGCACGGCCAGCGACCGCGCCGTGTTCCGCCAGCTGATCAAGATCACCGGCGTCGGTGCGCGCATGGCGCTGTCCATCCTGTCCGGCATGACGGTGGCCGAGCTGGCGCAGGCGGTTACGCTGCAGGAAGCCGGCCGTCTCGTGAAAGTGCCCGGCATCGGCAAGAAGACCGCCGAGCGCCTGCTGCTGGAACTGAAGGGTAAACTGGGGGCCGACATCGGCGCCGGCCTGGGCGCCGCGCGCGACGACAGCCAGGCCGACGTGATGAACGCGCTGCTGGCCCTGGGGTATTCTGACAAGGAAGCGCTGATTGCGACCAAGGCCATTCCGGCCGGCACCGGCGTGTCCGACGGCATCAAGCTGGCGCTGAAGGCCCTGTCGAAGGCGTAGCATAGAGAGATCAAGCAATGAGCATCCAGACCGACAACTTCACCGAGCAGCGCATCATCGACGCGGCCCCGGCTTCGCCCAACGAGGAGGCGATCGAGCGCGCCTTGCGTCCCAAGCACCTGGACGAATATGTCGGCCAATCCAAGATCCGCGACCAGCTCGAGATCTTCATCTCGGCGGCCCGCAAGCGGCGCGAGGCGCTCGACCACACCCTGCTGTTCGGTCCGCCGGGTCTCGGCAAGACCACGCTGGCCCACATCATCGCGCGCGAGATGGGTGTGAACCTGCGCCAGACTTCCGGCCCGGTGCTGGAGCGGCCGGGCGACCTGGCGGCGCTGCTGACCAACCTGGAAGCCAACGACGTGCTGTTCATCGACGAGATCCACCGCCTGTCGCCGGTGGTCGAGGAGATCCTGTACCCGGCGCTGGAAGACTACCAGATCGACATCATGATCGGCGAGGGCCCGGCCGCGCGCTCCGTGAAACTCGACCTGCAGCCGTTCACGCTGGTCGGCGCCACCACCCGCGCCGGCATGCTGACCAACCCGCTGCGCGACCGCTTCGGCATCGTCGCGCGCCTGGAGTTCTACAACGTCGAGGAACTCACGAAGATCGTCACCCGCAGCGCCGCACTGCTGGAGGCCCCGATCAACGAGGAGGGCGCCTGCGAAGTCGCCAAGCGCGCGCGCGGCACGCCGCGTATCGCCAACCGCCTGCTGCGCCGCGTGCGCGACTATGCGGAAGTGAAGGGCAACGGGGAGATCACCAAGGACATGGCCGACCGCGCCCTCAAGATGCTGGACGTCGACACCGTCGGCTTCGACGTCATGGACCGCAAGCTCCTGGAAGCGGTGCTGTTCAAGTTCGCCGGCGGCCCGGTCGGCCTCGGCAACCTGGCGGCGGCGATCGGCGAGGCCGCCGATACCATCGAGGACGTGCTCGAACCCTACCTGATCCAGCAGGGCTACCTGCAGCGTACCCCGCGCGGCCGCATCGCCACGCCGCTGGCGTATCGCCACTTCGGCGTGTCGGCCCCGCGCATCAGCCCGACCGGCGATTTGTGGGACAACCTGCCTACCTCATGATGACTGCGGGATGATGAGCGACGCCGCCAAGCCGCCGATGCAGATCTGGGTCGACGCCGACGCCTGCCCGGGCGTGGTCAAGGACATCCTGTTCCGCGTGGCCGAGCGCCTGCAGCTGCAGGTGACGCTGGTCGCCAACCAGCTGATCCGGGTGCCGGGTTCGCGCTTCATCCGCGCCCTCCAGGTGCCGAGCGGCGCCGACGTCGCCGATACCGAAATCGTGGAACGGCTGGCGCCGGGCGACCTGGTCGTCACCGGCGACATCCCGCTGGCGGCGCGGGTGCTGGAAAAGGGCGGTTTCGCCTTGAACCCGCGCGGCGAGTTTTATACGAAAGACAATATCGCCCAGCAGCTGACGATGCGCGCCTTCATGGAGGAACTCAGGAGCGGCGGCGTCGACACCGGCGGCCCGTCCGCCTTCGGCCAGGCCGACCGCCAGCAGTTCGCCAATGCCCTCGACCGGCATCTGGCGCGGCATTTCCCGCGCCCGCGTTAGCTCGGCAATATCTCGACGGCAAGCATCTGCGGCGGCATGACGCCGCGGCATGTGTCTACGGCTGGCTACGCTATTCCTTAGCTCAGGAAACATTCCTTCAAGGCATTGAGTTGGCGCATCGCCACTGCCGGGCAGGCTCCCTAAGATCGACTTTTCCGATCTGGAAGGAGCCCTTGCCATGGCGGCGACCCGATGAATGCCCCGCTCGATTTCAGCGCGCTGTCCGGCAACGGCCTGGGCCAGCACGCGCGCCTGCTCACGCTGGCCGGCGCCCAACTGGGGCACCCTGTTCACGCCGCGCATCGGCACCGAAGTGCTGGTCGATTTCATCGAAGGCGACATCGACCGCCCGGTGGTCGTGGCCCAGCTCTACAACGGCGGCGACACGCCGCCGTTCGCGGCTGGCGTCGACGCCGATGCAGGCCACGCCGGTGTTCTGTCCGGCATCCACACCCACAACTTCGACGGCAGCGGCTTCAACCAGTGGCAACTGGACGACACCCCGGGCCAGCTGCGCACGCGGCTGGCGACCAGCGGCGCGGCGAGCCAGCTGGACCTCGGCTGCCTGGTCGAACAGCAGCCTGGGGCCGCCGTGCGCGGTGCCTATCGCGGCAGCGGCTTCGAACTGCGCACCGATGCCTGGGCCGTGGTGCGCGGCGGCGAGGGCGTGCTGCTGTCGACCAGCAGCCGGCCGGCCCTGGGCAGCGGCGTGGCGTCGACCCAGATGGACGTGGCGGAAGCGCTGTCGCTGTGCAAGGGCGCCCGCTCGCTCGGCCAGGCGCTGGCCGGCGCGGCGGCCCAGCAAGGGGCCTTGTTCAGCGACGCGGCGGCGCAGGCCCAGTCCGATTTCATCGACCGGATCGACCCGCAGGTACACGGCAGATACGCCGGCGCGGTCAACGGACAGACGGCGCTGAAACCGAAAAGCGGCACGCGCGACCTGGATGCCGGCCAGCCGGTAGAAAAGTTCGGCGCCGCGCTCGTGCTGATGGACGCCGCCGCCGGCATCAACTGGGCCACGCCGGCGTCCACCGTGCTGTACGCGGGACGCCAGCTGCATTGGACCGCGCAGTCGGACCTGCACCTGGCCGCCGCGCATATGGTGTCCTCGGTGGCCGGACGGGCGGCCAGCCTGTTCACGCATGCCGGCGGCATCCGGGCGATCGCCGCGAACGGGCCGGTGTCGCTGCAGGCGCATACCGACCGGCTGGAGATCTTGGCCGACAAGGAAGTGGTGGTGATTTCGGTGAGCGACTGCATCGAGATCCAGGCCAGGGACAAGATTGTGCTGCAGGCGGGGCAATCGGCGGTGACGCTGGCGGGTGGGGATATCACGTTTGCCTGCCCGGGGACGTTCAGTGTGAAGGGTGGGCGGCATGTGTTTGATGGCGGTGCCGGCAAGGCCGCCAATATTCCCAACCTGCCGGGTGAGCTTACGCAAGAGGCGAAACACTGGATCGCGCTGCATTACCTGGACCCCGAGACCAACGAAGGCATTGCTGGCGCCGAGTACGAAATTCATTTCGCCGGCGGCCCGATGCTGACGGGGACCCTGGACCAGGATGGCAAGGCACGCCACGAGAATGTGCTGAACAAGCCCGTCAAAAAGATCCTATACAAGCCGCGCAAGCCGGCACCGTCCGTATCGACGACCAGGCTCGAAGACATCCTCGAAAGCCAGCCATGAGCGAGGTGACGACTCCCATGCGGGATGCCCTGGCTTGGGCGACCAACGATATCAGCAAGGCCAAGGAGCCGAGCACCAATCCCTTTGTGTGGCTCTGGGAAGCCATCGAAGGCGATTTCAACGACGAGCGATCGACCGCGCAAATCATGTTCGATGCCGCGGTTTCGATGATCCCTTTGGTCGACCAGTTATGCGACGTGCGCGACCTGGTCGCCAATGTCAAGAAGCTGTCCCACGATGCGCGTGACACTTGGAACTGGGTGGCGCTGGCGCTGACCCTGATCGGCTTGTTCCCGACCCTGGGTTCGTTGGTCAAGGGCGTACTGAAGATTTTCTTTGCGTTCGTCCGCCGCCGTGGCGGCGTTGCTGCTGCCAAGAAGATCGATGAAGCGATGACCTGGGTAATTACTTTCCTGCGCCGCAGGGAGGTGCAGCGCTACCTCCACCTGAGCAAGATCGATGAAGTGTTCAAATGGCTGGCAATCCAGATAAAAGACGTACGCGCCAAGGTCAATGTCGGCGAATTGATGCGTGCTTTCGACCGTCGAAGGTGGACCCAATGACGCAGGACCAAGTGAATGCCCTAAAGAAGAGTATGACGCCGGCACAAAAAAAGTTGTTCGATGAATCGCACATATGTTTGCGCCAAAAAATCAATCATCCAAATATCAGTGGCCCGTTTGATACTGGATGGGGATATACCGATTTCGATGGTGCGATGCGTATGGAAAAGATTGGATTGCCTGAACTGCCAGGGCAACTTACTAAGTTGAACAGGTAAATAAAATGGACTCGACCGAAAAGAAACTAACTTCTTGGAAGCAAAAACAGGCAGCCATGCTTGCTTGTTTTTCATCGACGGAATACTTGGTTCACTTGCATAAGCTTGTTATTCATCTCATTAACGGCAATGTCGAGCCGGTGCTTGACCGAGCGGAGTTACAAGGTCGTGATGCCATATTGGTCGATGAACGCTGGGGCACTCGCGATACCGCGCAAAACTGGTCTAGTAATGCATGGCCATTTTTAAAAAATCTGCAAGTATCGCTTTCCAAGAATATTGCTGAGCGGGCATCTGGAAAATTCATGAAGACGCCTGTGCATGAATATTTTCGTGGCATGAACCAATTTTCTCTGGACTGGATGACGCCTGATGAAGAGGCGGCTTTCAATGTGGAAAGGCAAAGAATTAACACATGGGCCTCTCCCATAGACCTGACGATGTCAGACTTGATGTCAAAGGGGTGGAACGACTACTATTTTGCATATGACTATCCTGAGTTCGCATCCCGCTTCGATCAGGTTCCTCGCTTCCGCATTCGTACCGACATCATTTGTCCAACCGGCGTCATCCCAAAGCAGACCGGCATCTACATCGCAAAGGACGATCCCCACGCCGCCCTGCAGTTTGCCTGGAGCGGCAAGGAAGGCCGCCCATTGCGCAAGGCAACCACCTTCAACGAGCTTGGGTTGGCTGCTCTGGCGGCAGTCGGCCGCGATGATCTCTGGTTCAGCGACGATAAGATGTTCAAATTCACGACGTCGCCGCCTTATGCGCAGCTATTCCACGACGACGTCATCTGGTCCGACGGACCGCATCCGAATCTCGCCCCGTCAGCCGTGGCAAGAAGGGCCTTCACGACACGTGATTGCGACTGGTACCTGGTCGAACCGATAGAAGGCGAGTTCGACCGGCTGGCCGATCTCGGTACTCCGGCGCAGGCGAAACACGGTCCGCGCATCGTGGGAGGAGAGCAATGTGTCGAACCCGGTTTTTACTTCTCGCCGTCCCGACCGAACTCACGTCGTTATTTTGCCAAGGGCGAGATAGCGCCGGTCTTCGACACGCAGTACGGCAAGACGTTCTGGCAATGGGACAACCGGTAACGTTAACAATACCGCAGAGTCCGGCGAATGGTCAGCAGACAAGCGAAGCAAGCGATCGCAGCGAGCCGGGACCAGGGTCCCGGCCACCGTCTCACTCCTGCCGCAACCAAACCTGCGACCGCCCGAACATCGGCACGCCCACGAACCCGCGCACTTCTACCTTCTTGCCGCCGTCGCGCACCGTGAGCTTGCTCTTGTAGACCTTGCCGTTCTTCGGGTCCAGGATCTCGCCGCCGGTGTACTCGTCGCCCGTTTTCTTCAGCCCGGACACGATGGTCATGCCGACGATCGGCTGGTCCTTGCGCGCGTCCGTGCACAGCGCGCATTTCGGGTTCTGGTCTTCGGACGGGGCGCGGAACAGTTTTTCGATCTTGCCCTGCAGTTCACCCTGCTGTTCGGTGATGCGGATCAGGGCAGTCGGCTTGCCCGAAGTGTCGTCGATGGTCTTCCACAGGCCGACGGGTGATTCCTGTGCCCAGGCGAGCGGGGCGGCAAGGATGGCGGCGGCGATCAGGGAAACATGGATGAGGGGGCGCATGAGGGTCTCCGTTTGAATTATGGAAGCAGTGTAGCAAACTGCACGAGCGTTCGGAAACATGTTGTTGCCTGCCTGCTGGCGCAATGCAGCCTGGCGCTAGTGTCCGGCTGCCTCGACCAGTCCGACGACAGCCGCCTTGTTGCCTTGGTCGGGCCACCCGCTCTGCTTGCCGATGACTTTGCCGTCTTTTAGCACATGGAACTCGGGCACGCCCAGCACGTCGATGCCTTGCCATTCCTGCGCATGGGCGGGAATGCGGATCGGCAGTGTGGGATGGGCGGCGTTCCAGTCGGCGATGAAGCCGAATGCGATCGCCGCGTGCGGCGGCGTGATCAGCATCAGGTTTGCTTGCCGCAGGCGCGCCTGGAGCGCGGTATCGGCGGCGATCGCCTGCAGCGCGTTCCGCGAGAAGTGGCAGCCGGCGCCAACGACCATCAGCAACTCGGTGCCGGTGGGATAGGCGACGGCCCGGCGCGTCAGCGTATTGGCGGCGGCGTCGTAGTCGTACACGCTGCGGTCCTGGAAACCTGGACCGAGCTTGTCGACGACGAGCGGTATCGCGCTGTCTGCGAGCTGCGGCCGGGCCGCGGCAAAGGCACCCGCCTGCTCGAACCGGCGCGCCGCGAGCATGGCGTTCAAGACCGAGCGGTCGAGCGTGCGGCGAGTATCGATGCCGCGCGCCGTCAGTTCATGGTGGACCAGCAGCAGGTGGTCAAAAGCCTCCGCATCGGGATTGGCGTTGGCGGCGACCACGGCGGCGTCGAACAGGGAGAGCAAGTCACCCCGCGGCTGGGTCTTCAGTGCCGCCGTGTCCATGCGCTCGCCAAACAGGTCCCGGTAGCGCTGCAAGACGGCCGGCGCACCGAGCGCGGTAATGGGGGCGACGCTGTCCGCGCGCCGGCTCGCGTCCTCGGCGGCGAACTGCTCGAGTTGTTCCAGGCGCCGGGCGACATCGGTGGAAGGCGCAGGCAGACGCAGTGGCGGGCCGGCCATGTCTTTGCCCAGTACCGGCAGATAGCTGCCGCTGTCGAGGAAGCGCAGGACGGCTTCCAGCTGGGTGCGATCCAGTTCGCGTACGAGCGGCGTATAACCGAAGCCGCCCAGACCTTTTGCTCCCCATGTCAGTTGGCCGAGAAAACGCCGTTTGCCGTACGGCGTCAGCGCATCCAGCGGCGTCGGCGTGCCGGTGTCGAGCAGTGCGCGCAATTCCTGCTGGGTATGCACGACCGCCGGCGGGGCAGCGATCGCGGCGCTTGCGGCGACAAGCGCCAGCATGGCGCCGCCCAGCAGGCGTGTGAATCCGGACATGGGCTTTCCCTGGGATCGATTTATTGGCAATGCTGCCACAAATCAGGAAGAAACGGGGGCCCATCCGTTGATCACGGACTTTTCCACGCCGGCGGCACCGGCATCTACCGGTCCGGCGTCGGCGGCGGGCTTGCCGGCTGTGCGCCGGCTGTGGCGCAGGCATGAAAGAAGCCGCGCCGGGCGAAACCCGGCGCGGCCTGGTGTGTTACCGATCGAAAATCAGGCGGCCGGCAGCTTGGCCAGCTGTTCGCGCATCTTGTCCAGCGTCGCGCTGAAGTTGGCCAGGCGCTCGCGCTCCTGGGCCACCACCGCGGCCGGGGCGCGCGCCACGAAGCTTTCGCTGGACAGCTTGCCGTTGGCCTTGGCGATCTCGTTTTCGACGCGCGCGATCTCCTTCGACAGGCGCTCGCGCTCGGCGGCGACGTCGATCTCGACCTTCAGCATCAGCTTCGTGGTGCCGACGATCGACACCGCCGCCGGCGATTCCGGCAGGGCGTCCACGATCTGCACTTCCGACAGTTTGCCGAGCAGCTGCACGTACGGCGCGAAGCCGCGGGCGGCTTCACGGTCGGCCTCCGAGCCCGGCTCGACGATCAGCGGCACGCGCACCGACGGCGCCAGCTTCATTTCGCCGCGCAGGTTGCGGGTGGCATCGGTCAGTTTCTTGAACTGGTCCATCCAGGCTTCCGCGCCTTCGTCGATCAGCGCTTCGTCGGCGATCGGGTACGGCTGCAGCATGATGGTGTCGCTGCTCGTGCCCGATCCTTTGCCTGCCAGCGGCGCGACCGCATGCCACAGCTGCTCGGTGACGAACGGGATGACCGGATGCGCCAGGCGCAGGATCACTTCCAGCACGCGCAGCAGGGTGTGGCGGGTGGCGCGCTGCTGCGCCTCGGTGCCCTGCTGGACCTGGACCTTGGCCAGTTCCAGGTACCAGTCGCAGTACTCGTCCCACACGAACTTGTAGATCGCGTTGGCGATGTTGTCGAAGCGGTAGTCGGCAAAGCCCTTCGCCACTTCCAGCTCGACGCGGTTCATCAGCGAGATGATCCAGCGGTCGGCCTGCGACAGATCCGCCGGATCCGGCTTGCCGCAGTCTTTTCCTTCCGTGTTCATCAGCACGAAGCGGGTGGCGTTCCACAGCTTGTTGCAGAAGTTGCGGTAGCCTTCGGCGCGGCCGAGGTCGAAGTTGATGTTGCGGCCCAGCGAGGCGTAGCTGGCCATGGTGAAGCGCACGGCGTCGGTGCCGAAGGCCGGGATCCCGTCCGGGAATTCCTTGCGTGTGGCCTTGGCGATCTTTTCCGCGGCGCGCGGGTCCATCAGGCCGGTGGTGCGCTTGGCCACCAGCGACTCGATGTCGATGCCGTCGATCAGGTCGATCGGATCGAGCGTGTTGCCCTTCGATTTCGACATCTTCTGGCCGCTGGAGTCGCGCACCAGGCCGTGCACGTAAACGGTCTCGAACGGCACCTTGTTCGTGAAGTGCGCGGTCATCATGACCATGCGTGCGACCCAGAAGAAGATGATGTCGAAGCCGGTCACCAGCACCGACGACGGCAGGAACATCTTCATGTCCGGGGTTTCCTCCGGCCAGCCCATGGTCGAGAAGGGCACCAGCGCCGACGAGAACCACGTATCCAGTACGTCGTCGTCACGGCGCAGCGGGCCGGTGATGCCGGCAGCCTTGGCCTTGGCCTGTGCTTCTTCTTCGGAACGGGCGACCACGATCTGGCCGTCTTCGGCATACCAGGCCGGAATGCGGTGGCCCCACCACAGCTGGCGCGAGATGCACCAGTCCTGGATGTTGCCCAGCCACTGGTTGTAGGTCGTGCTCCAGTTCTCGGGCACGAACTTGATCTCGCCGTTCGCCACTTTTTCGAGTGCGACTTCGGTGATCGACTTGCCCGGATTGAAGGTGCCTTCCGGCGCCGGCTTGCTCATGGCGACGAACCACTGGTCGGTCAGCATCGGTTCGATGATGACGCCGGTGCGGTCGCCGCGCGGCACCATCAGCTTGTGTGGTTTGACCTGTTCCAGCAGGCCCTGCGCATCCAGGTCGGCGACGATCTGCTTGCGCGCGGCAAAGCGGTCCAGACCGCGGTAGGCTTCCGGCGCGTCGTCGACGATCTTCGCTTCCAGCGTCATGATGGTCAGCAGCGGCAGCTTGTGGCGCTGGCCGACCGCATAGTCGTTCAGGTCGTGCGCCGGCGTGATCTTCACGCAGCCGGTGCCGAAGGCCTTGTCGACGTATTCGTCGGCGATGATCGGGATCTCGCGGCCGACCAGCGGCAGCGTCAGCATCTTGCCGTGCAAATGGGTGTAGCGCTCGTCGGTCGGATCGACCGCGACGGCGACGTCGCCCAGCATGGTTTCAGGACGGGTGGTGGCGACCGTCAGGTGGCCGCTGCCGTCGGCGAGCGGGTACTTGATGTACCACATCGAGCCGTCTTCTTCCTGCGAATCGACTTCCAGGTCGGAGACGGCGGTGCCCAGCACCGGGTCCCAGTTGACCAGGCGCTTGCCGCGGTAGATCAGGCCCTGTTCGTACAGGCGGACAAAGACTTCGGCCACGGTTTTGGTGCGCGGCTCGTCCATCGTGAAGTATTCGCGCTGCCAGTCGGCGGACGCGCCCAGGCGGCGCATCTGGCCGGTGATGGTGCTGCCCGACTTTTCCTTCCACTCCCAGACCTTCTCGACGAAGGCTTCGCGGCCGAGGTCGTGGCGCGAGATCTTCTGGGCGTCCAGCTGGCGTTCGACCACGATCTGGGTCGCGATGCCGGCGTGGTCGGTGCCCGGGACCCAGGCGGTGTTAAAGCCACGCATGCGGTAGTAGCGGGTCAGGCCATCCATGACGGTCTGGTTGAAGGCGTGGCCCATGTGCAGGGTGCCCGTCACGTTCGGCGGCGGCAACTGGATGCTGAACGACGGCTTGCCGGCGTCCATGGTGGCGGCGAAGTAGCCGCGCTGTTCCCATTCGGTGCGCCAGAATTGTTCGATATCGGCTGGCTCGAAAGACTTTGCTAATTCCATGATATGGCGTGTTCTGGGGAAGTAAGTTTGGCGAAACGACCATTATAAATGACGAGCGCACCGACGCGTCCGCCGCATGCCGCTTTTTTGGGCTGGGCGGGCGCCTCCCGCATGCAGCATAGCAAGGCGACATCGGCACAATCTCACCAATTGTCACGACCATGCCCCCACTCCTGCTAGCTGTCGCCGGCGCCGGCGCCGGCCTATTTTAGGTCTCCTATTCAATCAACCGGAGAACAGGCATGGCGGACAACACCACCCCGAAAGTGCGGCGCTCGATCCACGACATGCAACTCGAATACGAGCGGGGCGACAAGCAGGCGATGGAAGACCTTGTGCGCGCCTGGCAGGGCATCCAGGCCTTGCCGCCATCCGACGAGCGCTCGTTCTTCAGCCTCGGCGGCTATCACGGCGAGCCCTTCCAGTACCGCAAGGCCGTCGATGCGCTGGACGAGACCGACAACTATGCGTATTGGGGCGGCTATTGCAACCACGGTAACATCCTGTTCCCGACCTGGCACCGGGCCTACCTGTTCAAGCTGGAGCAGGCGCTGCAGAGCATCGTTCCCGGCGTCATGCTGCCGTACTGGGACGAAACCGACGAGTATTCGATGCAGTCCGGGATTCCTTCGATCCTGACCCAGGAAACATTCACCTTTGCGGATGGACGGACGATCCCGAACCCCTTGCAATCGTTTGCGTTGCCGGTGGCGCTGTCGGATGGCGTGGCGAGCGACGACCGCGCCTATGAAAAGCCGGCCGGCTACCAGACCGTCCGTTATCCCCTGTCGGGCCTGGTCGGCACGCCGCAAGCGCGCGAGCAGAGCGCGCAGCACAATGCGCAATATCCCGATCATGAGCGCAACGTGGCGCTGCTCAACCAGAACATCAAGGCCTGGCTGCGCGGGAACAAGCCGACGACCGGCGATCCGACCCCGGCGGCGGACGGCGTGTATGAGCAATTCAAGCAGTGCCTGGATGCGCCGAACTACACCGTGTTCTCGAACACGACCTCGTCCAGCGTATGGAACCAGACCAATTCGGGCAAGGTCACGTCTCTGGAAAGCCCGCACAACGACATCCACCTGGCGGTGGGCGGCTTCGACCTGCCCGGCCAGAGGCAGTCCGGCCAGATCGCCGGTGCCAACGGCGACATGGGCGAAAACAACACGGCCGGCATGGACCCGATCTTCTTTTTCCATCACTGCAATATCGACCGCATCTTCTGGCTTTGGCAAAAGCGCCACGAACAGACCGATACGCTGACCGTGCTGTCGGGCTTTCCCGGCACCAGTTCGAACGACGAACAGGGACCGACAAGGGGTGTCGCGCCGGGCGCCAAGCTGACGCTGGCCAGCCACCTGGCGCCGTTCAAGTCGGCCGCCGGCGACCTGCTGACTTCGCTCGATTGCATCAATATCGAAACCCAGCTCGGCTATACCTATGCGCCCGGCTCGTTCGACGGCGACATCGTCGTCAAGAGGCTGCTCGGCGACCAGCGCGTGGCCGGCGGCAAGAAGCTGCATGTCAGCGGCATCAACCGCTCGGCCTACCAGGGCTCGTTCGTGCTGGAAGCCTATGCCATGGTCGAAGGCGCCGACGGCACGGCCAGCAAGCGCTATCTCGGCCATAACTCGGTGCTCAGCCGTTACAACGTGGTGCGCTGCGCCAACTGTCTGACGCACATCGACGTCATGGCCCATTTTCCCCTGCTCGACATGACCGACACCGAGGCGGCGTCGGCACGATTCCATGTCGAGCTGCGCTCGCGCACGGGGATCGACATGATCACGCCAAGCGACCAGGCGAAGATGCGGGTGTTGCCGATGAATGCGGTGACGGGCGCGGCGCCGAAGACCGCCGAGATCAAGCTGATCGATTGAGGCCGGCATGCGCACGCCGGTACCCGGCGACGTGGCGGGGCGGCGCAGGCGCAGCGCGGGCGCCGCCACGCCTGGGCTGGATCGTCCTCTCCGGCATCTGCGGCGGCGTCGCGGTGGCGGCGCCGTGCTGGCTGCATGGCGTGCCGGCCGGCGCCGGGTGGAGCATCCTGGGCCTGCTGGCGGGCATGCTGCATGGGGCGTCCGGCCATGGGCGCCTGCACGCCCTGGTCTGCATGGCGGCGCTGGCGGCCGGCATCGGCATCGACTTCGCGCGGGTGCCGCCGTTCGCGATGCTGGCCTGGTGCGGCGCCGCCTCCGCCAGCCTGGCGGACATGCTGTTCGTGGAGCACCTGCGCTGGTTCCCGGCGACCTCGCTGGCGATGCTCGCGCTGGCATGGCCGGCGGCTCCGACGCCGCACGCCTGGCTGGGCGCTGCGTTGCGTTTCGCCGGCATGCTGGCGGCGATGTCGCTTGCGGTGCAGGGCACGCGCGCGCTGGCCGGCCTGGCCGGCGTCGACTGGAGCGCCGGTGCGATGACCGGCGCCATGCTGGCGGGGATGCTGCTGTTCCTGCGTGCCTGTCCGTCGGCCCACGCCGCGGACGCCAGGCCCTGGCATGCGGCGCGCAGCGCCGGGCGCGGGTGCGGCGCAGTCACGCCCGGTCGTTTTTTGCCAGCGCCGCATGCCACTCGGCGTAGGGCGTGGCGGCGACCGCCTTGCGGTTGAAGTCCGGCGCGCCGTCGCGCCACCACACCGGACCGCGCTCGCCCAGCCCGCGCTTGGCCTCGTCGACCGCCTGGCGGGCTTTACGCTCGGCCTCGGGATCGCCGGCTTTCATGGCGAGGCCGACCTGGCGGCGCGCCTGCATCAGCTGGTTGACCAGGGCCTGGCGCCGCTCGGGCGGCAGCTCCGGATTGCTCATGCGCCAGAGGCGGCCCTTGACGACGAAGTAGCGGCCGTCGGGTGTGCTGGGGTATTTGTCGGAAGAGGGCATGGGTTCACTATACGCAAACGCTGCCGCCGGCCTCGTGAGTTTTGGCGTATTTCGCGGCGGTCTTGTCGCGTAAGATGAAAATTCCCTGACTTCCCGGACCGGTACAATGCCCAGGCTCGCGACGCGTCTTTTGCTGCCATGCATGGCCTGGTACTGCCTGCATCCCTTCTCGAGCTTCGCATGCGCCATCGTCCCGCCCGAGAGGCAAGCCGAAGTGCATGCGCAAGACGTCGAGGCATGCAAGGCAAGGGTGGCGGCCATCAAGGAAGAGGCCGACCTGATCTTCGTCGGCTACCTGGCCAGGCTGACGTTTTCCCGGCAGCCCGCCATCTCGGCTTCCGGCCAGGAGAGCGCCGTGCAGACCTACCGGGCGGAATTCAGGGCGTCCGAGCAGGTCAAGGGCGAATACCAGGAAAGCCGGGTGCTCGAATACACCATCGACAAGAACCGGGTCGTGGTGGGCTGCGGTCCTGAATTTCGACAACTGCCCAAGGAAAACGGCGCCGGTGAGCGCTACCTGATGTACGCCAGGGATGGCAAGATCATCCGGACGAACCCTATCCCCACGGCGCCGCAAATCCTGACTGCCTGCGAAGAGACCGCATTCATCCGCGGTCTTCCGTGACGGTCGAGCTTGCCCGACGATCTCGCCCGTGCGACAGCCCGGGCGCATAAAAATGGCGCGCTGACTTGCCCGCATGCTATATTTTTGAACCCGGACCAGTCTTGCGTCACGTTTGCCGCGAGCACCGCGTCCTCTTTTCACCCGCTGCGAGAACCTGATCATGAGCGTGTCCGCTTCCCCCCGCCGACTGGTCCTGCTGGTCGATGACGATGCCGTCCTGCTGGAATACCTGTCCACCGTCCTCAAGCATGCCGGCTACGACACGCTGGAAGCCGCTTCGGCACCCGAGGCGCTGCAGCGCATCGCCGAGCGCGAGAACGACATCGCGCTGGCCCTGCTCGACATCAACATGCCGGGCATGTCCGGCCTCGACCTGGCGCGCCGCCTGAAGGACCACACGCAGGTCGCCTTCATGTTCCTGTCCTCGGTCGACGATGCCGAGACCGCGCGCCAGGCCGCCAGCCATGGCGCGGTCGGTTTCGTGGTCAAGCCGGTCGACGCCGCGCGCCTGCTGCCGGCCTTCGAATCGGGCCTTGCGCGCGCCGACGAGATCCGCCAGCTGCGCCGCACCGAGGTCAACCTGAACGCGGCCCTGGCTGCCGGCCGCGAGACCAGCCTGGCTGTCGGCCTGCTGATGGCGCGCTTCCAGACCGACCGCAACACCGCCTTCGAAGTCCTGCGCGACCACGCGCGCTCGAGCCGGCGCAAGGTCAACGAAGTGGCCGAGCAGCTGATCACGGCCGAGGAATTGCTCAACAGCCTGCATGGGGCGTTCGCGGGGCGTTTGCGCGGTAAATAGGTTCCGCACGAAATCGTCCTCTCGCCAACGCCCTGTTGGCCAGCTTGGTATCATGGCAAATTGTCCGGCGCGCCTCCAGGTCGCGCCGCACGTTATCCATTTATCAAGCAAGGAAAAGACGACATGAAAACCAAGGCAGCGATTGCATGGCAGGCGGGTAAGCCGCTGACGATCGAGGAAGTCGAACTCGAAGGTCCGAAGGCGGGCGAGGTGCTGGTCGAAGTCAAGGCGACCGGCATTTGCCACACCGATTACTACACGCTGTCCGGCGCCGATCCGGAAGGCCTGTTCCCGGCCATCCTCGGCCACGAGGGCGCCGGCGTGGTGGTCGACGTGGGCCCGGGCGTGACCAGCGTACGCAAGGACGACCACGTCATTCCGCTGTACACCCCGGAATGCCGCCAGTGCAAGTTCTGCCTGTCGCAGAAGACCAACCTGTGCCAGGCGATCCGCTCGACCCAGGGCCGCGGTCTGATGCCCGATGCGACTTCGCGTTTTTCGCTGGACGGCAAGCCGATCTATCACTACATGGGTACCTCGACCTTCTCGAACTACATCGTGGTACCGGAAATCGCGCTGGCCAAGGTCCGTAGCGACGCGCCGTTCGACAAGATCTGCTACATCGGCTGCGGCGTCACCACCGGCATCGGCGCCGTGATCTTCACCGCCAAGGTGGAAGCGGGCGCCAACGTGGTCGTGTTCGGCCTGGGCGGCATCGGCCTGAACGTGATCCAGGCGGCGCGCATGGTCGGCGCCGACAAGATCATCGGCGTCGACATCAACCCGGACCGTGAAGCCATGGCGCGCAAGTTCGGCATGACCCACTTCGTCAATCCGAAGGAAGTCGGCAACGTGGTCGACGCCATCGTCCAGCTGACCGACGGCGGCGCCGACTATTCGTTCGAGTGCATCGGCAACACCACCACCATGCGCCAGGCGCTGGAGTGCTGCCACAAGGGCTGGGGCCAGTCGATCATCATCGGCGTGGCGGAAGCCGGCGCCGAAATCTCGACCCGCCCGTTCCAGCTGGTCACCGGCCGCGAATGGAAGGGCTCGGCCTTCGGCGGCGCCCGCGGCCGCACCGACGTGCCCAAGATCGTCGACTGGTACATGGAAAACAAGATCAACATCGACGACCTGATCACCCACCACCTGCCGCTGGACCGCATCAACGAAGGCTTCGACCTGATGAAGTCGGGCGAGTCGATCCGTTCGGTCGTGGTGTACTGATCCACGCGCGCTGACGTTCCAGCCGAGGTTCCAGCGCACACCATCGCCCCCGCGCACGCGGGGGCCCATGCCGAGCGGATCGACGCCCTCGGCATGCTCTTCCAGCCCTGCGCCGAAGGCTGCGGTTCCGCCGCCGATTTTCCCGCCTGTTCCGCCAATCCGGCAGCCTGTCGCAACACGCTGGTCCGGCCGTATCGCGCCGGCTATCGTGCATCCATCCCATCATGCACACGGAGCCTGCCATGTCCCGCCTCGAACGCCCGATTCATTCCCGATCCTCCCGCATCCATTGGCGGCTGGCACTGCCGGCGCTCGGCCTGACGCTGGCGGCCGCGCTCCATGCGCAGGCCGGTACCGTGCCCGACACGCCGCGCCAATCCAGCATCGTCCATCAGGCAGGCAAGGACGATGCCTATGCGCTGGTCAGCGCCGCCGACAAGGGCATGAGCGTCACCGGCGACGGCACCGACTGGCAGTCGCTGGCACAGGTGCGGCGTACCGTCGGCGGCGACTTCCTCTGGTTCCGCGACGACGGCAAGGCCTGGTACGTGCAGGACCCGGCCGTGCTCGCCAAGGTGCGCGCGGCCTGGGCGCCGGTCAACCGCCTGGGCGACCAGATGAACGAGTACGGCAAGGAAATGACCCAGCATGGCAAGGCGATGGACGGGCTGGGCAAGGACATGTCGCAGGCGGCGGCTGGCATGCGCCTGGACCAGGACCGGATGCAGGCGCTGCAGCGCAGTATGAATGCACTGGGCAGCGAAATGGGTCGCCTCGGCGCGCAGATGGCGGAGGCGGGCGACGTCGAGCGTAACCGCCTGGCTGGGCAGATGGCGCACCTGAGCACGAAGATGGACGCATTGACGGTCCAGATGCGCGCCGCCAGCCAGCCGGCAGCTGGGCGTGCAGCGGGCCAATCGATGCAGGATGTCGGCCAGCGCATGGACGATGCGGGCAAGCCGATGGATGCACTTGGCAAGAAGATGGATGCGCTTGGAAAGCGCATGCAGGCGGAAAGCGCGGCCACCGACAAGACCGTCCGCGCCCTGATCCGCGACGCCATGGCGCGTGGCCTGGCGCGACCCGCGCCACAGGGCTGACGTGTTTTGGGCATTCGTAGAAACAAATGCTGAGTATCATTTGCACCACAAACACGCGCACGATTGCACCACAACCGGGCAAATAAGTAACCAAAAAGTTATAATTTCTTTCTTGCAATTGATAAATAAACTCAATTGCTGAATTTGTATTCATTATTCAGAGAGAAAAACATGTTCAAGAAAATCGCTGCCGCCGCAGCCCTGGCCCTGGTGGCTTCGTCGTCCTTCGCCGCCGCACCGACCGCCTTCTACGGCGGCCTGGATGTCGGTTCGACCAAGATCGACGACTTCGACAGCACAAAGACCAGCTTCGGCGGTTTCGTCGGCTACGGCTTCAACCAGTTCTTCGCCGTCGAAGCCGGCTATCGCCAGCTGGGCAAGTACGATTTCACGGTCTTCGACAACAACCGTTTTTACGAAGGTAACGTCAAGGCCAAGCAGACCCACCTGTCGGTGATCGGTTCCTACCCCCTGAACGAGCGCTTCGACGTGTACGGCCGCCTGGGCTACAACAAGCTGCGCGCCAAGGCCAGCATCGGCGGCGCCAGCGCCGGCGCGGACGACAGCACCGGCCTGTACGGTATCGGCCTGAACTACAACTTCGCGCCGAACCTGTCGGGCCGTATCGAGGCGCAAAAGCCGTCGAGCGATTCGACCAACTACAGCGTCGGCATCGTCTGGCAGTTCCGTTGATTCGATGTGAACGGCTGACCGCGCGGTTGGCTTGCATGTAGTCGCTTACCGGATATGCGGCATTGCCCTGTGGGCAGTGCCGCATTTTTCATGCGCGGTGCCTACGGGGCTGCTCTGACCGGCACCAAGGTCAATATTGCCTGGATGATATTTGTATGGCAGCATAGCCGTCTTGCCTCGACGGCTTTTCATTCCAACCGGAACCCTGCCATGCGCCCAGCCCGCCTCGCACTTTGTCTTTCCCTTGCCGGCGCCGCTGCGCTGGCGTCCGCCCAGAACACCGCGCCGGCCAAGCCCGCCGCGCCCGCAGCGGCGTCCGCATCCGCCGCCGAGCGCCCGGCCACCGAATTTCCCTACACGCCCGGCCTCGACGTCAATTCGATGGACCGCAGCGCCGACCCCTGCGTGGATTTCTACCAGTACGCCTGCGGCGGCTGGATGAAGAACAACCCGATCCCGGCCGACCAGGCGCGCTGGTCGGTGTACGGCAAGCTGGCGCAGGACAACCGCCGCTACCTGTGGGGCATCCTGGAAGACCTGAGCCAACGCCGGGACGGCCGCAATGCCAGCCAGCAGAAGATCGGCGACTACTTCGGCGCCTGCATGGACGAGCGCGCGATCGAGGCGCGCGGCGCGGCGCCGCTGCAGCCCTATTTCGACCAGATCGCCGGCCTGCGCTCGCACCGCGACTTGCCGCGCGTGCTGGCACGCCTGCACCTGGCGCTGGCCGACCAGGCCATGTTCTTCGGCTTCGGCTCCAGCCAGGACTACGGCGATTCCTCGCGCGTGATCGCGTTCGCGGTCGCCGGCGGCCTGGGCCTGCCGGACCGCGATGCCTACCTCAAGACCGACGAGCGCTCGAAAGAGATCCGCGCCAAGTACGTGGCCCACATCGCCAACACCTTCACGCTGCTGGGCGATGCGCCGGCGCTGGCGCAGCGCAACGCCGCGCGCGTGATGGCGATGGAAACGACACTGGCCAAGGCATCGCTGTCGCGCGTCGACAAGCGCGATCCCTATAAACTGTTCCACAAGGTCGATGCCAGGGGCCTGCAGGCGCTGACCCCGGGCTTCGACTGGACGGCCTACCTGGACGAGCTGGGGCAGGGCGGGCAGAAGACCTTCAACGTCACCGAGCCGGCCTTCTTCAAGGCGCTGGCCGCGATGTGGAAATCCGGCGACGTCGAGTCGACCCGCACCTACCTGCGCTGGCACGTCGCGCGCAACATGTCGCCGGCGCTGGCGGCGAACTTCGACAACGAGCACTTCGATTTCTTCAGCAAGACCCTGCGCGGCGTGCAGCAACAGCCGCCGCGCTGGAAGCGTTGCGTGGCCCTGGTCGACCGCCAGCTGGGCGAAGCGCTGGGCCAGGAATTCGTCAGCCGCGCCTTTTCGCCGGCGCTGAAGGACAAGTCGCTGCACATGACGCGCCAGATCGAAGACGCCATGAAGAAGGACATCGAGTCGCTCGACTGGATGAGCACGGACACCAAGAAGAAGGCCCAGGAAAAGCTGGCCGCGATCGTCAACAAGATCGGCTACCCCGACAAGTGGCGCGACTACGGCGCATACGACGTGAAGGCGGGCGATTTCGCCGGCAACGTCGTGCGCGGCAATATGTTCGAGCAGCGGCGCGACCTGGCCAAGATCGGCAAGCCGCTCGACCGTAGCGAGTGGGGCATGACGCCGCCGACGGTGAACGCCTACTTCAACCCGCAGATGAACGACATCAACTTCCCGGCCGGCGTGCTGCAGCCGCCGCTGTTCGACCCGAAGATGGACGACGCGCCGAACTACGGCAACACCGGCGGCACCATCGGCCACGAACTGACCCACGCCTTCGACGACGAAGGCCGCCAGTTCGACGCCCAGGGCAACCTGAAGGACTGGTGGACCAGGAAGGACGCCAAGGCCTACGAGGAGCGCGCCCAGTGCATCGTCGACCAGTACGCGCAGTACACGGTGGTGGACGATATCAAGATCAACAGCAAGCTGACCCTGGGCGAGGATATCGCCGACCTGGGCGGCCTGATCCTGGGCTGGATGGCGTGGAAGGAAGAAATGGCGAGCATGCCTGGGAAGGCCCAGCCGCAAGCACTGCGCGACGGCCTGACGCCCGAGCAGCGCTTCTTCGTCGGCAACGCCCAATGGGCCTGCGAAAACGACCGCCCGGAAAACCTGCGCGTGACCGCCATGACCGACCCGCACTCGCCGGGCCGCTTCCGCGTGAACGGACTGGTGGTGAACATGCCGCAGTTCCAGCAGGCGTTCCAGTGCAAGGCGGGACAGCCGATGGTGAAGGAGAAGCGTTGCCGGGTGTGGTAAGTCGGTAAGCGAGCGCTAGGTCGGCTTGACCAAAGTACGTACCTCGTAAACGTCGCCCCTGCGAAGGCAGGGGCCCAAGTTGGTTGCGAGCCGAAGCATATGCCGGCGGCTGCCCACCCGATTCGGGCCCCTGCCTACGCAGGGGCGCTGTGCAAAGAAAGGTGGCATTCATCGGTGGCAGCACTGCGCAGCGCTCGATACCGAAGCTCGGCAGCAAGCTCAGTGCCGCACGCCGCGCCCGCCAAACTGTGCCTGCATGTGCACCAGGTTGGCCTCGAACACCTGCATCTCCAGCGCCACCGCGCTCAAGTCCAGGTTCGCCAGCTCCAGCAGCGGAAAGAAGTCGTCTTCCTCTTCCCGGATGTGATCGAGCACCGCGTCGATCATCCCGCTCAGCATCGCCTGCGCATGCGCGTCGTCCATGCGCATGTCTTCCAGTGCCGCCAGCATGTCGTCGACGTTCAGGTGGTCTTCCTCGAAGTGGGCGACCAGGTTCGGCTCGATCTTGCGCACGCCGGGATAGAACACCGCTTCCTCCAGCCGCGAATGGGTGTGGACCGCCCGCAGCAGCTGGGTCGCGGCCTGCTGCCGCACTTCCGGGCTGTGGCCGTTGCGGTATTTGTCCGCCAGCTTGCGGATCATGTCATGGTCGCGGCGCAAGGTCTGGATCGGGTTTTCGGCGAACGCATCGCGTGGCCGCCGGGCGTGGGGGTGGTGGATGCTTGCCATGGTTTCTCCTCATTGACCTGAAACCATAGTAGTCCCGAAATAGGCGTAACACCGGTGCGTTTGGTCACAAAATGTAAAACGCCGCACAAGGCGGCGTTTTAGCAGGAAATGCCAGCTTAATGCTGAGAAATGCTGCCGCGCCAGCCGCCGGTTTCGCGGCCGCGTTTTTCCAGCAGGTCTTTGAACTTCTGGAGGTTGCCGCGCGCTTCCATGCGTACCGCGCCGAAGGCGTCCCCCAGTTTTTCCAGCGCGCCTTCCGGCTGGTAATCCATCTGCAGGGCGATGCGGGTGATATCCTCGGAAATCTTGTGGAAGGTGACCACGCCGCCGTTCGGCACGCCGCTGGTGCTGCGCCAGGCGATGCGCTTATCCGGGATCTGCTCGGTGATCTCGACGTCCCATTCCTTCTCCTCGCCGGCGACGTTCGCCTTCCAGTGCAGGTGCTTGTCGTCGAGCTGGCGGATTTCATGGACGCTGGCCATGAACTGCGGGAAATCCTCGAACTGGGTCCACTGGTTGTACGCAGTACGCACCGGCACGTTGACCTCGATGGTCTCGGTGATCGCGGAATCCAGGCCCGATCCTTTGTTCTTCTTCATTTGTTTCGACAGCATCATGCCGCCCACGGCGAGTGCAGCGACGGTAACAACTCGATTCAGCATTTGAAACCTCCTGGGTACCAAGTAGTAGCAAAATTCCGGCCCCTATCCTGCGTCTCTGCAGGTCGGACCGTCTGGGAAACACATCTGCCGCTAAAAGTACGTCAATTGCCGCTTACGTGGCGCTCCCGAGCCTTGCGGAAAGATTACAAACAGATCTGAAACAGCATGCCAACATTGTCGAGGCCTGTTGTGATACTGTATATATCACCAGTAAAAACGCCGGGCCGGCGCCGCCGCCGGCGAGCACCGACGGTATAATGCCCGCATGAATCTCCTCGACAACCTGAACCCCGAACAGCTGGCGTCCGTCACGCTGCCATCCCAAAGTGCCCTGATCCTGGCCGGCGCCGGCTCGGGCAAGACCCGTGTCCTGACCACCCGCATCGCGTGGCTGATCACGACCGGGCAGGTGTCGCCGGCCGGCATCATGGCGGTGACCTTCACCAACAAGGCCGCCAAGGAGATGCTGACCCGCCTGTCGACCATGCTGCCGATCAATACGCGCGGCATGTGGATCGGTACCTTCCACGGCCTGTGCAACCGCCTGTTGCGCACCCACCACCGTGACGCGGCACTGCCCCAGACCTTCCAGATCCTCGACAGCCAGGACCAGCTCTCGATGATCAAGCGCATGCTGAAGGCGATGAACGTCGACGACGAGAAGTACCCGGCCAAGGACTTGATGTACTTCATCAACAACAACAAGGACCAGGGCTTGCGCGCGCACGACGTCGAGGCCTACGACCACGTGCAGCGCCGCATGGTCGAGTTGTACGAAGCCTACGATAACCAGTGCCAGCGCGAAGGCGTGGTCGACTTCGCGGAATTGCTGCTGCGCGCCTATGAGCTGCTGCAGCGCAATCATCCGCTGCGCCAGCATTACCAGATGCGCTTCCGCCACATCCTGGTCGACGAGTTCCAGGATACCAACGACCTGCAGTACAACCTGCTGAAGCTGCTGGCCGGGCACAACGAGCCGGCCGGCGGCGCCATCTTCGCGGTGGGCGACGACGACCAGAGCATCTACGCCTTCCGCGGCGCCAACGTCGGCAACATGCAGGCCTTCGAGCGCGACTTCGAGGTCAAGAACCTGATCAAGCTGGAGCAGAACTACCGCTCGCACGGGCACATCCTCGACAGCGCCAACTTCCTGATCGCCAACAACGCCAAGCGCCTCGGCAAGAACCTGCGCACCGACGCCGGGCAGGGCGAACTGGTACGCGTCTACGAAGCCTCGTCCGACCTGGAAGAGGCGCAGTGGATCATCGAGGAAGCCAAGAGCCTGATGGCGGAGGGCATGTCGCGCAACGAGATCGCGATCCTGTACCGTTCCAACGCCCAGAGCCGGGTGATCGAGCACGCGCTGTTCGCGGCCGGCCTGCCGTACACCGTGTACGGCGGCCTGCGCTACTTCCAGCGCGCCGAGGTCAAGCACGCGATCGCCTATTTGCAGCTGATGGACAACCCGCACAACGATTCGGCCTTCCTGCGCGTGGTGAACTTCCCGACCCGCGGCATCGGCGCGCGCTCGATCGAGCAGCTGCAGATGGCGGCCGAGGCGCACCGCGTGTCGCTGTACGCGGCGGTGCCTTACATGAGCGGCAAGGCCGGTTCGTCGCTCGCCAACTTCGTCAAGCTGATCGAGGGCGCGCGCTTCGAAACCCAGCAGCTGCCGCTGCCGGAGATGGTGCGCGTGGTGCTGGAGCGCAGTACGCTGCTGGCGCACTACGAGAAGGAAAAGGAAGGCGCCGAGCGCATCGAGAACTTGCAGCAGATGGTCAACGCGGCCAGCCAGTTCGTGCAGGAAGAGGGCTTCGGCACGCATGCCCCTGCCCACCTCGGCCCGCAGGCGATCGCCAGCAGCGGCGACGCCATCGTCAATGCCGACGGCATCGAGATCATCGACGCCGACGCGGCGCTGTCCACCGTGATGTCGCCGCTGTCCGCCTTCCTGGCGCACGCCTCGCTGGAAGCGGGCGACGCCCAGGCCCAGGCCGGCCAGGAAGCGATGCAGCTGATGACCGTGCACTCGGCCAAGGGCCTGGAATTCGACGCCGTGTTCATCACCGGGCTCGAGGAAGGCCTGTTCCCGCACGAGAGCAGCGCGCGCGAGATGGACGGCGTGGACGAGGAGCGGCGCCTGATGTACGTGGCGATCACGCGCGCGCGCCGCCGCCTGTACATGAGCTTCACCCAGCAGCGCATGCTGCACGGCCAGACCCGCTTCAACATGAAGTCGCGCTTCTTCGACGAATTGCCCGAGGAAGCGCTGAAGTGGCTGTCGCCGCGCGTGCAGACCAACTGGTTCGCCGGCCGCAAGTCGACCACCGCCTGGGACGACGCCAACTTCCGCGAAGGCGGCACCGACAACCAGATCGCCAAGCAGATCGCGCAGAAGTCGAGCAACGCCAACGGCAGCGGCTGGCGCATCGGCGAGACGGTGTCGCACGCGCGCTTCGGCGAAGGCGTGATCGTCAACATCGAGGGCGGGGCGGGCAGTGCGCGCGCCCAGATCAACTTCGGCGCGGCGGGGATGAAGGTGCTGGACCTGTCGGTGGCCAAGCTGGAGCGGGTGGGTCGCTAAGGCCTGTCTGGGCGTCTGCGGGAGGGTGGACGGGAGACCCGTCCACCCTAGGGCGCTGCAGCACGTGGGGCGGTAAGCATGCTGACAGCTGCAAACCGGGGTCAGAGCCCCTTGGAAGCAACACCGGGCTCTGGCCCCACGGGCTTGCCGAAAATGGTCCGGTATCCCGCATACATCCCGCACTGCAGCAGCAGCACGAACAGGAACATCAGCCACATCACCACCACCCGTCCCACCGACGCGTTGCCGAAGACGAGCACGGCCGCCATCATGACGGCCATGAAGATGGCGAACCACGCCGCCAGCATCACCAGGAACACGCGCGCGGTGCGCACCACGGCGAAGAAGCTGTAGAAGGTCGCCTTGCCGGGTCCCATCCGCTTCCAGTAGGTGAGCGGGGCGGCGAAGCACAGGGTCACCATGATCGCCACGTTGAGCAGCAGGATGCCGAACAGCGCCAGCATGTCCGACGGCGCCACATCGGGCGGGTTCTTGGGGTCGGTGGCCTTGGCGATGCGTTCCATCAGTTCCGGGATGCCGACGATATTGGTCACGATCATCAACAGGATGCCGACGCCGAAATAGATCAGGCCCACCTTCAGCAGCCCCGGCAGCGCCGGCTGGCGGAAGCCCGTCAGCAGCACGGCCGGGGTGACGCGGTCGCCGTTTTCGATCATCAGGCAGGCCTGCATGAAGGCCATCGAGAACGAGGGCACCAGCACCACCGCCAGCACCGGCCCCAGGACCGGGATGGCCGACAGCGCGATGCTGATCAGGATGTTGGCGAACAGGAGGGTGGTGAGCGCGGCCGGCTGTTTGCGAAACAGGCCGATGCCCTGTTTCAGCCAGTCCCAGCCGGTACTTGCGGGGAGATTGTTCATGCTGTCAGGCAAGGTGCGGGCGTCTGGATGCGTTGGCGCAATACGCGCTCGAAGTGGGTCGGGTCGTGCGGCGTGAGCATCTCGGCCGCGCGCGGCTGGTAGAAGTCGTGCAGGCGCGATACCCAGAAGCGCAGCGCGGCGGCGCGCAGCATCGGTTGCCAGGCGGCCTGCTCGGCGTCGGTGAACGGGCGCGCCGCGTGGTAGGCATGCGTCAACGCCTGCACACGGGCTGCGTCGAGCGCGCCGGTGGCAAGATCGATGCACCAGTCGTTGACGGTGACCGCGATGTCGAACAGCCAGGTGTCCCAGCCGGCGAAATAGAAATCGAAGCAGCCGCTCAGCTTGTCGCCGACGAACATGACGTTGTTGCGGAACAGGTCGGCGTGTACCGGGCCGCGCGCCAGCGCGGCGTAGGTGCCGGTGGCCGCAAACTCCTGCTGGAAAGCAAGTTCCGATGCGAGCAGGGCGGCGGTGGCGTGGTCGAGGTGGGGCAGGATGCCGGGCACCTTTTCGGTCCACCAGTCGAGGCCGCGCAGATTGGGTTGGCGCAGCGCGAAGTCGCGTCCGGCCAGGTGCATCCTGGCCAGCATGGCGCCGACTTCGGCGCAATGCACCGGCTGCGGATCCATCTGCGAAGCGCCGTCCAGCTTGCTGACGATGGACGCCGGCTTGCCGTGCAGGGCCACCACCAGTTCGCCGCGGTCGTTGGCCACCGGGGCCGGCACCGGCACGCCGCGCTCGGCCAGGTGGCGCATCAGCTGCACGTAGAAGGGCAACTGCTCGAAGCTGAGGTTTTCGAAAATGGTGAGGACGAACTCGCCGCGTTCTGTCGTCAGGAAAAAATTACTGTTTTCAATGCCGCTTGCAATGCCTTGCAGTGCACGGGCTTCGCCAAGGGGGAACTGCTTGATCCACTGGGACAGGTCGTCCAGTGTGACCGAGGTGAATACTGCCATCGTCGTGGAAATTAGGGTCGGAATATCGGCCGCGCAGGGCGGCCGCGTCGGAGAGGGGGCCTACTTCTTGTCGGGCCCGGCGGCCGCCGGCATCGGCGGCGGCGGTGCGTCGGCCGTGGTCGGCACGTTCTGGCCGGCTTCGTTGGCGGCGCGGCGCTTGCCGCTCAGGTCGAACTCGCCCACCTTCCATTGCGGCGCGCGGATCGAATTGGTCTGCGCGTTGCCGGGCTGGTTGTTGGGCTTCATGGAATAGTGGCTGCCGCCGGCCGTCACTTCGACTTCGGTGACCTGGCCGCCGTTGCGGTGTTCGATGATCTCGGTGCCGCGCTTCGGCGGGATGTTGGTGGCGGGCACGTCGCTGCCCGGCTCGATGCGCTGGGTGTTCGGCGGCGGCGCCTGGTTCCGGGTCGACTGGGCCGCTGCCGGGCCGGCGAGCGTCGCCAGGAGCGCGGCGCACAGCGGCGCAAGGAGTTTCAGGGTGGAAAATGAGCGCGGCATAATGGTCACCTTTGTCGTTTAGTCCATTGTAACGTACGCCGCGCTTCCCTGTGAAAAGTACAAAGCGTCCCCATCTGCGATGGCAGGGCAGACGGCCGCGCCTGCCCGTTCTTCATCCTCGATTCTGCGATAATGGCAAGGCTTCGCCGTGCCGGCCGCGGCTCACCTGATTTTCGTTTCCATGGACAATACTCTCCTTCTCGTCGACGGTTCCAGCTACCTGTACCGCGCCTTCCACGCACTGCCCGACCTGCGCAGCGGCGACGGCCACCCGACCGGCGCGATGCACGGCATGGTCAACATGCTGCGCCGCCTGCGCACCGATTTCCCGGCCGCCTACATCGCCTGCGTGTTCGATGCCAAGGGCAAGACCTTCCGCGACGACCTGTACCCCGAGTACAAGGCGACGCGCGCGTCGATGCCGGAAGACTTGTCCAGGCAGATCGAGCCGATCCACGAAGTGGTGCGCCACATGGGCTGGCCGATCCTGATGGTCGAAGGTGTCGAGGCCGACGACGTGATCGGCACCCTGGCGGCCCAGGCGACGGCGCGCGGCATGAAGACCGTGGTCTCGACCGGCGACAAGGACCTGGCCCAGCTGGTCAACGACAAGGTCATGCTCATCAATACGATGAGCAACGAGAAGCTCGACGAATCCGGCGTGCTGGCCAAGTTCGGCGTGGCGCCGAACCGCATCATCGATTACCTGACCCTGATCGGCGACACCGTCGACAACGTCCCCGGCGTGAGCAAGTGCGGTCCCAAGACCGCGGTCAAGTGGCTGGCCCTGCACGGCTCGCTGGACGGCGTGATCGAGAACGCCCACACCATCGGCGGCGCGGTCGGCGCGAACCTGCAGGCGGCGCTGGAATGGCTGCCGAAAGGGCGCGAGCTGATCACCGTGAAAACCGACTGCGATCTCACCAATCACCTGGTGTCGATCGAGGAGTCGCTGGTCGGCCGTCCGGAAGACAAGGAGGCGCTGCGCGACTTCTTCCAGCGCTACGGTTTCAAGACCATGCTGCGCGAACTAGGCGCGGGCGGCGCGAATCCTGGCAAATACTTGTCGCCGGGCGCGAATGTCGACGCCAACGGCGCCTTGAATTCGCCGGAAGGCGCGGCCGGCGGCGCCAATGGCGTCCAGCCGGGCATGCCGATCATCAAGGGCGAGTACGAGACCGTGACCACGGACGAACAGCTGGCCCGCTGGCTCGCGCTGATCGACCAGGCGGCGCTGACCTCGGTCGACACCGAGACCACTTCGCTCGATCCGATGACGGCCGAGATGGTCGGCATTTCGCTGTCGGTCGAAGCGGGCAAGGGCGCCTACATCCCGCTGGCGCACCGCTATGCCGGCGTGCCCGAGCAACTGAACCGCGAGGACGTCCTGGCGCGCATCAAGCCCTGGCTGGAAAACCCGGACAAGCCGAAGCTCGGCCAGAACCTGAAGTACGACAGCCACATCTTCGAGAACCACGGGATCAAATTGCGCGGCATCGTGCACGACACCCTGCTGCAATCCTACGTGTTCGAGTCGCACAAGCCGCACGACATGGACACGATGGCGCTGCGCCACCTGGGCTACACCACGATCCCGTTCGTGGACGTGTGCGGCAAGGGCGCCAACATGATCTGCTTCGACCAGGTCGAACTGGGGCGCGCCACCGAATACGCGGCCGAGGATTCCGACATCACGCTGCGCCTGCACCAGGCGATGATCGGCCACGTCGAAAGCGACAAGGGCCTCGACTACATCTACCGCAAGATCGAGCTGCCGACCTCCGTGGTGCTGCAGAAGATCGAACGCAACGGCGTGCTGATCGACGCCGACCTGCTGGCCGTGCAGTCGAACGAACTGGCGGCGCGCATCCTGGCACTGGAAAAGCAGGCCTACGAGCTGGCCGAAGGCCCGTTCAACCTCGGCTCGCCGAAACAGATCGGCGAGATCTTCTTCGGCAAGCTGAAACTCCCGGTGATCAAGAAGACCGCCACCGGCGCGCCGTCGACCGACGAGGAAGTGCTGCAGAAGCTGGCCGAGGATTACCCGCTGCCGAAGGTCCTGCTCGAGCACCGCGGCCTCTCGAAGCTGAAGTCGACCTATACGGATAAATTGCCGAAGATGGTCAACCCGAAGACGGGCAGGGTGCACACCAACTACGCGCAGGCGGTGGCGATCACCGGGCGCCTGGCGTCGAGCGATCCGAACCTGCAGAACATCCCGGTGAAGAACGCCGAAGGCCGGCGCATCAGGGAGGCGTTTGTCGCGCCGCCGGGCAGCGTGATCGTCTCGGCCGACTATTCGCAGATCGAGCTGCGCATCATGGCCCACATCTCGGGCGACGAAGCGATGCTGCGCGCCTTTGCCGCCGGCGAGGACATCCACCGCGCCACCGCCGCCGAGGTGTTCGGGGTGCCGGCGGAAGAAGTGAACAGCGAGCAGCGCCGCTACGCGAAGGTCATCAACTTCGGCCTGATCTACGGCATGAGCGCGTTCGGCCTGGCGCAGAACCTGGGCATCGAGCGCGGCGCCGCCGGCAACTATATCGAGCGCTATTTCCAGCGCTTCGCCGGCGTCAAGCAATACATGGACGAGACGCGCCTGTCGGCCAAGGCCAAGGGCTATGTCGAAACCGTGTTCGGCCGCCGCCTGTGGCTGCCGGAGATCAACTCCCCGAACGGCCCGCGCCGTGCCGGCGCCGAACGCGCGGCGATCAACGCGCCGATGCAGGGCACGGCGGCCGACCTGATCAAGCTGGCCATGGTCGCGGTGCAGGACTGGATCGAATCGGAAAACCTGGCCACGCGCATGGTGATGCAGGTGCACGACGAACTGGTGCTGGAAGTGCCGGAAGGCGAGCTGGAACTGGTGAAGGCGAAACTGCCGGAGCTGATGGCGGGCGTGGCCGAGCTGAAGGTGCCGCTGGTGGCCGAGACCGGGGTAGGGCGGAACTGGGAGGAAGCTCACTGAGCTTCCGCGCACTAGCGCTTGCACGCATCGAGCGCCTCGATACGTCGTCCCCGCGAAGGCGGGGACCCATGCTGAGCAACAAAATTCGCTACGTCGGCAGCACGCCGACGTTTCAAGCATACTGACTTCGGACCTTCGGCATGGGTTCCCGCTTTCGCGGGAACGACGGTCATGCGTTACCGGCGTTGTTTCCGGTGCTGGCGCGCAAGCGCCAGCACCGTTATCCCCGCCAGCAACATCCCCGACGTCTCCGGCTCCGGCACCGGCAAGGCATGCGACTCCGCCACCGCATACGCATCGAAGGCCAGGTAGCCGTCCACCCATTCCCCCTGCGACGCCGCCGTCACCGACAGCGTGCCGTGCCGCTCGCCGTCCTCGAGCCGGAAGCTGCTGGTGAAGCGTTCGCCGTCGTCGCCCGGCAGGTGGAGCGACCCGTACAGCTCCGCGATCGCGGTCGGCCAGGACACGCCGGGCGCTTCCGGGCGCGCCCACAGGGCGGCGTCGACGTCGAACACCACCTGGGTGTGCGGCGACAGCAGGAAGCGCACGCTGCGGTTGGCGCTGGCGTAGCCCCAGCCGCTGTGCAGCGTCAGCAGCACGCCGGCGGCGTCGTCGCCGGCGTTCGCGCGCAGGCTGGCGTAATCGTTGTCGAAGCCGGCCGTCCCGGCATGCTCGATGTCGGACGCGGCGATCTCGTTCCCTTCCTGGTCGTACACATGGGCGTAGGCGTGCGTGGCGTAGCCGTTCAAGCCGATCCAGGGTGCGATGCCGTCGTCCGGCGCCAGGTCGATCAAGCGATAATCCAGCGCGCCGAGGGTGACGCCGGCCGCCTGTTGCGCCAGCACGGGCGTGGCGCCGGCCGCCGCCAGCAAGGCAAGGGCGCAGGCCGCGAGGGCAGGTTTCAGTCTCATAAAATCTCCGGAAAATGGGCCAGGCCGCACTGTACGGCAGTGCCCGCCTGACGCCTTATGCCGTGTCAATACTTATTCTGCATGCATCCAGGAAACAAGGTGTGTGCCGGCAGGGCAGGGGCCGGCGCTGCTAAGATAGGCGCCCTTGCTATCCCGACCGGAGAATCGAATGACAGACCACGTCCAGAAAAGCGGCACCGGCTTCGCCGCCGCCACGCCGCCGGTGACGGCCAGCCTGATTACCACCGATACCGACGGCCTGACCGCCGGTTTCATCGACCTGCGCATCGACGGACAGACGGTTCCCGTCTACCGCGCCCAGCCGGCCGGCAAGTCCGATCTGCCGGTCATCCTGGTGATTTCCGAAATCTTCGGCGTGCACGAGCACATCGCCGATGTCGCGCGCCGCTTCGCCAAGCAGGGCTACCTAGCGCTGGCGCCGCAGCTGTTCGTGCGCCAGGGCGACCCCGCGGCCATCGACGACATTCCCACGCTGTTCCGGGACATCGTCTCGAAGGCGCCGGATGCGCAGGTGATGGCCGACCTCGACGCCTGCGTGGCCTGGGCCGCCCGCAACGGCGGCAACGCCGGCAAGCTGGGCATCACCGGTTTCTGCTGGGGGGGACGCGTCACCTGGCTGTATGCGGCGCACAACCCGGACGTCAAGGCCGGCGTGGCCTGGTACGGCCGCCTGGCCGGCGACATCAACGCCAACCAGACCAGCTACCCGGTCGACGTCGCGCCGTCGCTGCGCGTGCCGGTGCTGGGCCTGTACGGCGCCAAGGACACCGGCATCCCGCTCGACACCGTGGAGCGGATGCAGGCGGCGCTGGCGCAAGGCGCCAGCGGTTCCGGGTTCGTGGTGTATCCGGACGCCGGCCATGCCTTCTACGCCGACTACCGCCCGAGCTACCATGCGCCGGACGCGCAGGACGGCTGGCGCCGCGCGCTGGACTGGTTGCGCCGCCACGGCGCCGCCTGAACGCAGCCGAGTTGCACGTGCACGGGCCGGGAGCGGTACAATGCCCGGCTCGCTACGAATAACAAGAGGCTTTTAAATCGACCCGATTCTCATCTCCATCCTGCTGGCCACCGGGCTGGCGGGCGTTGTCAGCATCACGGCTGCCGCGGTGTTTTCGTTTACCCTGCTCTCGAAAGTGGTCGAACGCATGGTCAGCCTGTCGGTCGGGATCATGCTCTCGACCTCGCTGCTGCACGCACTGCCGGAGGCGTTCGAGTCGAAGGCCGATCCGCGCACGCTGTTCGCGACCCTGCTTGGCGGCCTGCTGGCATTCTTCCTGCTCGAAAAGGTGGCGCTGCTGCGCCATTCGCACCATCACGAGCATGACGGCCACCATCACCACCATGGCCACGACGCGGCGCAGGCCGGCAAGGCCGGCTGGATGATCCTGATCGGCGACGGCATGCACAACTTCACCGACGGCATCCTGATCGCGGCCGCCTTCCTGGCCAACCCGCAGCTGGGCATCGTTACCGGCGTGGCCATCATCGCCCACGAGATCCCGCAGGAGATCGGCGACTTCATCGTGCTGCTCAACGCCGGCTTCTCGCGCCTGCGCGCGTACGTTTTCAACTTGCTGTGCAGCCTGCTGGCAGTGGTGGGAGGCGTGCTCGGCTATTACACGCTGGACCGGGCCAGCGGCCTGATTCCCTACGTGCTGGTGTTCGCGTCCTCGGGTTTCATCTACATCGCCGTGAGCGACCTGATGCCGCAGATGCAGCGCCGCGCCACGGTGCGCGAGTCGATTCCGCAGGTGCTGTTGATCGGCCTGGGCGTGGTGATCGTGCTGTTCCTGACACACCAGCACTGAACCGGCAACAAATCTTGCCCCCTGATATTGACAGGGTAATTCCTTCCATCCTATGCTGGACCGTCGGCTCAACCGAGCTCAATGGAGGGAAGCATGGCAAGTCTGGTGAATCAACTGCTTGCGGCATTGCGCGAAAAACCGTCGCGCTGCGCCTACGTGTTCGGCGCCCTGGCGCTGTCGGTCATCCTGTTCACGATGGCGGACTTCCTGCCCGCCCCGTACGACTATAGCCATTGAGCCCTTGCCCGGTAGCCACCGGGCAGGCAGTCGAATCAGCCGCCGGTTGCCACTGGCCGCGCCGGATCGGCGCTCCACTCGCTCCACGATCCCGGATACAGCGCCGCGCCCGGCATGCCGGCCACTTCCAGGGCCAGCAGGTTGTGGCAGGCGGTCACACCGGAGCCGCACTGCATGATCGCCCGTGCCGGATCGCCGACCGCCGCTTCCCATTCCGCCTTCAGCTGTGCCGGCGCCTTGAAGCGGCCGTCGGGCTGCAGGTTGTCCTTGAAAAAGCGATTCCTGGCGCCCGGGATATGGCCGCCGACCGGGTCGATGGTCTCGTTCTCACCGCGGAAGCGGTCCGGCGCGCGGGCGTCGACCACGGTCCTGCCGCCGTTTTCCACATTCTGCAGGACCGCGTTCACGTCGACGCTGTGCACCAGCGCTTCGCGCAGTGTGATCGTCCCGCGCGCACGCGGGGCCGGCGTGGCGGTGGAGAGGCCGTGACCTGCCGCCTGCCATGCCGGCAAGCCGCCATCCAGCACGGCCACCGCTCCGTGGCCGACCCAGCGCAGCATCCACCACAGGCGCGCCGCGAACATGCCGCCGTGGGCGTCGTAGGCCACGACTTGGGTATCGTCGCTGACGCCCCAGTTGCGCAGCTGCGCGACGAAGGCCTCCTGCTCCGGCAGCGGATGGCGGCCGCGGAAGGCGCCGTCATCACCCCGCTTGGCGCCGGACAGCGCGGTGTCGACGTCGGCGAACTGCGCGTGCGGCAGGTGGCCGGCCGCGTAGGCGTCGCGCCCGGCGGCCAGGTTCACCAGGTCGTGCCGGCAGTCGAGGACGACCCAGGCCGGGTCGTCGATGTGCGCGGCCAGGGCGGCGGGGTCGATCAGGGTGGTATACATATGAGAGGCTCCTTATTCGCTGGCGATGGGGTCGGTGTCCTTGACGACGGCGCCGCGCGCCGTTTTCCTCGTATTGTAGAACGTCGCCGCGATGCCGGAGCCCAGGATCATGCCCATGCCCAGCCAGACGTGCCAGTCGAACCTGTCGCCCCACAGCAGCATGCCCCACAGGCTGGAGAAGATGATGCCGGTGTACTGCAGGTTGGCCACCACCAGCACCTTGCCGAGGCGGTAGGCGCGCGTCATCGCCATCTGCGCCATCAGGGCCGGAATGCCGACCGCCACCAGCAGGCCGGCGCTGTGCCAGGTGTGCGGGTGCAGCGGGGTGGCGAAACCGTTCTCTAACGGCGTGCCCAGCAAGCCGGCGAGCGCCATGGTCAGCGAAAAATAGAACACCACGCGGTATTCGGGCTCGCCCATCTGGCCGAGCTTGCGTACCTGCAGGTAGGCCATCGCCGCGATCACCGACGAGGCCACGGCGACCGCGCCGCCCAGCCACTGGTCCATCTCGGCCGCCGGACGCAGCACCTGGGTCACGCCGACGAAGCTCGCGGCCACCGCCACGATCAGCGGCCATTCGCTCAAGCCCTTGCCCTGCCACCAGCCCTTGAAGAACATGTAGGCCGACAGCCAGATCGGCGCCATGTAGTTGAGGGTGATGGCGGTGGCCAGCGGCAGCTTGGCGATCGCATAGAACCACAGCCAGAGCGAGACCACGCCGACGATGCTGCGCCACAGGTGCTCCCTGGGGAAGGGTGTGCGCAGGGAGCCTCCCTGGAGCCGGATCATGGGCAGCAGTATGAGGCAACCCATGATGCCGCGGTACATCACGATTTCGGAGGTGGAGTAGGTGAGGGAAGCCAGCTTCACGGCCGCGCCCATGGCGGCGAACGCGAAGCTGGCGAACAGCATCCACAAGGCCGGCATCAAGTCCCCGATGCGCCCGGCGCGATATCCTGCAGCCGGCTGCGGTACCACTCGTGGAAGTGCTGCATGCCGTCTTCCATCGGCGATTGGTACGGACCGGCCTCGCTGACGCCGCGTTCCATGAGGATCCTGCGGCCGGCATCCATGCGCAGGGCGATCTCGTCGTCCTCGACGCAGGTTTCCATGTAGGCGGCGCGCTCGGCCTCGACGAACCCGCGCTCGAACAGCACGAATTCTTCCGGGTAGTAGAACTCGACCACGTTGCGCGTCTTCTGCGGTCCCATCGGCCACAGCGTGGACACCACCAGCACGTTCGGGTACCACTCGACCATGATGTTCGGATACAGCGTCAGCCAGATGGCGCCGAACTTCGGCGGCTGGCCGTTGTTGAACTTCAGGACCTGCTCCTGCCATTTCTTATAGGCGGGCGAGCCCGATTTCTGCAGGCCGCGGTGCACGCCCACGGTCTGCACGCTGTAGTCCGGACCGAATTCCCAGCGCAGGTCGTCGCAGCTGACGAAGTTGCCCAGGCCCGGGTGGAAGGGCTCGACGTGGTAGTCCTCCAGGTAGACCTCGATGAAGGTCTTCCAGTTGTAGTCGCACTCGTGCACCTCGACGTGGTCGAACATGTAGCCCGAGAAGTCGAGGTCCCTGGTCACCGACATCTGCTTGAGCTTGTCCATGACGTTGTAGCCGTTCTGTTCGAACAGCAGGCCGTTCCAGTTCTGCAGCGGCGTCTTCGACAGGTTCAGGCAAGGCGTTTCCGCGAAATGCGGTGCGCCGATCAGCTCGCCCTTGAGGTCGTAGGTCCAGCGGTGCAGCGGGCACACGATGTTGCTGGCATTGCCGCGGCCATTGAACATCAGGGCCTGGCGATGGCGGCACACGTTGGACAGTACTTCGATGCCTTGCGCATTGCGCACCAGCATGCGACCCTCGTTCTCCGATTTCAGGGTCGCGAAATCGCCCAGTTCGGGCACCATCAACTCGTGACCGACGTAGCGGGGCCCGTTGTTGAACAACTGTTGCATTTCGCGCTGCAGCAGCGCTTGGTCGAAGTAGACATTTACCGGCAGCTGCGCGGACGAGCGCGCCAGCTTGGCGTGGGTAGCCAGATCGGACATCCCAACCCCCCTTTATACAGATTTCAGCCAAAGAAGAGAAAGAATCCGAGAACCAGCATTACAGAGCGAAAAAGCCATACAGCTTTTTCGCTCATTTAAAGAACGGAATGCGGTATTTCGGAGACAGAACCGGAGATTATAGCCTGTAAAGAGGCTGCTAGTCTCGGGCCCGCTCGCGGTTGTGGTCCCTGTGTGCTCAGGAATTGCCTGAAAGGCATCGTTTTCATGAATCCGGAGACGCTTTGCGATAAAATGTATCTTTGCTTGCAAGGTCGCGGCGCCTGTTGCACCGTCATGCAGGGGTAGGATTGTTTAAAATAAGCGATTAGACTGGCGCGCCGTGCGCAAGTTGCGTGTCGGTTGTTGCGACTGCGCGCCAGGCCCCGAAACAATCAGAGTCATTATGCCAAATAAATCAATCGCGGAGAGTTCCGGCGTGCCGGCCTCCGTTGCGCCAGAATCGTTCGAAGGGGCGATGGCCGAGCTGGCCCAGCTGGTCACCCAGATGGAAGGCGGCCAGTTGCCGCTGGAAGCGTCGGTCGCCGCGTATGCGCGCGGTTCCGAACTGGTGCGCTATTGCGCGGCCCAGCTGGAAAAGGTGGAAGCGCAGGTAAAGGTCCTCGAAGGCGAGATGCTGAAACCCTTCAGTGACGGCGGAGAGGACGCATGAGCGGCCAGATTGGCGTCGGCATGCGTTTCGGCGACTGGATGAAGGCGGTCCAGGCGGATACCGAGGAAGCCCTCGATCGTTTCCTTCCCGCAAGCGGCCAGGTCCCGGTTAAACTCCATGAAGCGATGCGCTACACGGTGCTGGGTGGCGGCAAGCGCGTGCGGCCCCTGCTGGCGTATGCCAGCGGCGCCCTGTTCGGCGCCGACGCCGACGCGGTGGCGCGCGCGGCCTGCGCGGTCGAGATGATCCACGCCTACTCGCTGGTGCACGACGACATGCCGTGCATGGACGACGATGCGCTGCGCCGCGGCAAGCCGACGGTGCACGTGGCCTACGACGAAGCGACCGCGCTGCTGGTCGGCGACGCGCTGCAGGCCCAGGCCTTCGAGGTGCTGGCAGGCAGCGAGAGCGTGGCGCCGGCGCGCCTGGTGGCAATGCTGCGCCTGCTGGCCGAAGCCGCCGGCTCGGCCGGCATGTGCGGCGGCCAGGCGATCGACCTGGACAGCGTGGGTTTCAAGCTCAGCCTGGAACAGCTGGAGCGCATGCACCAGCTCAAGACCGGGGCCATGCTGCGCGTGTCGGTACTGCTCGGCGCGCTGGCCGGGCGCGCGCTCGAGGCGGATGAGCTGGATGCGCTGAGGGACTACGCGCGCGCCATCGGCCTGGCATTCCAGGTCGTCGACGACGTGCTGGATGCGACCGAGGATTCGGCGACGCTCGGCAAGACCGCGGGCAAGGACGCGGCGGCCAACAAGCCGACCTACGTATCGATCCTGGGGCTGGAGGAATCCCGGGCCCTGGCGGAACAATTGCGGCGGCAGGCGCACGAGGCGCTGGCGCCGTTCGGAGAACAAGCACTGCGGCTGCGCGAACTCGCGGACCTGATCGTGCAGCGGAAGGCATAAATGAAACTGCTAGAGACCATCAACGACCCGGCCGACCTGCGCCAGCTGCCGCGCACGCAGCTCACGCCCCTGGCCAATGAATTGCGCGAGTACCTGCTCGACTCGGTATCGAAAACCGGCGGCCACCTGTCGTCCAACCTCGGTACCGTCGAGCTGACGATCGCGCTGCACTACGTGTTCAACACACCGGAAGACCGCATCGTGTGGGACGTGGGCCACCAGACCTATTCGCACAAGATCCTCACCGGCCGCCGCGACCGCATGCCGACGCTGCGCCAGCACAACGGCCTGTCCGGCTTCCCGAAGCGCGACGAAAGCGACTACGACACCTTCGGCACCGCGCACTCGTCGACCTCGATCTCGGCGGCGCTGGGCATGGCCCAGGCAGCCAAGATCAAGGGCGAGAAGCGCCATGCGATCGCCGTCATCGGCGACGGCTCGATGACCGCCGGCATGGCCTTCGAGGCGCTCAACAACGCCGGCGTCGAGGACGACGTCGACCTGCTGGTGGTCCTGAACGACAACGACATGTCGATCTCGCCGCCGGTGGGCGCGCTCAACCGCTACCTGGCGCGCCTGATGTCCGGCCAGTTCTACGCCGCCGCCAAGAACGTCGGCAAGAGCGTGCTGCCCGGCCCGGTGCTGGAGCTGGCCAAGAAGCTGGAAGAACACGCCAAGGGCATGGTGGTCCCGGCCACGATGTTCGAGGAATTCGGCTTCAACTACGTCGGCCCGATCGACGGCCACGACCTCGACTCGCTGATCCCGACGCTGCAGAACATCCGCAAGCTCAAGGGTCCGCAATTCCTGCACGTGGTCACCAAGAAGGGCCAGGGCTACAAGCTGGCCGAGGCCGAACCGATCCTGTACCACGGCACCGGCAAGTTCAACCCGGTGGAAGGCATCAAGCCGGCCACGGCGCCGTCCAAGATCACCTACACCGAAGTGTTCGGCAACTGGCTGTGCGACATGGCGGCCGCCGACAAACGCCTGGTCGGCATCACGCCGGCGATGCGCGAAGGCTCGGGCATGGTGCGCTTCCACCAGCAGTACCCCGAGCGCTACTTCGACGTCGGCATCGCCGAGCAGCATGCCGTCACCTTCGGCGCCGGCCTGGCCACCGAAGGCATGAAGCCGGTGGTCGCCATCTACTCGACCTTCCTGCAGCGCGGCTACGACCAGCTGATCCACGACGTGGCCCTGCAGAACCTGGACGTCACCTTCGCCCTCGACCGCGCCGGCCTGGTCGGCGCCGACGGCGCCACCCACGCCGGCAACTACGACATCGCCTACCTGCGCTGCATCCCGAACATGGTCGTGATGGCCCCGTCGGACGAGAACGAATGCCGCACCATGCTGACCACGGCCTACCATTACCCGGGCCCGGCGGCGGTGCGCTACCCGCGCGGCGCCGGCATCGGCGCGGCCATCGCATCCGAACTGTCGACCATCGAGATCGGCAAGGGCCTGGTGAAGCGCGAAGGCAAGAGCGTCGCCATCCTCGCCTTCGGGGCGATGGTGGCGCCGAGCCTGAAGGCGGCCGGCGACTTGAACGCCACCGTCGCCGACATGCGCTTCGTGAAGCCGCTCGACGTCGAACTGGTGAAACGCCTGGCGAAAGAGCACGACTACCTGGTGACGGTGGAAGAGGGCTGCATCATGGGCGGCGCCGGTTCGGCGGTGGCCGAGGCGCTGGCGGCCGAAGGCCTGGTCAAGCCGCTGCTGATGCTGGGCCTGCCGGACCGCTTCATCGACCATGGCGATCCGGCGCTGCTGCTGGCGTCGGTGGGCCTGGATGCGCATGGGATCGGCAAGTCGATCCGCGAGCGCTTCGGGATCGGCGAGCCGCGGCTGGTGGTCAACAACACCTGAGCTGTTTCACACGCTCGACCTGCAGAACGCCACGCCGGCTTGCCTGCGTGGCGTTCTGCTTTTTGTGCCACCACGGCTGCAGATCCGTATAGCCTCTACCATTGCTTGTCCTCAGCTTCCCACATGCTGTAGGGCCCCGGTAGTCGTCGATGGCAGCTCCTGCTGAGCACGAAGTGCCTCCAAGGTGCGCTGGACACCTTCGGTGTAGGACGTTTTGGCGATCGGCCCGATGAGGTTTTGCAAGGCGCTGTCGTCCAGGATCACGGGTTCGGTCAGCAGATAATGCATCTCGGTTATCTCGCGCAGCATCGGCTTGAACAGGCCAAGCAAGCGCAGCATCGTCTTGCCGGCTACGCGCGTGCGCACCCTGCGTCGCGCTTGCAGCGACATGTTTTCCACCATGGCTTGCTGCGTTGTCGCCCCCGCACCTCCAAGGTGCCATGTGCGGCCCCATGCGGAAGACTCGGCCAGCAGGCGAACGACAACCGGGCCGACGTCGGGAACGAAAACGAACTCGTGCGGCACATCGATCGGGCCGATCAGGTCGGCAGTGCCGCCGTCGAGCGCAGCCTGGAACGCGCTTGCCAGGTAGCTCTTGTCGCCGACACCCGGACCGTAAAAGTCGGGCAGGCGCAATATCGTCACGTCGATCAGGCCTTTTGCGTGGGCATCAAGCAGCATGTCTTCCTGTGCCTTTCGCATCCGTCCTTTGAAGGTGTGCGGCGCGCGCGCATGGTCCTCGCGCACGGGCATCGTCTGCGGACGGCCATAGGGGTACACGGTGGCAATCAGGAGGATACGTTTGACACCCACGGCAATCGCGCCCTCCAGTGTCTTGCGCATCACCTCCGGGTGAAGCGCGAACTGGGTGTAGTCGACGCCGACGGTATAGATGATCGTGTCGATCCCTTGTGCGGCTGCACGTACCGAAGCGGGCGAGTCCGGGTTCCAGGTCGTGATCTCGGCCAGAGGGTCGGCGCCGAAGTCACGTTCAAGTGCTGTCCGGCTACGGCCGACGACACGATACGGTGTCCCCTGCGCCGACAGAGTGCGGGCGACAGTATTGCCGATAGCGCCGGCGGCGCCGAACAGTGCGATTTTTTGTGAAAAACGTGTCATGGCAGATTCCTTGGTCATGGTGGCTTTCTTTCGTGGGCGATCTACATCGAATGAGACCATTCTGGACTCGGTTGTCCTAAATGAAAATCCGCTATAATCGTCTGGAAGCTATGCAAAAATGAATGGATACCAATGGTCGAGCCCTCCGTGAAGTCCACTGGCATCGAGCGCGACCACGCATCGGTACCTGCAGCTTCGTCATTACCGCCGGGCTTGCCGAGCACGACTGAGCCGGACTGGGCGTGGTACAGGTCATTTCTGGCCGTCCTGGATACCGGTTCGCTGTCCGCCGCTGCGCGTGCGCTGATGCTGACGCAGCCGACGATGGGCCGGCATATCGACCAGCTCGAAAAGGCGCTTGCTCTTAAACTGTTCGTACGCTCTGTCGACGGATTCGCGCCCACCGAGGCCGCGCTGGATCTGCGTGGGTATGCGGCGAGCATCGCATCCAATGCCGCGGCGCTGCGCCGTGCCGCAGCGAGCCACGGCGATGGGGTAAGCGGCACCGTCCGCATCTCGGCCAGCGACATCATAGGCGTGGAGGTGTTGCCGCCCATTCTTGCGCGTTTACGGGCGCGGCACCCGGCGCTGGTGGTGGAACTGGTGGTGTCGAACGCCGTGGATGATTTGCTGCGCCGCGAGTCGGACATCGCCGTACGCTTCGTGCCACCTACCCAGGAGGCGCTGATCGCGCGCCGCGCCGGTGGCATCGAACTCGGCCTGCATGCCCACCGGGACTACTTGACAACGCATGGGACGCCAGGGACGCTGGACGAGCTTGCGCAGCATGCGTTAATCGGACCAGACGGCGATAGCCCTCTCGTGCGCAAACTGCAAGCCCAATTTCCGATGTTTCAACGTGCACGCTTGGCCTTGCGCTCGGATAACAATCTTGCGCAACTGGCTGCGATCCGCGCCGGATACGGCATCGGCGTCTGCCAGTCAGCTTTGGCAGCACGCGACCCGGCGATCATGCGGCTGCTGCGCGGCGAGTTCTCCGTCACGATGGACACTTGGATTGCCATGCACGCTGACCTGCGGTCGACCCCGAGATGCGCGGTGACGTTCGCCGCCCTGGTTGAGGGCATGACTGCGCACGCCAGCTACGGCGCTAAGGAGCACCTGACAAAACCTTCAGGGCAAGGAATGCGGCCGGCCGACGCAGCGTCGAAGACAGTCCGCTAGTATGGCGGGACGAAGCAACGCAGCTCCACTTTTTAGACAATCACGGTCCACCAGGTCCTGACTCGTTGATTTCTTCCTGCGGATGTCACACAAATTTTTATTTGTGGACATTCACGCTGCCGCTTCCGCAAGGCCTGCCGTACATACGGGACCCCGGCTACAATGCCAGCCTGCCCATTCTCCTGGAGTCCGCATGCGTTTTCGTCCGTCCTGGCTTGCGCCTTTCGTCCTCGCGTCCACCCTGTCGCTGCTGTCCGGTTGCGCCACCGTGGCCAATCTCACCACCGGTCCCGTGATCGACCGTCACGTACCGGCCGATTACAGCGGCGTGGTCGCAGTGCGCGCGGATGCGCGTTCCGCCCTCGTGACGCGTGCCGGCGGCCTGGCCCTGCGCGAGCAGCCGCAGCCGAACACGAAGGACACCCGCTTCATGATCGGCTCGGCCACGAAATGGATCAGTGCAGTCACCGTCCTGCGCCTGGCCGACATGGGCAAGCTCGACCTGGATGCGCCGATTGCGCGCCATCTTCCCGAACTGCCGCCAGCCAATGGCGCGGTGACGCTGCGCGAATTGCTGTCGAACCGCAGCGGCATTCCGAATGGCCTGTCGGAAGCGCTGCGCAAGGACCCGTCGGTCGGCGCGCTGGAGATCGGGCCGGTGGAGGGCGCATTGCGGTTTGGCGCGGCGGCACCCAACGCCAGGCCCGGCGAGAAATGGGATTATTCGGTCACCAACTGGCTGCTGGTGGGCGCCGTGGTGGAACGCGCCAACAAGAAGCCGTTCACGGAAACCGTGGAAGAACTCGTGCTGGCGCCGGCCGGCGTGTCCAACACGGGTTTCGCGGACACCGGCTATGAAGACGCGGTCGGGATGGCCGTGGCCTACGCCGCCTCGGGTGCGCGCAAGGTGTCTCCCGCGCCGCCGATGGTGGCGGCCAGCGGCACCCTGTACAGCACCGTCCGGGATCTGGTCACGCTGGCGGACACCGTGTACGCCACCCAGCTGTTGTCCGACAAGGCACGCAAGGAACTCTCGACGATCCAGGTGGCGTCCGAAGACTATGCGCTCGGCGGCCGGGTCAGGACGATCGCCACCAGACAAGGGCCCCGCACCCTGGCATGGGAATCCGGCGCCACGGGCGGGTACAAGACCTTGCTGGCCTACGATCCGCGCGATGGCCGGGCCGTCGTCCTCCTGAACAATACGGACATGCAGCAATCGGAGCAGGCGAAGATCGCGATCGCCCTGTTCGACGCCCTGTAGTGCGCATGACGCTCGATGCGCATCGGCGAGCGCCATTCCGGCAGGGCCGGAGTGGCGTTTTTTTGCGCGTGTCGAATGTGTTCCTGAACAGTGACAATATTTTTTGTCAGATATGTCGTATTTATACAAAGCAATATAGATTGTAACTTCTGCATCGGTTACGCTTGAGCGTCCAGTCCGCTTCGGCCCATGCCGACCTGCCCGTGCCTTTCCTTTCACAAATACCCTCCATTTCCCGAGACTTTCCGCCTTCGCTGGAAGAGCTCTACCAGGCCGACATGGCGGGCGAAAAAATCCGCATCTTCTGTATCGCCAGCGCACTGAGCTCCTTGCTGTACCTGAGCTTTGCCCCGCTCGACATCGTTGTCCTGTCGAGCAACCTGGCGGCCGCCTGGACGGTGCGCGCCATCGTGATGCTGGCGACCGGGGCGGCCGCGGTGTTTGCCCACTTGCGGCGCGACGCGTTCCAGCGCCGTTACACCACCGTCATATGCCTCGTCTATCTTGGCTGGGGCGCGGGTGTCGAGGCGCTGATCATGCTGTCGCATCCGAGCGACCTTGCGTGGCACAGCTATTACACCGGCCTGATGCTGGTATCGATGGCCCTGTATATCTGGAGCTACCTGCGTCCCTTGCATGCGGGACTGGCCGGCCTGGCGGTGGTGGCCAGCTACGTGGTCGTGGGCCTGTGCTACCAGCGCCTGGGCGAACGCGGGCATTGGGTGCCCCTGGTGCAGAACGTGTTCTTCCTGGTCGGGACCAACGTGGTCGGCATCTTTGCGCTGACGATGCGCGAACGCTTCGCGCGCCAGGCGTTCCTGCTGAAGAACGCCCTGGCGCACGAGTTGCGGATGGAGGAGGAAGCCAAGCGCCAGAGCGAGCACCTGGCCGAGCACGATGCCTTGACCGGACTGCCCAACCGGGTCCCCTTCGTGCGCCGGCTGGGTGAGCTGATGGGCACAGGCGCCGAAGGAGGGAGGGTGGGGGTGCTGTTCCTCGACCTGGACGGTTTCAAGCCGGTCAACGACCAGCATGGGCACGCCGCCGGGGATCACGTGCTGGTCGCCGTCGCCCAGCGCATCCGCAACGCGATCCGTCCGGCGGACGTGGCGGCGCGCATGGGCGGCGACGAGTTCGTGATCGCCCTGCCGCTCGCCGGCCATCTGGATGCGTCCATCGTCGAGCGCACCCGCGCCGCCCTGCACAGGGCGATCGCCGAGCCGATCGACTACAGGGGCAGCAGCCTACGGGTGTCGGCGAGCATCGGGATGGCGGTCCGCCGCCAGGACGGCGGCAGTGCCGAGGAACTGCTCCACCTTGCCGACCAGAGCATGTACGAGTCCAAGCGCGGTCGCAAACGGCGGCGCGCCGACGGTCAGCCGGACACCTTGGGCACGTGCAGCGACCGCGCCAGCACCAGCCCGGCCAGGTAACCGCCCACCAGCCCGCCGATGTGGGCCGCATTGTCGGTATGCGGATAAATGAAGCCCGCCGACAGGTTGAACAGCAAAAATGGCCCGATCGACCCGCGCAGGTCGCTCACCACCGTCGGCGGCACGCCGCTGTTCGCGCGCCCGATGAACGCCAGCAGGCCGCCGATGATGCCGAAGATCGCGCCGGACGCGCCCACGCTGTTCACGTGCGGATTCCACAGCACGCTGGCCAGGCTGCCGGCCAGGCCGGCCAGCAGATACAGTCCGGTAAAACGCAGGCTGCCGAAGATGCGTTCGACGATGCGCCCGACCTGCCACAGCGCGAACATGTTGAAGGCCAGGTGCAGCAGGCTACCGTGCAGGAACATCGAAGTCAGCAGGCGCCACCACTGGCCGTTCAGGGTCAGGCGGCCGACGTTCGAGCCCCAGTGCACCAGCTGGAGCGAACGGCGCAGCGCATCCTGTCCCGAGCCCCAGGCCAGCAGCGACTGCGCATTGACGGCCACGTGCCCCTGGCGCACCAGCCACATCAGGAAAAAGATGCCGATGTTCGCCGCCAGCAGGCACCAAATCACCGGCGTCGACGGGCTCCAGTAGTCGATGCGGTCGTGGAACACGTTGCGTTCGGCATATTCCACGTTGAAGCGCTCGGTGCGCCGCGCCGGGAGCAGGGCGGCGATGCGCTCGGCGCAATCGCCGCTGCCGGCGCTGAAGCCGACTTCCCGCTCTTCGACCTGGTCCTTCTGCACCCCCATCACATCGAAGATCACGTCCTCGCCCTCGGTCCGCACGTTGACGATGTCGACCATGCGCAGGCGGTGCTCTTCGCGCTTCGAAAAGCGGAACGAGCGGTGGCTGGTGCCGCGCACGGTGACGAAGTCCGGCTCCACCAGCAGCAGGCCCGCGCCCTGGAACAGGAAGGGGTTCATCGGCCAGTTCTGGCCGCCGCGGTAGAAGCGGACGTCCCAGGTCGTGCTGTCCGTCATCCGCGCTCCGTCAACCGCGCTTGCGCTCGTGCTGCCAGAGCACGTCGCTGCCGCCGGCATGGCGGTTCAGCACGCGCGCCAGCACGAACATCAGGTCGGACAAGCGGTTCACGTACTGGCGCGGCTGGGCGTTGATGGCGTCGCTGTGCGACAGCGCCACGATGCTGCGCTCGGCGCGGCGGCATACCGTGCGGCAGACGTGGGCGAGAGACGCGGCGCGCGATCCGGCCGGCAGGATGAATTCCTTCAGCACCGGCAGGTCGGCATTGTATTTCTCCAGCAGGGCATCCAGGCGCGCCACGTGCTCGTCCTTGATCATCTGGTAGCCCGGAATGCACAGCTCGCCACCGAGGTCGAACAGATCGTGCTGGATCGAGACCAGCTCGTCGCGCAGCGCCGCCGGCATGTCTTCGCACAGCAGCAGGCCGACGAAGGAGTTCAGCTCGTCGACGTCGCCCAGCGCCCCGATGCGCGCGCTGTCCTTGCCGGTGCGGCTGCCGTCGCCCAGCCCGGTGCTGCCGTCGTCGCCGGTGCGCGTCGCGATCTTCGAGAGTCGATTGCCCATGCTTATATCCCGCCTATGAAAAATGATAGCGGGAGCATACGCCAAATCGATGCGGGTGTGCTGGCCGGCGGCGCACTGGCCGCCGCGCCGGCCCGGTAAACAGGGCGCACCGGCGTCGCGAAATTACAAATGTTTCATCCATAGGGCATGCATTTAACGCTCGTGTGGGTGCGTATGCGATTGTGGACCAGTTCGTCTGGTATGATTGGCTAGTTTATTTGTAAATTTTCGTAATGTTTTTGCCACAGACTGACTTTGCGTCATGACTTCGGCTAAGTTACGAAAAATAGCAGCAGACGAACCCCAACCCTGTTCCCCTGCTGGACATATCGACCGTCCATCGATAGCCCCAACTTCATATTTGGCGCCTATGTTAATCAAGAAAGAAGTCAGCGACCGTATCGAGATGCTCCGTTTTCTCATGATCTTCGGTGTGGTCATCCTGCACGTGCCGCAGTATGTGCCGCTCAACGAAATGGGCAGCTCCTGGTTCGATTTCATCAAAGCATTCTGTCAACATGCGCTGTTCCGCGCCACTGTTCCGGTGTTAACGCTGATTTCCGGCTATTTGTTGTTCAGCTCGACGCTCTACCAGGCGCCGTTGAAGCTGTGGAAGAAAAAACTGCGTTCGCTGGCGGTGCCTTTCCTGGTGTTCAACCTGGCCGTCCTGGGCGTGGCCTACGTCGCCCAGGCCAGGCTGGGCCTCACCATGTCGTATGACCTGCTGAAGGCCGACGCGGGCACCTGGCTGGACGCGATGTTCGGCTTGACCAATTCGCCGGTCAATTATCCGCTCAACTTCTTGCGCGACATGATGGTGCTGATGCTGCTGGCGCCGCTCTTCGGCCTGCTGCTGCGCAGCGCGCCGCTGCCCGGCTTCATCCTGGTCGCGCTGTGCTTCTACAACAATTTCGATGGCGCCCTGGTGCTGCGCGACACGATGGCGATCCTGTTCTATGCCGGCGGCATGGCCGCCACCCAGAAGTGGGACCTGGAGGCGCTGGACAAGTACGCGAAGCCGATCCTGGCGCTGTTCCTGGGCCTGTGCGCCTTGATCATTCACCTGAAGATCGCCAACCGCACCCAGTTCGTGCTGGTGGCACCCTTCCTCGTGTGGCCGGCGGCCTCGCTGTTCGTCAAGACGCGCCTGGGCGCGTGGGCGGCCCGGCATTCGAAATACAGTTTCTTCGTCTTCATCACGCATGCGCCTTTGCTGATGGTGTCGTGGGCGCTGTACGGGAAAGTCGCCCCGTACGTTCCCTATCCGGTCTACTGGTTCGCCACCCCGTTGGTGACGGTCGGCGCGCTGATGCTGGCCTATAAGCTGGGGATGCGGGTGGCGCCGGCGGCGTTTGCCTTCGTCACTGGCGCGCGCACCAAGAAGCGTACCGTGTTCGTCGAGCGCCGCAAGACCCCGCGCCCGGCCGGTGCGCCGGTGTACTCGCCGGAAATGCGCGTGCAGCTGGCAAGTTCCTAAGCAAGTTCGTGAAGCATCGATGCCGGGCCGGGAAGACGTTCTGTCTTCCCGGCCCGGCATCGAATCGATCTTCATCGATCTTCATCATTTTCACGATCCATCCCCGCATCTGGCGCCGCCCTGGCGCACCTCGCGCTGCCGGCAGACGTTTCGTCGCATGCCGTCCCGGCACGGCGCCGGCTCAGGCAAAGTCTTGTCATCTCAACCGACCTTGCGGAGCCCATCATGCTGATTCAAATCGTGCACCACACCCCCCTGTACGTCTGGGCCATCCTCGCCTTTTTGATTTACCGCGGCACGGCCGCCATGCGCGCGCGCGAGGTCGAGTTCCGTAAGCTGTGCATCATCCCGGGAGCGATGCTGATCCTGTCGCTGCAGGACATCGCCGCCAAATTCGGGCTGGACGGCCTGGCACTGGTCGCCTGGGCCTCGGGCGCCGCGACGGTGACGGCGCTGGCCTGGCGCCTCGCGGGCAGCCGCATCGTGGCCGGCGGCGCGGCGGGTACGGTGCGCGTACCCGGCAGCAGGGCGCCGCTGGTCATGATGCTGGCGGTGTTCTGCACCAAGTACGCGGCCTCGGTGTGGCTGGCGATACAGCCGCACGCCCATGGGCAGGTGCTGTGCGTGGCCACGGTCTGTGTGCTGTTCGGCGCGTGCAACGGTTACTTCCTCGGCCGCCTGGCGCGCGACTTCCAGACCTGGATGGGCTTGCAGGCGGGCGCTGCTGTGCCGGCCAGCCCCGTCTGACCCGGCTTTGGCGCCGCTGCATGAAAAGCGGCAGCGTGTTAGCATCGGCGCCCCGATTCGGATTGGATGGAGTGACCCGTGAGTTTCGTGTTTCGGCTGATATCGCAGGATGAGGATGCGGCGCCTTCGGTCGCGTTCGAGGATTCGATCAGTCCCGGCTACGTTCCGCTGTGGGAAGAGGTCGGCGTCTACGATGCCCTGTACAACAGCGACGGCCGGCGCGGACGCGACGTTTCGCGCGCGGTCGCCTATGGCATCGATCGCCTGGCCGAGGACGAATCGCTGGGCCGCCTGCTGCCCGCCACCTGCCGCCTCGGCGAGGCGATCGGCTTCCTGGAAAACGTGCACCGCGGCTGCGTCACGCACGCCTCGGCCCAAATCGAGACGCGCTAGAGCATGGTGCGCTGGCGCGGCATGTCCCGCGTCGGCGCGTTCCCGAACAGGCGCGCATACTCGCGGCTGAACTGCGAGGCGCTGACGTAGCCGACCCGCCCGCCGGCGGTGCCCGCCCCCATCCCCGTCGCCATCAGCCTGCGCGCCTCGTGCAGCCGCAGGACCTTCTGGTATTGCAGGGGACTCATCGAGGTCGCCGACTTAAAATGCTGGTGCAGCGTCGAAGGGCTCATGTGCACCATGCCGGCCAGGGTCTCGATGCTGACCGGCTGGTCGAAGTGGTCGCGCAGCCAGGCCACCGCCCTGGCGATGCGGTGGGTACCGGATTCGGATTGCCCGATCTGCGCCAGCCGTCCGCCGACCGGACTGCGCAGCAGCCGGATCAGGATCTCGTCCACCGCCAGCGGCGCCAGCAGGGCGGCATCGGCGGGGTCGGCCATCAGCGCCATCAGCCGCGCGGCGGCATCGACGATCGCCTCGCCGGCCTGGGCCAGGTAGAGCGCGCGGCCTGCGCGCACGCGCGGCGGCCCGTCCGGATACACCTTCAGCGTCAGCGCGGCGACCCGCTGCGGGTCGAGGTCGAGCCGGAAGCACAGGTAGGGCCGGGCGGGACTGGCCTGCAGCACCTGGGCCGCGACCGGCAGGTCGAGGGAAAAGACCAGCATGCGCGAGGCGTCGTAGGTGTAGGCCTCGCCGCCGAGCAGCACGGTCTTGGCGCCCTGGGCGATGATGCACACCGACGAACCCTGCAGGCCGTGCACCAGGTCCGTGCTCGGGCGCGATGCGCGGATGGCATGGATGCCCGCCACGCCCGGCACCGGAAGCGCGAAGCTGCCGTCGCCGGGGGTATGCGCATGCAGCAGGCCGGCCAGCCGCACAAGGGGCGGGGGCGGGCCGGCGGCCGGGACCAAGTCAGTGGGCTTTGATTCAGCGAGCTTGTTCATGATGGTCCAGCATACCGAATCTGCCCTGGCCTTGCCTGTTTTTCCAGCTTCAGGCCGCGCCATCGGTCGAACGCGACAGCGCCTCGAACGCGCGGATCTCGTCCAGGCGCCCCTGCAGCGATCCGGTGACCATCCCGACCGCATCGCTTCCCGCCACGAACTGCTTCGGCGGGGCCGTCATGGCCGCCAGCTGCACCAGGGCGCTGCCCAACCGGGCCGGATCGCCCGCCTGTTTGTGGTTGTAGGCCTCGTACACCTTCCTGGCATCGTGGGCGGCATAGTCCTCGATGCTGCCGGTGGGGTAGCGGATCGAGCTGGCATCGAGGAAGTCGGTGCGGAAGAAGCCCGGCTCGACGACGGTAACGGTGATGCCGAAACGCGCCACCTCCATCCCGACCGAGGCCGACAAGCCCTCCACCGCGAACTTGCTGGCGCAGTAGACCGACGACCCTTCGAAGCCGAGCGCGCCGCCCACCGACGACAGGTTGAACACGCGGCCGGCGCGCTGGCGGCGCATGATGGGCAGGACCGCGCGCATCACGTGCATCAGGCCGAACACGTTGGTGGCGAACTGCTGTTCGACCGCGTCCGCGCCCAGTTCCTCGAAATTCCCCAGCAGCCCGTAGCCGGCATTGTTGACCAGCACGTCGATGCGCCCGAAGCGTTCGACCGCGGCCCGCACCGCCGCGTCGATCTGCGCCTGGCTGGTCACGTCCAGCTCCAGCAGGGCCAGATTGGCATCGTCCGCCGCCTGCGCATGGGCGCTGCGCAGTTGCCCGGAATTGCGGCCGGTGGCCACGACCCGGTGGCCGGCCCGCAGCGCGGCCTGGGCGATCTGGAAGCCGATGCCGCGGCTGGCGCCGGTGATGAACCATACTTGCGATGCCATGTGTTTCTCCTTTGTTTGGGTGAACCCATTCTAGGAAGCGGGGCGAGGCGCGGCTTGCCCGATACTCCGAAGGCCTGGCGCGATCCTTTCACGATCGGTTTGACACGCGGCGGCGGGGCAGCCATGCTTTCGGGAATATCCTTCGATGACCGGAGTGCCGATGCCGTCCACCGCGATACCTCCCCATGTGATCGGCGCCGTGCTGGGCGCGGCCCTCGTGTTGCCCTTCCTGGCCGCGCCCGACCCGGCCAGCCGGCCCTTCATCGCCGTGTCCAGCGGGCTGCGGACCGCGTACTGCCTGCTCCTGATCGCGTGTGGGCGCTGGCGGCGCGCGGGCGGCTGCGGGCGATACTCGGCTATGCACGCGCCCATCCGCTGGTGGCGCCGCTCGGCGGGATCGCGTCGGCCGGCGCGTACGGCATCGCACTGTGGGCGATGACCCTGGCCCCGGTGGCGGCGGCCTGTCTCATCGCGTGCGGGGCGGTGGCGATGCGCCTGGCCTAGGAGCTTGTATCCAGGAGCCTGTATGCTGTCGGCTTCCGACCTCGTTTCCCGTTTTCTCGTTTCCCGTTTTCTCGTTTCCCGTTTCTCGTTTCCTGTTCCCGTCACCGCATCCATGCCACGTCCCACCCTCACCCTGTCGAACGAAACCCTGTCCCGCGCCCGCATCGAGGAGGCACTGTGCGAGGACGCCTTGCTGGTCCTGGACACCTGCGACCTGGAGGGCGCCGACCTGTCGCGCCTGAACCTGCAGGATTGCGTGCTGCGCCACTGCGCGCTGTTCGAGGCCTCGTTCTATGCGGCCAACCTGGCGCGCACGCGCTGGCAGCGCTGCCGCGGCGGCCATGCCGATTTCGAATCCGCCGACCTGGTCGATGCCGTCTTCGAAGGCTGCGACCTGAACAACGCCAGCTGGCGCCGCACCAAGCTGGCCTCGAGCACCTTCCGCGGCTGCAAGCTGACCGGCGCCCGTTTCGAGGAAGTCGGCCAGCTCGGCCTGTCGTTCGAGGATTGCCTGCTGGTCGGCGCCGACCTGCGCCGCATGTCCTTCCGCAAGGCAAAGCTGGTCGGACTCGATTTCTCCGAAGCCGACCTGGCCGGCTGCGACTTCCGCGAAGCCGTGTTCGAGGGCGGCAGCCTGCGCGAAGCCCACATCAAGGATGCGCGCTTCGAAGGCGCCGACCTGCGCGAGGCCGACCTGGGCGGACTGCGGCTGTCGAACGCCAAGCTGTTTGCGGGCGCTACGATGTCATCGCGCCAGGCGGCCGAGCTGGTGCGGGCAATGGGCTTGAACGTGGCCTGATTCCGCATCCGATTCCGCGTCCGATTCTGCGCCGGCGTCCAACTCAGCTGTAGTAATATTACATCTGTTTAAATTTGCCAGATCGCCATGCACGTCTGGCGCTGAAGGGGACACCGATGCGTTTACGTCTGATTGCCGCTGCGGCAATGTTTTCAAGTTACATGGCCATGCCGGCCTGGGCCCAGCAAGTTGTCGCCAGCGCCGCCTCGCCCGGCGGCGCGCTGAGCGTGGAAGTGCAGATCGATCCGGCCGGCCGCCTGGGCTACGACGTCAAGCGCAAAGGGAAGGAAGTCATCGGCCTGTCGCGCCTGGGCTTCAATCTCGCGAATGCCCCCAAGCTGGACGGCAATTTCAAGCTGGTCGACAAGCGCGTCAGCGACCATGACGATACCTGGGAACAGCCCTGGGGCGAGCGCCGCTACGTGCGCAACCACTACCGCGAGCTGCGCGTCGAGGTCGCGCAGGACACGGCCGAGCAGAGCCGCCGCGTCAAGCGCAACCTGACCGTGGTCTTCCGCATCTACGACGACGGCGTCGGCTTCCGCTACGAATTCCCGGCCCAGCCGGATGGACGCGAGGTCGCCATCAGCGACGAGCTGACCGAATTCGTGGTCGCCCAGCCGGCCACCGCCTGGTGGATCCCGGCCGGCGAGCTGCCCGGCCTGGAAGAGATGGTGCAAAAGGCGCCCCTGAAAGAGATCGGCACCGCCAACTCGCCGCTGACCCTGCGCCTGGAAGACGGCACCCACGTCGCCCTGCACGAAGCCGCGCTGGTCGACTATGCCTCGATGTGGATCCGCAAGGTCGAAGGCCAGAAGCTGCGCGCGCAGCTGGCGCCGTCCACCACCGGCCCGACGGTGGTGCGCCAGGGGCCCTTCGCCACGCCATGGCGCACGATGCGCATCGCCGCCGACGCGGCCGGCCTGTACATGTCGGACCTGGAGCTGAACCTCAACGAGCCGAATAAACTGGGCGACGTGTCGTGGGTCAAGCCGTCGAAATTCGTCGGCGTCTGGTGGGGCATGCACCTGCAGCAGACCACCTGGGACGCCGGGCCGAAGCATGGCGCCACCACCGCCAACACCAGGAAATATATCGATTTCGCGGCCAGGAACGGCTTCCGCGGCGTGCTGGTCGAAGGCTGGAACAAGGGCTGGGAAAGCGACTGGGGCCATGGCGGCGCCGATTTCAGCTTCACCCAGGCCTACCCCGACTTCGACCTGCCGGGGCTGTCCAAGTATGCGCAGCAGAAGGGCGTGCGCCTGATCGGCCACCACGAGACCGGCGGCAACATCGCCGCCTACGAACAGCAGATGGACGCGGCGTACAAACTGTATGCGCAGGTGGGCGTGGACAGCGTCAAGTCGGGCTACGTGCACGAAGCCGGCACCATGCAGTTCCCCGGCGCGGACGGCAAGATCCATTACGGTAACTACGATTCGCAGGAAGGCGTGCGCCACTTCGTGAAGGCGGTGACGGAAGCGGCACGCTACAAGATCGCGGTCGACACCCACGAACCGGTCAAGGACACCGGCCTGCGCCGCACCTACCCGAACTGGGTCGCGCGCGAAGGCGCGCGCGGCGTCGAGTACAACGCCTGGGGCAACCCCGTGAACCCGGTCGACCACGAAGCCAAGCTGGTGTTCACGCGCATGCTGAGCGGCCCGATGGATTACACGCCTGGCGTCCTGAGCCTGGTCGGCGCGGACAACAAGGCGTTCAACTCGACCCAGGCCAAGCAGCTCGCCAACTTCGTGGTGATCTATTCGCCGATCGTGATGGCGGCCGACATCCCGGAAAACTACGCGAAGTACCCGCACGCCTTCAAGTTCATCCGCGACGTGCCGACCGACTGGGCGGACACGCGGGTGCTGAACGGCGCCGTGGGGGAGTACGCGACCATCGCGCGCAAGGACCGCAAGTCCGACGACTGGTACCTGGGCGCCGTGACCGACGGCGAGGGCCGCACGCTGTCGGTGCCGCTGGACTTCCTGGATCAGGGTAAACAGTATGTCGCCGAGATCTACCGCGACGGCGACGCCGCCGACTACCGCAACGCGCACCGCTTCGACCTCGTGATCGAGAAGAAGACCGTCGGCGCCAGGGACACCCTGCAGCTGAAGATGGCGCCGGGTGGCGGGCAGGCGATCCGGTTCTCGCCGAAGGGATAAGTTCGTCGCAGCGCAACAGCGCCAACACGCGGCGTGACGTCGGCCCGCAACCCATGAACGTCGTCCCCGCCTGCGCGGGGACGACGGCGGGGTGAGTTTTCGATAGCCTTCCCACCCCGCTTCCATGGCAATATCGCTGCCTTCACCAACGAAAGGCAGCCATGGCCAGTCGCGCATCACGCATCATTTTCTACTGTGCCGGCCTGCTGCTGGCAGCCACGCTCACGCACGGTACCCAGGCAGCGGCACCTGCCGTGGGTGAGGAAGCCTTCGACTTCGGCAATATCCAGGGCAGGCGCTTCACGCTGCAGCGCGACGGCGTGCCGGACATCCGTTACCTTATTTCCCGTCCCGCGCATAAATCGCCGCTGGTGCTGTACATCCAGGGCTCCGGCTGTATCCCGCCTTTCATCGGCCTCGGCACGCCAAACCGTTCCTCGACCATCTTTTCCTGGGTGCCGCTGGCACAGACCGGTCGCTACGCCGTGATGGCAGTCGACAAGCCTTACCAGCCCGACGGCATGCCGGAGGCTCAGCCGGGAACGGCGCTGGGATGTCCGAAAGTCTTCAACGATAATTTTTCCTACGACCGCTGGCTGACCACGCTGGTCCAGGCGGTGCGCCATGCGGCGACGCTGCCTTACGTCGATACGAAGCGCGTGCTGGTAATCGGCATCTCCGAAGGCGCGACCATGGCAACCGGCCTGGCGCGCGCGCTGCCCGAGGTGACCGACGTGGCGCTGATCGGCGGCAGCGGGCCGACGCAGCTGTTCGACTTTGCCGCCAACATTCACCGCTCGAACGCGACCGATGCCGACAAGGCGCGCGCCCTGCAGGCGCTCGACGCGGCCGTCAACGACATTGCCGCGCATCCGGCCAGCACAGGCAAGTTCGCCTGGGGCCACACTTACCTGCGCTGGAGCAGCTTCTTCGCACAGTCATCAAGCGACAACTTGTCGCATGCAAAGGCGCGTGTCTACCTGGCGAGCGGCATGCAGGACAACAACGTGCCGATTTTGTCGACCGAAGTCATGTACGCCGAACTGCGTGCGCAGGGCAGGGACGTCATGTTCCGCCGTGTCCCTGCCGGCAACCACAGCTTGCAGCCGGACGGTGTGCCGTTCCTGGAGGTGCAGAAGGAATACGACGCCATCCTGGCGTGGTTCGAGCGGCGCTGAGCCCGCAGGAGGGTAATGCTTACTGCTGCAGCACCTGCTCGATCTCGTCGGCGATATCTTCCGGCTTGGTCTGCGGCGCATACCGGTGCACCACCTTGCCGTCGGGGCCGACCAGGAACTTGGTGAAGTTCCACTTGATGGCCTCGGTGCCGAGCACGCCCGGCGCCTCGCCCTTCAAATGCTTCCACAGCGGATGCGCGCCGTCGCCGTTGACCTCGACCTTGGCGAACATCGGGAAGGTGACGCCGTAGTTCTTTTCGCAGAAGGCGCCGATCTCGGCTTCGTCGCCCGGCTCCTGGTGGCCGAACTGGTCACAGGGGAAGCCCAGCACCTCGAAGCCGTGGCCGCGGTCGCGCAGTTCGCGGTACAGGGTTTCGAGGCCCTGGTACTGGGGCGTGAAGCCGCACTTGCTGGCGGTGTTCACGATGAGCAGCACCTTGCCGCGGTACTGGGCGAGATCGACCGGTTTGCCGTCGAGGGCGGTGGCCTGGAAGTCGAATACGTTCATGGTTGCCTCCTGCAGGATGTTGGTTTCGATGCAAGAGTGTACGGCAAAGCAGCGCAGGACGTAGGGTGGGCTCTCCTAGCCCACGCGCAAGCCCCCACATGGCAAACGTTCGCGTGGACGGCAAAGCCGTCCACCCTGCCCGAAACGCGGTGTGCGTCTCAGACCAGGCCGAGGTGCTCGGTGCCGGCCGACAGATCGCGGTTCTTCGCGTGCTTGCTGTTGAGCTTGATGTTGAGACGCAGGTCGTTCACCGAATCGGCATTGCGCAGCGCGTCCTCGTACGAGATCTTGTCCGCCTCGTACAGGTCGAACAGCGCCTGGTCGAAGGTCTGCATGCCGAGTTCGCGCGACTTCTTCATGATTTCCTTGATCTCGTGGACTTCGCCCTTGAAGATCAGGTCGGAGATGAGCGGGGAATTCAGCAGGATCTCCATCGCCACCACGCGGCCCTTGGCTTCCTTCTTCGGGATCAGGCGCTGCGAGATCAGGCCCTTCAGGTTCAGCGACAAATCCATCAGCAACTGCTGGCGGCGCTCCTCCGGGAAGAAGTTGATGATGCGGTCGAGCGCCTGGTTGGAACTGTTGGCGTGCAGGGTGGCCAGGCACAGGTGGCCGGTTTCGGCAAAGGCGATCGCGTGTTCCATCGTCTCGCGGTCGCGGATCTCGCCGATCTGGATCACGTCCGGCGCCTGGCGCAGGGAATTCTTCAGCGCCGCCTCGAAGCTGTCGGTGTCGACGCCCACTTCGCGCTGGGTGATCACGCAGTTGCGGTGCGGGTGCACGAATTCCACCGGGTCTTCGATGGTGATGATGTGGCCGTAGCTGTGTTCGTTGCGGTAGCCGACCATCGCCGCCAGCGAGGTCGATTTGCCGGAGCCGGTGGCGCCGACCATGATCACCAGGCCGCGCTTGGCCATGATCACGTCCTTCAGCACGTCCGGCAACCGCAGGTCCTCGAACTTCGGGATGGTGGTCGTGATCACGCGCAGCACCATGCCCACGCAGCCCATCTGCATGAAGGCCGAGACGCGGAAGCGTCCCAGGTCGCCGGGGCTGATGGCGAAGTTGGCTTCCTTGGAGAGCTCGAAGCCGGCGGCCTGCTTGTCGTTCATGATGGCGCGCGCCAGGTCGGCCGTGTGCGAGCCGGACAGGGCCTGGCTGGACACCGGCGTCATCCTGCCGTCGATCTTGATCGCGGGCGGGAAGCCCGAGGTGATGAACAAATCGGAGCCGCCCTTGCCGACCATCAGGCGCAGCAGGTCGAACATGAACTTGGAGGCCTGGTCGCGTTCCATCATTTTCCTTTTGAAGGAGAGACGCTCTTAGCCCGGGAAGTTTTCGGGGATCTTAGCGGCGCTGCGGGCCGCGCTTGACGAGATCACGTTGCGGCGCACCAGGTCGGTCAGGTTCTGGTCCAGCGTCTGCATGCCGACGCTGGAGCCGGTCTGGATCGCCGAGTACATCTGCGCGATCTTGGCTTCGCGGATCAGGTTGCGGATCGCCGGGGTGCCGATCATGATCTCGTGCGCGGCCACGCGGCCGGCGCCGTCCTTGGTCTTCAGCAGCGTCTGCGAGATGACGGCCTGCAGCGATTCCGACAGCATCGCGCGCACCATTTCCTTTTCCTCGGCCGGGAACACGTCGACGATACGGTCGATGGTCTTGGCGGCCGAAGAAGTATGCAGGGTGCCGAATACCAGGTGGCCGGTCTCGGCGGCCGACAGCGCCAGGCGGATGGTTTCCAGGTCGCGCAGTTCGCCGACCAGGATCGCGTCCGGGTCTTCGCGCAGCGCCGAGCGCAGCGCGTTGTTGAAGGAGAGGGTGTGCGGGCCGACTTCGCGCTGGTTGATCAGGCACTTCTTGGAGTCGTGCACGAACTCGATCGGGTCCTCGATGGTGAGGATGTGGCCGTACTCGTTTTCGTTCAGGTGGTTGACCATCGCGGCCAGCGTGGTCGACTTGCCGGAGCCGGTGGGGCCGGTCACCAGCACCAGGCCGCGCGGCTTCAGCGCCAGTTCGGCGAAGATCTTCGGCGCGTTGAGTTCTTCCAGCGACAGGATCTTGGACGGAATCGTCCGCATCACGGCGGCGGCGCCGCGTTCCTGGTTGTAGGCGTTGACGCGGAAGCGCGCCAGGCCGGGAATCGCGAACGAGAAGTCGCACTCCAGCATTTCCTCATACTGCTTGCGCTGGCCGTCGTTCATGATGTCATAGATCATGGCGTGCACGTCCTTGTGCTCGAGCGGCGGCAAATTGATGCGGCGCACGTCGCCGTGCACGCGGATCATCGGCGGCAGGCCGGCCGACAGGTGCAGGTCCGATGCCTTGTTCTTCACCGAGAAAGCGAGGAGTTCAGAGATGTCCATTTATAATTCCTGATTCGCCACGGACCCATGCGGGGTCATTGCGCCGAAGAAAATATTTCCTATAGAAAACCATTATGTCCACAATCGCCGGGAACTTGCAAGCTGTCGAAGCGACAATCCAGGCCGCCTGCGAGGCTGCCGCCAGGCCGCGTTCCACCGTCCAGTTGCTGGCCGTGTCGAAGACCTTCCCTGCGGAAGCCGTGCTCGAAGCCGCCGCCTGCGGCCAGCGCGCCTTTGGCGAAAACTACTTGCAGGAAGGCGTCGATAAAATCGCGGCTGTCGCAAAAGCGCTACCGGACACGCCGCTGGAATGGCACTTCATCGGCCCGATCCAGAGCAACAAGACCCGGCCGATCGCGACCAGCTTCGACTGGGTGCACACGGTCGAGCGCCTGAAGATCGCCCAGCGCCTGTCCGAGCAGCGCCCCGCCGAGCGCGGTGTCCTGAACATCTGCCTGCAAGTGAACATCAGCGGCGAAGCCAGCAAGAGCGGCGTGCATCCGGACGAATTGCCGGCGCTGGCGCGCGAAGTCGCGCGCTTGCCCAACCTGCGCCTGCGCGGCCTGATGGCGATCCCCGAACCCGAGGACGATCCCGCGCTGCAGCGCATCCCGTTCGCGCGCCTGCGCGCGCTGGCGCAGGACATCGTCAAGGACGGCATCTTCGTCGACACGCTGTCGATGGGCATGTCGGGCGACATGCGCGCCGCGATCCTGGAAGGGGCGAGCATCGTGCGCGTGGGCAGCGCGATCTTCGGCGCCCGGCACTATGAATGAATGAGCGAATAAAGGAAACAGCATGAAGATCAGTTTCATCGGCGGCGGCAACATGGCCACGGCGCTCATCGCCGGTTTGATCGGCAAGGTGCCGCAACCCGGCGACATCCACGTGGTCGATCCCAACCCGGACGCGCTGAACAAGCTGCATACCCAGTACGGCGTGAGCACGGCGTCCGGCATCGGCGCGCCGGTGGCGGACAGCGCCGTCATCGTGCTGGCGGTGAAGCCGCAGCAGATGCGCGAGGTGGCTGCGCAATTGATGCCTCACCTGGGCGGCCGGCCGCTGCTGCTGTCGATCGCCGCCGGCATCCGCGGCAGCGACTTGTCGCGCTGGCTGGGCGGCCACGGCGCCATCGTGCGCGCGATGCCGAACACCCCGGCCCTGATCAAGAAGGGCATCACCGGCATGGTGGCGATGGCGGGTGCGAGCGACGAGCAGAAGGGGCTGGCCGACGACGTCATGCGCGCGGTCGGCGACACCCTGTGGCTGGAGGACGAAACCCACATCGACGCGGTGACGGCGGTGTCGGGCAGCGGCCCGGCCTACGTGTTCTACTTCCTGGAAGCGATGCAGCAGGCGGCCACCGAGATGGGCCTGGCGCCGGAAGAGGGCAAGCAGCTGGCGCTGGCCACCTTCATGGGCGCGGCGCGGCTGGCGGCGCAGTCCGGCGAAGAACTCGAGGTGCTGCGCCAGCGCGTCACCTCGAAGGGCGGCACCACCTACGCGGCCATCACCAGCATGGAGTCGGCCGGCGTGAAGCAGGCGATCGTCGATGCGATGAAGGCGGCGCAGGCGCGCGGGCGCGAACTGGGCGATGAGCTGGGCAAGGACGCCTGAATCAGCGCGGGCTCGGCGCGGCCGGCGTCGTGATGGCGTCGGCGATCCGGGGGACGATGGACAGCACACCGTCGCGCATGGCCTGCGAAGCGGCCGCGGCATCCGCCACCAGGGAGTCGTAGCGCACGTATTCATGTTCCCAGGTCGGCGGCTGGTACCAGAAGGCCTGCGCGCCGAGGTAGGCCTTGGTGCGGCCGTTGTAGATCACGACGCCGATGCTCGCGCTGCGGCGGAAATTATTCAGCGGTCCGGGCGCGTACCACTCGGTGGCAGGGCTCAACTGGATCAGCAAGTCGGTGTCGACGGGGGCCGCGTTCTCCTGCGCGACGCTGGCCGATCCTTGCATGCCGGGTGCGGGCCAGCGCAGGCGCGGAGGCGAGTTGCCGGCGCTCTTGATGATGGAGACGGCCACGCCGCGTTTTTCCAGGGTTTCCTTGAGGGCCTGGACGATATCGCGTCGCAAGTCCAGGTCAGGCACGCGCGCCCGCGTTTCGTTGTCGAATTCGCGTGCTTTTTTCGCGGTTCTTTCCGCGCTTGCCTGGATCAATCCCGCCATCGCACCGCCTACCGCGCCGCTCATGGCGGCGCTGCCGACCGATTGATTGGCGGTGCGCACCTGTGCGTTTTGCTGCAGCAGGATCTGCTGGTCGTAGGCGGGCAGCGGCGGGGCCCCGGGCAGCGTTGCGGCACCGTTCGGTTCGAGCACGAAGAAGTCGTCGAATTCCTTCGAAAAATGGTGGGCGTAGGCGAAATCGCTGCGCAAGCCGGCGCCGGGTGAAATCAGCGCTAGGGTGCGCATTCGGGGCGGTTCCACGATCGTGACGGACCTGGGCGGCGCAAAAGCGGACTTGTCGATGGTCGGGGTGGGGCCGGCACATCCCGCCACCGCCGCCGTCATGGCCGCTATCGCGGCGAAACGCTGGATCGTTTTCATTGAAAATATTGAAAGATTAATAGGAATACAAGTGTCCCATTGAATGTTCAATATTTCCATGCGATGTGAATCGTGCGCCTTGGAGCGGGCGTGTCTATGCGCCGGAGCCCATCCCCGCGGCATGATTGTCCGGCATCTGCCGTGCGCCTCCACCCGGCGCTTTACCCTAGGCTGTCGCGCATCAAGAGGATTATGCCGATGCATGTGCCGAAACCGATTTCCCCGCGCGCCCACCGGCGCTTCGACCAGCTGGCACTGCCCGGCATCGTCACGCTGGCGCTCTGGATGCGCGGGAAGAACCGCCGCGCGGCGGCCGTGATCAGTGCGGCGGCGCTGGCGGAGGGCAGCGCGCAGTTCACGACGGATTACCCGCCGCCGGTGGCGCTGGCATGGATGGATTTTCGCGAACACAACCGCATGGCCGTGGTGCACGGCGTGCTGATCGCCGCCGCGGGATGCATGGTGCCGGGACTGTCGCGCGGGCAGCGCGGCCTGATCCTGGGACTGGCCGCGATCCCGATAACGCTGGCTGCGCTGAGCGACACCAGCGCAGCGGCGCGCGACCGGGCGCGCCGGGAAGCGGATCAGGGGCGGTAGCGCGCCAGCATCGCCAGGCCGGCCTGGGCCACGCGCCAGGCCGACATCGCCGACGCCACGACGCCGCCCAGGCGTTTCTTGCGCGTCAGCGCCAGCCCGACCACGGCGGCGAGGCCGCCCAGCACCAGCTTCTTGTGACTGGCCACGTAGCCGGCCACCGGGTTGTCGACGATGCTCGAAGGCCGCAGCGCCTGCAGTTCGTAGGCCAGGCCGGTGCGCTGCTCGGCACAGCGTTCCACCAGTTCGCGCCGGCGTTGGGCGAGGCTCGGTTTATTCATGGACGGTCTCCCCGTGTGCAGGCGGCGCGCTGGTGGCATGGCCGCGGATGGCGGCGGCGTCTTCGCGCAGCTCGGCCAGCGTGGCGGCGAGCAGCGGCGGTTGGCTGTTCAGGCCGGCCTTCACCTTCATCAGGATCAGTCCCGCGCCTGCCGCGAACAGGATCGCCATGCCGGCGATCGCCTGCAGGCGGTAGTCGTCCCAGAACAGCACGATCACGAACAGCGCCACCAGCATGAAGGCGCCGGCCGCCAGGAATACCGCCAGCAGCGTCCACGCGAGGTAGCCGAGCAGGCGGCGCGCGTCTTCCTGGAATTCGACGGCGGCCAGTTCGAGCCGCGTGCCGACCATGGCGACCAGGGTCGCCGCGATACGGCCCACGGCCGCCAGGATCGCCATTATTTACGGGCGAGCAGCATGCCGATCACGACGCCGATCGCAGCGCCCACGCCCACCGACTTCCACGGGTTGTCCTGCACGTATTCGTCGGTGGCCTTGTAGGCGACCTTGGCCTTCTCGACCGCGGCTTCTTCCAGGCGAATGATGTCATCCTTGGCCTTGACGATGGTGCGCTCGAACTTGGCCTTGGCCGCCTTCAATTCGTCGCCGGTCATCTGGCCGCTGTTGCGCAGCCAGGCTTCGGCGTCCTGGACGACGGTTTTCAGGTCGGACAGCAGCTGGTCGCGCGCGCCGGTCTGGGTCGGGATTTTTTCCATCATAGGTAACCTCGTCGAGTAATTATGTTTAAAGGACAATGTTATCCTAAAGCATAATCCAGTGCGACGCCAACGAACAGTGCGGCCCCCAGCCAGTTGTTATGGCGGAAGGCGGCGAAGCAGCGCATGCGTTCGCGTCCGCGGATCAGGGTGTAGTGGTACAGCGCCATGCCGGCCGCGACCGCGACCCCCGCCACGAACCACCAGCGCAAACCCAGCATCCAGCCGCACGCGAGGTCGATGCCCAGCGCCAGCGCGTAGCACAGCATGACAGCGGCTACATCGTATTTGCCGAACGTGATGGCCGAGGTGCGCATGCCGAGCTTGATGTCGTCGTCGCGGTCGACCATGGCGTATTCGGTGTCGTAGGCCACCGCCCAGAACACGTTGGCCACCAGCAGCCACCAGGCGACGGCCGGCACCGTGCCCTGCACGGCGGCGAAAGCCATCGGGATACCGAAGCCGAACGCGATGCCGAGGTAGGCCTGCGGGATGGCGAAGAAGCGCTTGAAGTAGGGATAGCTGCCGGCGACGATCACGGCCACCACCGACAGTTGCTTGGTCAGCGCGTTCAGCGGCAGGATCAGCAAGAAGGAAACCAGCGCCAGCCCCGCCGCGACCATGACCGCTTCCCAGCCCTTGATGCGGCCGCTGGTCAGCGGGCGGTCGACGGTGCGCTTGACGTGGCGGTCGAAATCGCGGTCGGCGTAGTCGTTGATCGCGCATCCGGCGGAGCGCATCAGGGCGGTGCCGAGCACGAAGATCGCCAGCACCATCGGATCGGGACGCCCGCCGGACGCCATCCACAAGGCCCACAGGGTCGGCCACAGCAGCAGCAGGATGCCGATCGGCTTGTCGGCACGGATCAGGCGGAAGTAGAGCGCCAGCTTGTTCATGAGGGTTTCGGGTTGGAAATCAGCAAACCCGAATTGTAGCCGACGTAACTTGCTTCGCAGAGCGAAGCAAGTTACGTCGCCCCTGCGAAGGCAGGGGTCCAAGTTCGCGTGAGCAGCCTGCCTGCAACTTGGGCCCCTGCCTGCGAAGGGGCGACGTGCAATGGCCTCGGGCCACAGTTAAAGCCGCAGTCAAGCCGCAGTTATGCCGCGGCCTGCAGCTTGACCATCTCCACCCCCGGCAAGCCGCAATCGGCCACCGCATTCACCACCGCATCGATGGCGGCGCGGCGTGTAAAACTCTTGCGCCACACGATCACCACGCGCCGCGACGGCGCCGGTTCCTGGAAGGGCACGAAGGTCAGCATGCCGTTCGGGTCCTTCATGTCCGGTACCGAGGCGCGCGGCAGCACGGTCAGGCCGATGCCGCTGGCGACCATGTGGCGGATGGTTTCCAGCGACGAGCCTTCGAAGGTGCGCTGCATGCCGTTGTTGGGATTCGACGAGAAGCGCGCCATTTCCGGGCAGACTTCCAGCACCTGGTCGCGGAAGCAGTGGCCGGTGCCGAGCAGCAGCATGGTTTCGCTCTTGAGGTCTTCGGCCGAGATGTCCTTGCGGCTGGCCCAGGGATGGTGTTTCGGCATCGCCACCACGAAGGGCTCGTCGTACAGCGCCTGCACCGCCATGCCGTGTTCCGGCAGCGGCAGTGCCATGATGGCGGCGTCCAGTTCGCCCTGGCGCAACAGTTCCAGCAATTTCACCGTGAAGTTTTCCTGCAGCACCAGCGGCATCTGCGGCACGTTGTCGATCAGGTTCCTCACCAGCGGCGGCAACAGGTAGGGACCGATCGTATAGATCACGCCCAGACGCAGCGGGCCAGCCAGCGGGTCCTTGTTCTGTTTGGCCAGTTCCTTGATGGCGGCGGTCTGCTCGAGCACGCGTTCGGCCTGCGCCACGATCTGCGCGCCCAGCGGCGTGACGGACACTTCCGACCCGCCGCGTTCGAACAGCGTCACGCCGAGCTCGTCCTCGAGCTTCTTGATGGCGACGGACAGGGTCGGCTGGGCGACGAAACAGGCTTCGGCGGCGTGGCCGAAATGTTTTGCGCGCGCGACGGCAACGATGTATTTGAGTTCGGTCAGGGTCATGGCATATCGTATCGGAACACGGCCAACCGTGTTTCGGAAGACACGGATGCCGCAAATTCGGGCACATCGGTACTATTTTACCGTTAAAGCTGTCGATATAATGGGCAAGCCGGCGATGTTGCTCCTCGGCATCTTTCCCTTACCATAAAGGCACCCCCCATGTCCTCGACCTTCGGGCCGGCCGAAGCCCAGGCCTACATGCACAAGCTGCTGACCGTGATGCACCACCAGGGCGGCTCCGACTTGTTCATTTCCGCCGATTTCCCGCCCAGTATGAAGCACCAGGGGGCGATGAAGCCATTGAGCAACCAGCGCCTCACCGGCGAGGTCACGCGCGCGCTCGCCCTGTCGCTGATGAACGAGCGCCAGCGCGCCGAGTTCGAGGCCGAGATGGAGTGCAACTTCGCGATCTCGCTGCCGGGCGTGTGCCGTTTTCGCGTCAATGTCTTCGTACAGCAGCAGAGCGTGGGCATGGTGGTGCGCACGATCGCGTCCGAAATCCCGAACTTCGAAAAGCTCGACCTGCCGGAGGTGCTGAAGGACGTCGTCATGACCAAGCGCGGCCTGGTGCTGGTCGTCGGCGGCACCGGTTCCGGCAAGTCGACCACGCTGGCGGCGATGATCGACTACCGCAATGCCAACTCGGCCGGCCACATCATCACGGTCGAGGACCCGGTCGAATACGTCCACAAGAACAAGAAATGCCTGGTCACGCACCGCGAAGTCGGGGTCGACACGCATTCCTGGCACAACGCCCTGAAAAACACGCTGCGCCAGGCGCCGGACGTGATCCTGATCGGCGAGATCCGCGACACCGAGACCATGGAACACGCGATCGCCTTTGCCGAAACCGGCCACCTGTGCCTGGGCACGCTGCATGCCAACAACGCCAACCAGACCATGGACCGGATCATCAACTTCTTCCCGGAAGAGCGCCGCAGCCAGCTGCTGATGGATTTGTCGTCCAACCTGCGCGCCATCGTCTCGCAGCGCCTGGTACGCACCGAGGACGGCAAGGGCCGCAAGGCCGCCATCGAGATCCTGCTGAACACGCCGACCATCGGCGAGATGATCTTCAAAGGGAACTTCCACGGCATCAAGGAAATCATGGCCAAGTCGCGCGAACTCGGCATGTGCACCTTCGACCAGGCATTGTATGAGCTGTACAACAAGGGCGACATCGGCTACGAGGAAGCGATCCGCAACGCCGACTCGGCCAACGGCCTGCGCCTGCAGATCAAGCTCTCGGGCGACCGCAAGGCGCCGGGGGAGGGCGGCGCCGCATCGAAACCGGCCGAGCTGTCGATGCTGATGGACGAACCGGAAGGGGATGGGCCGGGGGCGGGTTAAAATCCGCCACCACATCGATGTTGGCCCGTTGCCTTCGCACGTCGCTGACAGACACGCTCCCTGGAACGAAAGCCATGCCTACCTTCGAACAAAAACTCTGCACCCGCGCCACCCTCCCGCAACGCATCCGGGACCTGCCGCAACCGGTCGTCCTGACCAACGGCGTCTTCGACATCCTGCACCGCGGCCACGTCACCTACCTGGCCCAGGCGCGCGAACTCGGCGCCTCGCTGGTCGTGGCCGTCAACACCGACGCCTCGGTCAAGCGCCTCGGCAAGGGCGACGACCGTCCCCTGAACACCCTGCATGACCGCATGGCCGTGCTGGCCGCGCTGGAATCGGTCAGCCTGGTGGTGGAATTCGACGAAGACACCGCGCTGGAAGTAGTGCGGGAGGCCCGCCCCGACATCTACGCCAAGGGCGGCGACTACGTGATGGACGCGATCCCGGAAGGGCAGGAGGTCATCGCCCAGGGCGGCAAGGCGGTCGCGATCGATTTCGCGCATGAGCGCTCGACAACCAAGCTGGTGGCGAAGATCCGACAGTTCGGCGGCTGATCTTCAAAGAAGCTTGCGCCGGGAATATTTGCTGTAGTGAAATGCTGTTAATCTAGGCTTTTTCACCACACGAGGACGATCATGTTCAAGAGACTGGCGGCGGAAGCACTGGGCATCAGCGATATCGGCGTCATCGTCGGCCCTGCGGACTACAGCAAGGTCGATGCGGACGATTACCTGTTCAGCGAAGACGGCGAACAGATCTTCTTTCTCATCAAGAGCAAGAAGGACGAGTACTGCTTCACCAACCTCGCCCTGATCCACGTGGACGGCGATTCCGCCGTGTCGTCGAAGCGTTCGATCAAGCGCTACGACTATGCGTCCTGCCAGGTCTCGAACGTCAGCATCGAGACCGCGGGCACGCTGGACATGGACATCGAACTCAAGTTCAGCCTGGACAGCACGGTGTTCTCCATCGACGTCAAGAAGTCCTTCATCGAACAGCTCAAGGACATCTACAAGGCCCTGATCTCGATCGGCAAGCAACAGCGGCGCGATGCGGTCTGCCGCGACAATGCGCTGCGCGCGCTGGAAGCCACGGCGTCGGTGCACAAGCTGAACATCGCGCCCGGGGAAGGCGGCCTGGTCGCCCAGTACGGCGCCTTGCTGGCGGCCCTGAATACGGCCATGCTGGACACGCACACCAAGCGCGACTTCAGCGACGTGTTCGGCAAGTACATCCACAACTGAAGGACCGGCGCGCCGGAGGCCGCAACGGGGTCATCGGCGCGCCTTGTGCAGATACGCGCGCAAGCCGTGCGTGAACAGGAAAGGGAACACGCTGGCGTGGTCCTCGTCCGCGAACACGGCCAGCCGCGTCTGCAATCCGGGATAACGCCGCGACTTCAGCGCCGCATCGAAGTCGCGCAAATCGGCCACCATGTCCGCATCCTCTTCCGAACGCGAGCGCTTCTTCCCGGGCGCCAGCGTCTCGCGTCCGCCGATCCCGAAGTACACCGACGCCCGCATGTCCCGGTGCTCGGCGGCGTAGGCTTGCTCGCGCCCGAACAGCACGCCGCGGTCGTACCACAATGAGGGACTGCCGAGGATGTAGTGCTCGAAGGTGTCGGGCCGCGTGAGCAGCAGCTGCAGGCCGAGCAGGCTGCCGTACGAGTGGCCGACGAAGACCTTGCGCCGCATGTCGGCGCGGTAGCGGGCCGCGATCAGCGGAAACACCTCGGTCGCGATGAAGCGCCCGTAGGCATCGGCCTCGCCGAATGCCGGCGCGCGGCCCGGCATGTCCGACGCATGAGCGGCCACACCCGCGCCGGCACCGGGGACCGTCGGCGTGTAGTCGCGGCGGCGGCTGTAGTTCGGCGTGTCGCCCTTCGCATACGACAGGCCGACCACGATCGCTTCCTCCAGGCCGGCATGCCGGCTCAGGCGCTGGGCGATGCCGCGCACGACCGGGAAGGCATAGCCGGCGTCGGTGACGAACAGCACCGGGTAATGCTTGCCGGTGCTGCGGTAGGAATCGGGCAGGGCGACGAAGACCTGGTAGTCGCGATCCAGGGCCTGGGCGTGGATGTCGTGCACTGCGGTGCCGTCGAGCTGGTAGGGGGCGGGAGCGACGGGAGGATTGGGCACGGGCGGGGCGGCGAGGGCGCAGCCGCTCAGGCAGGACAGGACAAGCAGGGTGAGAATCCGTTTCATTGGCGTTCCATGAAGTTGCGTCGGGACCGATTCTGGAGCGAAACACACGACGTGCAGGCCGCCGCGTGACGAAACGCCGCTTCCACGTGACGGCCGCCCCCGGCGGCGGTCTCCACCGCGCTGGACGGCTGCTATACTTTTGGCAATGAATCGCCCCGCCGTCATCCTCGAACCCGCAGCGCGCACCATCCTCGTCACCGTGCTGGTCTGGACCGCGATCAGTGCGCTGGGCGCGCTGCAGACGTCCAGCGACAACCTGCGCATGGGCGTCGACAGCCACTATCCCGCCTTGTTCGTCACCTGGTTCATCGAGTACGCGGTGCCGCTGATCGTCCTCAGCGCGGGCCTGAGCCTGGCGCTGTCGCGCTGGCCCGGCCTGATCGAGCGGCCGCGCAACGTGGTGGCGCTGTTCGCCGGCCTGGTCGTCATCTTCCAGCCGGCCCAGTGGGTCTACATGGCCTGGCTGCGCGGCTACCTGCGCATCGCCAGCGTCGATGACGCCTGGCGGCTGCTCATGAAAATGCTGCTGGTCGGCTGGTTCTCCACCACCGGCACCTTCGCCGCGATCCTGGCCATTCACTACTGGCGCCAGGCGCGGGCCCGCGAACTGGCCTGGCAGCGCTCCCAGACCGACATGCTCAGCCTGCGCCTGGCGCTCGAAGAGCAACGCCTGCTGGCGCTGCGCGCGCAGCTCGAACCGCATTTCCTGTTCAATGCCCTGAACGCGATCAGCGCGCTGGTGCGCGACGGCGACAAGACCCTGGCGCTGGGCGGCATCGGGCGCTTGAGCGACCTGCTGCGCTATGCGCTCTCGGCCAGCGCGCGCAACACGGCCACTGTCGCCGACGAGCTGGCCTTCGTGCGCGACTACCTCGACCTGCAGCGGTTGCGCTACGGCGACCGGCTGCGCGTCGACATCGAGGGCGAGTGCGACCTGCTGCACGAGGTGGCCTGCCCGTCGCTGCTGCTGCAGCCCCTGATCGAGAACGCGCTGCGCCATGACCTCGATTGCCGCGAGGGGCCGGGCGACATCCGGCTGGTATTCGAACACGCAGCCGACAGCATGTGCATCCGCGTCACCAACCCGGCCGGCGCCGGGACCCCGGCCAACCCGGGCGCCGGTCTCGGCCTGGCGAATACGCGCGACCGGCTGCGCCTGATGCATCCGGCCGCATCGTTGCAGGCAGGACGGCAGGGCGACCGCTTCGTGGCCGAGGTACGGCTGCCGCTGGGCATGCCGGACTAGGGAACGAGCAAGCCATGCCCTGCATGTCGCCGGAAGTGCGCGATCGACATCCGCAGATGTTGCGGCGCAACTGCAGTTAAGCCGGGCCTCGTACTGGAGCCCTGCTTCGGCCCGTGCTCCAGCCGAAGATCAGGCGCCGCCCTGGTAACCGTTCTGGCGCCACGCTTCGTACACCACCACCGCCACCGTGTTCGACAGATTCAGGCTGCGGTTGCCCGGCATCATCGGCAGGCGGATGCGTTGCGCCGGCGGGAAGGTTTCACGGAGGGCCGGGTCCAGGCCGCGCGACTCGGCGCCGAACACGAACACGTCGCCCGGCCGGAAGGCGGCGTCGGCGAAGGGCGAGGAGCCGTGCGTGGTCATGGCGAACATGCGGGTCGTGTCCGGTTTCGCGTCGAGCAGGAACGCATCCCAGTCCTTGTGCACCTTCATGGTGGCGTAATCGTGGTAATCGAGGCCGGCGCGGCGCATCTTGGCGTCGTCCAGCGGAAAGCCGAGCGGCTCGATCAGGTGCAGCTGCGCGCCGGTGTTGGCGCACAGGCGGATGACGTTGCCCGTATTGGGCGGGATTTCCGGTTCAACCAGTACTACGTGAAACACATCTTCTCCTTATGAATCATGGGTGCGGCGGCGTGCGCGCGAACACGAAATTGGTCACGCGCGCCGCGCCGAAACGCTTGAAGGTCGCCGCCAGCTCGCCCAGCGTGTGACCGCTGGTCATGACGTCGTCGACCAGGCCGACGTGGCGTCCGGCGACCCGGTCCGGATCGGCCACCGCGAAGGCGCCGCGCACGTTGCGCGCCCGTTCGGCCGGGGTGACGCCGGATTGCGCCGTCGTTTCCGTGGTCCGTTCGGCCAGCGCCGGGTGCAATGCTACCCCGAGCGAGGCCGCCAGTGGGCGGGCGATTTCCAGTGCCTGGTTGAACCCCCGTTCCACCAGGCGGTGCCGGCCCAGCGGCACCGGGCACAGCAGGTCCGGCAGGGCACCGTGGCGCGCGCCATGGCTGCGGGCCAGCACGGCATCGCGCAACAGTTGCGCGAACCACGGGGCCAGCGCCAGGCGTGCGCCGAACTTCAGTTGCAGCACCAGCTGGTCGAGCGGGACGGCGTAGTCGACCGCGGCGACGGTGGCGTCGAAGGCGGGCGGGTCGGCAATGCAGGCGCCGCACACGGTGCCGCCGCCCGGAACGCCAGTGAGCGCGGCGGCCAGCGGATTGGCGCAGCGCGCGCAGCGTGCCAGGCGCGGCGCCGCATACTGCGCCCGGCACGGCGGGCAGACCACGCCGTCGCAGCCGGCGCCGCACAGCGCGCACACCGACGGTAGCAGCAGGCGCAGCAGCGCCGGCGGCCAGCGCCGCAAGGCCGGGCCGGACGGCAGGCCGAGGGATTGGCCGAAAGACGGGCCAAAGGGCGGGGGCGGTCGGTCGGGCATCGGTTGGACCCATACTGTACACTCCCGCCATTATCTCATTTGACTGCAGTCGACCATGGCTTTACCCCAAACTCCTTCCAAGATGAGCGCGCCGATCGATATGCTGCGCGTGCGCCGGCTGTTCGCCGATCCCGCGCGCACGGCGGCGTCGGATTTCCTGCGCCGCGAAATCGCGTCGCGCATGTTCGACCGGCTGTCGCTGGTCAAGACCGCGCCGCAGCGCGTGCTGGACGCCGGCTGCGGCGGCGGCGCCGACCTGGCCCAGTTGCAGAAGAACTATCCGGCGGCCCAGGTGCTGGGCCTGGACGCGGTGCCGGCCATGCTGGCGGCATCCGGCGGGGCCCCGGCGCCGCGCTCCTTTCTCAGCCGTTTGCTGCCGGCCAAGGCCGGTATTGACCTGGTCGCTGGCGACTTCGGCGAGCTGCCGTTCGGACCGAACTCGCTTGACCTCGTCTGGTCCAACCTGGCGTTGCACTGGCATTCCCAGCCCGACCGCGTGTTCCAGGAGTGGCGCCGCGTGCTGCGCGTGGATGGCCTGCTGATGTTTTCCAACTTCGGTCCGGACACCTTCATCGAACTGCGCACGGCCTTCGCCGCCATGGACGAAACGCCGCATACCCTGCCTTTCGTCGACATGCACGATTTCGGCGACCAGCTGGTGGAAGCCGGCTTTACCACGCCGGTCATGGACATGGAAAAGATCACGGTCACCTACGACACGCCCGAGGCCCTGCTGGCGGACGTGCGCGCGTTCGGCGGCAATCCGCTGGCCACGCGCCGCCGCGGCCTGGTCGGACGCGCGGCCTGGCAGCGCATGCTGGCGGCGCTGGAAAGCGGGCGCCGCGGCGACGGCAAGCTGGGCCTGACCTTCGAGGTCGTCTACGGCCATGCCTTCCGTCCGGCGCCAAAAACAACGGCGGCGGGCGAGGCGATCGTGCGTTTCCAGCCACGCAAGCCGGAGTAGGCGCATGGCCGCCGCCTTGCCGATGCACCGGCGGCGGATTCGCGGCATCCCCGTCCGGTAATTTTCCTTGAATAAAAATTAGCGATTTGGATATAATCGAAGACACTTTTTTCGGCTGGAGCCGTTGAAACGCTAAAAAATCGAAACTGGCGGCGTGTAGTCGAACTGGTTGCAGCATCAGCAAGTCAAGCAAGGCATCGCTGGCCGGGCGCAGAACCGGATGGGGCAACGATGCACAAAGGATTTCGGAGCGGCGGCGGTTCGTTCATCGAATTTCTGACCGTTTAAGAAAATTCAATTCTTGGTGGTTGGGGACAACATGACTTATGCAAAGCGATTGAAAGCGCGTGTCACGGCGATACTGTCCGGTCTTGCACTTGCGGCCAGCATCCCGGCACTGGCGCGGCCCGAGCCCGCCATTACCGGCCGGCCGGTGGAGCTCCAGTTCGGCATGCAGCCGCCGGTGACCGGCATCGGCGAATACATCTACAGCCTGCACAACTGGATGCTGCTGGTCTGCCTGATCATCTTCGTCGGCGTGTTCGGCGTGATGTTCTACTCGGTGTTCAAGCACCGCAAATCCCTCGGCCACAAACCGGCCACCTTCCACGAATCCACCTCCGTCGAAATCGCCTGGACCGTCGTGCCTTTCCTGATCGTGATCGGCATGGCGCTGCCCGCCACCCATGCCGTGGTGGCGATGAAGGACACCTCGAACCCGGACCTGACCATCAAGGTCACCGGCATGCAGTGGAAATGGGGCTACGACTACCTGAAGGGCGAGGGCGAGGGCATTTCCTTCCTGTCCAACCTGGCCACGCCGCGCACCGCCGTCGGCGAGCCGGGCGTGGCGCCGACCGCCGCGCGCACCGAAAACTACCTGCTGGAAGTCGACAACGAGGTGGTGGTGCCGGTGAACAAGAAGGTGCGCCTGGTCCTCACCGCGAACGACGTGATCCACTCCTGGACCATCCCCGCCTTCGCCGTCAAGCAGGACGCGATTCCCGGCTTCGTGCGCGACACCTGGTTCCGCGCCGAGCAGGTCGGCACCTACCGCGGCAATTGCGTCGAGCTGTGCGGCAAGGAGCACGCCTTCATGCCGATCGTGGTGAAGGTCGTCTCCGCCGCCGATTACAGCGCCTGGGTCAATGGCAAGAAAAAAGAGATGGCGGCGCTGGCCGACGATCCGAACAAGGTCTGGACCATCGACGAACTCAAGACCCGCGGCGAGAAAGTGTATGCCGCCAACTGCGTCGCCTGCCACCAGGCCGGCGGCCAGGGCGTGCCGAACGCGTTCGCCACGCTGGTCGGCTCGCCGGTGGTGCTGGGCGCCAAGGCGGAGCAGATCGCCGTTCTCCTGAACGGCAAGCACAGCGGCAAGTACCCGACCGCGATGCCGGCCTGGAAGCAGCTGTCCGATACCGAGATCGCTTCGGTGATCACCTACACGCGTAACAACTGGACGAACAAGGCCGAGGAGAATATCGTACAACCGGCCGAGGTGCTGGCCGCACGCGGCAAGTAAGACTAGCGTTTGGATTCAAGGAGACGGGGCCGCCTGCCACGCGGGCGGCTCATGAAGTTCAGCTCGACTAGGACACTGACATGACTTCCAGCACCATCGACCACCCGCACGACCACGAGCACCACGGCCACAATCACGCGCATGATCACGAACACGAGCATCCGCACGGCTACCGCCGCTGGCTGTTCGCCACCAACCACAAGGACATCGGCACCCTGTATCTCTGGTTCGCCTTCACCATGCTGCTCTCGGGCGGCGTGCTGGCGCTGATGATCCGCACCGAGCTGTTCCAGCCCGGCCTGCAGTTCTTCCGCCCCGAGTTCTTCAACCAGCTCACCACCATGCACGGCGTGGTGATGGTGTTCGGCGCGATCATGCCGGCCTTCGTCGGCTTCGCCAACTGGATGATCCCGCTGCAGATCGGCGCATCGGACATGGCGTTCGCACGCATGAACAACTTCTCGTTCTGGCTGCTGCCGCCGGCGGCGCTGCTGCTCGCGGCATCCTTCTTCGCGCCGGGCGGAGCCACCGCGGCGGGCTGGACCTTGTATGCGCCGCTCTCGACCCAGATGGGGCCGGGCATGGACATGGCGATCTTCGCCCTGCACATCATGGGCGCCTCGTCGATCATGGGGTCGATCAACATCATCGTCACCATCCTGAACATGCGCGCGCCGGGCCTGACCCTGATGAAGATGCCGATGTTCTGCTGGACCTGGCTGATCACCGCCTACCTGCTCATCGCCGTCATGCCGGTGCTGGCCGGCGCCATCACCATGACCCTGACCGACCGTCACTTCGGCACCTCGTTCTTCAACGCGGCCGGCGGCGGCGACCCGGTGATGTACCAGCACATCTTCTGGTTCTTCGGCCACCCCGAGGTCTACATCATGATCCT
>Ga0308161_1000149_pt1 | contig 178857 bp, 168 predicted proteins | sample PhyFR2_FD_201034 | JGI IMG/M metagenome (GOLD analysis project Ga0308161, IMG submission 201034) | Phyllosphere microbial communities from UC Gill Tract Community Farm, Albany, California, United States - DLSLF.R2 | ecosystem: Host-associated > Plants > Phyllosphere > Unclassified | place...
CCAATCCGAGTCTTTAATGGCATGACGTCTTTGCATATTCGTGAAAACCACCTTTGGATTTATTCTGTTCTTATCCTAAACCCAAATCGGTTTATCTTCCATCTTTAGTTTTAAAACACGCCCTAGTTGGTCCGTACTTTTTGATTTCGTCTGTAATATTTCTAGTCTTATATTATTACACTGGATACTTTGCAACTTTAATGTTTTTTGCATTCAACTTTTTAATTGGATCGGCGATATCTGGTTCTTTAAAAAATGGAACGTTTACACTTCTTGATATAATAGATACTTTGCAGACTGCCATTTTTTACATGAAGAATGCAGCGTTGAAAAACAAAAAACTTTTATTTTCCTTTATCCGATTGGCAATCATTTTAGCTTTAGGTTACTTATTTAATGATCTTATAATTCATAGCCGTGTTTTTGAATCGTTAATCTTTTCACATTCTGGAACTATGACTCCAGCAAAATTAAGTTCAATTTTAGTTAATGTATTAGATACAGTCGTATTTACATTATTTGTTTATGTATTGGGATATTTTGCTGTTATTCTTTTAAAATTACAAAGAAAAATCAGTTTAAAAGAAATGCTAGAAACGATTCAGCTGCTTGAAGCCAATAATATAGATCTTCAAGTTTCTCATGATTCTGAAGGACGTTTAAGATACAATCTCACAGCAATATTAGATAATTTATATGCTGCTAAAGACATTACAAATGCAATTAAATGGAGCGCTTATAATAATATAAAAGACAATTATATGGAGTTTAAATCTTTAGAAATACTGCCATATTCAATTAAATGGTCAGATCGATTACTTCTTAATCTGGAATCTACTCATAAACCTATTTAAATCAATACATTGTATAAGAGAACATCATAAAAGCAGGAGTAAGGTAATCATTACAGCTACCCTTTCGCCTGCTTTTTTATTTTGAAAATTTAGATAGTTTATATTTTATGAATATTTACATGAATCATTTGAGCTCCATTAATTATCAAACTTATTAAATCTATCAAACAGGTTTTTGAAAAAGTATTCTACTCTTTTTTCTCTTTCTTGTATCACTCCCTGGGTAAGTTCATACCCACCAAAACGAAAAACTTCGTATCCCTTTAATTTTAAACGTCTGTCCTCTGTAACCATCTCCGAGTACAATTTGGGACTTGGTAGTTTGTTTTCAGAATAATGCTGCTGTCCATCAATCTCGATTACTATTCTAGCATTCAATGGAAGTAACATTAAAAAATCCATTCTTTGCCTTGCTACCCTTAGTTCCCCTTTCAGCTGCCTTGCTGTATACGGATCGTAATGAAGATATACTTGAGGAATTAATACTGGGAAATCTCCATCGCTTCGTCTCATTTTTTTATGGTATGTCTCAAAAAAGAAAATTTCCGGCTCCGATGCTAAAGAACTTATTAAACGCTTATATAATGACTTCTTTGCCATTTCATAGTCATTTATATTTTCTTTTTTCATCCACCATTGCATTAAATCGTTCCATCTTAAACCTGTAGAAGGAATAGGTTCATCATATACCAAACAATAATTTTCATTCTTAGTTATTTGTATATTATTTTCTAAGGTATCTGAGATTATTATCTCAGGTTTATATCCATTTACAGCGAAAATGAGATTTTTTATATTTCCCTTATTATGATCTGTATTATGTTTTGATGTATAAATAGGATGACCGGATATCTGATCTGTTTGTTGAAGACTATATCCGTCACCCATGAGATGTTTATTTATAAGCTCTAAAAATTGCTCCTGTTCTGTTTTACTCCTTCTAACTTCCGGATGTACCACTTTCTCTAAAAATTCTAAAAACTGCGATTCTGGAGCACTCAGTAAGTCAAAATATTCAAAGTAGAGATACTCATTATCCCAATCACTGTTATTAATCATGTGTTGCCAAATATCATATAAAGCATTATCAAATCTAGAATCGGTCGATTCCCTCTGCTCTAAATCCCATATTCTCCCTAGAAAATCTGTTAGTTCAAGTCTTCCTTCGACTTGTATTTTTTGTGCTAATAATTCTTCCAATAAGTTACGTCTTGTAAGCTCTGAGATAATATTAGACAAGTAAAATCCCCTTTCGTATACATTATATTCATCAATCAATTATTATAATTTTTGTCGCATTTGTTTAAAAAAAGAGCCGCCAGCTGGCAGCTCTTTTCGCCACAGGTATGCCTATCTATTATACTAAATCCTCATATAATTGCTCCATTGCATCTATTAAAAACTTCGCATCCTCAATAGTAACCAGCTCGTCAAAATTACTCATTACAATATTAAGTCGTAATAAACCTACTTTAAATTCGTTTATCGAAAAGGGACTAATTAAAATGTGATCTCTAATATCTTGTAAAGCATATCTCATTGGATAAATAACCCATCCATTTTCAGATTCAGCAAAGTTTCGCTGGTTATCATCTGTGACAATAACTTTAGAATACACTGTCTTCTGTTTATATAAAAAATCTAGAACTTCATTAATTTCTTTAATTTCTTTTACCGGCAAAATATCACCAGCATCATTGTAGCAATAGCCATAGTACATATTTATACGCTCCATTCAGTAGTATAATAAATCTTTAAATCCTGGTTATAATAAACTCATAATAAAATAATATACATTTCATTCAACCTTTCTTTGTTTTTAGATGCAAAAAAAGCACCTAACAAGAAGATCAAAAATTGATCACCTTGTTAGGTGCTTTTAAAATTAATAACGTACTGTTCTCTATCTGCTTTATCAGATTAATTGTCTTTGTCATAAACTCTTATATCTATGATTTCAAAAAACTATCACGTTCGATTTATACACATAAAAAAAGCATTCATTGAATAAAATAAATCATCCAATAGAATGCATTATGCTTGATATAATAGATGTGTGCGCTTGCCCACATAAGTTCAAAATAAGATATACTGATTATACTGGGAAATTAATTATTTGTAAAACATCAAGGAGGATCACTCTGAATGAATAACGTAGGTTGGAATATACGTATTGAAAAAGCGGATATAGATAACCAATATAAGGTCCAAATTATCGATTTAGATAATGATATTATAGAACACTTAAATGAGACTATATTTCACATTAAACTGCATATAAAAAAGAAGCTGTTTTCCTCTAGGACTAAAACACTTGGAATATCAACTTTAACAATAGCGGAGAAAAATTCAGTAAAATTTGATGCTATAAACACGATGCTGTTTTCTATTCCTTCAGATGCGGAAGAACTTTTCCGTGAAGCGATAGAGTGCTATTTGGATAAAGTAATTATTACTTTCACCCATAACCTTCTAAAGACTGTTTAACAGTTTTCGGATCTCACAAAAAAACTGACTGCTAATACAGTCAGTTTTTTTTGATTTAGTTTTAGTGGATTTTAGCATCTGAATATCTGTTAGTATTTTTAACAATGTCTAAATTAGTACCGATAATTAAAGGTATTTGGATCTGCAAGGCATCACCGGTAAAACTTTGACTCGTATTATAACCTATACCTACGAGCCTATAAACATTGATATGGTAAGATAAATAACGTTTTGATTTAAATGTCATAAAGGCAGCAACCCCCTTTTATACGATTTTTTATTTGATCTACTATTTTGAATTTTTCATACAATGATTTTATTACATGTATTTCAATAGTTTTGGTATAACTATAATGGCAATCATTGCAGTCGGTGAAAACATCATTAATCCGATTCCCATCCGCTTTCTGGCTGGAATCTTGCCTGCTACAAAGCGGATGATCAAACCTACGTAGAACATAATGCCTGTGATTGGTATAGCAGCATAAAATAAAGCTTTAAAAAGTGTAGCACCGACAGGCTGCGTGGCATCTACTGCTTCCTTTATGCTCCCATATTCGGCCTTGGTAGGACTCTTACCAGCTGTAATCGTATTGGAAATAGAAGGTGTATAAGCGATCGCAAAAGCAGCTAACACAAAGAAAATCATCAGTAATAGTCCTAATTTTTTGCGGATTGGATTTTTACCTGCTGTCAACATTAAAAGCAGTCCAACTAAAGATACTGCTATAAAAACTGGAATACCTAACTGCTGACCCAACCGAATGAGCTGATGGATTAAATTAATTAAGTTCTCAGAAATGTGCTCCATTCATGTTACTCCTCATCTGCAGGGACATCGGCTAGTATTTCAACATCATCTACAACCCATGTATCTCCTGAACTTTTCAGTCTGGTTTTTAATACCATATCTTCGTTACTGGATACTCCTTGAAAAGTTGTCTTCACATTAAACCTCGAAATAAATTCAGGTTTTTCAGAACTACTAGGATTTTCAAATATAGTTAAATCAGCAGTATTAGATTGAATTTTACTAGTCGGCATGCTAATTCCCGAAGGAAATAATTGTTGATAGCCAACTTTACTCATAAGCTCTTTTACATTCGTATAACGCTCTGAAGTTTCATTGTAATTAAAGAATTTAGTAATGAATTCTTCATTTACTGCAGCTGCTGAAAACAAGTTTTTGTATCGATCCTTCTGGTTAAAATACAGACTTCCGAAAAGTATAGATAGAACTACAGCAATTATGCTAATCCCTACAAGTATTTTCTCAAGTTTCGTCATATTTTTACCTCGTTCATTTTTATTTAACAATCCTCCGGAATCCTAATCCTTTGTACCATCGATTCCAATTCGATACTTTTTGGATACTTACTCCATCGGTACTTGAAGCATTAATAAATTTATCATTCCCTAAATACATTCCAACATGACTGACATAGCGAGCGCTCGTTGTGTTCCAAAATACTAAATCACCTGGTATTGCTTGATCAGCAGGTACAGCCACAGTCTTTTTGTATTGTGTCGCTGCAGTACCACTTATATTAATCCCAATTTGTCCAAACGACCATTCCAATAGCCCTGAACAATCAAAACTTGTAGCAGGTGAGCGTCCACCCCAACGGTAGGGATAACCCATATAGGGTTGAATGACATTCATTACTTGAACAACATTAAATATTTGTCCGTTGCTGGATGGTATCGAAGTATCAGCTTCATTATAGTACCGCATGACGTGCTGCACGTACAAAGGATCTCCATACCTTTTCCAACCCATTTTTGCTTTCATCATTTCACTGAATTCTTTCGCGACTAACTCGGAGTGTCCACCATGTGTATTAGCATAGTTAATATAGCCTCCACCGAAATTATAAGCTTGTAAAGCGAGCTCTACATTTCCACCGGCACTCTGTAATACAGCTGCAAAATGGTTAACCCCTGCCTGTATAGACAACTCCGGATCTGTTAATGTATTAGGCTTCATACCTAAAGACTCTGAAGATTGCATAACGTCCAGATATCTTCCTCCGGTTTCTTGCTGGATCATAGCTAATACTATCTGTGTATACTGCCCTAACCCTTTTTGCTCTAAATATTTCCTGACAATCGGTTCATAACGAGAAACCAATTCTGAAACATCTGCTGTTCCAGGGGCCCAGTCGATATTAATGCCAGTAGGCTCTTCACTCCTTGCGTACAATTCCATACGAAACTTTTTATCGGCTGAATTTACTAAGTTAAGATATAGCTTGTAATCAGTCGCATCAACACCAAGCTCAGTTACCACTTGCTTAAATTTAGCCGTATCAATGTTCAATAAAGGTACAAAACGATCATCAACTTGTGTATCTTCATACTGTCTGGACGTAGTAATGGTACAGTTACCAACTGTCTCCTCACTGACCTTTTCCCAAGTTTTCCCGCGCTTCAATGTTCCGCCAGGATAATATTTTTTCAAAGAATCAATGGTCATATCTGCATAATCGAAAGTGATTTTGTTTAAAACATTGTGGGCATCTCTCTTACTTTCTGATTCCGTCACCGTTCGGCTAATCTTACCATCTGGTTTGGTACAAAGTTTAACTTCTTTTCTCCACTCTATGTCTGTATTGATCTCTTGATAAGCAAGCGTTGGTTTGAATTTTTCAATCAACTCATCCGGATCGTAATCTTCGAACTTCAACTTCTCTTTTGCTCGTAATACTTTATATTCAAACAAAGCTGCGGGAAGACCAAAAGAAGGGCGTACCGTATTAACTAATTGGTTGATCCAAGACTTATGCGCTGGTACTGCATACAAATCAGCTACTGTATCCTTGGCTGCCTTAATAAAGGAGTTCTTATATTCTTGATCAAACTGGGCCTCATCTTGCGTTCGAGTATCACCCTTTGCAAACCAGTCCCCTTCAGCTAAAGCGCCAAAAACAATAAATAGGATAGCCACAACTAATATAACTAAAATGCCTTCCCAACCAAATAGGAGAAGAAGCATTTTCCCAATACTAAGTACAGCCTGCTTGATCACTCGCATTAGTAACTTTTTTAGATATTTCGATGCTACACCCATTGCAGACTTTGCTAATTTGGAAGTAGCAGAATTACCCACTTCTTTGCTTAATTCGTGAGCATCCAACTTTGTCCCCCCTTACATTTAAAGACCCTCATTGTGAGAGTCTTTAAATGGTTAAATAATATCTCGCTTACGCGGTTTTTGTTGCTGTGCTGCCGTTTGTACCCAGGCTTCTTTTTTAGCAGTATTTGGACGTATATTAGAAACACCTTGTGCTATTTTGGCGCTAGTGTTTCCAATCCCATCTGCCAATTTGTCACTATTGGTTCGCATACCTGGTGCATTGTGGTTAAAGTAGTCATCTACATTAAGCTTTCTCATATCGAAATTAGAGTCTGCATGTGATTTCTGTCCGGAAGAGTCCAGCATATAAGCCCCACTTTTTCTGGCTAAACTGCCTGTCGATCCAGATAAACCGACTACTTCATTGCTTGAACGACTAATAGCTCCACTTGCCGAAGCGCTCCCGAAAGCTAATGCATCGTTTGTATAAGTTCCATTTTCTTGTCTTTTCCAAGGAGCGCCATCATTTAATTTGTAATCAATAGCTCGCCGTTGACCATTGTTTAGGTTACTATCACCTGCACCATATCCCCCGATGCGTGACCAATTACCTTTATCCCCTTCTTGCATTTCAAACCAGCTGCGATCATTGGTTTGGTTGAAACGCACATTACTACCTCGATAACGAGAGTCATTGGCTAATCCACTGAGAGTCATTCCTTTTGGTGAGTTCGCTCCACTACCAGATGAAAATGCCCGCTGCCGGCTTACACCACTAAGCATTTGCCCCATTGCTTTACCGCCAACACCCATTTTTGAAGCGATAGCTCCTCCAGCTAATGAACCAAGCGGCCCAGCAAAAGATCCTCCTACCGCAGCACCAATCCCTCCCATGGTTTTACCAACGGACTCACCAAGGTTACCCATCATTTGGCGACGTTCCGCAAGATCTTTCCAGTTTGATTTCAGGTTGGACATGCTAAACTTGCTCATATTTCCATTTTCATCAACACCACGCCCAGCATTGCGTATTACATTGGTGGCTCCGGATACCCCTGCTGTAAAGTCACGGGCAGTTTGTGAAATAGCCGGCAGAATTTTCGACCCCATAGTTGCCCCGGCCATTACTCCACCAGGTCCCAGTGGGGCTCCAAAAGAAGCTCCTATCGCTCCACCCGCTACCGACATAGCTTTCTGAACACGATTCCAGCCAGAGCCGCCTCCTGCAGCGCGACTAAGAGCGGATTTTGCACCGTCATTACCCATAGACACAGATTCTCCGCCTGGCGTCTCGATCGATGATCCGCCTCCACTCGATCCGCCCATTTTCCCGGAACGAAGGCCACCTGCCATTTGTGCGGCATTTCTTGTTAACATATAGGCACCTGTGATTCCGCCTAGCCCCACACTTGTCGCCATTTGTCCCATTCGGCTGCTATTGTCTCCAAAATTCAATAGTTTGCTCGCCATACCTGTCATAGGAACGAACATAATAATCATTGCCAGTTTAAATACTGTTCCACCCATGCCTTGACCTACATTGGCAGCCATTCCAACAAATATAAACAGAACGATTGCATGGATGCTTTGCATAAATATATTCGCAACCAGTTCTTTCATATAAGTACCGAAAAAACTACGAGTTTTAGCAAATAATAAGCTGTAAGCAGCAAAAGGAGATAAAACCACCAAGAATAAGATAATTAATTTTCGACTGACATATATGAAGTTTAGATAGAAGGCTAATCCCCATTCTGCAACAAAAACAAAGATGTCCCCTACAGAGAATTTATATGCTTCATCGTTTGTGGCTGAAGCTATAATGGATATTCCATCAATCGATCCGGAGAATGAAGAATGTACCGCTTCAACGATCCCCCAGTTTATAGACATCAGTGCATTGAAGATTGGCCAAAACAAGGCAAGAAAGAAAGCAGAAAATACATACATCTGAATGTCTTGCCAAAAATCAGATTTGCCCGATGGTGTGATAGCTTTCATACTGAATTTTAGCGAACCAATCATCATCGCAAGCATAAGGATTGATCCATAAATTCCGGAGAAAGTTGTAAGTAGTGGAGTGATAATATTATCGATTTCTGACTGAAAAAAAATCCCATCCACTAAATCTTCGGAGGATTCACTAAATCCCCAGGTTGCATACGGATTACCAAAAACAAGATTGGATAAACTATTTATTCCGGGGATTTTAAAAAGATTGTTTGCTTGTCCAATAATGAATCCATCCATTAAACTAGCATCATCTTCTGCTGCATCCAGTTTCTCTTGTGTCTTTTTATTGATCAATGCTCCTTTGTCTGCTTCATCTGTAGAAGCAGCACCTGGATCTTCTGCTTTTGATTCCCCATCTGTTGCTTTTGCAGCCGGTGTTGTCGTTTTAGCAGCTGCATCGACAGTGACTGCCGCTGTTTCCGCAAACGTTATATGACTACTTGTGAGCAGCAGCACCACCGTGCAGATTAATGCAGCGATCCATTTCATTAGGCCACCCCTGTTATGTGTGACTTATCTTCGAAGAACTGGATCATACTTTCACGGGGGATATCTTGTTTTTTATTCATTGAAATATTTTGGTTGGTGTTGAGATATTCCCACTCTTTTGGTGTTGGGTCACTTTGGAATGTCACTATCTGTTTACCAGCTTTCATCAATACTTGGCCAGTTTGAGCAGTCCGGATCAATTTACCAACTTCTTCACTCAAACGATACGTTTTCAAGATAGGTTCGATATCTTGATCTGACTGTCTCATAAAGCAAACTGTATCAAATTGAGCGACCACATCTCTTGCTGCTTCAGTCCGTTCAAACATTTCATATCGCTGAGAAACAAGGGTAAGTGATACGTTCCATTTGCGGCCGCGAGCACTTAGAATTTTCAACCATTCCATCATGGCGACATATTTAATCATCATCCAAGCTTCATCACAAATAACTCGTTTTTTTGTCTTCGGATCAGAAACAATAAATCGGTTCCATACCCAGGTTGTTAACACATGCTGGGCTAGCGGTCGTTCAATACCATTTCCGGATAAGCGACTAATATCAAAGTTAATGATAGGAGCTGAATCCAGCGGTACAGTTGAATCCGAGATAATTTTAGTTTGACCATCAAACATTCCGAATGCTTTATTGCGAGTAAACAACCGGATAACGCTCCGTAAAACATTTAAATCGTTTCCGTACTCCTCTATAGTTTCTTTACTATTAAGCATGTCATTCACATCTGTAATGGTTGGCATATCAATATATTTACGAATAAATTGAATATTACCTTCGTCATCAATCTCATTTACCTGCTCGTATAAGCTCTCAGGATCTTCAGTAATACCGCGATCAAAGTACAGTTTTTCTAAAATATCATTGAGCACTCCGATTTCAATTGGAGTAAGTCCTTTACCATCTACATCCAGACTCTCTTTCATGACTTTAAAGAACTCAAGTGCTTCTTTTACTTTTTCAAAAACACTTACTTTTACTACAATATGTTCATCTTCCGTTCCACCGAATATAACTTCTTTGGTCGGATAGATATCCAAAGGATTAATTCGACTTACATCATCATCCCTTGACTGATAGATTGGAATATGGACTCCACCAAGCGCTTTAGTCAAAGCAACATATTCTGGTTCAACATCAATGATTACGTTTTTGAAAATCCCATCCATAAATCCGCGTGTAATCATTTGTTTGACTAGTACTGATTTGCCGGCTCCTGATACTCCAAAAATACCAACGCTGTAATTATTTAACGAACGATCGAAGTTGTTGTAATACACATAATCTCTGCCAAACAGACCGATAGGAAATCCGCCTTCATGGTTGAGCTTCGAAGAGCTATGAGGGAAAATCGCTGTCAAAGCTAATTGATCCAGGTTTCGATCTGTTTTCGACATGTGATTTTTTCCAAGTGGTAATGTGGATAGAAAACTTTCCTTCTGCCGATTATATGCACTGACAATCTCGATAGACTCTGATGCAACATCGTTTTCAATCACAACACATTTGGCATTTAATTCTTCTAATGTATTAGCAAATACTGTCGCTTGAATAGAAACATAGTAAAGGCCATTTTGATTGTTTTTGATCTGACGCTGCAGGAATTTGGTATCCTCTTTTTTTTGCAAAGAATCTTCAATTTTCGAATTATCGTTTCTTTTTTGAGCGCTTATTATGACTGTATCGAGCTCATCTATTTTGTCCTGCAGCTTTTTGATCGCCGAATTACGATCAACTGGGTCAATATGAATTGCACAGTCTAAATCATCACCACTAAACAAAGCTTCAAGCCATCCGATCCGGACTGTACGCGGATAACCTGATGGTTTGATGAAAAAAGATCTGGCGTACTTGGTTATACCCAAACCAGTTTTCACTTCGAAATGATCATGTTCAAATTTCATGCCATCGTTCAATATATTTTCTGTTAATTTAGGATGATCAATTACATGGTTTGCTTTCGCTTTAGAAAGCTGTTCATCATTACTTTGTAGATGAAGACCTTCATTATCGGTATCGTTTTTCCTTTTTTTAGAAAATAGTCCCACTTTCGTTCCTCCATCAATAAGTATTTTCAATTCTGCTATTTTCCAACAACAGTTCCTGCTCATATTCTTCAATATTTGCTTGAACTTCTTCAATCTCATCCGGATATACCAGGCTATCGAATCCTGGGAGTGAGGTAATATTTGCAGTTACAAACAACGATAGTTTTTCCTGACCATAAGTAATTAGTGACTCCATCGGGTTAATTACCATCCGATCACGGTTCAGCGCACGTTTCATCACTTCTGCAGCTCCAATGGAATCTAATAATATGGATTGCACGTTAGCTTGTCGCAATTGACCCATAACGGTTGCTGCCCTTGCATACATTTCATTTTTTATGAGCAATTCCCGTTGTTCAGGACGTAGAGAACCCATTTTTGAAGGCTGTGGTACGTAGGAGACAACGTAGTAAATTTTTCTTGAAATACGGAATTCCTTCTCTGACTTCTGTTTGATATACTGTATAACTTCATTATTGTATGCCTGTGTTTCTGCATTACATTTCGTCAAATTCTCTTTCCAGCGTCGCTCTTCTTTACGTAAATCTTGTCGCACAGCCTGACCTAAAATTTGTAGCGGAAAGCGGATAACTCTCCATAATGCACTGTAAGCAAACAGAGTGGTTTTTTGCGCTTCAACGCTGAGTAAGTCAAAGTTCACACTTTCGGCTTCAATAATGACAGAATACTCATTATTTTTTTTAGAATATATGCCATGCTCTATATTTTCTAAACCGATCAAATCACGAACAAAAGCTTTGTCTTTTTCCAATTCTTTAGGATTTACATTCGGCTGCTTGATTCCTTTTTCATTATTTCCTGCTTTGATTGCCCCGGTTTCTTCAAGAAACTGTTTTCGTCTCCATCCAAAAACCGGCTCGTTCCGATCCTGTCTTCGTTTGACAACAAACATCAAGAAAATAAAAAGGACCAAAACTCCCATCATAATTTTTGAGAATAAAACCACTGCTATGATCCTCCTTTATAAGTGTCTATAAATCTTCGTGGATCTTATGAAGATAACTTTGCACACAATAATATCGCTAAGAAACTGTCCGTACTTTTCACTTTTGATAAATGCTAACAATATTGCAGCTGTAAGCGATAAAAATAAAACGATTCCTTTGACCACCCATAATAAGGTTCCGTCCATAAATGGAATTCGGCCATAGATAAAAAATAGCATGGATAAAATCAAGGTCGGAAAAATGATCATAAACTGACGTTTCGATAAAATAGCCAGAATCTCTTTTTCTTCAGCTGTAATATCGATTGGAACCACAATTTCATCATTCATAATTAAAACTCCCTATAAATAAGCCCTATTGATCTACAATAGGGCTCGGCTGATTATTAGACTGCAAGACCTGCAATGGCTTCCGCGAACACTGCTACACCGAAGAATAAAAATCCTCCCATACAGCAAGAACCGAAAGCACCCCAGGCAAAGCTTCTCCAGCGTGGTGTAAGTGATCCAATGAAGATAAATGTTGAAATAACCAACAAAACAAGTACAAAGATACTGCCACCAATACCGCCTACAGTTTGGACCAATTTAATAAAGGGTTTGTTCAGTTTCTTAACGCCTTCATCTTGGGAATTGTACACTTTAGTTTTATCAGTAATTTCAGAGTCAAATTTATTGTCTGCATACGTTGTAGTAGCTGGAATCAAATGAACCCCAACAATAAAAGTTAACATAAAAGCAAGAACGATTTTTTTCAACATATAAATACTCCTCTCTGAATTAAGAAAACGTTATACTGCTTTCCTACCTACATCACTTACACCCGCTTTCAGAACAAAAAAAAAGCACCGCTAGCTATGATGAACATAGCTAGCGGTGCTTCCGCTTTTCTATTCGATTTATTAATATATCTTGATTATGCTAATTTCTCAGGAAATTGTCAAGCATTTTAAAAGGGAATCGAATTAATGTAGGCCAAAATGCTTCGCTCTTTTTATAGTTAAGTTTCCATCAACATATGTCCCGTCTGGAGCTGCCACATAATCGATTTGAATTTCTCCATGATCGATATGTTCTATGTTAGTCAGTGCATTCTCCAGCATGTCCAATAGCGTCTTAACCCCTGGTCGAGACAACCCTTTTCCACTCGCCGGTTCGCAAGCTGGTTCCATAGAATTGAGAGGGATTCGGATCTCCTCATGAGTTATAGACAGGTGACCTTTGCGGATAAAAAACGCAAGGTGACCCTTTGGTTTAGTAGTGAGAGCAACCAAAAAATCTCTTCTAATACTTTCTTTCAACTGTAAAATAAGACCAGAATTATCGTAATTATTTGTCATTTTTGCTCTCCAATTTCGATGTTGTGATGTATAGTAATTGTCTTTTTGTTCCATATTAATCGCCTCCACCTGATATATGTAAATCCGAAGATATATTTCATATCTTCACGTAGATAAAAGGTGAAGTTTCACCTTTTATTTTACAACTGAATGGCATATTCCTCAATAAAATGAGAAAAATGCTTGCATCTGCCATTCCTTCAACAGCTTAAAAGCTGCTCAAGGAATAGCAGAGGTTAAACTACCTCTGCTACATCTACTTCCTGTAAGTCGAAACTTTCTACTCCAAACAAACCGGGTTGAATATAGGAACCTTCTATAATGAACTTACCTTTGCTACCATCCATACCAATCAGTGTGATTACTGAATTTGTGCCATAGATGGTCATTTCTGTTTTTTGATTTTTAAGATTATATTGTACAAAACCAAGCAAAGTCTCTAACTCATTACTAGGTTCTGGTGCAGGGTCAATTGTGCCAGCTAGCTGGTCAATAGTTTGAAGTTGCGATTCATAGTGTTCATCCACTTCTATATGCCGATCCGCATATAGAATGTCCAACCTGTTCTCAGTTACAGGAGGAGGTTCTGGTAATGGCGCCTCGAAGTTCGTCCTATTTTTCTCGGCTGAATCAACCACATCCGCATTAATTTTTTCTTCTATTGGATCACTTCCACTGATATCCTTCAAAAATAATCCTAGTGCTTGTTTTACTTCTTCAGAAACTTCAGAAGTATCATATTGGATTGGGACAATAGCTTCCTTTGTATCATCGTCATCAAGCAATAAATAATGAGTATCATTTTGAACTTCCTCCATATTAATTTCTTCAATAAATTCTTTATCTTCTAATTCTGCCTGATCGCGATGATCTATTATAACGACTGTTAGGTTGGTTTCTTTATTAAAAAGGGCAGCCACCACACCAATCGAAGTAATGATCAACAAGCACATAACTAATCCAGCACTTAAACTCATAGTTCCTCCAAAGTCATTTAGACATGATGTACAGTATTAGACATGCAGTGACTAAAAATAAAGTTAATCCTACAATGGCTTTTACTTCTAACATTAAAAAGTTTGTTCTTTTTAAGACTGTTCTTTTTTTAACTACACTCTTAATTTCTCTAATTGTTCTTTTAGGATTATTTTTCAGTTCTTCACTCAAAATCTCTAACATCAGCGGATCTCCTTCAAATTCTGCCCAAACACTCTCGTATTGTTCCAATGATTGATAAGTAGGTAATATATTTTTCATATTATGATCTCCTTCGAATGGTTATAGAAACGCCTCACTTTTCATAATGTATGAAAAGTAAGGCGTTTTTAATTTGGTCAACTGACCTCTTTATTTTTTGATAATGCTGCTACGTATTGACTTCTCGTTTGAGAAACAACAATAGACACATTGGCAAATCCTTCATATCCAACAGACAATAGAGAAGTATTAGATTTTTCAGTAAAAATAGCCATTTCTTCATCTTTGCCACACATTGAAAGTAATATAGAAGCTTCACGTAAATGCTTCTCGTTTACTGCAAATGGTATCATTTCTCCTTCTACACTTCCTGGAATTAATTCTTTTAATACTCCTTGTACTTCAGCATAAATCTTGTTTTTTTCTGCGTGGAATACAATTACTGGATTAGTAGGACTCGAAAGCCTCACACGCTCACATAATTCAATAACAGTTAGCCGATCCAAGTAAACTTTACACGGGGTATCCTGTTTATAATAGGCAAGGAAATCAGGCATGCTACCTACCATCGCTTTACAAATAACTGTAGAGTTCCCACTTTTAAAAATGACTCTTGTTTTATCGGACAATCCGATAGTGATTTCCTTATCATTTCCTATGACTTCCCCAACACCTTTTAAAGCATTCAAATTTAAAATCACTTCGTTTTCAAACCATTCTAATTTAGCAGCAGTAAAACCAACGCCCCGATGTGTGTCTGTGGCTTTGATGATCGTCGCTCCAGAACTATTTTTAGAAAAAGATATGCCTGTTAAAAAAGCTCTTGATGGCTGCGATTCGATCGCTGACTGTTCCGAAGTAAAGGGAGCCATATATCTTGTAATATACTGCAGCATGCCGGCCGGCCACTTGATCTCTTTCTCCGCTTTAGGAACAGTAAGAAAAGGGGTTTCATTAGAATGCGTAGATAATTTCAAATTTGAATTTCGGCTTGCCCAGGAGAAGAAAAAGGTATCTTTTCTGCATTCTAAGCCTATAGTTGTATTTTTAGGCAAAGCTTTTACTTTACTATCTAGTTCATTTAGTGAGACCGTAAATCGCATTTCCTTTTTGACGATAACAGGTAATTTTTCCTCCACTGATATTGTTTCATTTTCAAAATATACAACCAGTTGATCGGCTAGAGTTTGAATGTGGATTTGCATTTCACGCGTATCTGCTCTACGTGCTGCTTTAATAATTCGATTAATACCCGATTTTAATTCTTCACTGTTGATCTCAATCATGTTAGTTTGCCTCCAGTTAGTTAGGAAGTCTGCCTGAACACAAAAAAGCCCCTATAGTGATTAGCTAAAAAAGCTTTAATCACCATAGAGGCGTACTTAGGCATATTCCATTAATAAATAATTACATTTAATTCGCTGATAGATCCTTGCGGCGCATGCGACAAGGTAAATAAATGAGTATAGAACTATTTTAGATCAAAGCGTTAGTTATAGCAAGCTTCTTTTTCTATTCGTTGGATAAGCATCTGCGCTTTTTCTACCTCATGATGTCCATATGTTCGAATCAGATAATGATGATAAATCAAGGAGTCACTTATGTTGAGCTGCAATTTTATAAGTGCTGGTATTTGTTCAGGTAAAAACCCTAACGCATACAGTTTCTCTACCGAATGTTGATCTGACTTATCCATAATCATAAGCCAAACGGCTTCGTACCAATCAGGCGATGATTCAATCCTGTCCAGAATGTTATTCTTCTGATTACTAGAATAATGTCGGCTGTAGTTTCGATATTGAATCATGAGCTTGGCCGTATTTACCAGTGACGTACTCAGCTGTAATTCCTTTAGCAGCTGATCATTTTCTTCAGTTACACTCACACCTGAAGTCAATAATATCTGTACTGCATTATATTGATATTTAATAATTTTAGATAATGAAAGATGTCGTTCGATCTTTACTGAGTCATCTAAATAATTATTCATGAAATCCAATGCTTTTGAATAACTATCGATTCCTGGACGACAAACAACAAATCTGATTTGATTCCAAAATACACCTTCTGACCGGACCGGCTGCCAACAAAAAGGAATAGCATAGCCTGCCTTTCTTTCTGCTCTGTGCAGCCATTCTACAATTGTTTTCTCTGATTCTCCTACATCAATACATACGTTAAATACATAATTAAATTCTTCTTGATCATTATTATAATTATGAATTTTTATACTGCCTGCCCTGGCAAAACGGATAAGTTCATCCGGATGAAGAAGATTCAATGTTTCATCATTAATGATCAAGTTCGGAATGGTTGTTTCTTTTAAATTGACCTGATATTCTTTGTCCAATACTAAAGCACCATTAAGAGTACGATGCTCTGGTTGGACATCAAATATATTCCCTTTCCAGTCAAACTCTTTCTGCCATAACTTTTGTATATACAATAATTCTTCCTCGGAGACTAGCTCCACCCCTGATAAGTTTTGATAATATAAGGTGTTCTGTAATAAAAATAGACGTCCTTCTAAATTGAATAGTCCTAATGCCAAATCAGGCTCTACCATTTGACTCTCTATTACTAAAGGCTCGTAGAAGGCTTCAAGTGGTTGTTCATCCTTTAGAATGTCATACTCAATTTCAAGGCTATGCTGATGATCTAGCGACTTCAAACGACGTTTGCGTATCGTCATCCGGAATCTAGCATCATAAAGCATAGACCTCATAATATCACGCAGCTGAAGCAACGGCTCGGCCCATGGCTCCCCTTGATTTCTAAAATGCTCTAACATATGATCTTTGCTTACATATAAACAAAGCACACAACCTGATCGGCTTGTTCCGCAAGACTGATTTTTTTGTCCAACTGTCATAGGACATTCTTTACTATTCTGGTACATGCTATACAGCTCTGTAAACCTTTTTCCCCATGGAAAAATTTTGATATCCATTAACGTTTTCCAGAGTAACTCTTCAGAGACATTAACTATAGGGTGGCTCTCATATCGTGTCACTATGTTTTTGTTCGCGTTGTTCTTACTCGGAAATATAAAATCAGCTTCCCCATACTTTTCAATATTATTTGCACGCTGAATAGATTCATCTAATCGCACTCCAGTAAAAGTAATAATACCACCGTACAGCTTCTTCAAAGCTTTGATTTCTCGTTCTACTGGATCTATCTTGAAGCTGTCCGTACACCATCTATAAGGATTACGCGGCTCAGGAAGTCCCATTCCACTGCCTATCACTCTGGTAGCGAAACGATACTTGAGAATCGGGGTGACAATTTTTGCAGAGATACACTGCATATGATGATCTATCGCAAATTGTTTGATTCCTTCAATAGATTCGCGTACAAACTGCTTTAATAAAGGATTTTCTAAACCGGTATCTGAACTTATAATGTGTACTGGCCTATTCCAGTGATCCGGAGTTAGACGGTTTAATGCTTCAAGAACACAGTAACACAGCAAGCTTGAATCTTTACCGAAGCTCACTGGGACTACCCATGCAAAATGATTTTCTTCATTAATATAAGCAGCTTTCAAATTTTCTATAATATCTTCGATTTGCTGATCAAGTTTTACTTCCCTTTGCTTCATTTTATTTAAGTTAAAGTGCTGCAGATCCGTAATATTAGGTTTCGCATTCCATTCATCCATAAACAATTGAATCATAGTAACCTCCAAAAAAAGCAGAAGAGTATGCTACTCTTCTGCTTCGTAATATTTTAGAATAATGTCATTGTTAATTGGCCGTACTGATCGATTTCCATAATGGATTTATCTGGTCCTTTTCTTAATGTGGATTTTGATAGTATTCTGGCTATCTCATTTGCAAATGCCCGGAAAACTAAACCACAAGCAGACTGACCAATTTGTTCATATACTCTTAATAATGGTGTGGATTTTGAAAATTTAAACCAAGATGAAATCGAGAATATCTTACGCAATTCATTAACAGTTAAAAATCTCCAACTTTTTTTATCCGTACTTAAAACATAAGAGTTACTGGCCGATTGTGATCGGTAGCGTTTAGGCACGCATTGAATTAAAGTAGCCTCTTCATCTACAAATGTTAATTCTGTTGAACGATCTGCCCAGGCATTATTCTTCTCTTTTTTAGCTTTGAAAGAAGCATTCCATAAATCTATTGGCTTCCATACTTGATCCTCTACCTTTTCAAGAAATGATTTAAGCTTCGGACGTTTAACCTTTTTAGGAGGAGATGGGAATCGAAATTGCATCATTAAATCCTCATCTTTAAAAGCGACCACATAGCTACGGTCCCGTTTAGCAATAGAACCAAAATCATAGCTTTCCAGATTAATAGGTTTTGTCCAGCATGGAAAGTCAGTAGAAAGCAAATCTTTCAAATCAGTAAATGACCTACTATTAAAATAGCTGGGTACATTTTCAAAAAAGATGATTTGAGGTTTTGAATGAATTAAAATCTTGGCTGCAGCAATCCCTAAATTATCAAACATATCTTCTGTTCGGCTGCCTAATGAGCTGTGGTTGTTACATGGTAACGTAACTAATGCCACATCTGACTGTACAGCTAGATTACAGTCTCTAATATCACAGTTAGAAACTAATGAGTTAGGGAAATTTTGATGAAGGGTATCTGCTGAATCCTCTTCAAGTTCAATTTCTTGTACCGGAGTATAGTATCCTGTATCTTTGAAATGACTTGTTCCAATACCAGCTCCTGCAGAAATGCTTAATAAACGGATTCTCTGATCTTTTAAAGATGAAGTTACTTCCATCGAATCAAACTTGAACTTTAAAGGAGAAATAGTAATCCTTGAAAAATCCTCAAAACGATAAACGAGCAACTCTACTTTGTCCTCTATGGCTATAATACTTTGAAATGTCCTTTTTGCTGTATCAATTAAGGGACGTCTGATGCCTGTAGCATTGGTACGAGACGATACATGAACTCTTTCTTCGTCTCTACCTTCAAATGGCTTATTTTGTAGATGAATTTGTTTTTCCTGCTCATCTACCCAAATATAAATCTCTTCCCCAGGAGCAAAACTAGCACATTCACAAGGTAAGTTTTGAATAAATAATCTGGGTTGCCCCGCTTTTTGACTAATAGAATAAATCTTCTGCAATACAATATGACTTTTTACCATATACAATCCCCTCTCCAAAAAAAATAGCCCTTTACTGGGGTTCATGTATAGACATGAATGCACCAATAAAGGGCTATCGCATAATTGATAGATTAGTCGCCTGACTAATCGCAATAATTTTTAAATATACTGAATTATAGCATCTAACTTGCTTGCCGATCAATAGAGCGGATTTACTTCATAAGTTTTAAAAAGTGTTGATTTTGATTATTACTTATCGCCACTGACTCCATACACATCGTCTGGTTATTGAACACAATTTTATGAACATAAATCATTTTATCATGCAAAATTAGATTTAGGACTGAAGCTAAGCTATGCGCAGCCATCTGATTTGTAATCAAACGCTGAGGATGATTTACTACTGTAGTTCCACATGCAGCATCCGGAAACTCTTCAGTTTCATCCAGCATGTCTGGATACACTCGTGTAACTGGTTCTAAAATAACTTCTCCCGCCCATTTCAATCCTATAACGACCTGCCCTGAATAACCGGTTCGGTCGGAAAACTCCTTTTCTTTATTCGTAGTATAAGGAACAACGCCCTCGATACCGGCATCAATCCATATCAGATCATCATATTCATTATTATAAAAAAATTGATCTACAACTTGTCTACTGCGGTTATTATCCAGTGCACCAATTATGATTGGTATATACTGTTCATCATCAACTTTATACTTGAATATTCGATTGATCATATCTGTTGTCTTGATATATTCAGAAATGACATGAGTTTCTATTTCATAATAAAAGCCATATCTTTCTTTAATCGATACTGCTTTATTACTATCTAAATCATCTTTATCAAATAATTGCCGGTGAAAGTTTTTCCTTTCAACCTTATCTCCGTCTGCTAAAAAAACATCACAATATGCTTTATTGTTATAATCATTGGAAGCGTATAATCCAGAAATGATTTGCATCATTGTTCTTGCAAAATGACTTCCCGTTCCACCCAAACCTAATACCAAGATCCGGAAGTGTATACTCTTTGATTTTTCTAAGTTTAATTTATTCATATTTATTCTCCTTCACAAAATAAAGAAGGTAGCATTAAGCTGCTACCTTCTTTTATTAGTTCAACCTTTACTAGCACCCAGAACACGAGGAATTATTCGCTTTTCAGATTCAAGCATATCCCACTTCGTGCCTGTTGGTGACATTTCAACACTTCTTGTAGCGGTTGAATATTGGATTCGAATATCTTCTAGAGTAACTTTCTTTTTACTCGCAACATCCGCTGAATCAAACAATTCATCGATCGGCGTACTTTTGGCAGCATAGAATATAGTCCAGCCTTCACCGAGTTCCACCTCAGTTGTAGCGTTTACGACCTTAGGTACTGCAGCTTTAGAAGCATCACTTTTTCCTGGTGGTCTGCCTCTTCTAGTCGTACTAGTTACTTCTTTTGATTGAGCAGATTCTTCATTTTGAGGTTGAGCTTTATTATTTGCTTTATCCCTTTCAACATCAGCTCTATGCTCCTCTTGATCTCTTAATTCAACCGCTTCATCAACCCCATCAGCTCCACCATTTCCGAAAAGTAATAATTGTAATTGGCTATCATTTTGCATCATAATAAATTTCCTCCTAGTTAATATAAAATGGTTAAGACATTATTAATTCATCAAATGTTGATGGATACTCGATGAGCTCATCATCATTAAATGGCATTCCTTGAAGCGATAAATACCGCTCTCTTAGATTTTCTCTTTCGTATGAGTGATCGTTAGTTGGACTTGCAAAAAACAAGCGAACCAACCCATGCAAGTCATGTAAATCTTTAATTTCCATATCTTTTATCTCTGCCCAGCAGGCATTACTGCTGGAAAAGACATTGCCAAATGGATAACGGTAAATTTTTGATTTCTGAGTGAAATATTCGTCTTTAATAGCAACGATTTTACATTGAAGAATTTTATTGTTACGCATGGAAAATGAGAAAATTAGTTTGGGATGACCTACAGCTTTTATTGGGGTTTGGTGATATATAATATCGTGGTTGCCTTTAGCTACTTCAATCGAAACGACTTCTATACCATTATCATTTTTTCGATAATATAGCGTTCCTTGAGGTAGGATTGGAGTATCGTATACTTTATTACCTTCAACCATAGATTGCAAAATTTCCGCAAACCATTTCTTTATTTGACCATCATTGTTTTGAACTGCTCTCCTGCCTAATCTCTGAAGCAAGTCTTTGATAATCTCACGATTGCAGCTTAGTAAATCCATCTTCGTAAAGACAACCTGGAAAAGATTATACATATCAGTAGGATCTTTCAGTTCTTGTACGTTGTTAGTAAGCTTAGTCACTAACACTTCAATATCTGAACTCGCAACGGCCTTCAAATCTATAAAATTGATGGCATTTTTTAATATGGACATATGAAGAAGATTATCCTTTGAAAAAGAAGTATACTCATATCTATTGTTAAATACCTCATAGAATAATCGAACAAGATCAGCTCTTTCACCCTGATCGATAAGATGTATGAGTGTTTTAAATAAGGTCAGACCAACTTGATTCAGCTGAGGAACTTGTGCATATTCCAATACCGCAGCTAAAAATTCTTCATCCAATGTTTGATGAATCCTGAATAACTGTAATACAACGTCATAAGGCTCCATGACGGTCAAAACTGCATCCACTAGACTCATCATAGATATATTTTTTTGATACGTGTTGAAACCATTCATTCGTTTTAAAATAGTGGCGTGTTGATTATAAAAACCCTTAGTGTCATCCGGATGTTCCGGTATTTGAATGACAACTCCATTATCGATTAGTTCCATTCATTCACCTTTTTTCTTTTATGGTCTTTTATTAGATCCATGATTATTCGAAAAGTACCTAAGCTTAAATTCTCACCTTCAATTTTTAAAGTGAGATATTCACCTTCTTCAGTGATCGTCAGTTCCATTACTTCCCACATATATTCACAAGTAAATCTTTTAATCGTGATAAGTTTCTCTCCGTTATCTTTAAAGAAAGTCTTCGGTACGCATAATACAAATGTTTCGTGATTAGAACTTTGGAAAAAACTCTGCTTCCCGAATACAATAGATAACACATCATATAAATGATTGTTTGGAGATTCAATTTCCACTGGATTTGTATGTCCTTGTGGTATGGGATAACCAAGGTTTAGTAGTATTTTGTTTATAGCTATACTCTCTAAAAGCCCCATAGCTACAAACATAGTATCGCTTGAGATATAATAATTTTCTGCCATTAAATAAATCTCCTTGAAGTTTTAGGTTTATTAAGCAAATTTGAAAATGAGCGTTGGATCAAATATAAATCTGCTGATACATGAATCAAGTTCTGATAGTTATCTATCTGTCCACTATATTCGCTTATCGTATCTTCATCTTGAAACATCTCAAAATGATCAATTGCATTCATAATATCATGTAGATCAAGCTTACTGTAATCAATATTTTGTATATCATAATCAAATTCTCGATGAGCCATTTTAAATACGATATCCATTGTTTCTGCTTTCCCCGTTAAAATATACTCGGGAGCAGCGTCAATCATTTCAAAAAAACGCCTCATTTCATTAAAAAAAGAGCTTACAATATGCAAGCTCTTATCCTCCATTAGATTTTATTATTAATTTTTGAGCTGCCGAGAAGCGATAAGTTTTTTAAAGACAGCTGCCCTTGAACACTTAGTTTTTTCATAGCATTCTGTCTTTCCATACGACTTTTCAGCAGATGCGCTTCTCTACTCATTGTTGTTCACCTTTGTCCAGAAAACGACTGACCATTATTTGATTCACTAAAATATCAATTTCCTCACTCAACCGTAATACTTCCGGATGATTAATTCCTAGCAATTCAGCTTTTTTGTTCATTTCATTTCTTTTGTTCTCCAGATCGTCGTTTGCTGCTCCCACCGGAAAAATAGTAACTGTACTGTAGACTGAACTCATCATATTAATTCCTCCTTGAATTTGAATAGGACAAAAAAATACACTGTCCTTTCCAGAGACCAAAGATTAGTCACTCGAAAGAAGAGTGTATTTAATAATAGGAGGCTACCAGGTATAAAACCTGATAGCCAATTGTCTTACAAATTTCTGTACTTATCTAAAGCAACTAAATAATTAGGAATGATATGTGTAAATTCATCTTTCAAATCAATATTGTTGTTTAACTTCCATTTTAGCGGGACATACCCTGCTATTACATTGCCAATAATATTCATAAACTCATGATGACTATCCAGTTGAGTATCAAACTCCCGATAAACATCATGCAAAATATCAATAATCTGTACTTTTTGCTCGGAAGTAGTTTTGATAGTAGCGTAGATGATATTATCATCTTCGATGAATTTACCAACCATACTTCCTGCTAATTCTTTTGCTTTCTCTAACGAAGCTTTAATAATGGGTTTAATGTCTCCATTAATGATCTGGTTAAACATGCGATCATTAACATCAAGTACTGCATTAACAATATCTGCAGTGCGAGAACGATCAAATTGAAGCTTTTCACATTCTCTTCCTACTTCAATTGCAGTATGTGTAATAATTTGAATGAATGATTGTACCTCGCTAGTTTGTTGATTAATAAATGTCATTTTAAAATCTTCCCTTCAAGTTGTTTTTAGGCAAAAAAATAACGCCTAACTCGAAGTAACAAATCGATTCCAGATCGAATTATTACGCTCAAGTTAAGCGTCATGCAAAAAGATATTCCAGTTCGCGTGAACTAGATAAAAAAGAAAAATAATAATATAGTAATACTAGCAAATAACTTAGCATTTGCCAAGTCAATTTTTGAAATAGAGAATTTACATATGGAGCTGAAAATATGGATGAACCATTAACACGTATTTTAATACGCGAGATAGACAACGAAGTGCTAAAAATGTACGATCCGAACTCTCCTGATTTTTTCCTGTCTCGCCCTTCACATTATCAGCAGTATAATGGATTCTATTTTAGAATAAATGACTTACAGGGTCTGTTCCAGGACACTACAAACAATAGATGGATTGTACTCTATAATAATACAGCTTCAAATCACGACTGGAAGAAGTCGCAACAAGAGGCAGAGAAATACGCTACGAAATGGAGTACCGTTTATGATAGCATTGCACTGTTCTTTTCTGAAGAACCAGGAGGGATTAGTTTAGACACTCTTTATGCTGATCAAATCGACGGAATTATTACGTGACTCAATCAATCGATGTATGTCTTCCGCCAAAAGAACACACTTTTTGCTGTGAAATTAGACGATGAGCAGCTTCCATTTGAGACCTATGTTTTGAAGCCCTTAAAATCACGTCTTATATTTGTATCTTTAAATAATGGCCCCACTTTAATTTAAAATAATGGATTTATATTTCGCTCATCAAAAAACAATGAAAAAAGTACGCCAAAAAATCATTATTTTTTTGTTGAAGGTTTTATTCAACAAAATGTTGAGTTATAATAGAGATAGAAAAAGCCCACAGTGTGCGACCACTGTAGGCTGGAATGACAAGATCGGCGGGTTACACGGCGATCGCTTATAACTCAGTACAAGAAAACCTCCGGTATAGGCGTCCAACCTTTATGACCGGCGGTTTTTCTTTTTTTTATGATCTCGTTTGCTCTTGCCTTTTTTCAGCAAAAAGTAGATTTGAAATACAACGAGCATCAATTGAGCAGCTCGTATACCTACATTAAGCAACGATATCATAAAATCAAGGTGCGACATGGCCTCACCCCCTTTCGGGCTGCGATGCCGTGCCGCTACTCGCCGGGCACTTATCATTCTTACTTATATTATACCATAATCATATAGGTGAATATATCAACTTTTCACTATAAATGCGTGGCTTAATTGTCCAATTCATACGCGAATCAAACTTTAAATTGGGCTAAAAATCAAAAAAACAACTTGGAGTAAGATTGGTGTTATCCAATCTTCTCCAAGTTGTTTTTTTATATTTTCTAGCTTATTATCTTCTACTCTGCTCTTGAAAGCGAGAAGGTTTGATTACCCCAATTTAATTTAACTTTTCCATCTTCTATTTCCTTGTGAATGAGATTCTGTATGATATTTGTATCAAGTCCATACTCTTTAAAAATTTCATCTTCTTCTAATTCCGTAGACAATTTAACAAACTGATTCATCTTCTCTTTACTCATTAAGAGTGAAAGTAGATTTTTTTCAATCGACTGTTTGTAAACGACTAAGTGTATTTCTTTCTGTTCAGAGCTGGTATATCGTATAAAGCGAAAAGCGTACTGAGTAAGCTTGGACATATTCCAAGGTAGTGATTCAATTATTATTTGGTGACATGTCGGAACACTCACGCTCGATTTCAAACTTTGTTGCGTGCTAATCAAAACACCTGATGTAGAGTTTGAAAAATCAGCCAGAACTTCTTTTCTCTTTTCAAAATTCACACTTCCTGTGATTAGGAATATGGGACGATCAGGAAATTGATTCTGCAGATGAATATAATATTCTTCAGCTGCTCTCACTGTTAACGTTCCTATAGCAACCTGTTCATCATATTTAGCAACCAGGGAAGTAATGTAATTCATTTTATTTGGCTTCTGGTTACTTGTAACGATACCAAGCAAATGTGGCATAGAGGATGCTTCAATCAATAACTGAATTTGTCTGATGATTCGCATCATTGATTTTTTACGTTCATTTGGTTCTTGGATGAACTCATTAATCAAGGAATGAAATTCATACATAAGCTTTTCATACACCTGCTTTTCATAACTTAGTTGTTCTACCTCATGAGAAATAAAGGAATAGTTCTTTCTACCAACTACCTCTTCGTAGCTTTTCGTAATTACAGTTTTATCAATCAATTTACTTAGCAAGTCTGCATTGTAAATATTCTGATTATGCTGATCTACGCCAAAGACTGTAACTGAACGAGGTGAAAAGCACTGTCTAAACAAGTTGAATCCTTTTTGATAAGGAGGAAAGGGTTGAAGATAATACTCCGAGTTAGAGATAGACTCAAGCTTTTCTGTTTTTTGATTCTTTTTATAAATAGTATTTGCCTCACATAACATGTTTATGCTGTTATTGTAGAGGAATTCTAACTGAGGATAAAATTCGTTGATATTATTACGGGTAACTGTCCCTGTGGTTAAAAGTTTGAATCTTGCACGTCTGAAGCAAGCCATTGCTGCTTGAGAACGTTTTGATTCAAAGTTTGTCATTTCATCAGACTCATCAGCAATGATAGCGACTTTGAAAGCTGCTAATTTCATAAACTTCTGAATGTGTTTTTTCAATGTGTTCAATCGCTCATACGAGATCAGTAACATTGTTCCTTTCTCAATTGATGAATCTAATTGAGTTAAAGAAGTGATATGAACAAATTTCTTTTGATAATTTTCCAGAATCGGCTTCCAGGTTAAATTGACTGCCATAGCGGGAGCAACAACTATGGTATACGCTATTTTATTGCTTTCCTGAAGATATGAATTCCATGCAATCGCAGCCAGTGACTTGCCTGATCCTTGCGTCCATGACAAACATCCATATCGCTTAGTAAGCATTCGACTGGTATCCAATTTTTGTTGTTCATTTAGCCGAATCACTTTTTGCTTCTGCTGATCGACCAAATAGAATTTTTCGAAGAATTTCGAGATTTCATCTGGAATCAGAACATCATTTAGCGGAAGCGACTGCCGAATGTACTCATTCTTTTTCTTATGAAGTAGAGACTTGTATTTCAAGTCAGAGAATGGGTATATTCCATCGAGGATCATGTCATTGAATGACATTGCCTTAACGCTATTCATAGCTTGAAGTAACTTAGCTGTCTTCGCACTATATGCCTTTAGATAAACCTGATGCTTATTCTTCACTAAAGCGATTTGCTCTACTTCAACCTTATGCTGATCGGCAAGCGTTTGTTTGAGTGTTCTCAAAACTTGGCTAGAGGTTAGTCTTTTTTGTTGCCAATCGTCATAAGACATAGCTGCCGGTTTGCTCTGCTCATAATAGCTATTCACTAGCTGGCGGCATTTTGCATGTTGTTTCGAAAGTTTCGGATGTCGGTGTATATCATATAGTAGCTTAGTCACTTGGTTTTGAAACTCCACGTTTTTATCCGTTTTGTTATCTTCTCTTAGTAACTTTATTCGAAGATTCTCTTTTTCTAATTGCAGTGGATGAATGATTTCTTGGTAAATAGCACTGGCCTGGGAATCAGATAAGCTTTTTAATGGTACTGACTCTGTACTGTACTCTTTTGAGAGCAGATATTTACTTTTTTTCTGTAAAATTAATAATTTCATTTCATATTGATCGATTTCATATTGTTTGAACAGACTAATAGGTAACGTATACTGCGCAACAAAAGAATATAGATGGTTAATTTCTTCTATAGATCCTCCTGCGTAAAAATCGTCATTTAAAAAACTGGCGGGTACAATGGTAGCTATAAACCCACCTGGATGAAGCAGCTCATGAGCTTTTAGAAGGTAATAGTATTGGCTCGTGATCTTTCTTTCTTCATAATTGAATCTCAAATTAAAAGGTGGGTTACCGAAAATAATATCCATCTTTACTTTTGGATCGTATGCTCGGATGTCCCCTCGCTCCAAGTTAGCATCTGGATATAAATGTGAAGCCACTTTATAGGCAGCTGCATCAATTTCATTTCCATAACAATTGTATTCTACAGGAGCAAAATTAAAAAAGTTTCCTTTGCCACACGTAAGATCCCCTATAATGTCACGGGTAGTCGGTGACATGATTTTCACAATAAACTCTACAACATTATGAGGGGTGAAAAATTGGCCCTGTTCCTTATCTTTTTTAGCCGTTGAATAATCAAAATAATTATTATAGTCCATGCGATTTAGTTCATGAATACCGCCATTTCCAGTAAAAGCATCATAAACATCTTGAGTAGAAATAAAAGAAGATTGTCCAGACTCTAAGAGTCTGACAATCTTCAAATTATAGTCTTTTCTTTTCGCTGTTGGGACAGGTGTTATTGTTGGATTATATTTCATTTCGATTTCTCCTTTGTCATATCACGAAGTAAATATTCTTTACAGAACTGATGACCTGACTCATAGGAATCGAAGCCAATATTAAAACTTCCATTTTTAAAAAATTTAATAAAGCACACTCTTGCTCCATCCAGTTCATACTTAGTTAAAGCATCACTATCTACATAACCATAAGAATAAAGATCCGGATATTGACTCTTCAAATTAAAATCCTTTTTATCAAAAAGTTCTAAAGCATTAATTATATTCACTAATTTTTCACGTGATTTACCGCTAAAGCTTATTTTAGGCGAAAAGAAATGGTCAAAATAAAAAAGATTCTTAATAGAAAGTACTTTTGACTTTAAAGTAACTTCTAAATAAGATCCTACATCTTCCTTGCATTTATTTTTGATTTCTTCTTCAAACCGTTCTTGGAAATTAAGTCCTCCAAGTTGCTCTTCAATTTCCAAAATAACCTCTTTATAATGAAAACCAATATAATTCTCGTCCAGAAATTTGTTGTGTAACTCTAGATTGATGGAATACGTCTTCTCGAAATGATTTCCTATTCTAATAACGAACCGTTCTTTTACATCTTTCATTTTTTTTGTTAACTCGTAGTTCCAGTTTGTTATTGAGATAAAACTATTATCATCTTCACTGGTTCCCATCATTCTGTTAAGATAGTTAATCGCAGTATCATAGTGTTGTTGTAAATCAACACATGCTGCTTTATCTTCCATGGTTATAGAAGATAATTCATCCGTAACCTCAAGATTATCTAGTTTGGAGAATAGATCATCCTTATCCTTTTTAAGAGCAGTAGCTGGAAACATCGGTTGAACAACTTCCGCATCATCAAATAATACAGCTTGGAATCGGGCGTTATAGGACATGATTTTTTTCCTCTTCTCTTTTATGAGTCGTTTTTTTGATCAGTGTAATATCTTTAATAAACAATTCTTTTTCTCCGTTTTCGTAATAAATGATAGTATCTTTGCTAAGCTTAAAATGCTGCGCAGCCAGGCTATCATTGTATTCTGCTCTCCATATGATTTGATCAAGTTGTGAAGTATCAATCGTGCTCTGCAGTAATACACTTCCAAAAATACTCGCTCCTTCAGTACTCGAACTAAAATATACTCCAGCACCAAAAATACCCTCTGTTATCTTAAATCCATTTTCGAGTATTGCTTCTGCAGATTTCGCATCTGTTCCATGATAAAAGTTCATTTCCTCTTCTAATTTCATACTTTGCCACCTTTTTAATTATTTAGAGACAAAAAAAATACACGTCCCTCTAAAATAATCAAAGAATGATCACTTTAGACGAAAGTGTATTTAGGATTGATAATCTAATTGCGAGCTAATGCGCCTGCCTTAGCTAAAATAATAATGTAATGTTTGTATTGTATTAAATAAATCTGAATACTTCAATAGATTTTTATTATGGTTCTGCTATTTAGGAAAAATTAGATGGCTGCTGCTTTAATGAAGAACAGCAGCAGCCACATAATTATTTATTCAATATATTAAATTCTTTCTTATCGATTTGTTTAAATATAGGATGCAATCCTGTAATCGAAAAACCAATTAAGGCAAATATTATTAAGGAAAAAAAATCAATGTCATATTGACCATTTACAAGAACAATTTTATCAAATAGAAAATTAGACATAAAATTAGGTGTAAACAATAAAATGAAACATATTAATGCATTTGCTCTGATATTTTTATAACTATCGATATCAAATATTAGAATTATAATTTGACCAACTGCATAAATGAAAGCACAAACATTTATACAAGCCATTAACATTTGCATTGTTTGAGTAGTTGCAAAAAAATTTCTCCCACCATCATATGCACCTGCATTTATCATTTCATAATTAAAAATATGAATATATTCCATAATGTATCCTGCGGAAATAATCAAACTTAGTACATATAAACTGATAAGTACGATTCTCAGGATCATAAATGAGCGAATATAATAAAGTAAATTCACTAGTTATTCCTCTTTTCTAGTTAAATAATATGAATAATTGCGCAAAAATAAGGACCAGCTGTAACTGGTCCAATGATATTACTTTGAGACTTTTTGATTTTTCAGCTTATTACGTCTATTTTGAATATACTGAGCAGTCGCAAGGTTATCTGCTTTACGCTGTTCAGAATCCAGTTCATGAGGAGGGATTACAAACGATCCTTTTGTCATTTCGCTTAATCGATCAAGTACGTTAATTGGTAAGTTTTTCACCACTGCGCACCTTCCTTATAATAAGTTTTTAGAAGCAAGGCTGCGCCTTCTTCCTCTACGATCATACGTGTTCCACCAATCAATTCAGCATGTATTGTTTTCTGATAGTGCTGAATTAATCGTGTTTTCGCATTAAAGGCAATTACCCCGTCAAAGTCGTGATCACAACTTTTTTTACAGGCGATAGCGAATAAATGTCCACCTACACCAGCATAGTGTTTAGGTTTCTTAATGTTCCAAGGCGCACTCTCTACAAGAATAACTTCAATAAACCCTTCTTGTATTTGCATGGCAAGAGCTCCCTCAATTCGATCTGAGCCTTCGACCATTAGTTTCCGCATCAAGATCTCTGGTCGATTAAAGTATAAGCTCCAATTAAAAGTAGCATTCCATGTTTTCAATTCAGTTAAATCATTTTTTGTAATTGGTTTGACAACTGTATTTACATATTGTCCAGACTCTTCATGCAATAAACAAGGAGTTAAAGCATCAATAATAACATCAATTTCATACATTTTCTTCTCTCCATTTTAACATATTTTTTTCTTCAAAAGTTACGCGAAACACAAAAAAGCCAAGCGCTTCGATTCCTTGTTGGTCCATAATTGGAATTATCCTAACGGATTTGGAATCGGTGGTCGCATGACTACCGGTAAAATATTATATGAATTATCACTATTATAACTTTACTGATCTAACCAGGCAATCAATCAAAGTTCAAGTTCCAATTCCTTGATCTTACTCTTATAAGCTTCTTTATTAACTGCTAACTTTAAAGTTTCCATTTTAATATTATTCAGTTCAGGAATTTCGCACTGTAGCATTGCTAGTTGTTTTGAAAGCAATCCACTCTCTTTACCTGCTTCAAAATGCTTCACATAACGCTTATATTTGTCCTCCAATTTACTGTGGTCCAACAGGATCTCTTCTAAAGATTCAAAGTCATTGAGTAGCCCTGGAAACGCCTTTTTACCAATACCTTTAATGCCAGGTATATTATCAGTTGTTTCACCAATAATAGCCTTGTAATCAACAAACTGAGCCGGTCTAAACCCGTATTCATCTTGAAATAGAATGTCTGTCATTTCTTTATCATTTTTAATAACCTGAACAATTTTAGGATTTAGCAATTGAAATAAATCCTTGTCATTACTTAGTATCACTACATCCCCACATTGTTCATCTGTGAATCGAGTAGCAAGGCTTCCGATGATATCATCTGCTTCCATACTAGCCACTTTAAAAATCGGGATGTTCATTATTCTTATGATCTCTTCGGCCAGGCTAACTTGTTCTCTTAAAGCAGCCGGCTTTTCCTGATCATCACGATGAGCTTTATATTGTGCATAGATATTCCGTCTAAAAATGTCTTCTCTTTTTCCGTCTGCAGCAAATGCTATATGCGTAGGAGCATAGACTCGCATTATTTTTAAGAGACGTTGAATAAATGGTCCAATGGCATTTATATACCGGCCATCACTCGTTTTCTTTAATTCTTCTTCGCTTTGTAAAGCAGCAGTAGCATAATAACAGGTATTAATTAGGTTATCAAAGTCGACTATAAGTAAACGCCCATTTTGTTTTATTAACTCTTCACTGGTGACAGCTGAAGCAATGTCGGATCTCTGGTTCTTTTTCTCGATACTTTTTGGAATTTCACTTACCGGTTTTCGGAAATCAGACATTTGAATACCAAATTTCAGTAAGCATTGTTCTATTTTAATATCTGGTACATCAATAACAAATAGAGCTTGAGCCTGCCTAGTAAATAAACGATTAATAAAATCAGTCAGAGTTTGTTTTACTTTTGCTCCGTAACCCATCAGTGAAATAGAATATAATTCATTAGAAATATTAAATGCTGGAGGTGTAGGCTCTGCCTTGATTGTATCTTTATCCTGCAGCTGAAGAGATAGCTTTCTCTGTTCGTATCTTACATTAGTAATAATACACTCGTCCTTAATTCGTTTAGATATACTTTCTAAAGATACAATCACACTATAAATACTGGCTGCCGGTGAAAATAATACCGAAATAGTTTCCATGGTCTTTCCTCCTAATTTTTTTTAGACACAAAAAAATCGCGGTCTAAACAAAAGCCCACGAACATAGTAGGCGCTTGTTTAAAACGCGATTCATTCATAATTTTGGATTCGCATGATTCCAATAAGAAATAGTAATTAATTAAATCCTAGCATAGCATGAATAATTTGTCTATCTGAAAACATGCGCTCTGAAGCACCTCAGGCTATACTTAATGCATCAACAGCAAAGGGGAAAACCATATGCGAATATTAGCTAACTCGCTCCTTAATATAATGTTCACTATACTAAAAGTCTCAGTTGTCACCTATGCCTTATCCATCCTAATACAGCTTTTTACAGATTATAATTGGCTGGATGTTTATAATCACTACCTTATTCAATTTGCACATTATTATCTGTCCTGGACAGCTATTTCATTGTATTTTTTAATTGTACTTTCCAGTACAAATTATACTGAGCAATTATCTGCAATACGATATACTCATTATTTAAATGAAATCAAGCGTTGGCAGGCTAGCGCATATATTGCACCGACTCATCTCCATTATTTGCTCTCACCCCCTCAGGCATTTAGTAAAAAGGTGATAGATCAATTAGAAGATCCTCTATATGTACAAACTATTCATGATTTTAGGGATCATGTTTACAGTAATGATGAAGGGCATTATCATACTCCAAAGCAAGCAAGTCGATTTTCTCTCTTTAGTTCCGAGCAAAAATCTCAACTGTGCTTTCATAGTCTTATTATTATTTTGTGCTGCATGGTCCCGTATTTGTTTGGATATTCCCTTTTACAGCAGCCGGCTAACTTAGCTATCTTAATCTTGATCTACTCTTCGAATAAATTATTCGTCATACTCTTTTCGTACAAGCAATTCAATCTTTCTAGATTCAATTCCTTTTTATCAAGTACTTATCCTAACCCTATTCAATGGGAACATTGTTATCAATCCACATCCATAGGTCAGAATATTATTCTAAGCTGGGAAAATGAATCAGATCGAAGAGTACGTTTATACAAACAGTTATATCGTAATGATGCAAATTATAAAGATTACCCTAGCATTCCTCCTGCACCTTTTCCGGATCTCCGAGTATTATCAGAGCCTCCGTCTATGGATGCTCCAGTATTACTTACAATCACAAATGATCCAATTTCAAACTCAAATATTATTAGCTTAAAAGAATTTCGAAAACAAAAAATCAGAAGAACCCTATAAACGTCAAAGAAAAATACTAATACAGATTAATACAAAAAAGGTGAACTGCTTAAAGAAGCAGCTCACCTTTATTTATACTCTTATTCCATATTCGATTTCTAAATCCACTGTATCTTTTTCAACAAATACCTCCCACTGATCAGCGGAAACTTCCAGCCCTTCGTTAGAATCATCCATAAGATAGACAATATAATCAAAATCAAACATAGCGTCTAAGGGCATATGTTTTTTAGTAAGACTACTATGGTAATCGCATTCTGAACAGCTTACCCAGCTTTCTATAGTATATTCAGAATCTGATGAATCAATATACAATGAATGTTTTTTACAGCATGGACACTTACTAGCTGTTTTCATAAGCTGCTTTGCACGCTCAAATGCTCTGACTCGACGTAAGGCCAAGCTAATGCTCATTTCATTTTGATGCGCATATTCTTCTGTTTTTTGTGCTTGTACTCTTCTCTTTGACTCTCCCATAGTGATCATCCTTTTCATTTTTGATTAAATTTAACAATAGTTCCGTCCGGATAATTAGATAATTTGCGGCCAACCCAAGCACCAGCTCCTCGATTATCTCCTGGGTGAATATAACGAATATCCGCACCCGATCCTCCTTCTAAACACATAGCCATCGGAAATTCATCCCGATCCAATCCATGCTTAACAGGAATACCTCTGAGTGATTCTTCTCGTCGTTTATCTGCTCCAGACCGATCAATCGTACAATAGGGAGATTCACCTTTTAATATTGCTTCTTTAACATGTTGAGCAGTCTCTGGATATTTTGCAGGTACCGTTATGACGACTGCTGCTTCCATATTAGAGTTTCGGTTATGCGATTGAGTAAAATTTTCAAAGAAATTGGTATGCGTGATTGTAGTAATAAATGAAAGAAAAGAACCGACAATAATTAAAAGACTTATAATAGATTTCAATTTCTTCATACTAATTGAAACCTTTCATCAACAGGATTAATCGGATCACAGAATATATTCCGAGTACCATACCAATTATGCGATGTATAGCTTTTTTGACTTTTATAAAAATAAATAATCCAACTATAATCAACAGAATAATTATGGGCATTTGTAAATGATAATCATAAATAAAGTTCATATGAACCTCCATAGTAATTAAAATGATTTAAACGATTTAAGAAATTGGCAGCTTAACAGAGTATTTGGCATTGGTTCTTAAGTTAATTTCTACAGGCAGTTTTTCATTTAGAATTAGATCATCAATTCCTTTTCCATCTGCGGGATTCCATATCCACATACAAACCTCTAACTCTTTTTCTTGAAGAGCCTGCTTACTTAAGTCTTTTAAGTGTTTAAATACTTGTTCATTTTTTCCTGTTTCTTTTTCTTTATCAGATAAAGCATCAATATCAATAGCAACAATAAGCTTTTGTATTCCCAATTTTTTTATCATGGGAAGCAAATCTTTGTAATTACCTGCCCCTGGTATACCAATGACCAGCTGGTCCGTATACTTGGCCGTAATGATGGATTTATGCTCACCTTCAGTTACGATCGCAACAGATGGTTTATAATAATTTGTTAAATCTTCGCCTGGTTCCCAAAGACTTAGAAGTCTTGGAGGCACAGCGATACTAATAGGTGCACCTGAGGAAGCTCCGCCCTTACGCATTTTTCTATGTTCTTTTTCAAGGGGGATGGTAGGTTCAGTAGATGCCCATACATACTTAGGTTTAGATTGACCAGTTTTTATACGTAAGCGGATAATTTGATTGAGCTCATTCCGGATAGGGATATAATACTGACCTCTTGCCATTGTCCAAAACCAATCATCTTCATTGTTAGGATCTCCGTCTTTTTTAAGCAATTGTGAGAAACCAGGTATACGCTTGAAAGAGTATCCTTCTTGTTTCAAGGTATTCATTACCTTAGCTGCCTCTTCCATCGTTTTAGGAATAGATTTTAAGCCAATTGCTTTAATCTCACTTTTTGTATATTTGCGCTCGTTAGTCCATTCCTGAAGGTCTTCTTCGTAGATAGGACAAAGTTCTAATAGTCTACGATAAAATGCATCACATACATCATCTGCCTGAGCATTTACCACTTCATATACTGGTTTGTTAGGGACATATACTGTAGGCGTATTGCTAGCTTTTGTCGTACCATCAATAAATTTAATTTCAATACCCAATAGTTCAGCTGCACCGATGACATTCTTATAAAAATCTTGCTTCTCGCTTTGACCGTTGATTGCCCACCCATAATAGGAAATTACATTGTTACCTTTACAGCCACAACCACCGCCACCAAAACATTTAAAAATATTATTTCGCGGTTGAATGTAGGTATCTGGGGTCTTTTCAAATCCATGATTTGGATTAGGACAATAAAGTCTATAACTAGATCCTGATCTTCTTACCATGTGTCCCATTCGTTCGGCAATCTCATAAATCGGAATTGAATTCAAAGTATCGATTGTTTCTTGACTGATTTTCGCCATTTTTACACCTTCTTCTTTAGTCTAAGAGCAAAAAAAAACACCTGCTCTTTCCAATGACTATTACAAATAGTCACTCGAAAGAATAAGTGTTTAAGGTTAATGTCCCATAAGCGCATGCTAGGGATATAAAAATTTGCTCTTGAATAGTTTTATTCTATCATAAAATAATCTATTTGCTCAATAGCTATATAAGCAAATAGATTAGATAGACATCTTTAATATATACCGTGATTTGGTTATTTTATAAATTGTTTATGAGTTAGCTCAACAAACAGGTTACTTTGCAGTCGTTATAACTTCTATTCGTTGCTCTCACTCTAATACCTTCTATTCTATTACTCAAACCATCCAATCACTTCACTTTTAGATGCCGATAAGCGAAGAAGTTCTTCTATTTCCTCTACAATTATTTTAGAAGGTATCATAAATTTGTCTGGGTTATTTATTGATCGAGGTAGAAATTGTTTTAAAAATTCCATTTGTATATAATCAGCACCTTGCTCAAGAAGGTCAGTTGGAACCTTTTCGCTGGATAAGAGTACTTTGGGTATCTGCATGAAATTGAAACTACAACTGTCACTTTCATGCTGTAATACAGAAGCTGCTATTTCATACTTTCTCCATTGAATTGAAGCTACTAGTTCCCAGGCCGTCTTATTTATTTCAATCTCTTTAGTTCCATCACAAAAATAACAAGATTTCAGAATCAAATTCTCATACTCTACAATTCCTTTTCCATTACATACACAGCATTTTCTAACACCATAATCTTTTTCGATCTTTACTTCATCATTTAATATTCTAAAAATCAATCCATCCCCTGTTGATAACTTTAGATGATCTCGAACATGTTTAGGAACGGTTAATTGCCCTTTGCTAGTAACGGTTGCTTTATACATCTAAACACTCCTTACTTTTCCTTACTTTGTCTCATAATAAATGTATAGCTGAAGCAACCTACTGTCAATGAATTAAATCAAGAAAAAATTTTAAGTATACTTTAGAAAAGATGCCTATCAAAACATATAACAATAAAAGATCCCTACAAACAATTGTAGGGATCTTTTGAATTACTATAGTTAACTATAATTTATTGCAGATTATTCATGTAATGTGTAAATAACCGGTTAAGTAGTTCCTCGGCTTGTGCTTCATTTTGAGGCACTGGAACACTTATATCAATTTCTATATCTCTCAGACGTTCCATAAAATCTACTGAATCAAAACCGTTTTTTTCACGTATTTTCTCACGTAATTGGAGGATTGCCAAGTGCTGTGGAAAAACGATAGCACCTTCTTTGGCTTCAGCTATAATATAATCTTCATTGTCTGTGATTTTTACAAGTGGATACAATTGCATTTGCTCTTTAAAATAACTAAACATCGTATCCTCTCCCTGCAGATAATCTGCAGCATGGTAGCGACCACTTGATTCAAAGCGATAACCTTTATAAGTATGCATCATTATACCTCTATTCTCATGGAATCGTTCTATACTTTACATTTTACTAATATTTTTTAATTGATTCTTGATAGCACGCTCTTCTTTTCTTCCAGCCCATAAATCGTACCCTGTCCAGGCAATATAAACTGCAAACAAAATAAAAGCTGCAGAACGCAAAAGCATTCCTTCTTGAGAAGACAAGATAAGGAATAAGACTAAAATCAACAAAAGTCCTCTTATACTGCTAAGCATTGCTCTTTTTGAACTCGATGCTTCAGAAGTCGCGGCAGGTAGATTCAAGCTTACTATCTGATCCCCTTTGCTGTTTTCCTTCGCTAGTTCTTTTCTCCACTTAATTCCAAATCCAATCCCAAATAGTAGAATTAATAGCGCCACTCCTGCTAAAAACCATAACACGGAACTTTCTTGCATACCTTCACCTCTTTTTAAATACGGTACTGTATTTATAATTCACTATATCACATTCAGTAAAGCACGTTTTTTTTGAATAATTCATTTAAATAAAAAAGACCAGCTATGTTTAAGCTGATCATACTGTTTTTTGTAAATGACTATACTGATTCAAATACGTATCTAATTGCTGTGATTGTCTGATTACTCTATCATCTGCAAAACCATATTTTTCTACCAGTTTATGTAGTTTACTACGCTCTCTTTCTAATTTAAATCTACGAATCTGCTTAGGTTGCACCTTCAACCACTCCTTAATATAAGATTATTCATTCAATTCTAGTTTTTCTGAAAATCCAGTTTGTATATACAAGAGGAGTTCATCAGAAAGCAAAAAAGCCCATGATGGCGTTTTTTTGCTACCACTTCTATCAAGCAGACTGCTGAGTAGTAGCAGCGCCTTCTCCATGAATTCCCTGGATAGGTGCGGTACCTACTCCATGTCCGGAACGGATAAGACATGCTCCCATACCATGATTACAAGAAATCATTTTCTTGCTATGATCTTGCACCGCTTTTGTGGGACTACTACCTTCTTCAAAGCCCATAGTAAATAGAAAACTCACATAATCACCTCATTCTTTATTATCGGCGTTTTCTATCTAATTATGAATATTTATAAATTAGCGCTTACCCATCTAATTAGATTTTCTTTGGAGCTAATTGTTTTTAATTTTATCCTTAAGAAATACTTTGATATGGAAGATATTTATATTACATATGAACTTTATTTATGTTATTATAGGAACAAATGTTCCCTTATGGAGTGATGAACATGCAAATTGATTACTCTACTTTGCCTGATAATAAAGTGATCTGCGCAGACGCGAAATCTTTTTACGCAAGTGTAGAAGCGGTAGAACGAGGGCTTGACCCTTTAAAAGCGATGATTGCTGTGGTAGGGGATTTAAGCCGGCGTGGATCAGTTGTCTTGGCTGCCAGTCCTGCTATTAAAGAGCGATATCGGATCAAGACTGGTAGCCGTTTGTATGAGATTCCAGATGATCCCCGAATATATGTTGTACCAGCCCGGATGGGCTTGTACATAGAGCGTTCCATGCAAATACTTAACATTGTACACCGATTTGCTCCTGCAGAAGCCATTCAGCCGTACAGTATCGATGAACTATTTTTTACAACTCTTCACTCGGAACGCTTATTTGGACCTATACGCAATGTAGCGATGGCTCTTAAAAGAGCTGTTTATAAAGAACTGGGCTTACTACTCGCAGTAGGAATCGGTCCTAATAAGTTTTTGGCTAAAGTCATTTTGGACAATTACGCTAAAAAAACTGGTTTGGCTGCTATTACATATAAGGAAATTCCAGCTGTTCTCTGGCCCTTGCCAATACAGGATATATGGGGGATTGGTCGTCGAATGCAGCTCAATCTCAACCGGTTAGGCATCTATCGACTCGGAGATCTAGCAAAAGCGCCTTTATCACTCCTTCGCAGTCGATATGGTGTGATGGGTGAACAAATGTATTACCACGCATGGGGTATGGATCTTAGTCCAGTCATTGTTGATCCGTATACCGAAGCTCGTAAAGGATTCAGCACTGGTGTTACTCTGATGCGTGACTATTATAAAGAAGATGCGCTTGTAGCAATCTACGAGCTCACCGACCAGATAACGTCAAAATTACGTCGATTTCGCCTGGCTGCTTTCACCGTTTCACTTTCCATTCGTTATAGTAATAAAATGCCCATGCCAAGTTATCACAAAAGTCGCACTTTATATGCAGCCAGCTGTCTCTCTGTCCCGTTTTTAGAAGTGCTTCAACAGCTTCTTCATGCTTCTAGTGATGGTCCGATTCGACATATAACTATTTCAGTAAGTAACTTAGTTGAAGAATCCGCGATACAGTTGGATTTATTTGATTCCGTGTATCATGAAAAATTGCGAAGATTGAGCCGCACGACAGATGCCATTCAGCAGCGACATGGATCTGCTGCTATCCTAAGAGCTATCTCCCTTACGGATGCAGGCATTGCTCTTAATAGGTCGCACAAAATTGGAGGGCACTATGAATAAATTGCCAAACGATCGAGGACATAAATTATCAAGACTATAATAAGAAGCAGGATTCAATGTATTTTGCGTTTTTATTTTCTATCATCACTTTCATCACATACAGATTATGTATACCTGTGTAAAGTAAGTATTTGACGTATGTATAGATAGGAGGGATAGAAATGAATCAAGTGATTAAAATACCTTACGAAGGAGAAAGCCGTTGGATTGTAGTCGATAAACATCAGCAGATGATCAAACCGATCATGAAGTACATTAAATACTTGGATCAGATAGGGCGCGCAGCAAACACGTTGAAGTCATATGCTTATCAACTGAAGATATATTGGGACTTTCTAATGGACATACAGCAAAACTATGAAAGCATGGACCTCAATTTATTAGCTAAATTTATGGCTTGGCTAAGAAATCCTTTGCCAGTAGATAAAGTATCTTATATGCAGTCTACTACAGCTAAAAGAAGAGAACGTACGATCAATTTAATGGTTCAGTGTGTTATTAATTTCTATGATTATCTACACCGCATAGGCGAGTTTGAGAAAAATATAAAAGTAGCCTTAACGAAGCAAATCAAACGATTTAGACACTCCTATCGCCCTTTTTTAGATCATACTTCACAGAATCATACCCTTCGTAAAAATATTCTCAAAGTAAAAGAACCACGAAGAGCCATTAAAACGCTAACTAAACAACAACTCCTTTATATAGAAAGTCAAGATCTGCATATCCGCGATCAATTAATTATTCGAATTTTGCTTGAAACAGGAATACGAGCTAGCGAATTACTTCGATTAGAGTTAGATGACTTTGATATTGGTAATAAAAGTATCCTCATACGGGTATCCAAAACCAAAGCAGGTGAGAACCGGTTGGTTTATATCACAGCAGAAACGATGAATTTATTTCAAAATTATCTTCTGGACTTTCATTGCATTCATACCTGGATTGATCGAGTCTTTTTTAATCGAAGTGGAAAATACAAGGGAGAAGCAATGACTTATGAGTCTTTACAGGCATTAATCAAACGTTTAAATAAACGAACGGGTTTAAGTTTTACAGCCCATATGTTTAGACATACGTGCGCAACTCAATTGTATGAACGAGGAATGAGTATAGCGGCTCTACGAAAGCTAATCGGACACGCACATATTCAAACAACATTACATATGTATGTGCATCCTTCCGAAGACCAGATTCGAAGCGATTGGCAACAAGCGATGTCAAACGATCCAAAGGAGCCTTTATGAATTCGATATTACGCAAGCTCGTTCAAGAACACAGTCACTTTTCCCTTCCTCTCCCTCTCTATTTTCAGCAAGATATTTGGCAAACCGATCAGTTATCTGAAATCCTGCAGCTACCTAAGCCGGTAGTATATAATAAGTCCCTTCATTTCGATTATATTGAGAACCCTTACTTACGCGAAGAAATCAAAAGATATTTTTATATTCACTTTATTAGTGGACGGTTGTCTTTACGATCGGCACTAGGTGTTCCCTATACAGCCATTCTTTTATTCGCTCATTTCTTCTCTACTGCTTATCCACATGCTAAAAGCTTGCTTGACTACTCTCTTCCCGTTATTCAATATCGCTACGGGCGCTTTTTAAAAAAAGAAAGAAGCAAACCGCAGCGTTTGGATCGTATAACTCCAAAATATAAAGCAGGTCATTACGATTACTATACTAAAATTGCAGAAAAATTATATGTGTTCCTTCAAGGCTATTATGATGATCGTCCGGAGCATGAAAAAGATATGTGGCAACTGGATAAACTGGGGCTCCCTTATAATATGTCACGCCGCGAAACTCGGATCAATTTCACTTCGATCCTTCCTCCTTATCGGGATCTAGTCAAAAAATATTTCTATCATGTATTGCTGCTTCAACGTCAAATTACAGTAGCTACAGCATTGAATATTCTGAAAAAAGTTTACTTGTTCTTTAATTTTATTTATGATCGTCATCCGGATTGGACGGATTTAAAACATTTACAGCGAAGTGATATTGAAGCTTTTTTAGCCTACGTTTGGACTGTAGACATGGGAGGGAGCAGTCATTGTAAGAATCGCACACCCAGTAATCGTCATGTGAGTGAGTGTCTCGCGAATAGCCGACGAATTTTAGAATATGCCCAGCTTTATAACTGGCCTGAAGCGCCAAAGCAGCCGATCCATTTGCTTTTAGTATGGGAAGACTTACCTAAGCGTGAACGAAAAAATTATTATGATCATATCAAACATATTCCCGATCCTATTTGGGAGCAAGTACAGCATCATCTCCATTTGCTGCCTCCCGTCTTGGCTAGACTGATCTTGGTAATGGAAGCTAGTGGTTTTCGTGTTTCAGATGTTTGTCAATTAAATCAAGACTGCTTGGTGTACAAATCAAATGGATGGTGGCTGAAAGGGGATCAGCGCAAAGTGAACCATGTCGATCATTTGGTTCCCATATCTGAAGAAATTGTAACCATCGTTAGGATTCAACAAGAGTATTTACAGGAGAACCTATTCTACAATCCACATCATTTCTTATTTCCTCAATCTATTGGTCGACAGTCCGAAAAAGCAATGTCACAACGATTAGTAACCACTGCCCTCGCTCGTCTAGCCGAACAATTAGATTTACGTGATGCTACAGGGAATATTTATAACTTTAAAAATCATGCTTTTCGTCATCGATATGGTGTAAACCTTATTAATAATGGGATGCAAATTTTACACGTTCAAAAATTAATGGCTCATACTAGCTCTGAAATGACACTCACTTATGCTCGAATTCTAGATAGTACGCTACGAAAAGAGTGGGAGAAAGCACAAGCATCTATTCGGCTTAGTGATACAGGGATACCTGTTCGAACTGATTTGTCGATTCAAGCTGAAGAAAATGGTGTGGAATTGGATTGGATTCGTCATCATCTAGATGCGATTCGTATGGATCATGGTTTTTGTATTAAGAGTCCTAAGCTACACTGCGATTTCCTAGAACAGACATTAGAACCTCCTTGTATCAAAAATAATTGTCGCAGCTTTCACGTTGATCAAACTTTTCTAGATTACTATCAAGAGCAAATCGAACAGTTATTAAATGATGTAAAAGTATATGAAACACAAGGAAGACTACGTTCGATTGAATTGGTACAACTTAAAATTAAACGCTTTACAGATATTCGAGATTCGTTACTATCTGCTGGACTGATCATGGGAATAGAAAAAGCAAAACGAGAATATGTAGGGGAGGAACGAAATAATGAATGCTCATCCTAATATATCTGGTCTGCAGCAGCATGCGATTCAAAAGAAAGAACAAGCCATTCGTTCCAGCTGGACGGCCATACATCAGCTTCAACAAGCAGGATTAAACATTAATTTCAATACGGTATCTATACACGCCAGAGTATCTAAGGCCTTTTTATATAACCATGCAGAGCTTCGATCTAATATTGAAAAATTACGCCTTCAAAAGCCTGCTAATGGCCGTATAAACATTTTGAGTGATTCTTCCAAGGAAGTTGTTATTGCCTCTCTTCAGGAACGTATAACGGCGCTTACTGCTCAGATACACACACTCCAAAACGAAAACCAACTTCTGAAACAACGTTTACAAGTGGATTTAAAGCAAAGTTATGATCAATTATGATAAGGAAAGGAGCATGACCATGTGTGATTTCTTTAAAATGAAAAGAGACCCCAATAAAACATGGAGTTCTTCCTTTATTCTTCCAGAACATCGTGAACGTCTTATGGCATATTATGATTCTCAGAAAGACATTATACGTCCTGTATTGGATCATGATCAGTTGGAGGAATTACACTATACCGCTCTTCAATATATAGAAGATGCTAGTAAAGTATATATTGAATATTGGGACAAGAAAAGGATTTATAATGTAACCGGATATATGATTCGATTTAATAGATCGACGAAACAATTTATCGTACAAAAAGAACCTGGGGACGTACTACACATTGGGAGCGGTCAGATCCTAGCCATTTCTAAAATGGAATTAAGTGATCGGTAGGGATCTCTTCCAATAAAAATAAGATGGAGCGGATCGATATCCACTCCATCTTATTTTTATTGACCGGTTTCAGCAAAATATTGGATACGATCTTTAATCTCATCACGTACACGCTGGAAGAAAGCCCATTTTTCTTCTTCTGTACCTTGTGCTTTTGCTGGATCTTCAAACCCCCAGTGTTCACGACGAACATGAGGTGGTGTCATCGGACATTTGTCTGCAGCATCCCCACATAACGTAACAACGAAATCCGCATTGTTCAAGATCTGAGGATCAATAATATCAGAAGTTTGATTCGAAATGTCAATTCCTACTTCGTTCATGGCTTTGACTGCATTCGGATTCAATCCATGTGCTTCAATCCCTGCACTGTATACATTCCATTCTTCATTCAAATATTTCTTCCCCCAACCTTCAGCCATTTGACTTCGACAGGAATTACCCGTACATAAAAAATAAAGTGTTTTTTTAGACATGTATATTCTCTCCTTTAAATATCTTTTTCGTTAATAAACTTGTAGCCATAAGTAAAGACCGAGCAGTGTAATAAATAATGTTGGGATCGTAAGGATAATCCCCGTTTTAAAGTAAGTTCCCCAAGGGATTTTAATTCCTTTTGTACTCAAAACATGAAGCCAAAGCAGTGTGGCGAGCGAGCCGATCGGTGTAATTTTAGGACCAAGATCCGAACCAATAATATTCGCATAAATCAAAGCTTCCTTAATGTGTCCAGTGGCATGAGTCGCATCAATCGCCAGCGCATCTATCAGTACGGTAGGCATATTATTCATAAGAGACGAAATGATAGCGGCTAAGAACCCCATTCCCATGGTAGCTGCAAACATTCCCTGGTCAACAAAACTTTGAATAACTACAGCTAACAAATCGGTAAGCCCAACGTTTCGTAATCCATAAATGACAACATACATACCAACGGAGAAGAATACAATAGCCCATGGTGCGCCCTTCACTACATCTGGAACCGATACCACTGGACTTCGACTAGCCATTATCAAAAATAATATAGCAATCACACCCGCTACCAGTGATACAGGAATAGCAAAGAACTCGCTAATAAAGTAGCCAATGAGTAGTAACGCAAGCACCCACCAGGACAAAACAAACATTCGCTGATCTTGAATGGCATCAGCAGGTTCCTTCAAGTGGTTTGAGTCAAAGTGTGCGGGTATACTTTTCCGAAAGAAAAAGTACAGCACAATGATACTAGCAATCAGTGAAAATAAGTTAGGTACAATCATATGACCGGCATACTCTATAAATGTAATCCCAAAAAAGTCAGCTGATACAATATTCACTAGATTGCTAACGATCAAAGGAAGTGAGGTCGTATCGGCGATAAATCCACTGGCAATGATAAAGGGAAATATCTGTTTTTCATCCAAGTGAAGAGCTCGTACCATAGCAAGCACAATGGGCGTAAGAATCAATGCTGCCCCATCATTGGCGAAAAAGGCGGCTACAACAGCACCCAGGATACTGACGTAAATAAACATGCGTATTCCGTTTCCACGCGCTGCACGAGCCATATGAAGCGCTGCCCATTCAAAAAAGCCAATGCGATCTAAAACCAGTGAAATAAGAATAATAGCTACAAAAGCAAGGGTAGCATTCCAAACGATCTGGGTAACATCCCATACGTCTTGAAAATCAACAACCCCTACTAATAAAGCTAAAATGGCACCTGCACAGGCAGACCAGCCGATAGATAACTTTTTAGGCTGCCAGATAACCAAAGTAAGGGTAATGAGAAAGATCAAGCAAGCGAGTACGACAGATAACACAACGAAACCTCCATTAAAATAATAGTGAACTTTTCTCTCCTTCGCTTTCATTAATAAATAAGCATATACTTATATGTTAAATACAGCTATCTCTTTTGAGATAGTGGTATGAACCTTACAAGCAACAATCCGTTGAGTCTGAATAGCAAACAGCAACCGGCTCTTGTTTTTTCAGCCCTTTTAGAATTTCTTCTTTTTTTGGAACAGATGATAAAATCGCTTCGATATGTGGTTTGTCCGAAGTATTTAAAGAGTAATATACCCATTGTCCCCTTCGCTGTTCTTTGACCAGCTGCGCAGCCTTGAGTTTACGTATATGCTGGCTCACTGCTGGCTGAGAAATATTAAATAATTCAACAAATTCACAAACACACCATTCTCGTCCTTGTAGCAACGCCATCATGATTAACCGTGTTTTATCTCCCAGTAATTTAAAATGGTCAGACATTTCTGTGACCAAGTCCATTTCATCCCTCCTTCTAAAATAACTATATGCTTATATCATAATTAGAAAACGATTAACAATCAAGATGAATTTCTTATGAATAAACTTGTATTTTGCAACTATTTCGTTTATAACGTAAGAGAGGTGAATATCGATGCAAAATAAACGTGAACTGTTTCAGATCATGACTCGACGTTTTGGTTTACTAAACAAGGATTGTTGTAGTATTGGAGGACATGATATATCTGCTGCTCAAAGCCATATTTTATACGAGATCAATCAGCGTGATCGTGCTTCTATTCAGCAGATTGCTGAATTATTAGGAACAGATCTTACTACTTTTAGCCGTCAAGTCCAGACGCTCATTAAAATGGGGCTGTTGCAAAAAGAAGCTAATCCGGATGATCGCCGGGTATCGCTGCTGACCTTAACACCTACAGGGCAGTACATTGCAACTACCATTGATCAACAAATGAACAGTTATTTAGATGAAGTCTTCTCCTATCTCACTCCTTTTGAGCAAGAGACTGTTGTTCGTTCCATTCATTTGTTCAATGAAGCAATGGCTAAATCCAGTCGTTGTTGCTCTCCAATCCGTACCAAATAAATAGAATTACTTGATGAACGCAAGTTTTTTTAAAATCCATTTTGAAGGAGTGTATACTATTGACTACACAAAAACATGATGAAATTCGCCAGAATGTTCGAGAACGCTACCAGGAAATTGCTCTTCAAGCACAACCCTCCAGTACCTGTTGTCAAACCGATTCTTCTTATGATCCAGTGAAGGATGTCGATCAAGTTTCTGCCCAATTAGGATATTCTTCTGCTGAACTCCAAGCTGTACCTGCCGGAGCAAACTTAGGGCTCGGATGTGGTAATCCTCAAGCTATCGCTAGTTTACAGCCTGGCGAAACTGTGCTGGATTTAGGCAGTGGTGCTGGTTTCGATTGTTTTCTTGCTGCTCGTCAGGTAGGAACGAGCGGTAAAGTGATTGGAGTAGATATGACACCTGCAATGGTTACCAAAGCTCGTGCAAACGCCGAAACAGCACAAAATAAAGTGGTTGATTTTCGTCTTGGAGAGATTGAACACTTACCAGTAGCTGATGAAACTATCGATGTTATTATTTCCAATTGTGTTATTAATTTATCTCCAGACAAAAATCAAGTCTTTCAAGAAGCGTACCGTGTACTTCGTTCTGGAGGACGCCTAGCGATCTCCGATATTGTAACGACAGCAGAACTCCCTCCAGTTATAAAAAACGATTTGCACGACTTGTATAGTGGATGTATCTCAGGTGCATCTTCTATCGCCGAACTTACAACAATGATGGAACAAAGTGGATTCACACAAATCCGGGTTGAACCTAAAGATGAATCTAAAAACTTTTTAAAAGAATGGCTCCCGGGGGCTAATATTGAAAATTACATTGTATCTGCTGTGATCCAGGCTGTTAAACCTTAAGAAAGGTGGAAATAGGATATGCCCTCCTCTCACTCGTCTGCGCTATCGTTTTCGGTTCGACCTGCACAAAAAGAAGACCTTCTTACTATTTTAGAGATATATAATCAAGGAATCGAAGATCGAATTGCCACCTTGGAATCCGAAACGAAAGATCTCAATTATATGGGAAATTGGTTTGCTCAGCATCAAGGTAGATATACAGCACTTATCATACAGCACGAAGGGCAATTGGTAGGATGGGCAGCTTTAAACCCCTATTCACAGCGTTGTGCATATGATGGAGTAGCTGACTTATCGATTTACATTGCACGAGACTTTAGGGGAAAAGGTGCAGGAAGCCAGCTACTTATGGCTTTAGAACATATAGCTGAAATAAATAAATTTTATAAAATTATTTTATTCACTTTTTCATTTAATGTAGCAGGACAAAGATTGTACCAAAAACAGGGATATCGTACGGTTGGCACTTTTGAGAAGCAAGGGGTTTTAGATGGAAAACTTATCGACGTTATGATTATGGAGAAAATTCTGTAAAAAGAAATTTCAATATAAAGTAATCGTTGTGGATATATCCATAACGATTACTTTGGTTGTCTATAACATATCTAAGAAAATAAGTCTTGATAAACACCAAAAATGGGTAGGACTCTTCCTTCCAGAACATCGTGACCGGCTGCAGGAATGGTTATTCGCGCAAGAAGACGTTCCTCGGCCCATTCTGAGCGTTGATCAGTTGGAAGAACTGAATCATGCGCTGCATCATCACTTGATGGATCATCGCCCTGTAACAATCTCCTATTACCAGGATAAACGGATCGAGCAGCTGCAGGGAATACTGCATAGCTGCGATGTTCAGACGCGCATTCTAGTTGTATTTAATAATGATTATGAAGCAGTACAATTAAAATTGGGTGACATCGTATCAATCATATCTTGATGAATATTATGGTCTTCACCTTTAACATAATGCAATCACTGCATAACTCTTAAATTCAAACCAACATCCAGAGAAGACTAGGAAAAGCGCCTGGATTATTACTTCTTCACAATTTTAATAAACGTTATATTTCCTTATAATTGGACTTTAGATTGGCAACATTATAATGTAAAAATATACTACAGCTTAATGATACTCTAACTTACAATTTATTTTAGATAAGGAGTTTTATAAATGGCGCATACAGTGATACAAAGTATTTTAGGATTGAAAATAAAAGATAAGGTAAATAATATTTCTCTTATGAATAAAATAAGGTTAAGAACTGAAAAAGCAACAATTGTTCAACGCTTTGGTAATTTATTCGATGAAGGAGTACAACCTGGTGAGTTTGCACAGAATGCAGGAGTACAAAATGTCATGATTCTTTTACAGAATCCTTATGTAATCCATGATATAAAAGAAAGTGACTTAGATGTCCCATCAATCCTTCCAATGCTACAGTATCTGAGTGATTATTTTCAAAGTTTTCTTTTTTGTTTATGGCTAGTTAAAGATAATGGTATAACTATGAACCAAGCATATTGTTATAGTAAAATTAAAAATTCTAAAGATGTCTTTACAGCTCATTCAAGGCAACAGTTAACTACAAAAGCTGATGGTAGCTCGGGTTTAACTGAGTTTACAAAAAATGAAATTTTACAAGCAGTACATTATTTCAATACTTATTTTCAAGATTCATCACTTCCTGAAAGACAATCTTATTCTTGGAATGATTCTAATAATATAGACGATGCTCAAGTTCCCGGATCTCTATCGCTTAACACTATTACAGATTCTACTGTCAACATCAGTGTCACTCCAGCATACCAAGCTGATATGTATGCTCAAATCACAAGATTTGAAAGAGCACGTAGCTTTATAAATGCAGCTAGAACGCAATCAGATCTTTTTATGAAAATAACATATTATTGTTCATTTTTAGAGGTCCTTTTCTCTGGAAATAATAGTGAAGTCAATTATAGAATTCGTGAAAGATGTAGCATCATTATAGGAAAGACATTCCAAGAAAGAAAAGAAATTTTTAATACAATGAGTGCTATTTATAATGTTCGGTCTGCTTTTATTCATGGTGCTAAACTGGATGGGAAAAAAATGAAAGCAGAAATAATTGAGTCTCATTCCAAATATATGGATGAATTATGCCGCAAAGTTTTTTTCGAACTTTTAGAAAACCATAAAGCTTTGTTTGAGTTTAAAACTGACGAAGAATTAAATATGTACTTCATAGATTTAATTTTTAATATGAATTTAGATAAGCCGAACTAAACAATAGGTTGGATAGCTTGCCGGATAGCGGAAGCTGTTCAACCGTTTTTGCATATAATCAGGAACTACATAAGGACGAAACTTTGAATGTAGCTTGTCATATAATTACAATTAGAAAAAATAAAAGTTCATATTTTCCCTTTAATGATTTAAGACATACAAAAGAATCGCTCAATACTGAGCGACTCTATATTCTATACAATTCTAGTTCAGATATTTCAAGAGCATTAGCAAGGATCTGTAATAACTCTAAAGATGGCAAAGCTGAACTGAACTCAAACTTCTCAATCTCATCAACCCTTAGCCCAGAAAGCTCTGCTAGCTTTTCAGTAGACACTTTTTTTTGTTCGCGCATATCTATGATTTTCTCTTTAGCTGTTAATAATTCATTAGTGCTATAAGATACGACATCAATAGCTTCATCATCATCTATAGTAGCAAGATTAAGAATCATAGTATGAAGCCCTTCCTTCAGACTTACATATTTGAAGCCCTCTTTTAAATAGAATTCAACCGAATTAGGGAGAGCTTCGACAGAAATGAATTTGCATCCAGAATGCTCACGTGCTTCATAAGCAATATCTATCACTTCTTGAATAAGGTGATCACCAATACCGCGGCCTCTCCATCTTTTATCAACACCTAAATAGTGAAGTTTGATAGCTGGAAAGTGAGTTATATTTCCTTGATTAGGAAATTTCCAAGAGAATCTATTTACCAATAATAGCTGAGCCTCTTCAGTAAGATGAACCAAATCGTTGTACAAAGAAAAGAACCCGACCATATTTTGATTTTCGTCAAAATATAGCCGAGTTCTCACTTCATGAGAATCATGAGCTTCTTGTGCATCAGAGCACAGGAATTCTTTGACTAGAGACTCTTCCATAGAGTCCTTGAACTCCATTTGCTCCATGCAATCATTATATTTAAAAGATATAGTGTCGTATTTCAATTCATTCACTCAGAACCTACTCCCTTTTTTTAGAAGGTGCGTGAGCTCTGCGCTTTGCACGGATGCGATCAACGGTTTGACGTTCTGCTTTTTGATCAACCGCGTAGTTAAGGAAAGACAAAAGTTGTACAGGATCATTAAGATCAATTTCGGTAGAACGAATTGGTTTTTTGTAAGTAGCTACAGTCATGTTTGTTCCTCCTCCGAGATTACTCGTCTTTTGCTTCAAAAAAGAAACAGACTCAGTGTCATATATCTCAGAACTATTATCGTCAATAAGAGCATGAGAATTTAGGCTTGTAAGTGGAGTAATCTATAGTTATAGATTACCACAACTATGCACAATAATAAACAATTATAGACAACTGCGTACATACTTTGTTTTCAAAAAATTGTAGATATATATTTTCACAATATATTCCTCTACATCCAAACCTTTATTCTTGAACATCTATTCAATATAAAGTCTATTATTTTGATATGCATCCCAATACCAAAAACCATATAAGTGTGAATTTTTCTGAGCCCAGGCTAGCTTCTCTTCTCGTTTCAGTAAATAATTATCTTCGTTTATTCCAAAGATTTCTCCTAAAATCGTAGGTTCTCTATCTATAAAAATAACATCTGGACGACGATCATTATATTCAATCATATTCCGATATGGTTTGAAAAATAATCGATCCTTGCTTACAAAATATTCATATGCTATTTTTTCATAATTACTCTCACAATAAAGTCCCTGTTGAGTCACGTGAATTGCTACCATTTCCTTGCACGTAAACAAAGTATTATGCTCACTTTTTGATTTTGTCGGATTATAAGGTTGCGCAAAGCCACATATCATATGACTCCCTGAGTTATACCACTCCTGAGCTTGCTGATACATAGAGCTGCTGATTAAAAAGGTATACGACTTTATTTTAGAACCAAGCTTATATTCTCCTGTTACATAAAATACAGGCCTATTTGTACGTTGAGATTCTTTTTGGAAAACTCTACTGAGTAAAAGATAAAAAAAGAAGCCTCGTTTATTTACTAGGCTTGTAGCAGCCGGATTATTGTTTGTAATAAATGCTGCCTGCAATCCGGCATCTCCTTTACGCAGATGAACTTTTTTTATCAACCCATAAATCTGATGAAGTAGCTCAAAAGAATGATCTGGCAGCTTACCTTGTTCAGCTTTACGCTCCCAAGCCATCATATTTAGTTTAGCTGCTAGACCCAACAAGGTAACTTGACCTTTAGATTTCGCATTGCTAGGACGAGCAGCAGTCTTCTCTTCTTTGTCATTTAGATCAGTAGACGTTGTATTTACTAAAGAATTAGAAGAGTTTTCGTTGTTTGTAGGCTTGGGAGCTACGTAGCCTTCTTTTTGAAGATGTATAGTAAAATGTCCATCCTCTTCTTCATGCCATCCTGGTTCATATTTTGAACTATTACTGTAACGATGATATTTACAGCAATCGCGTGCATGCTTTTCTTTTTTGGTTTTATTGTAGATACGATGTACTGAAGAGATGCCTTGCTCTATCTCACTTTTACAACAACATTTTATGTTAATCGATCCATCCTCGAATTGAAATCGTAATCGTTTGCGATCTTCATCGGTAATATCATTATAATCAAATTTTTTTGTATAATTTCTTTTTAGATAAGTGACTATGAATTTGGTGTTCCAGCTGGACTTTAAGGCTTGTTCCATTGCTATCACCTACTCCATTTCTATAGGTTTTTATTTTCTTTTGTAAAATATGCTGAAGGTAGCTTCTTAGGATGTAATCCTTCATTATGTTCTTTCACATACATTGAAATTAATCCATCGATTCCAATAAAATAGGTCATCCCACTAACATCATCTAAAAATGTTTCTGTTCCTTTAATTTCAAGCCTATCTAATAATTCATTAAAATAGTCATAGGACTCTGACTTTCTAAAATCATCGTCTGTTAGAATGTTATTTTGAGTAATTAGACGTTCAAATATTACATCCAATCTTAAGCGATCAAATAGTTGTTTTAGCATACCAATTTTCAAACTCATTCCAGGCACCGAATATAAAATAAAGTCATATTGTTGGAGATTCTTTAGTTCAGTAGCATCCATATTCTCAATCAATAATTTAGTTATAAAATGATAGTATTTATATATCATCTCACTTCCATAAATCTTAATTTTCTCACTATCTTTTCCTTCCGGATCTATTACGTTTAAATACACTCTATTTGAAGCTGAATGATTAATAGGGGTTCTGCGTTTAAGGGGATACGTTTTTATTGTTGGATACGCAGCCACAATCAGCTTTTTTAAATTACAGTTAGTTTCATTATATGTCTCAGTTCGATTCCCAGTGATAAATTCTATACTTGAAACACTTTCTAATTGCTCATGTGCCTGTTTAATAAATTTATTATCCATATACGTTTTTGACGCTACAGTACTCCCTTTAGCTTCTATTAAATAGGAACTGTTATCGGGCCCCTTAGCCCATAAGTCTGGAAACTTTTTAACCAACGAGTTTTTGTGATAGACTTTTAAATTTGGGTCTTCAGATAAATGTTGAGTATAGCGAACTTGAAAATGAAATTGAACAAATATATGAGCGAATGTCATGCCAATAAAATACCCAAGATTGGTTTTTTCACTACCTTCTAAAAGTTCAAGATTTTTAAATGCGATTTCATCATTAACCTCTTCAAAAAAGGCATGTACCATAGAAACCTTCCATTGAACTATATCTGTTGCATAATACATGCTATTGCTAGGTTTATATGGCCTACCCACACTCACAATCGCATTATAAACAGCTCCGATCGGAACCTGTAATACTGCATTATCTCTATTAGGGTTTTTAGGTTTTTTAGGTTTATTTTTATCATAAAAATCAATGAATTGATTAAAATAGCTGTACTGAATCAATATGTATCCTTCTTTCTTTTGGTAGATGTAGTTATAAGTTTATCATAGTAATTTTTAATGTAGCATATTTATAGAACAGGTATGTAGATAAAGATTTATGAATAGATAGATTTAAATAAGAAAGACTTATATCTCTTAATAACCCTATAAACACCGCCATGTAAGCGCTATTTTTTAGAATAAAACAGAATACTTATTAAGCACTGCCAAAAGAAACAGAACAATCATAAATATGATCAGATATAAACCGAAAGATATACTATAAATTCTGTGGATAAATAAAATATGAAAGGAATTAGGATAATATAAGGTGGTTTAACGCTATTTATTCTGTTTCTATCTAATTAAAAAAATTATTCACAATATGAGTAAGATATCTACAATCTCTTTCTGTTTTCAATAGATTTTAGAGAACAGTATTATTATAAATTTCTGTTTTTATATAGATGTGATAATAAAAAAACTTCAATCATAAATTGAAGTTCAATACTCTGTATCTTATTTTTTAATGCAATTGACAATTGGCTTTCCATCCGATGCATTTGCATATGACAAAAAGCCCTTTCAATTAAGCTTCAAAAAAGGGCAGCTTACTTACAGCTATTTTTTTTGTGACAAATTCTTCTACTTTAAATGCAGATGGAATATCCACTTTCAACTCCCATCTCGGAAGAAGTTCAATTTGTCTGATCATCCAGGCTCTTAAATCGGTAATTGAACGATTCTCTGCCATATGTTCTGCCTGGAACTCAATAGACTTGTATGCTTCCGGATCTTTATTTAGATCAAGTGCATAACGACGTACTGTATTAATATCTATTAAATCGCCAAGCATATGGCTTTGAGCATAACTGGATAACGAGTCTACAGGAGGAGCGGTAAAATGTTGCTCTAAGGTTCTTCGCGCTTGATTACACAGTGAAATAAACTCTTTCTTTGTGTACTTGCTGGCAGCTGAAGCAAATTCATATAAACGGTTATCATCGAAACGATTCGGTGATATAAATTTATAGATTCCAGTTCGTTTAGCAATTTCTAAGTAATCAACCATTATTCTCGATTTTAATTCTGTTGAAATCAGATCTAGGATATTCTCTGGATACACACGATTTTTTTCATATGCTTCACGCAGCTTGGCAACGACATATTTAATCATTTTATAGCCTTTACCTTTAAGCTGGTTCACCAAGCATTTAAAGTCGAGTCCATTGTTAGCATATTCAAAGTCTGCAAGCCAATTTTCCTTAAGTAAGCAACGCAGCCTCGTAATGATTTTACGATTAGTTGCTTTGCCTGGAAGCGGATCGCGATAAGACTTCTTATATTCATAACGACGTAAAAGGTTCTGATTCACAAAAATATGCAGTTTGGCTACCTGGGTCCCTTTCTTTTCATCCATTGACCAAGAAGATATGACCTGTTCGCCTTCATAGCTTGAATTTTGAAGTGTATTTAATAATATTTTGATTTCGTATGGGTGAGTACGATGCAGCAATTCAAAAATAGGTGCTTTCTGAGAAAGCCAATAAAAGACATATCCTTTTTTATCATTACCGGCTTTCCGGATTAAATCAAAAAAGAGCTTTTGGCTGCCGACTGGCAAATCAGTGAAAGCTTTAGAAAATACGAATGGATGAGCAATAACAAGTCTACTTATCTTATTGCTATCAGGGTTGATAAAATGGTTAAGAGCAAACTCATTTACCAGCCCGGCACCTGATGATTCGAGTAATCCAACAGTCTCAAATTTATCAAAGGCCATATAGAATTGATCCATGCTGCAGGGATCTTCGTACAAATCACATAACTTCTTATATAGCATGTGCTTGGAAACATTTTCTATTTTCCCATTCGAATTAAAGGTTTTATGTAGTGTACACATCAACATAAGATCTGCTTTCGTGACGTGCCATAACCAGCGCCCAGATCCATTAGTGCGTTTACGATACATTTCTCGCGTATGTATTTTTTCGGAAATTGCAAATAGTGCTTCTATAAAATTATCTGTAATAGCTACTTCTTTAGGAATATCTGCTATGATGTCAGTCAATGATAGGTTCTCCTTTCTTTATAAGATTGGGTATATTGGAAGTGGACAGCAGTTAGGACAGTTGATATAATTCAAACAGGGCAAATAAACTTTCAAGAGCACTGATTTTGATCATTTTGATCACCAGTTGCTTGAAAGTTGGAGTACCCGGCCGCCAAGCAGGACTCAACTACATACTAGATTGCCCACCCAAAACTTCCTTCGCCAAAGGAAGTTTTGCTATATCTACGATGCAAAGTTAACTTGAACTTATCCTCTGGGGATAAGTTTTTATTTTGCCATAAATCGACAATATCATTTTCTCCATTTTTGGTCAATCGGAGTAGAATGTATGGTTTTTGACGGAGTAGAATGTATGGTTTTAAAAACCATACATTCTACTCCGTCTTTTTGTAAATTTCCGAACAGTAATCTGTCCACTACTTAGAAGGTGCCTTCATCGATTTCTATAGAAGCGTTAGTAAGCAGATTGCGAGATAGAACGATCCAGTCCGCCGGCTGGAATTTAATATGAGTAAACTTGTTCTTCATCTTAATGAGTTCATATGAACTTAAAATATCGGCATTTAACAAATGATTGAATGAGGTATCGATCATTTTAACAGTCCGCGCTCGATTAAACTTTTCATCCTTGACGATAATATGCTCTATCATTCGGTCTAATTCGAATTCGTACTGCTTGGTATCTATGGCATCCAGAATATTAAGATAAATAATTCTGGCGTATTGCGTAGGTAGTTCATTGTAGAGAGCCATATTGATAAATATATAATTCCCTCTTATTAAACTATCGTGTAAAATGTCGTGAAATGTTAGTATCGCAGCACGCTCTTTCCCATTTTCTTCATCAGGAGTTCTCGCAACAAAGGCTAGAGAAGTAATGGGGCGGTGTTGTACAATAGCTGAATGGTAAGTAGAAGCCTTTTTATCAAAGTACTCCTTATACTCAATCCATGTAGCCGCAATATTCCGAAGACTTTGGTAAATAGTATTATATTCGCCTCCGGATGGTTTCGTTAGCATAGCGTCTGCCAGCTCTTTGAATTCAAACTGAATAGTTTTACTACACCCTTGGTCTAACCACAGCTTAAACAGCCCTACCAGGACGCGTGTATCGTACGTATTTAGCAATGCACCATTATCATTGCGATATTGAATAGGTCTAAATCCGCGACGTTCCAGCTGCAGTATCTCGCCTTCACTCAATTGCATAAGTGTTTCCGTTCTCGGAGTTCCTGACACAAATAATCCACCACTGATCATATTCTTTTCAATGATATGAGAAGTATACAGCTTATTGTATTCTCTTTTTATCAAAATGATGTGCTCTATACACTCGATGCTCAACTCTATTTGTAAGAGCTGCTGTTGCATATCTCGGTCTTTTGATAGATTATCCTTCAACATCTGTTTCAAGAGCTCATTTTCTTTTGCTTGATATCCACGTAGAAGTGGTTTTAGTTCATGCAAATTAAGTGATGAAAATTGGGAAGCTATATGCCGTATCTCTTCAAGTATTCGTGCAGTTACAAATTCCTCCGGCAGTTGATCAATATGAATCATCTTCCATTTTGAGCGGGCAATACCTTCTATATGCTCATCCAATAATTGTGTTTTTGACACCAAACTACCTACCTTCTAGTCTGTGTTTATAGGTTACATTATAAGAATATACAGGAACATTATATTTTTAAATAGAAAAAGTACCTGCACGTATAAAAATACATACAGGTACTTCCTGATCGGATTAATTCGGTTATTTTTATTATACATGAAAATAGATTATAATGCGAGCAGCTGATCAGGCGACATCAATTGAATGAGCGCTGCCAGAGAAAATACACCATCTACGTTTTTACGCATATGCATTGCAGGTGCATTATTGTCTAAAATAGCCATAATTTTTGTATAAGCTTTTGCTCTTGCCACAGCAGGAACAATATCCGCATCACCCGAAAAAACGATTAATAAATCGTATTTGTTCCTTGCATGATCCATTAAATCTAAAGCTAAAAGCGTGTCTACTCCCTTCTCCTGGTATAAGCCAGTATCCTCATTTACATAGCAAATTCCTTCATGTGTTTGAATACCATCTATTTGTAGAGATTTGAAATACGATCGTCGATTGTTTGACTTGGTTTGAGTGTCTTCAGGAATCGCTCCATACAGATGAAAATCGCAAGTGATTTCCGGATATTCAAAGTGTAGTATTCTTAATACCTGATCTAAAAAAAATCTCCACCGTGTAGGTCCCTTAAATCCACTCATTTGAAATTGCTTAATGGCATTCATTTCATCAATAAATACAGCTGCTTTCATTCGTCTTCCTCCTGGTTAGTTGGTTAATAAAATCAAAAAAGTCCATCACAGAAGGATCAGCAAAATAGCTTGATCATCTGGTGATGGACTAAAGATTAAAAGTTTGGCCGCTTGGCTAAACTAATGGTTTTTAAGATAGAGTAATTATAGCACATCGTATGATTTTCATGCAGTCATTTTAACGGTAAATATTACTCAAATACAGTAATATACTTATTAGTTTCGATTGGATATTAAGTATACGTTAGTCACTTAAATAATTCTTATTATGTACAAGACATTCTATCCTAAATAGCAAAAAAGACCTCTCGGCCTTTTTCAATGGAATTCCTATCTAAGATAATTATCACGGTAATACTGATCGGCCTGGCTGAACTCTTCATCATCTTCAATATCTTTGAGTTCAGGATTGCCTTTTTTGTCATTTACAGATTTTAACAATACATAGTTCTCATCTTCTGAAATTGGGGATGCTGCTACATACTTTTGATGGTCAAAAGTAAATAAATGTCTGAATTTCAAGGCTATGCGGTTTTCCTGAGCATCGGCTAAATAAATGAACTCAATGTTATTCATTCTATAAGACTCCAATCGTACAATGCTTATATAAAATAATGCGCGAAGATTCCTAAACAAGTGAAAGTTCATTCTTGTGTAACATACTTCATTTTAGAATAAATTAGGTGTATAGGCAATGGAAGAGAACATTTTATCTAGAGATTTACTCTGGATCAAAATGTTCTCTTCCATTTTTTTAATATTCATAGTCATCAACAGATGTGTAAATCATTTTAAAGTGCTCTGTAGCTTTCATACCTGAAAAATCAGGTAGAAGATATGCGATATATTTAGGAACAAGTTTTTCTTGTTCTGGATGATAATCAAGAAAGGTGAACTTATCAATTCCAGCAATAAGTTTTTCATCAGTCGTGAATCTTACTGTTATATCCGGCATCACTTGTTGAGCAATTTCCCAAAGAGGCTGGATACGGGAATATCCATCTACGACTATAATAATACGGTTGGGTTGTTGATCTTCCGGAAGCAGATTATAAGCGCGCTGCATTTTAGCAAATCTAGCTTTGTACTTTTCTTCCCAGTTAGTGCTGTTACGAAAAACTTCCAGCCAAAAATGAACAAATTGATTATTGTCTTTGATTACATCAAAGGCTACGTATGGAACGAAAATTTCTTCAGAAGAAATATGAATACGAAGATCCTTTTTCCAATCAATCAACCGATCCAGTTTGATAAGTTCATTGTACAATTGAGCTGCTATCAAATCTGTAAAGATGTCTTTCATCTCTGGTTCATTTCCTGGCGTATACGTAACAGGAGTAAAGAAAAGCTTGGGATTTAGTTTCTGTTGAGTAAGATACGCAACAGCCTCAGCTCCTGCTTTAGTCAATCCATAAATCATCGGTTTTTTCCGATCAACTGCTTCTTTCAGCCGTAAAGGACTAATCCAAGAAAAAGTAGTAATAATACCTGCATTTTTACACTTCTTTAGAAAGTCAGTAGTGCGTGATGTATTGTCACTATCTGGATGTATAGCATGATGAAGCTGATTTCGAGTAGCCACTTTTGTTTTAGCCAGGAACTGTAGCAGCCTGACTTCTTTTTCTGTAAAGTTTCCTTCATCCATTCTCTGATTAAACCAAAACGTGCCGCGATTGGCTCCCATGCGGGGCTCGATATAAATCATACGCGCATAGGGGTCACTAAACAGTCCAAAGCTTTCTCTGTCAGGTGGCAACAATTTATCCAGATCATATAACATCGTTGCATAGGGGCTAGGGTTTTTCTTCTTTGTAAGAGGAGAGGCAGCAGTGCTGCCCTCTGGATCTTTATCGGTACGATCGAAGTGAAGTAAGCCAGACATATTACAACTTCCTTCCTGAACGACTTACACCAGCATTTTTGCGCGAGCGGATAATGATGGCAGAAATCCGCTGATTTTCTTTATCGATGCTGCGGATACGTACAGTGATTTCTTTTCCGATTGTAAAGTCGTGCAACTTGCTGCCGGTTGGAAAGTTTGTGCGGATCGTGATTCCCGAAGGAAGACTCAAAAAGATCCCGTGTGAAAAATGTACATTTCTTACTGTGGCAATATACATAGAATTGACTTTGTATTCATCTACAGTCAGCCATGGATCAAATGTAAGTGCTTTGGCACTTACGACTAGCACTCCTTTTCCCTCTGCTTCCAGGCTGTCTTTTGTGTTATCAGCAAGGTCAGATTCCAAAATGACATTTGTTTCTTTTTCTCCATCAGCTGCGAAAGCACCAGGTTTCTTAAGCTCCATTATTTTTACCGGCAGCAATGTACCAATTTCAAAGTATTCACGAAGATCAGGGATATAGTCATATGATGCTTCTGCACGCCCCATAACGGTTTGTACTCCATCTACTGACAAATACAAGTTAGATTGATCAACACCGGAAACAAACGCATTGTATGAATCCCCAATCTGTGCTTCGGCCCAGAATTTTTTCTGAGAAACTTCCAATGCTTTAATCCGGTTAGCGATAAAGAATTCGCCTTCGGAATCAAAGTCCTCAACGATAAATTCAAATTCTTTACCGATAAAATGAACCAGTCCGCGGAACTCATAATTGTCGATAAGCTGCTTCGGTAGATAGCCTGTTACACCTTTGTAATCCAGTTTGAGGACTTGGGTATAGTTGGCGCCGAATTGTAGTTCTTCCAGTCCGATCGCTTTTGCATAAAGAACAATATTACGCTGCAGCGATTCACGCAGTTCATTGTTAATTTGATTTTTGTTAAAACCACTTGTAATACTTGTTACCATGTCATTAACCTCCAAGATCGGAAAAAAAAAGCACCTCGCCATAGACATAATATGTCTATTAGCGAGGTGCTTCCTCGTCCGTATTATTTAATTATCCTCATAATAAAATGAATTATATAGATTGTCAACCAATAGCTTAATCAACAGCATCAGCTGCTGCAGTTAGAGCAAGACAAAGCGTCTGATTTCGTTTTCTGTACAAAGCTAATCTAAAGATGTGTACGCTTATTCATCCTCTTCTGCTTCCGAGAATTTAAACGATGTAGGAAGAGGATCAGTATTCTCAGTCCACACTAAATCAGCAAGCTCGGAAGGTACTTGAGATTCTGTACTTTCTATATTCTTTCTGTGATTATCATCTATATCTTGTACAGATTCTTCAAGTACAGGAAGCTTGTTTAAGATTAGAGATTCGTTGTCCATTTCTTCTTTGATTTCTTTAATCAACGTATCAAACTCTTCTTCAACCTTCTCCGGAATTTCGGATTGAAGTGGTTGCTCTTCTTTTCTAATGTTAACAAAATGAGTTTGAGTTTCTTCAGCCTCCTCAATTATTTCTAAAACCGGATCTTGCGTAACCGGGAATATTACTAACGCATTATCATTAGCTGAATCAACAGCTGGATGAATGTTTTCGAATATGTCTACATCGGGTTCTGCTTCTGCTATTGGGCTAGAAGAATGAACCAGTGTTAATTTAGGCTGTGAAAATATCTGTTCAGAAGGTACTTCGAGAGGGAGTCCTAATCCTTCTTCTGAATCTGTAGCTTCATCATTTGGTAGTACAGAAATAGGATCTGTAATCGCTTGAGCAGTTCCTTCTTCATCAGTCGTCTGCAAATTTTCACTATATTTTTTAGGTTCAGCCATCAGAGCCGTTAACATTGATTTATGAGTATCTGTCAACTCTAATTCTTCTGTTTCTTGCTCAGTGAGTAGTTGTAACTGTCCCACTTTCATAAACTTTTTAAGAAAGCGTGTTTCGCTGACGAACTTACCTACAACAGCTACAGGAGCAACAGCAGCTCCACTTTCATCTAAAGAATCAAAGATAAAATGCTTGAACTTCTGCTCTTTAATAGCAGTCGGTGAAAATCGAGGAGCAAGTTTTTTAGCAGTGTTATGACGTAACCCGTGTGTTTGATTAGGCATTGAGATCGGCGTGGTCGATTCATTTAGTGATTCTTCTACGACTTCTTCCTCACCAAACATTCTGGAGAATTTCTCATTGTCATCTACGTCTCCCCCACCAAAAACCGTCTTACTCCGTGTAGAGTTGAGAACAATGTTTTCAAAGCCTGGCTTGATATCTTTTAACTGTCCTAACGATTGATAGCCTATTAAGGTTGAAAATCTATAAGAACGTCCTAATGTAAATAATCGTTCAAAAGCGGCATTCAAATAAAGAGCGGCTTCATCTGCAGTGAAAAAGATGGGTATTCGGGTATTAGAATTACCAGGTCTTCTAAAAACACTAGATTGCAGCTGCCGTATAAAAAATTGGCCAAAAATAATACTCAAACCTTCCAGCTCGCCCAGAGCTGTGTTGACTACTAGTACTCCTCCATTTTCAAGGAAATCATCCAAGTTCAAAACTTCTGATGTTCCTCGCGGAACCATAAGTTTTGATAGCATCATATTATTAGTGATATCATTGACGAATTTCTTGGCACCTGCTACATAGTTATCCTTTTTACTCTGCACCATTTGTCTACCAGCATGTCTATGATTATCAGGATAAAATCGTGGAGTGACTACTCCTTTATTTTGATAGGTAAGGTATTCAATCACCTGATCTTCAAAGTAACTAACCACACGGTTATAGTTATTCAGAGTCATCCGCTCTTCAAAAACGTCATTCGCTTCCTCTTCTGAAGATTCGTTTAAGCTTCTCAGCTTATCATCTAATTGTGTTCGTACTTCTTCCACGATGTCTGCTAAATAACGTGGATCATTATACATATCGGCAAAGTGCATCATGCTAAAATGATCTCCAAATCGGATCTTGCCAAGCATAGTATAGTTAGCGGCTGTTTCACCCTGTTGCCCTTTAAAAAACTCATCTTGGTTTTCTGTTAATGAGTCTAGAATCCCCCGGAAGGTTTCGGCAGCTTGATGTTCTGGTCCAATAAATGGAGAAAAGTTTATTGATTTTTGGTTTGTAGGATCGATGATTTTAATCAATTCATCAGGAATCCCTAACTTTTCGCATAATGTTAACGTATCTTGTACAAGATCTCCCTTAGGCTCCAGTACAATGACTCCTAGTTTTCGACCACGAGCAATACGAACTAAATCCTGCACAATACGAATTAGAATAGCTGTCGATGTTTTACCTACCCCGGTTGCTCCAACGACAGACTCATGCATAAATCGATTGTTTTCTTTGAGTACTCTAGGTTCATTTGTTTTTTTATCCCAGCCTACTATGACATCGCATGAATCGTCTTTTAATGAAAAAGTGTACTTGGTAATCATAGAAAGTCGCCATTTAAAAAAGCTTTCGCGTAGCTCCTCTTCTTTATAGACTTCCCGGAGCACAGAGAACAGTATAATAAAAACGACCACAATAGGAATACACATGAGAACATATCCAAAGGATTCCATAGAATCGACTACAAGATAATCGTTTTTACCAGCTGTTATCCCAGCAAAAAAGTCAAAAAGATAACTACGGATATACCAAGCGATGATGCCAATAAAATGACTTACAAATGCTGCAGATGATAAAATAACTGTAATTAACCGGCCGCGTTCACTCACAAAAGAGATGATTGTTTTATAACCTTTTTTGACAGGCTGAGTAGCGGTAGAATACATCCAGGTAAGAATAGGCATGTTCATAACGATGAAATACCAATATACATGATGATGGAGTGGCACATAAAACAGCTGCAGTAGGAATTGATAACCGATCGGTGGGTCATTATAAAACAATTTTAAAAATCCAATGACTCCGGAATCTACACCTTTCCACTGACCAAAGAAAATAAATATGGAAGATAACATCAGATAAGAATTTGCGAGTAGTAGGATCAGTACGATATAAGTATGAAGATATACATGAGACCACTCTAAAATTTTTTCTCGATAATCAATCCATATTTTTTTTAGGTGAAATGGTAAAGGCGGTAGATTGAACTTTAAGCTGCGCGGGACTTTATTTCGATTGTTACTTGGTTCCGACATAGTAATCCTCCTATTGATGTAATTGAGCTTTTCATATGCTATGCACCTCCAGTGAACGCAAAAAAGCACCAGTCACAGCTCAAGGCTGTAAACTGGTGCTTCCAGTAGTGATATATATGTTGTTGAATTGATTATACTTACTGTACAAAAATCAATCAAGACTTTATAATCATCTCATTTTGCCGATATAGGTAAAGATAAGGTTTATAGAAAGGGCGGAATAGAAAATGAGTTCAAAAACATACGAGTCTGAAAATCAAAACAACCGAATCTTTGAGTTGTTTGATGAGCTTAAACAACTTTTAGCTAATCGAGAAATGGAAGACTTTTCTCGCTTTGATCCAGCCAACAACAAACGTATTAGCGTAGATGTACTTGAACAAATATATGAACAGAAGCAGCACGAAGTAAATCAGTTTCAAGAAACGTGGGACTCCCTGGATGAGCTTGATAAATTAGTGACTCAAAATTTACAGTACACTATGCATGAAAGCAACACCATAAATCAGTTTCTTCATCACAAACAGAAGCAGGAAAAAAACAGCGTCAAACGAAATAAAAAAGGGCTTAATGGTATTTGGAGAGCAGATGCATAAAGATATAAGAAAAAAGAGAAGCATACAGCGCTTCTCTTTTTTTGTTGGATCATATTATCATTGAATAATCATATTGATTGTCTTCGATAGAAATATGTTTAGTTGTGAAATTGAAAACTGCTTTAGGAATATGGTTTTTATTCAAACCCAGAGTTGGTCGATGAGTGGGAATGAATGTGACACAAACTGTGTTATTCGTTTTTATACCCGTCTCCGAAATAGCAAAACGAATCATGTGTCCTCTTTTCGTGAATTGATCGTAAAAAGGAATACTAAATTGGTACTGCTCTTTTTCGAAAATGTTTATGGGATAGCTTTTATAGGCGTCATACTCCATTTCAAGGTAGCTGCTGTTAGAGCTAATATCATTCCAATAGTCGGGAGTGTACCCCCAATACTGTGGCTCCCAGGAAGTGCCTGTTGATTGATTTACATAGTCAGCAAGCAATAGCGCTGCATAGGAGAATAAAGGTTGCAGCTCATTAACTCTAGCAAAGTATGCAGCAATCAAGTCACAACATGTTTCTGAATGGACCTTCGTTTTGATTCCGGAAGAAACCAATTTTTCAGCATTCTCTTTTATCAATTTGTATTCCTTTTTCTTTGTATCATCCAAATCTGAAGTGACACGTTTGACCATATTACCTATACGATGATTTAACCGTCCTTGGTTTTGAATGCTGATTAAGTCACTAAATATTTCTAATCTATGTTCAAATGAATGAACAAGGATCTGCTCGTTCTCCTCTACCCCTTTGATCACTAAGATAAATAAGTACTCCATTTCTTTTGTTTGAATAAATTCTTCCGATAGCTGCCGGCAAAAATTTGAGTCATTATAAAAACGATTAACAAGTGTGGCTGGTACATAAACCTTTAAAGGTTCTCCCCAACTCTGTTTTATTTCATTCCATCGAACCAACTGATTAAAGGTATTCGTTAAGTCTTGGTATAATTTATTACTGATTGGATCGTTAAGTGCAAATACAGCCCAAAAGGTTTTTTCTGATTTCATTTTATTTCCTCCTACGATTTAATAGGCGCAAAAAAATACACCTATTAAATGATCAGGCGACAAAAAGCGTCTACATGAATCACTTAATAAGTGTATTTTGATAGCATTCTTCAGCCCAGGCTAAAGATAATTAATTAGATATGCTCACATTGTACCATAAAATCTAGATTCAATAATAGCCTAACAAAAGCATATTAAACTAGAGAAATGTACCTGTGATACTTAATATATAGTTTTGCTTCCTCTCAAACTTTCCATTTATGCTTAGATCATAATTTGTTAATGAGGCATAGAGTTTATGATTAACACCCCAATCTTTTTCACTTTTGATTTGGATATTAAAGTTTTTTAATTCGCGCTTAAGACGCGATCGTACTATTTCTTGCAAAGACAGCTCATCTTCGTACCAGAATAGATTAGCAGGCAGCTCAGGTTTGTCATGGCCTTCATAGTTAGCCTCATATACTATCTCATTATAATATTTATGTTCTTTTCCAAAACCACCTCCTGCTTCTCCCCCACTATATGACGCTTTTGTCTCACTATTAAATTCTTTTTCCGTTCCTGATAATTTGCTGATTTTTAGATCTTTTACACCTAAGCTTTGAAATAGTCTTATTAATTCAGCAAATTGATGTTGAAATATATAATGGTGAAACTGATTAAATGGATAATATACATTTTTAACTTTAGGGTTAGCTACATAGATGTTATTTATACGGGGCACTCCATCTGGGAAATCAAATTTTGTAATTGCGTCTGCTAATAACATGTAATTACACGCTACTCTTTTACGCTTTCTTAATTCTGCTGCTATATACAATGTCATTCCGATTGGAGAAGCTAAAATCAAAGGTTTAACTAACTTATGATTCAATACCTTTTTAGATTTTTCTAGAAGACGTAGATACTCAACATCTTCATCACTTACAATTTTGATAATGTGCATATCATAATTTAAATCGTCTTTTTTCATTTTAATTGCTCCCTCATAAAGTATAGTGCATAGAACTGGTAGCAAATTAATTACGCAATCCAACTATAAAAAAGCTACAACAAATCAATGTTGTAGCTTTTCTTAGGAAATTTGAGATTTCGGATATTGGAAATGTATTTGTTCTCGTACAACACGCTCGTGTTTTAAAATCATTAATGCTCTACGAACACTATGCTCTAATAAGATAGCAGGGTGGTCCGAATAAAACTTTCTTATAGTAGTACCGGCTGCATCTTTACTTAGAAGTATAAACAAGGAACGTTCTTCATTTTTATATTCTTCCAAAATATACTCTTTCACTGTACCTTGAAAAACGATTCGTTTGTAAGGCAATGGCATAGCAATTAAAGAACCTAGCAGCTCCGTAGATAATGAAATGTCAATATGATCGGACTGGTTAGAGTTAAACGCACGTAATGAATTGAAATTGGCTAGACTCTTCACCTGAGAAATACGGCCATAAAAGGTTTTGATAACAAGACTATGCTTATGACTATTATCATAAATAAATACAATCTCATCATCTATAACACCAAGATTGTTTTCTAAAAGATCAATTCTTCCCATGTATAAAAGATTTTGCAAAGTGGAAGTAAGTTGATTGATTTCGAGCTTTGTTGATACTCTTTCATTCCAGCGTTTATATGCATGATCGGTTACCACGATATTCCTGTATTCAGTGAATGACAATGCTATAGGATGATCACCATATAAGTGAGTATTTAACATTTCAAAATAAGCGGATACTTCTTTTAGATTGGATTCATACAATCCAGGAAGAGTTTCACAAAATTGATGTATCTTTATATGTTTAAGAAAATCATTCAATTTTTTCATTATAACTATCCTTTTCAACTTTTTAAGTTTGGTAAAAGTTTGATTGTCTGATGCTGAAAACCTGATTCTTTAAGGTTGTAATAAAACATTTGGCTGCCTGGGTGATTACACCAGGCTTCACCTTGCAGTTGCCCGATCTCATATTGAATTAGCCAATATTCAAGGCTTTCTTTGTCTAAGAAAGATGCAGCCTGCTTTAAAGCCAATATAACCTTATCATCAGATTGCTCCATTTTGCGATATGCTTCTGCTTCAAGATAATAAGTATATGCTTTTAGCAGCGGGTTAATAACCATTCTATCATATTTTTTACACTCCGTAATAATCTGGTAGGCATGAATATAATCACTAGTTTTAATAGCTTGTTTTACCCATAAATGAAGACAGTTCAATTTAACTTCCAGCCGATCTGCAGGAACATCGGTCTGAATAATTTCAAGGACCTCGCTACTGCTAAGTGCAATCATACCAGGATCTATAAACAGAATTAGTTCCCATAGCTCAAAAATATTCACAGCTATATTCTTAGGAAAATGCTGAAGAATTTTTTGAAGTTGTTTTATCGCGTATTCTTTTTGTTCATCCAAATAATAATTTACGCTTTCTAATACGAGACATTCATAAAGCAGCTGTTGATCAATTGATTCTGAATCGATACATCTTTTGATGTAATAACGACTAACTCCATAGTCTCCTAAACGCGCATATATAATGCCAGCATTATAAAGAAGGAGATTAAGATTCTGGGTGGACTCTTCATCTTCCTGATAGCGATGAAGAGCGCTTGTTACATAAAAGAGTGCTTCTTTAAGCCGGTTATTATCATATTCAATGATACTGAGATAGTTATAAGATTGTACTGTTTTTTCGATAAATTCCTCAGAGATCAGCTCCGAATTTTGTTCGCTGCCAATTACAAGATTAAAGTGGTGATACGCCTTCTCAAAATGGCGGATATTCATGTAATAACGACCACACAAAAAATAATAGGGTATCGCTAGATGATCCAAGAAACTAGATTCTTCAAGCTTCTCACCTAAATGCTCAATTTTCTTATCAAGCGTTTTGAATAACCCTAATTGAATCTTGAATTCCAATTGCGATATCTGTTCTAAAAAGCGCTCATATTCTTCAGATTTTTTAAATGGATCAGTATCAAATAAAGACTCTACTGGTACACCCAGTACTGACGCAATTTCTTCTATTTCTTCAATGCTAATTTTTGCTCGTTTTCCATTTTCGATTTTTGAAAGTTTACCAGTTGCATATTTAAGAGCAGCAGCTAATTCAGAGAGAGTTAACTTTTTCTGTTTTCGTAATTCACGTATCTTCAATCCAACAACTGCAGGATCAAGTATATATACTTTTTGTACTGTCATATCGCCCCAACCTTAATTGTTTGTCTGTAATCTATTCTAGCGTTTCTTAACTATATTTGATATTATACATCTATATTCTTTTCATTTATCGCTGAGCATGAGCCCAGCCGAGCCATTCAAAATGCACGTATTAAGTGATCATGTAGTCTTTCTACAAATCTGATCATTTAATAGGTGCATTTTTTTTGAGCATCTATTATATAATAAAGGGGTTAAAACGATGATTTATTCAAAAAATGTATGTAAGATTGATTCAAAAAAAAGCACAGTAGAACGTATTACTGTACAAGAATTTCTTTCTTTTGTACCTAAAGATCCTGAAGTACAAGTACACGTATTATCTATACTTTTACAAGGACTAACCTATCATTATGCGGGTTACCAATACTTAATAAAAGAGCTAGTTCAAAAGAAAGTGGAAGAGACGAAGAAGCTATTTTCAGCAGCAAACTAATCTATAATAATCCAATTCTATTTATTTAAAACTAAAGGAGAAATTACTATGCTTACTACTCGTATGAATTCAAATATCCCAATCTATAACCTAGTTAATGAAGATGGCACACCAAATAATGAACTCTCTGAAGAAAATCTCGTTGATTTCGGGCTGCTTCCATCAACAAAGGAAGCGACGGTAAGGGATTTCAATTCAAATCGTCGTTATTATATTACGGATGATCCTATTCAGCGTACAAATAAAGCCTGGGATGACAAGCAAGCAACTATTCTTACTTTATCTATGATTGAACAGGTCAGTATGGGTCCGATACGTGTACAAAAAGTATACTGGCCGAGTTGGAAAAAATTTAAATACAACATTTTAGATGGTGTGCAGCGATTTACCAATGCTCTGCGCATTTACAAGAACGAACTTGTCTTTGCTAATCTGGATAATTACGTTGAAGATGAAGAAAATCCAGGGAAGTCTAAAAGAGATGCGAAAGGCAATCCGATCATTATCAAAGGTGCTTTTGTCCTTGTGAATGATCAGATTGAAGAAAATGGAGACATCATAGAAAAGCCTTATTATGTTAATATTGCAGGACTCACTTATAAATCGTTACCCCAAGCTTTTCGTTACGCAATTGATACGTATAAGTTTGACGTTGAAGAGTATGAGTTTAACGACAATGAAATCAAAAAGACACTCTTCTTCCGCTGGAACAATGGTACTGCTCTAAATGATGCAGAATTGAGAAAAGTTTTGATGGATGATGAATTGATTGAGACTCAGAACCGGCTAAAAAATCTGCCTGTTATCCAGGCAGGTCTTAATGCAAAAAGTATTGATCGTAATGCAAGTTCTACTTCTGCTCTTTCGATTATGATGATTATTAAAACCGATAATAATACAGCATTAGGAAATAAAAAGATCGACATGGGGATTCACCAAATGGAATTTACGGTTGAAGAACAACAAGCTTTGTATACTGTTGCTGAGTTCTTGAATGATGTTTATTTAACATTCACAGCAGACAAACAAAAAGAGTACTTTACCAAAAATAAGATGATTTCTATGGTATATGTGCTGTACAAGCAGTATGTAAATGGTCAATTACCTGATATGGAAGAATTTAAAGAATGGATCTCTTCCTTTTATTACGAAGGCGGTCAATTTACCTCTACTGCCCAAACTACAGGTATTAAAGTAGTAAGAGAGCGCAATACTGCAGCTCTTGAATCCTATCAAAATCATTTTAAGATTCAATTTGCATAAAAAAAGAGACCTTATCACAGCCACATTCACGGCTGCTGATAAGGTCTTTTTTTATCGGATTGCATTTACATGTTTAGCCAAATGATTGTCTGTAGGCTCACTATTTAAATAAATAGCGATTTTGTACATTTCACCATTAGGAGTATGAGTGACCATTTCAACAACATGACCATTGTTTAAATCGTTTGTAAGATAAACAATTTCCCCAATTCGTGGTAAAACTTCAAACTCTACCAAACCATAAGCTGATATGATATCTGTTTTTCCATGATAGTTATAAACATAAGCTGTAATCATAAACATCCTCCTTTATTTATCTTCGAAGATATTATATAGAGTTCATTTTAAAAAAGCTAAGGCTCACGCTTATTAGCTTAGTATTTATAGTTTCCTCTATTCTATTATTAACATATCTAAGTTCTACGACCCTCCTTGAAGTATAAGGCAATAAAATTCATCCAAGGGTAGTAGTTTTACTTAATTTAATATAAGAGACATCTGCAGGTCTTTAAAGGTCTTAAATGAGAAATGATCCTTTTATTAAAGGTGTGAAAAACAGTGTTATATTTCACTTTTACTATCATCAGAGTTTTTAAGCTTATTGTAAACGCTTCTGGATCGTTCTAACAAAGAGCTAGGGATATTTTGAGCAGTATAGGATGGTGTAACAGTATGTTCAGGAAGTTCCCGATATACAGCCATAACGACGATCTCGTGTATGATCCAGGTCGATCCCGATTGTTTAATTAGACCACGTTCTTTATATCTGTCTAACTTCCCTCGCGCATTATCACGCTTAAGCGTCCCTGCAGCCAGTTTAAACTTTTCTTCTGCTTTTCTAAAACTCATAATTCCGGATAACACTTTCTTACAGTCATCACATATGGTGTATACTCCAAAAAAGGTCGGGGACTTTTTCTTAATCCAACATTCACATTCAGAACAACGATAGGTAATACTGTCATCTTCAATTTTAGACACTTTATTTTTCAGATCATCAATCTGTGCATTAAGAGAAAATACCTGGGAGTAGGTGCCTGAAAGACTATCTTTTATTTTCTTAAAAGCGTCTTGCTGCTGCTGGAGTTTTTCCAAGCGGTCATATAGTTCATCGATCCATGAATTAAGAGCTAATGTCTTATTTTGTTTCTTGTAATATAAAAAGTAAACAGAATCATGAATGATCCATACTTTACCACTTTTAATAATAAGATTATGCTCGATGAGTGGCTGTAGGACAGTCCGGATATCTGCATTAACAGAATTATTTTTAAGAGCATGATTCTTTTCAAATTCAGTTGTCCCAACCATTTGTTGAATAAGACCTATGCAGCTATTACAGACTATGAATGATCCCTTATTTCCTATTCTAACGAACTCGCCAGGGCCTTTCACAGGATGGTTACCCAAATGGCATTCTGTACGTTCTGGAAGAGTACTGAAACGTTCTTTTCTATAAATAGTGTCTCTAATTTCTGCTTCTAAAAGAAACAAGTGATAAGCAGCGTCAGGTAAAGAATGACTTTGCATAATAGCTAAATTATATGCTTCTTCTAAAAGTTGAATCTTTTGATCTAAAGAATCGAAAATCTCCATTCAAATCACTCCAGTTTTATGCTTAAGCGTAGTATACCTTAATTCTTACTAACTTTTGAAACGTAAAAAGCGGGTTAAATGAGTAACCCATTTAACCCGCTTTTCTAATCTTACGTAAATAGTCTATAAATTCAAGTTGAAATTTCTCCTATATTATTTATTAAATTAAACTTTTATACCCGCCAAATTCTTTAGTTTGCACTTCGCTCACCGATACGATCTCAATGGATCTGCCTACACTATCGCCAAAAAGAATTGATAATGGTTGTAAGGGATTATTTAAGTCACTATGAAAGATATGATTAAGCTCTCCAAAAAGAAGGTAGGTTACGCGTATAGAGGCTTCTAATAACATATGATCAAACTCCTTAATTTAGAATTAAATTTTGTCCTGTTATATCTGTAATTAAAGCTGTTTCATAATCAAAGAATAAATTAACTGAAGTTTCCCATCCATCAGGCAGAGGATAAATGACTTCTTCAAGCGCAAGATTACTCAGCTGCATATCAAGCGGATTTGAATTAATATCGTACTTCTGTCTTTTCTCCAAGCGGTAAGGCATAACAGAAGTCTTACATCCCATTCTTTTTAGATACACCACCGATTCAGGACAAACATACTTATAGCCATTCAATCCGGTTTGCTCTGCTTTTCGTTTTAGGTAATCGATATCGAAAGGATATAATGATTTTGTATGCAGAATTTTTCCACTGTTAAAGTAAATATCAAAGTGTATGCCCTCCATTGAGTTGTTATAAATCTTTGTTTTATAAATTGTTTCTTTCCTGTTTAAGGGCGTAGAAGAAACTGCCCATTGAAAGCCCATTTCAAAAAGCATAATCTGGCGTAAATAATCCGTATTGACTAACATTCCTTTCATGTGTACTCACTCCCTTAGTTTTATAAGCACAAAAAAATGCACTTTTTAAGAGATCAATTCTGCATAAGCAAATTAATCACTTAAAAAGTGCATTTTAAAAAGATAATATTTGGCGCGTGCCGAATAAATAAATTAGATAATATAGATAGTCTATCATTCTAAATTAGGATTGTCACTATTATCCTGATCGTCTATACTTAGATAAATGAATAATACAAACGTGGAAGAACCACAAGCCTTGTAAATGGCTTGTGGTTCTTTTTGTTTATAAGGAGATGCTTAGAATGTGGAAGCTATTCAAGAAATCGATTGGAAACGGTACTGACAAAAAAGGATACCTGACAACTTCTGCAGAGGGAGAGCAGAGTTTAAAACTAGAACAATTATTCCATAGCAATATAGCTGCTCCAGATCAGGTTACAGTGTCCGGGCAATTAAAAAAAGGACCAGGTTATTCAAGTTTAGAGCCGGTTGTTACTTACGTTAATGATCTAGAAACTTCATTCTTACATGAATCATTAAAATCGTCATCGGAGTTAAATGATGAAGCTATAAGCTGGATCATATTTGAATTTAAAAAACACCTTATTCTGAATGTGGTTATGAAGGACTTACCTTTTTATAATAGATACCACATCTTTTTATGGAGGGAATTTAGAAAATCAAAAGCAGCTGCAGGTTATACGACTTTGTTCAAAAATCTACAAACCAGCGTCCCATACATTGACAAAGTAGAATGTTCAACAGATGTAATTGATACACGTTCTTTATATGAAGTGGTGTATGAATTGTTTTTTAGCATTGATATCGAAACTACCAGAGTTCTGGGCCCTTTCAAGCTCTATACATTACCAAATTATATGCGCTATGATTACTTGAGTTCTCGAAATAATTATCTTCTAAATGCATATCATAGAAGTGATCTAATTATTCCGGAAATACAGACATTCATCTATTTCATTATTAAAAGTATAAAAGAACATTGTGAAGTATTAGATCAAAATATACGAAAATATGAAGAAGACTTGGAGATGCAGTACAACAATTACAGAACATCATTGAACAATACAAAGACGTCATCGCAGCTACCAGGAGAACATAATTCGTATGATCAAAGTATCATAGCAATAGGGGATACTAATTTACTGTTTTCTTCTCTTTCTTCAGTAGAAGATTGTATTGATAGTTATACATCTGCTCATCATAGTAACAGAAATAACCATTCTCACACTGACACTCATAGTCCAAGTACGTCTGATTCATCTGACAGTTCGAGTACATCCGGTGATTCAAGTCCAGCTGAATAAAAAAAGAGTGATGCAATCCAACAATTGCATCACTCTTTTTTATTTAATTCTACATTTCATATAAGACCTATATGTAAATGCTAATAGGAGATCTGCATTAAATTTGTATAAGGATTAACAATGCGTTTAAAGAATGGCTTATGAATTTCTAAAGTTGCTGTATTATGAATCAGTCGTGTAATAGAACTAGGCAAGCAAGAAAAATCCTCTTTGCTGATCATTACTACATCAGATGTAAAAAGATTAAATAAGAGGTTTTCACCTATATTAATAAGTGCTTCGTCTTTTTTGTCGTTTTTTTGCTTTTCATCTAACAAGTACATACTAAGAAAGCTTAAGAATTCATGCTTCGCTTTCTTGGTATCCAGAATAATGGGGATATGATTAGTAAATTGATCTTGCATGGCTATCTCTCCTTAAATAAATTAAAAAGCACGCGAAAATTCCTAAGAATTTTGCGTGCTTCGCAGTCTGCTATTGGTATATAGGTATTATATCAAATATCCTAATTCATAACAACTATTAGATCAAAAGAACTATAAATCAGTTTTTGATATATTTGATTATTAAATTTAATAATATTCGTACTGGCTCTAAATCATCATAATGGAGACTAATCTTATAAATCTCTGATCGTAGTAGTCTTAACTTAGGAACAGTACATAATGCTATCAGTTTTTCAAACTCTTTCTCCGCAGCATTATCTATAATCATACGTACTAAGAGTTGTATCTGTTGTTCAATTGTAGTGGTTGAAAACAGATATGATAAAGCGTGGTAACTCTCAAACTGATAAGCAAGTACTAACGGATGCAAGAACTCGTAGCATTGTTCAGTGCTCTCTAAATCATATAATTCAATAATCGCTAAATTATCAGTTATAGATGCAACCTGATAAACTGACAAGTTAGAAAAATAGGCTCTAAACTGGTGTACAAAGTTATTAGAAAATAACAGCGTAGACTGAATTTGAAGAAAGTGATCTAAATTCTTAAGCAGTTTTGATTTGAATAGTTCCATTTGTTCTTTGGTCTGAATTAATTCCAAAGAATATATCACTTTAGAATTTGCTTTAATTATATTCATGCATATCAATTCATTAATAAACTTTTCTACGAATATACTCTTATCTTTAGAAATTTCATGTATCGAAGCTCGATCGATCTGAAAGTACTCTTTAGTTTTGATATAGAAAAAAATAGCTTTTGCCTCTAGGCTTAATTCAGCATAGCTAAAAATATCAAAAATGAATTTATTGTACATTCCTATAAATAGTGCTCTAACTTTTTTGTTGGTTAGGCTACTCCAATTATCTAATTCAAATTGAAGTATACCTGAGTCTGAATTGAATTTAAGCAGTTCAAGCTCAACTAAGGAATCAATGGACTCTTCAATTTCTAAAGGGAGATTTTTATTAAAATCATTATATTGCTGAAGCAGATCTGTTCCATTTATAAGACTGAGCAAAATTCCTTTTTCACGCCAAGTAAGTTTTGAAGTCTCAATAAAATGTTCTTTATACAAATTCGTAACCTGATGGTTATGTAAAGAAATATGTTCAAATACAAAATTTAAGGAATCACTAAGAGATTCTCCAGGATAGTGTATCTTCTTGTATGCTCTAATTAAAAACATGCCGCTGTCCGGCTCACTCATTCTTATTTTATTCATCATATCATCCTAATATATTTTATAAACCTTACATTGAATACTAACGGAATATACATGAAGAAACTTTAGATTCTATAAACAGCTATCTCAGCATATTTCACCCAAATTATTCACTTGTCGTTAAGAAGCCTTATACAGCAAGGCTTTAAAGCCCTCTATAATGGTACCCCTTAGAAAGATAATGATTCAATAACAAACATTTATACTTTTGAGAAACGTAAGATATCCAAAAGGTATCATCATAGCCAGTTAAAAACCCGCTAGTGTTAAAAGCGGGTTTTTAACTGGCTATAATATAACAATGGATTATGTTGGGCCAAGTCTATAAGTTGAGCATTCATATCATACCAGGCATTTGAAGTTAGTTCACACCATAGATGCTTGCGGAATACCTCTTTTAATAAACCTTCTTCATTGCATCCCTCAAAGCTTAATATCTTCGGCTTGTTTTTATTAAAAAGTAGAACCGGTATTATTTCACCGATGTTTGCCTTAGCTATGCTGTCAATTTTACGAGTCTGTACCATATTAAAAAAGTGAAGTGCTTTAGATAACCCATTTGTTTCATATTGCTCATAATTGATATAAAGCAATAACGAATTCATTTGGCTGCCATTTACAATGGTAAACCGAGGTTGAAAACCTAATATATCTATTTCATGTTGATGCAAACTACAAAAGCTAGTTTTTAAGTTATTAGGCTGTCCTTTAAATCTTCGATCCTGAATAAATGTTAAAAGCTGCTCATTGAGTATAGACCAGTTCTTTTCTCTTTCTAGGACCGACATTATAACGTTCTCAGCTGTCTCTAAATTAGTCACGATCAAATTTAGATAGTTATCCCAACGCCCAATAGAATTTTTGAAACTACGGTACACATTTTGATTCCTCGCCCAAATATTCCTTAAAGCCTTTGTTAAGAAAATAATACCATCTGGCATAGTATTAGCTAATTCATTGTCATTTACACCTACGCTAATATAATCCAAGTACTCAGCATACTTCTCAAATTTCTCAGTAAGCAAATTGGATTTTTCAGTCCCCATATCAATCTCAAGCCAGAAGTGCTTGGTACCTGTTTTAGTCTGTATTTTTATTTCCCCGTCCGGTCTAAAGATCCGGCTTGTATTGTAATCATCCTTAATCACATCATACGGTACAGCTGCATATCGGTTATCTATGAAATCATATTTGAAATTGTATTTATGAGAAAGCATCCTCATAAGGATGTGAAAGTCTGTTGTAAGTTGATGATGTTTTTGAAGACGTTCTGAAGTTGGCTTAAATAATTCATAAGGGAAGTAACCATAATTTTGATCCCAGCCAGGTCTTATAAACCCTTCGATTTCAGGTATATCAAATAATTGATAAACCTGGCTCAATCCTTCGGCTGTTAATGTATATTGCCGAGGCTGAACTTTGGAAGACTCCATTATGAATCCAAGCTTCTCCAATTGGGATAATTGATTGTAATTACTTCTGACTTTATTCATGTTAATCAATGAATTGTCCCAAATGGGATAACTCATCGGGATAGTGTCATTGTTAAGCAAAAAGTATAATTGATAAGCATTCAAATTCCTATGAACAAACAGTAGCTTTAGCATCTGTTCTTTAACATTTAGTTGATTGTTTGTCCGTCTATTCATCTAATTTTCTCCTTAATACTATGCTTGATTTAAAAGCTATTTACTCACCTTAAAATCCATATAAATTGTTTCACTAGATTATCTTATCAGAAATCAGTACGAAATAGTAAAAATCCTTTATCTATAAGGGTTTTAATCATCTTTGAAACAGCAATATTAGTGTAAACAGCAGTGAATTTATAAGTGAATTATTGAGTGAATAGTTCACCTTACTTTTCACTTAATTATTCACTTCATTTTTCATTTGTATCTCAGATTCGCGCTATTTGAGCAATTAATAGAAATTTACCCTTATATTTTGTTGCACGATTTATTGATAATATACTATACTTATCTTATTGGGTAACATCTTTAACCCGATTTATTCCTTACATAGCTTGCTTTAACAGGCCTGTTGTATTGGTTTAATCATTCATAGAAAATGGGTTACTCGATTAACCCATTACAAATCGGGATAAATGAGTAACCCATTTATAGTGGTTCTTAATATGTGTTTCTTTTTCAAGCTATATATATTTAGCCGTTTGAGGAGGGGGAATTATTGAACGGGCTCTACAACAGAAAACACTACCACTTTTTCTTTAGACGTATGACAGCTAATCAAGTTTCCATTCTTGATATACTCTATTCTGCAGATGAGAATAGTAATTTGAATAGAAACAAAATTGTACAACTCTTGAGTAATGAGTTTTCAAAAGTCACAATAGTAAATGCTCTACATTCTTTATATTTTGTGGGCTTCATAGATTATCATTCTAAAGGGAATAAACATTACTATTTTATGACTGAAGAAGGATATAGATTTTCTCAATATGCACAAGATCAACAAAGCGAAGATACTTTTGAGGAGGAACAAGAATGAGCTTAATTAATTCAAATGAAATATCGTATATGGTTGAACATAATTTAATAAATGATGTGGCGATTCGATTTGGTATAATCGGAGCTGGTCAAAAAGGAAACAAGGATGCCGATATCTTTGCCGGTTATACCTTCTCAAACGGATCACGTTGCTATCCTACTTTAGCAGTCAACTTTGCAAAAAATGATATGTTGCACTTGAAAAATATTCCCGATAAAGACCGCATCCATTTTGATGGTTTCAAAGGTGCAGCTAGAACTCCATCCCTAGTAGTTGAATCATTTGATGAACAATATAATCCAGATGCACCCAAAATGATTGATCAATTATCAACTGCTATGGAACAGACATTTATGTCTAATGGAGAATTAATTATTGATCATTTGATAATTACAGCCGGTTCCGGAGGTGGCTTTGGAACAGGGTTTATAAGTCTATGTATTAAACTTATGCAAGAATCTTATTTCCCAGTACCAGTAACATTCTTGCTGAGTAATCCAGCTGAAGATCATCAAGAGAAACTTAATGCCATAGTATTAGGATCAGAGATTAACGACTTCCAAAAACTACAAAATGAACTTTACAAAAATAATGAAATTGATTATAAGCCTTTAGGTTCAATTATCATGACTGATAATCGTAGAATGATGGAAATTTACAACCGTAAGAAACACGAAGGTAATTTTGTTAGTTGGAAGAATGCAGGTAATGATGAAATCGTATCTACAATTCACGAAATGAATATTATACCTGCTAGCTTTGGATCTGATAACGTAACATATGATCCATCCGATTTCAGCAAGTTGCTTCAAGAAAGCGGCTCTTTTATTAGCTTCCACAAAACAGTAGTTGAGTCACCGTTCGCTTTTGAAGTGATTGAAGAAAATATGAAGTCTAGTATTGATCGTGGTATTTTTGCTGCAGATCATAATTACGATACCGCTAATAATGTTGGATTTTTTGTTTTAAGACCAGGCTATGCTGAAACATTTAAAGACATTCAAACTGAACAGACTATTATGAAAACAATCAACGATTATAATGAAACAGCGGAGAGAAAATATGGTGATCCAATTTGGAACAATTCTTACGCTGTAATTTACTTGGGTTTCTCGGGCATGACGCTGCCTAATGTACTATCCCGCTTAAATGAAGAATACATGGCGAATGAAGAAAAAAGAAAAGCACTGATTGAACGTGATACAGAAAAAGAAATTAACTTTTCAAATGCAATCGATTCAGTAAAAAGTAATAACTTTAACCCTTACCGAAAACAACAACAAGCTAAAGGATTCAAATCAACTGGTTTCTCTTCTTCCGGATCTGCTTTTTCCCGGAAGGAAACAAAAGTTGAGGATAATAAAGTTCCTGAAACAAAAGCAGCTCCTAAAACGTTTGGCTCAAGAAGCAATGCGCCAGGTGTAAAATCAACTTCTGAAAGCCCTTGGTCAAAACTAAAGAAATAAAATAAAAAGCAAAGGTCACTAAGACCTTTGCTTTTTATTTTGATTCCATTTGTTCGTTTAGAATATCAATAGCCACTTCAATACCCAAATTTAAAAGTTTAGTATGCACACCTCTTCTTTTGCTTTCTGGTATTTTCTCCATAAACTCGTTATACTTTTTCGTCACTTCGCTAGTAAGTCTAGCAGAATACTGCTTCCCTTCGACCTCCTCATTAATCCCATCTAATAAAGAAGCCCCTTTTTTTAGAATACTTGAAGTTAATTGTGATTTAGGATCACTTGATTGTTTATTTAACAGTTCAATAGAGGAATCGATAACTTCTTCATTAGAACTTGTTTTTTTCAAAAGATCAGAAAAATTTTGTCTACTACTTGACACGCTTTATCAACTCCTTAGCAAAATCTTTGTACTGTAAAAGTGCTTCCTTATCTTCTTTGATTCTATCTTGTATTCCAATCAATGAAAATTCCTTAATGCGAGTTTTGCGATGAATAATAGTATTGAATATAAAGTCTTTATATTCGTCATTAGCAGCGTTGATCACTTGAGAATCAATTTTGGTTCTACGATCTTGCATAGTACAAAGTATACCAGCTACATATAAATTAGCATTGAACTTCTCTTGCTTTATATTCCGAATCAAGTTGAAATATCTTGGAATTGCGTTATAGCATAATGGCTCTGTCTGCAACATAACAACTGCATAGTCACTTGCAACTAAAGAAGATATAGTTTGATCGCCCAGGTTAGGTGGCTGATCTATAAGAATAAAATCATAGTCATCAATGAGTGGTTTGATTGCTTCTTTTAAAATAAAATAAACATTCTTATTTAATGAAGAAGCTTTACTACCTAGAGTAGAAATCAAATCGTCAGCAGCAAGTAAATCAAACTTTTTCTTATTGATCACATCTGCGTACTGAGGTTTCAAATCGAAGATATTATCATGGATATTTTCGTTAATTATAGAATCTAAAATAGTCTTACCTTCAAACTCTGATAGATTTTTCCTTGATAATATCTGTGTACTATTACCCTGTCCATCAAAGTCTATTACAAGCACATTTTTCTTATGAATCTTGTATAGTATATAAGCTAATATAGAAGTAGTTGTGCTTTTTCCAACTCCTCCCTTTTGAACACCAATCGATATGACTTTCCCCATTATTCTATTCAACCTCCGATACCTTTAGCTTCTTACTAAATGCATTGTAGCATAATTATTCTTCTCTATTCATTAATAAATTTATATAACAACTCCAAAGAGTTTATTTATAAATCTATTTGAGTTTCAACATAAATTAAAATAGGTTTTTATATAAACGATATGAGTTTAGTGGAAGCCAATGCCTTTATAAGATAATGGAATTTTTAATTATAAAAATGAGAATTAGAAGTCGTAGTAGAAAAAAATTATATTTAAACTCATTTGAGTTTAAATATAATTTTTATAAAAACTAAATAGTATTTTAGTTTAATTTAATTGCTGTTGCTTGAACATACAGCTTATTAAGAGATCGTAATTTTATACTATAGTTTAAAATAAGTTTATATTGAGTTGCGAATGAAACTCAATTATGTTTAAAAATGGTTTGCTGATGAAGTTTTCAGAATCATTTAAATTACAGTAATGCATGTAGGGGAATGTATTCCGACTTTAAAAAATCTGTTATTGGATTGAGTTATTACTGAAACATAAATTAATTATATTTTAAATCTAATTGAAACTCATTTTAAACGATTTTGAAACTCACTTGACTTCAAATGGATTTCACTATCATGACTTTCTTTACGGATTTAACTAATTAAAAACTAAGTTTAGTTTCAGAAATATTTAAATTAAGTTTAAATTGCAACTCGATTACTAATTTGTAAAAGAGCGTAATTTGGTTATAGATCGTAATCCAGCAGTCTGGTTTAAATTTAGTTTCATTAATATTTAAATTGAAACTCAATTACATTTATAAATGATTTAGTTGATGCCATTATGTATCCATCCTTATTCAAAGAATAGTAATAAATATTTTAAGGGAATGTATGTTGAGTTAAAAAAGACACGATAGTCAATTTGAATTAATATCAAATCATTATTTAGTTATTATTTAAACATAATTGAAACTCAATTTAATTATTTAAAAGTTTCGATCGAATCTAATATGATTAAAAATAATAGATACGTGTATATTCAACTTATCAAGCAATAATACTAGTTGCCTAAATATTTAAATTTAATTTCATTTTAAATGATATTGAGTTTAAATTGAGTCTTATAATAAACACATTTGAGATTTTGATTAATTTTTTAGTTTTGTCTCATGAGAATAATTATTCTTGACTTTCGTTACACAGTGACATAAGATTTAATCTATATTAATCGAATATTAAAAAAAGCGAAGCACGCTTAATGCCTTGGGCATTTTGCGTGCTTTTTTTGTTTTTTTTAAGGAGGATATGGTAATGGAATTAAGTTTAGGTGAGAAAATCAGAATCGAAAGAACTCGTCAAAAGATGTCTCAAGTAACACTCGCTGAAAATATTGGAACATGTCAATCAAGAATTAGTCGTATTGAAAGTTCGATCATTGAACCACAAAAAGAGGAACTTCTCAAAATACAAAAATGTTTTAATCTATCTTTCTTAAAGGATGATTAAATTGAACAAAACTATTCTTATAGGTGTACCCGATGCCGGCTTTGCAGAAGGATTAAGTAAGAATTTTGAAAAATCCGGTTTGAAGATCCTAGGAGTAACGGTAACACTGGATCACTTCCTAGAACATGCTTATGCATTGAAAGGTAACGGCGAAGAACCTTCAGCTTTTCTTTTGAGTACTTCTATAACTAAACGAGGGACAGAGAAAAGATTAGAAGAATTTGCTGATATCGTTATTAATCTACGCGAAGATTTTGAGAATTCTTCCTTTTTAATTATGTCTGATGAAGATACAAAACACCCATTACACGCGGAGCTAATATCAATAGGAGTATTTAATATTTTCGAACGTAATGAGTTGGGAAAAGGCCCTATTACTATTAGTAGTTTGATTGGTTTTATCGATAATTCAAGAACTCTTTTAGAACTAAAAGATATGCGTAATTATGATCGTTCTATTCCTTGGCGTAACGTTGTCAGTCCAACTTCGCAAATCAAGATTTCTGTAGAAAGAAAAGCCAATGGGAATAAAACTACTGATGAAATAATTACTACAAACAGCAATCAGGGATCTAATGAACATAACCCCAAAGAAAAGCACAAAGTGAGAGAAGAATTGGCATTTCCGCTTGAACCTAGTGATACGGAAGAAATTCATTGGAGTGAAGAACCGAAGACTAAAGTAGTCTATCGTGACAGGATATTGGGACAATCTTTAATTTCAATAGCTTCTATTAGTAAAGGCTTAGGTTCTACACATACATCAATCCTGGCAGCAGCTTACTTAAATAGTATGGGATATAAGACAGAAATTCTTGAGTGTAGTGCTACGTCGAATGCTTTTGAACAAATTGAAAATGCTTATAACGGCCAAAAAGTAAACATCAATAATTCAAAGTCATTTTGTATTGAAAATGTCACCTATGTAAAAAACATTTCCAGTGATCAAGTAATTGAGAACTTGGAAGATTATACACACATTATTTTGGACTTGGGGCAATTTACCGAAATCGATACTGACTTTGAAAATGAATTTTTAAGGAGTACAGTTCAAATTTTAATTGCACCTGGCAGCCTATGGAAAGAAAACGAAATACAAAGCTTTATAAAACAAAACTCTTTCCTGGACTTCTCGAAAATCAAATTTCTGATTCCTTTTGCAGATAGACAACAAATAGATGATCTCAAAAACACATTTAAAGACCTTAATACAGAGTTTTATTCTGTTCCACTTACAACTGATCCTTTTTATGGAACCCCACAGTCAGATGCTATCTTTGAAAAAATATTTAACCTACCAATGAACAAACGATTCAAAAAATACTATAAATATGTACTCATTGGAATTATCGTTCTACTGGCAATCCTTGTATTAGGATTTATCATATTTTAATGAAATTGGGAGTGTATTCAATGTCAAAAATTAAACTCAGATTAAAGAATAAAGTTCAAGCTGGCTTTATTGGAGGCTTAATCGTATTTATTATCACAGGATCAGGATTCGTATTCTTCATTAATTACAATGCAGAACGAATGAAAGCAATACGCTCAGAATACGAGAACCAATTGGGGTTATCGCAACAACAACTTACTGAACAACAAGCAATGTCTAGTAAGGTGGTTGTTACTACAGCAGCTCTTAAAGCAGGAGACTTTATCACTAAAAATGATATTAAACTCGAATATGTAAGTAAAAATGGAGCTCCAGCTAATGCAGTAACGGATGCATCCAAATTAATCGGAAAGATTGTAAAGATAGATGTTACTGAATCGACACCTCTGATTAGTTCGATGGTTTACTCAAACGGAAGGACTCCTGCAGATGAGCGTTCAAAAGAATATGATGTGATTCAACTTCCCAGCAAAATCAAAAAAAATGAGTTTGTCGATGTACGTATAGGATTTCCCAATGGATCGGATTATATCGTGCTCTCAAAGAAGAAGGTAGAAGATTTAGCTGGTAGCAAAGTTTGGTACAAAATTAATGAATCAGAGATTTTAGCGATGAGTAGTGCTATCGTAGATGCTTATCTTCAAGGCGCTAAGTTATATGCAATCTCATATAGTGATCCTTATATGCAAGAAAAAGCAATTCCTAACTATCCGGCCAATATTGATGTTATCAATCTTATCAATTCAGATCCGAATGTTTATGAAAAAGCCGCCTTACAGTTGAGCAAAGCTGCCAGAGAAACATTGAATGCAAACTTAGCTAAAATGAGCGATGCAGATAAAGCAAAATATGGAGCTACAACAACGGATACCTCTACAGAAGTTGATGTTACAAATACACCTTCTACTGTAGAAGAACCTACAACTTCCAACAGTGAAAGTTCTTTAAGTCAGCCGGCAGCTATTCCTAGCACAGACCAGAATGCAGTTCCCGCCAATGTTGATGAAAGCAGCATTGTCACACCAAAGGATTCACCAGCTGCTGATACTACTAAAGAAAAAGATGTTTTTGAACAAGAACTAGTTAAATAGGAGGCTACTATGACATATACATTATTTATTGGTGCTACTGACGTTTCTGATTTGCTTTTGTACCTCAGCAAATTTTTACAGACAGCAGGTAAAAGAGTGCTATTGATTGATGCATCAAATGAAGGATTTATCCAACACAGCATTCCTTTATTAAGAAATGATTCCCGGATCACTGAGTATGACTCATTTGATATTGCCTATGCTTTAGATTACTTAGAGCTTCAAACGCTGTTTCAGGAAAATAAAAACTATGATTTTGTACTGGTGCACTGTACAAGTACAGAATTACTAAAAGCAGAAGATCTAAATTTGTTCGAAAACAAATTTATAGTAGTTTCTGAAGAGAGATCGTCTCAAAACAAAACCATTCAATTACTGTCTGAAATGCTCAATAACCAAACTCGAAATAAAAGAATCTCCTTTAACAAAGTCATAATTAATCAGATCAATACAGAAGGCGAGTTTTGGGAGACAATGCTTCAAAACCTACCTATCAATTTCTGTGGTGATTTTGCGATTCCTTTTGATGAGATTGATTACTTCCAAAAGATAAAGAACCAACAAAGCAATATTGTAAACATCAAAAAAATATCAAAAGAATACCGGGAAGTGTTGATTCAAATCGCAAGTACAATATGTGATCTGAAATCAAATGAAGTCAAAATGACTGTTAAAAGAATGAGTGGAAGGAGCTTACTATCATGGGGCATCTAATAAGTTTTTGGGGACTGCAGAAAGGACAGACAGGAAATACTTCTAGCTTTATTGGATCAGCTGCGATGATGGGGCTTGATTATGAAACTCATATACTAGCGGCACAGTCAGATACTTCGTCAGCTGTTTTGGAGAACGTATTCCGGAAAACAGGGATAAAGAATGAAGAATCAAACTTTAACTCTATTGGATATGATGCACTTGAAAATTTGGTTCGTTCGGGTCAGCTATCACCTTCGAATTTCAAAGACTATGCTACTCCTGTTCTTGGAAATCATTTGGATATTCTATCTTCTTCAGCAAAACAACAAAGTCATTCAGATCTGGCAAGAGTTAGAGATGTAATTGAAAAGATTTGCTCGAATGCTCTTCCAGCGTATGACCTTACTCTCTTCGATGTAACAAGCGGCAGCAAAGACTTTTCAGAAAATGAGATGGATAATCAAGTCCTTAATCTTTCTGATTTAATTGTTGTCTCACTCAATCAGAATAAAAGTGTCCTGGAGAACTTTTTCGAGAATACAGTTAATGAATTACAAGATAAAAACTATATCATATTGCTTGGTCAATATGATCAATTCTCACGCTGGAATGAAAAAAATATCTCCAGACTATTTAAAGTAAAAAAACCGATTTTTGTAGTGCCTCATAATGCATCTTATATGGATGCTTTGAACGAGAACAAAATTATTGAATTTTTCCTCAAGAGAAAAAACATCAATAAAGATGATACTGACTTCGGATTCATTAACGCTATTCGAAATGTAAATAAAGGCATTTTGAGATCCATCGAAATCGATCACAAGATGATTTCAAGGGAGGCTTAATGTTTTGGATATAACACTTCTTGTAAATCATATTGGTATAGCACTCATCCTTTTAATTATTTTAGTGCTAGCTTACTTTAAATTGACATATAAAAGCGATGGCCGAGACAAGAAAGAGCGTCCAAACAGTAAGTACACTCTCCCGGCAATCACAGAGTATGTTAAAGCAGCTCTTAACGAAATGACCTCTGCATCACTAGATGATCTTGGATTGTCTGAGGAAGAATATACTCGTCGCCTTAATCAACGTGCAACGTTGATTAAATCACTTAAAGATTGTACACATGGCGATCTAAACGCAAAAAAGTATGTTAAATCTACTGTTTTTGATCTTTTGGTTAAAACGTATGATTTCACAGAAGAACATCTTGAAAAAGTCATACCTTTTTCGAATCATAGAGAACTGACCACACAAGATAAATTTGAAATCATGCTATACAAGTATAAACAGAAACACGGGTTCAATGCTCTGTCTCATTGGATTGAAGATTATGAACTTGGAGGTTTAAAACCTTCGGAGAATACACATTCAAATGGATCGTACATTATAACAGCAGAGGAAGTCAGCGCTGCATACGATTCAAATAAAGCTGCCAATAAAAACTTAACATTTGAAGAAAAGCTGAATATTGTTGTCCAGCGAGTATATCAAACCTTCAAGGGTTTTAGTGTAGTGGATGAGATTCGTGATATGAAGATCGATGGCGTGAGTGGTGGCGTTTCTGGCGTACCTGTCAGCCAAGTAGAATATGATGATGATTTCTACGACTTCACTTCAGCGATCAATCAGCAACATATTCCATACAGTCATGATAGCGTTTGGATTTTTTATCGAGGTAAGAGCATACACATGGAATTTTTATCATTTGGCACTGAAGCTGAGTTAAAAAGAGTATGCCAGAACATTTATCGATATAACAACCCAGGTCAACTATCTGAAGCAAATGGATTTAAAGTCAATGAAATGAAAGATGGTTCAAGGGTCGTCGTTGTCCGGCCGAGCTTCGCCGAATCTTGGGCATTCTTTGTCCGGAAGTTTGATCCAGCATCAGCTACATTAGACCAGCTAATTACCGATCAAATACGCAACCATGAAATTGTGAAATCGTTGCTTATTTATCTGATGAAAGGTGGCCGTATTGTAGCAATTACGGGAGCTCAAGGTTCAGGTAAAACCACTCTACTGATGGCATTAGTAGCTTACATCAATGAAACCTTTACACTTCGGATTCAGGAAATGTCTTTTGAACTGCATCTACGAAAAATATACAACAAGCGAAACATTTTAACATTTAAAGAAACAGAAACGGTATCTGGTCAAGCTGGTTTAGATGTTCAAAAGAAAACGGATGGTACAGTCAATATCTTGGGCGAAGTAGCAACAGATGAAGTCGCTGCATGGATGATACAAATGGCTCAGGTGGCAAGTTTGTTTACCATATTTACGCATCATGCTAAAACGTTCCGTGATCTGGTTTACTCTTTACGCAATGCATTGCTCAAACAGAATATTTTCAGCAATGAAAAAACAGCTGAAGAACAGGTTGTACGCGTACTGAACTTTAACGTACATTTACGTCGAGATCCTGATGGAAAACGTTATATTGAGCGAATTACCGAGTGTATTGTTATTGACCAAGAAGAGGAATATCCAAGCAGCTTTAAAACAGCTTCTCGTTCAAATGAGCGATATACAGCAATGATGGAAACAATGACTGAATACTTCCAGCGTTCTACAAACCGTAAGGTTGGTGAGGGCCGCAATATTATTGAGTATCGTGATGGAAGCTATGTCACAGTCAATCCGATTTCAGAATTCAACCAGCAGCAAATGCTATCTATGATGGAACCTGCTGATCAAGACCATTTCAAACAATTTATGAAAGAAAATTGGGGTGAGATAGGCATTGGCACTCACTAAGATATTAATCATCATTCTAATCATATCCAGCTTAGGGTTTATCCTTTTGCTAATTGCACAAAAATTAATTCAACGCAAGAACGAACGAAGTGGTAATGCAGATATTTATAAAACATATGCTGATTATCTTGGTTCCAATAAGACAAAACGTAAGAAGCAATTCAATCGTTTCCTTCTGGACTCCTACCAGGCTTATGTCAGAGTACCTTTATTGAAAAGGTACATTCTACGAGTAAGAAAGCAACTCCAGTCTATTCATTCCTATGATGAATTTTCTATGAGAAGAGAAACAATGAAAATTGTTTTTTCAACTTTAATCATTGTAACTATCTTTACTTTAGTACTGCTTTTCATGAACAAAGATATGACATTTATGTTCATGGTCGCTCTTACTGCAGTAGTGATGAACGGAATGCTAATTGATACTTTTGTTAACCGCGTAGAAAGCCGGCTATTGGTACAACTTAAATCGGTAATGGATGATGTCAGACACAGCTTTCAACAGCACGGTATGATCGAGGAGGCGCTACATGATGCTTCAGAAGCCTCGGGATTTGAAGCTTCACTTCATGCTAAAAAGGTATACGAAATCCTTGTATCGCCTGAACCTGAGAAGCTGTTACAGAATTATTATCAAGCAGCCCCTAATCGCTTCTTAAAGGCTTTTGCGGGAATTACATTCCTAGTAAAAGAATTCGGGGATAAAGTGGTCGAAAATGGATCACTTTATCTAAGTAATATGAATAAGCTGACTAATGAAATCAACTTAGAATTATTAAAAAGGACCAAGCTAGGATACATGTTAAAAGGACTAACAGTAATTGCGATTGCTCCAATCCTTTTCACTAAACCTATTGAAGTGTGGGCTACAAATAACTTCCCTATTATGGATCAGTTTTATCAAAGTAAGTTTGGATTCTTTTTCCGAATCGTTATCTTCGCAGTGATTTTATTATCTTATATCCTGCTGAAAAAGCTTCAAGATCAGCAAGAAGGCACTTACCAGGCTAAAGTCAGAAAAATATTGTGGGAACAAAAGTTGCTCAGTTATCGTGTGATTTCCTGGATCGTAGAGCGATTCATTCCAGCCAAGCGTACATCCGCCAGGTTTAAAATCACTACTTTAATAAAGGATGCTAATGCTGGCATCCCACTTGAATGGCTTTATTTACATCGCATTTTGCTGTCTCTTGCTTTGTTTATTGGTATGACTGGTTCTTTAATTACCATGCATTCTATTACCATAAACAATATTTATGATGCGCCTACGCAAGATGGACAAATGTTCGGTCAACTCTCTCAAGCTGATCGCTCAAAAGCACAAGAGACTACAGCATTTGATAACCATGTAATTGATCAATTGAAGGGGGTGAAGAAAGAAGATATTCAATCAAGCGTTATGCAGCTAGTCGCTCAAGATAGCACATTAGTGTCTAATAGTTCCGAGTATCTGAAAACAGTTCAGCGTATTGAAGAAAAGATAAATGTGTTGAACTCTGAATATTTCAAGTGGTATGAACTTTTAATTTCCATGTCAGTCGGCATTGTAGGCTACTGGATACCATACTGGATACTATTGTTTCAAAAAAGGCTGCGGTATATCGACATGCAGAATGAAGTAGATCAGTTTCATACTATTATTGCCATGCTTTGCCAAATTGAACGTATGTCAGTCGATATGATACTGGAGTGGATGGAAAGGTTCTCCACCATTTTCCGTGAACCGCTGCATAAAGCAGTGCTCAATTATGAAAGTGGAGCAGAGTTGGCGTTAGAGGAGCTGAAGCAGGATGCTCCATTTATTCCATTATCTCGCACTATCGACAAGCTCATTTTGTCTGTTGAACGGATTCCGATCAAAGAAGCATTTGATGATTTGGAGAATGAGCGGAACTACAATTTCGAAAAACGGAAACAAGATTATGAACGCATGATCGAAACAAAATCCGAATGGGGACGAATTATTGGATTCGCTCCGATGACAGTTTTAACATTCATTTATTTAGTATTACCTTTCATTTACATGAGCTTTGAACAAATGGCAGCCTATTATGTTCAGCTCAACCAGTTGTAAAAGAACAAATGTAATCAGTCATTCACTACAAAACACATATTAAGGAGAAATATAAAATGAATAATGCATCATCAGCTCTTAAAGTAGCAGCAGGACTCTTTCTTACCATTGCTTTGATTACGATTGTTGTCGTTCTTTTCATCAGTGCTCAGGAAGCGACGAAAACAGCTCAGAACAACTTCTCGGGAATTCAAAAGGAACTTGACCAGACACAATATGCTGTTTATGACAATACCAATATTTCTGGTAGCCAAGTAGTTTCTTCTCTTCGTAAATTCCAAGATCAAGATTCCTTTGGGGTTAAAGTAGTAACCGGTAAAAATAAAGCAGGAACATGGTACTTCCATGAAGTGAACACAGCTGGCTCTGCAGATAGCCCGGATTACGGATCAGTGAACCAAGCACAAGCAAGTGGTACATTCTCTAAAGCTATCGAGCAAAGCAGTAACGACTATATCAATCCTACAGGAACGTTCAAAAGTGAAATTGTTCGTGACAGAAGTAATGTTGTAAGAGCACTTGTATTCACTCAAAACTAATACAATCCAAACATTCATAAATAGGCAGGACGATTAGCTCCTGCCTATTTAATAAAAGGACTGAATTTAGAATGATGGGCATTGGAGAACATGCTAAATCGGCATTATGGACAGGCACAGGATTTTTGATTTTCATCATTTGCTTATCTTCTGGAGTTTTATTATTTCAAAATTCTTCGGATATAAATGATAAAACTTATGAATTAACAACTTATTCTGATAAAAATCAATCCAGCACTTTAAAAATTGAAAATAAGTATACATGCAGCGGAGCAGAAGTTCTTCAGAGTATTTATCAAATCAAAGAAATTGATGTAAATATTCAAGTTGACGGAGTTATTTTTGACAAGAACATTGATCCGGATGAAATGGATGTATCCAACATAGATGTTGAACGAACATATACTCCAACTTATGTTCGTGATTCACAAGGAAATCTAATTCTCTTGAAATATAGCTAATGAGGTGTACATGTGGGTAATCCATTGCTTAAAATATTTGCTGCAATTATAGCAATTCTGATTATGGGAATATGGCCGATTTATACTGCATATAACTCTCAAGATAGTAGCTCACGCATTATTGTAATGAATACTGTTAGTAAATTCGTTGATAGTGTCAGAGATAAGGGATATATGACTCCCAAAATGTATCAAGATTTTGAAGATCAGCTTTTTCTAACAGGTAATACTTACGATATACAGATGGAACACCTTCATAAAAGATACGATCCAGTATATAACGATGAAGGAACGTTTCAGGACAGTTACAAAACTGATTATGAAGGTTTCTATAATACGCAAATCAACAATAAATTATTCCCTCCTGGTAATGAGAATATGAGCGATCCATCACGAGTTTATAGGTTTACCAAAGGAGATTTTTTCAGTATATCTGTAAAAAATACTAACCGGACAATGGCGACATTAATGTCAGATATGTTGTTTAACGCCACCAATGCTCCCAATGAAAAGATTGTCATTCCATATGGAGGGATGATCTTAAATGAAGATTACTAGTTGGGCCATTTTCTTTGTTGCTATCCTTTTATTCATATTTGTACGAAATCAAATTAACCAGGATGCTAATACTCAGAACTTATTGCTGCAGGTCCAATACAATAAATCCATTGATACAGCGACTCAAGATGCAGCCTATGCGCTGATCGCCAATGCTTCCCAGGCAAAAGAAAGCCAATATCAATCTGCAAAAAATGTTCGGATTAATAAAGAGGAAGCAATTACTACTTTCTTTCGTACAATGTACATGAATTTTAATGTTACTCATGACATTGTGGGACAAGAACAGCTAAACAGTTATGTTCCAGCTCTAGTTGTCGTGGGATACGATGGCTACTATTTATATCACTTTGAAGAATACAAAGATGCTAATGGAAATACTATGCTCAAGCAAGTTTGGTCGCCTAAAAAGCCCTATGCCTATCGTGATAACCAGAACAATACTTACAGCTTTACTCTAGATAACTATGTAACAATTAATCGAGCATCAGATAAAAAAAAGTATGAAGGATTCAGAGAGGATATTCAGGCTGAGGCGAGTATTCAATTTTTAAATGACCCTGATAAGTTTGATCAGGTCCGTAGAACAACAATTGTAAATACTATTCAAAATGATCTTGGTTATACCATTAATCAGTACAATACGTACTCCAAACGGTACGGGATCTCATATACCTTTACTGTTCCTTATATATCAAATGAAGATTGGAATAATACTATCAACGATGCTGGAGTGTTAGCTTTTGTCCAAGGCATACCACTTGGTAGTACTTATTACAATAATTACGCATTAGGAGGTGCAAGGATCATAAAGAAAGAAACATTCCAGGGAATCGATGTAGAAGGCCGGAAGTTTTATTATCCATCTAACACTTGCCAGTCTAGCTATAGTACTGAGGAAGTTTTTACTACAGCAAGGGAAGCAGCCCAAAAAGGATATATTCCACTTCGCTGCGGTATTGGTAATTAACTAATTATTGCCGATAAAAAGGGTATGCGAAAATTCGCGCAATTTTCGATTTGAACATATGATGTGTTCATAGCCTACATATCCAGCAGTGAATGTAGCAACTAAACCTAGGGGGATTTACAATGCAAACTAAATTTATTAAAAAGACCATTTTGGCAGTTCTGGCTTCATCTTTTATTTTAAGTTCCATTCCGCAAGCTCCGGCTAATGCTGCAAGCAGTGCCAAACAAGTAGAAGTCCTCTTGAACGCTCGTAAAATGACCTTTCCAGATGCAAAGCCTTTCCAGGATGAGAACAGTGCTGTTATGGTACCGATTCGATTTGTATCCGAAAAGTTGGGCGCGAAAGTCGGTTATGAGCGAGTGGATGGAAAGCAAAATATCACACTGAAAACAGATAAGCATAGCGTCACGATGACCGTTGGTTCCTCTACAGCTACGGTTGATGGTACAAGTAAGACCTATGACAGTAAGATCATTGTGAAGCAGCAGCGTACCTATGTACCACTGCGCTTGGTTAGTGAAGGGCTCGGACAGGAAGTAAGCTGGGATCAAATTAGTAAGTGGGTATGGATTGGAAGTAAAGTTCCACCTACTGTAGATGATTTGGGATTTTCAAAGGGAAATATAAATTTGATCAAGCCATTTTTTTCTAAAAAACCTTCGTTATTAGATAATTTGTACGGAGTACAATATAAGGATACTGTGAAAATTAATCTTTCAAACTTGCCATTACAGTTATCAGGTTATGTTTATAGCATGGATCTTTATACTTTTCATGATAATAGTGCATATAATGGTCGCACATATATTCGAGTAAGGACTACACGTTCTGCACCAAGCTTATATTTGCTAACCAATAAAGGAGACGTGCGTTACAGATTTGAAAGAGAAGATCTCAGATATAAAAACAATGATGGTACGTCCTACCTATTTTATGCTATATACTCTGAAACAGACGGTCTAATCGAAAACATTCATGATAAGAGTCCTTTGACTATTTCAGATATTAAATATATCGGATTTGATTCTGCTTCGTCTAAAGATGGATTGTCATTTATCTATATGGATAATCCATGGAGGAATCATTAATGAAGTTTAAAAGGATTTCAAAAAATAAACACTGCTTTATATTCATACTAATAATAGTTTTTTCATTTAATATATTTGCATCATTCAGTGGAAGTCCACAAACAGCTAATGCGGATGATACTGTTACACCACTTAAATATTATAAAGATAAGTCTGCTGATACAACCCAAGCAAATTATAGGTACTTTGTTGGGATGATGTACTATGATATGTGGTTTGGATCAACTTGGGTAGATAATAAAGCTCCTTACCGAGGTGATGATGGAACAGCCGAGCAGACTTATCGTTTTTCATTTCCAAATCGAACAATTAAAAGTATTGAAGTAAGTCTATATGAGTATAAACCAGATAACGCAATTTACTTTGAATCTTCTCGAACAGAAGAGCCCGAAGAGGGACAAAGTAATATTTGGTCTAAGTACGCTAAAGCTATATCGACAAGTGGAAAGGATACAAAAGACGGCAAAAAAAATACAATCACATATAGCAAATCTGGAATCGGTACCGATACAGCTACTATTCCTACTTCAGTAAATATGGTTTTAAACGCAACTTTAGCAAAAGAAATTACAGATACTTGTACAACTCGATGTGGCCCTGATACAAGAGGATATCGTATCTACACACCAGTACTGTTCAAAATCGAGCTAGACTCTAAGCTCAGTGTCTACTACAAAACTAAAGATGGTAAATCGCTCAATTCCGTTTTCCCTCCTCGCGAGGAAGAAATGAAGCCAGGATCTGAATACGAATTTACAGCACCAACCAATGAAAAGTACAAATACATTGGCTATAAAAAAACGACAGATGGAACCGATCCATCTAAACAGCCTGACATAAAAGAGGGAGAGCCTCCTAAGTTTAAATATACGGGATCATTTGAAGAGTATAGGGCCTATCAATATTATGATGTAGTTGAAGCTTGTAAGCCTGGGCAAACCAGTGCTGATAATCCGGATTGTGATGATCCAGATCTTCCATCAGAAGGAGCAGGCGATTGTACATTTACTATATTGCCTCCAACACAGTCTCAGGAACTCTCAAAAGCAATGATGAACCCAGAAGCATCTGGACATATCCTTGGGGATGATGCAGCGAATGGCCGTCATTTTGACGCCACACGAGGTATCCCTACAAGTGAAAATCTATATGCCAACGCATGGGGCTATAATTACTTGTTCAGTCATAAGTTTGGAGAAATGAAAGGGAAAGTCGATTATAAATGCCAGGTGAAAGTGAAGTACAGTCTCAAATGGAAACAAAAAAATAATAAAGGAGACTGGAAAACCAAAACAGCTAGTGCAAGCAGAACGTACAACTTTGGCTTTACTCGCGATTACTCCTACTGGCAGATCAATCAGTTGGCTGCCTATGGAATCCAACAAGCAAAAATGAACAACTATGCGCTTCCTAATGGAAGTGTAACAATCGCTGCAGCTGGCTATACACCGCCTTCCATTGAAAAAGAAGATAGTACCGATGTCAACGATCATGTGCGTCCGGATGAAACCGGTGCGATTAATTATCATCCTGGCGTCATAGATGGTGGGAAATCAGGTAAACCATCTGTTCCGAATGATGAAGGTAAACTCAAAGGCATGGCCGAAAGCAAAACCGATGATCCGGAAGTGCGTAATGATGAAGCCAAGTTTACTTTTAAAAGCAAAGAGACGGAAGTTATGAATGGTGATTGGACAAAAAAGACCACCGTTAAGCCAAAAGAGATCCCAGCGCCTACTAAAATTCGCTCATATAAAGATTCTTCAGAACGAATCTTATTTAAAGGCTCGCAGCTGATAAGTCTCAAACTGACCAATAGGGCAAATACACCAGCAACAGGTACCATTTTCTACACGATGGTTGATGGAAATGTAAATGGGGATGGGGATCATAATTACCCGATTACAGGCATTAACAATGTGACCGTCTATACACCGGTTGTAAACTACTCATCGATATCAGATGATAAAGTCCATAACCAAAAGACGGTACCTGATTCTTCAAGAATGTCTTTAATCTTGGATCGTCCTTTTACAGTCCGCATTCCTACCAGCGGACAACATCAAAATGCGTCTTCATACCCTGGGTATGGAAAAAGAGATTTCGCCAAGTATTTCAGAATCAAGCAGGTTCTTTTCCCGTTTGATGTATATGCCGAAGACGGTAAAACCTTTTATCCAAAAAACACTTGGATCGATGTGCCGGTGAAGCAGCTAGATACCGTATTCAATCTGCCTGTCTGGGTAGATGAAGGCAATTATACAGTAGCCTTCCGTAATATTGCTGAAAATGCTCCTACTAGCTTTACTGCAGAACAAGATGCCAACTTGGATCTGAAAAATCATGTAGCTAAAGATACCGTTGATGTAGAAGTAATCGGTCGAATTTATGATTTCCATGTCACCGATATCGCAGATTTCAATTGGGAAAAAGTATTCCGGACGACAAAAGGAAGTAGCTCCTCTACAGGGAAATCCTATTGGGTAGGCCCAAATGGTATTGATGGAGAACTGCGAGGAAATAGCTCGCCCTATGTGCTGCCCATTATGCGGGGAAGTAATCCACTCACTGGATTCAAAAACGTAGCGGTGAAAACCGGATATCACTTCAAATTCGATCTGAAGACAAAGGGTAACATGTTTGGAGATAAAGATGCTATTCGTATCACTCCGACGTTCTATTATCAGGATAAAAACGCATCAACTAATCCGGAAAGAGTGCCCGTTGATCTGTACTACCACTCAGATCACAAGAAATTTATTAAAATAGGCTCTGCATCAGATGTAGAACGTCGGGATGTCACTTTGAACCAGCGCCTTCGCAATGTACCTGCTTCTGCTATTAAGAATACAGCTGCATCGATTTACGACTTGTCGGATGGCTGGCTGGTTACCAAAGATCAATACATTGCCAAATTTATAAAACGTGCCAATAAGTCAACTTACACGGGTGGCTACGATATTCAAATACTGACTTCGCCACTACGAACTTTTATTAATACGTTTGAACGGCCTGCGACGGCTTCAGCATCGGCTGCGCGAGTTAATGCCAGTATACAGCAGTGGTATGGCGAATACAGCCTGCCAGCTAATGTGTACGCTGTACCTAAAGGAACAGACTTAGCCGAATACGGTCGTTCACATACACTGGATGAAAAATCACCGATTTTCTTAAAAAATGGTTTTATCGTAGTTAATTTCGATCTGGAATCTGTAGTGAACGGAGATACCAGTAATCCCCATCTGCAGTATATTCATACGAAAGACGGTTACAATAACCAATGGTGGGATATGGAAGGTTACGATAATTCAGATGGTGATCGCGATCATATAGTCAAAGATCCTTATAATGTAAGTTATCAGGTCAAAGATGGCGATGTTATGTTCTATGATGCTGACTTATCTTCTTATGATGACTTTTCCGCATCAGGAACTCATTAAATGGTATAATAAAAGCAACTAAATAATACTAAACGGAAGCACCGTCAAACATTTGTTTGCGGTGCTTTTATTTATTAGGAGGATATATTTATGCAAAAACCAATCAAGTTAGGGAATTTTATGCATGGTGAAGGAGAAATGGGCTGGGCATGGTGGCACGAAAACCATTCCGAGCTTGCTATTATCGGAAGCACTCAGACTGATCGCAAGGCTTTAACACGATCACTACGTGAACTTATGGCATCGAGTGATTCGGTGGATGTTTACAGTATAACTGCAGCTGCTCCAAGCATGGGAGGTGTACATAGCGTGGATGCGATTCCCTGGGTAGAAGAATTTTCAGATCCTCCAGAAATTTTTAATGATCGTGAAAGCTTTATTAATAATAGACAATTCTTCTCTAATGCCTATTTCAATTTGTATTCAAAAATCATAGGTGTCGATCGTAAAGACATGATTCCATCCATTCGATTCAAACCCCATTTGGGAGGTCCATTAGTCGGATACTATGAGGCTATTGAAAGTTTAGCTGAAGATGTATCGTATAAGCTCGTATTAAAGAATGCTTTTGATGAAATCAAATATATCAATTGGGTCGAATTAAAAAATGGGGAAAAGCATATCTATCTAAACCCTCAAAATACTATCTATGAGCAAGCACTATCGCTTTTAAAAGGGGTATGGTCATTCTTTTGTTATACTTGTAAAACCGAGGACGCCAAACAAATTGCATACTATGTAGAATTACCACGCAGCTTCTTTTCGCCTGGTGTTGATCCTATGGTAACTGACATCATGATAGAATGCTTACGTATCTTAAAAGAAATTGCTATAACCACAACTACAACCATCATTGTATCTTCTGATTACTTGTTTCCTATACCCGAATTGCATTTCAGATTCAAATTGTTATTTTTGACTGAAGATAGTGACATTAATATAGTAGATGATCCTAATGCTGATATGCTTATTGACTCTACTTTACTTGCAGAATGGCGTAACCAGAATCCTTCTGCAGCTTTATGGATGGATGACTATACTTCAGATATTAACTCGGCTAGGATACCTGTTTTGATTTCTCCCTCAGGTGTAGAATTTTGGAAAGAAGATGATGATACCTATTTCAATACAGACGGGAATTTAGTATAATTATGATATAAATTACGGCTATTCATCAATTCCCAGGGGAATCGATATCTATTTCAATCATTAAGATGTGCAAAATTCATTCTATTCATTAATGAAAAGCTTTCCTAATCCAGGGGAAGCTTTTTTATTTTAAGGAGGATAAATATGAGTATTACTATGTATAATGCATTGGGTTTAAATGAACATGAGGTTTCTCTAATCAAATCAATACCTGTTTTGAATAATATAGTTATAGAAAGCCGCGCGATACAAATTGCTAAATACTTTTTATTAATATCTGAAAAGTTTAACATTGAACAAGTGAAAGATCTAAAAGTAGTGCCTTATTCAGAACAATATACTATTGTATCTATCCACTTTGAAAGTGTCCTGTTTGCGTTTCCCCTTTTACTTTCAAGTAAAGTATTAACCGGTAATGCATTTGACCATGAATTTGAAAAAAATTTAAAAACAGCAGCGAGCCAATATGAAACCTGGCTAAAGCTCAGTAAAAAAGGAACAAAAAGAATAAAAATATCACAACTACTATTTAAAAAGACTGGATCAACAATCAGTAAGAGAAGCTATTAATAAAAAAGGCTTGGCATAAATTTGCCAAGCCTTTTTTATTTGTCTATATTGTAAGTATTAATCGAATCTATGCCATCATATTATAGAAAGGAGCCGGCAACATTATGGATAAATGCGCTAAGAGTGTTTATCTACAAGAATATCTTATTATTCTTGTACTCTTGACTCAAGGAACAAAAGAAGAAAAAAGAAATGCTAAAGTCCGGCTGAGTGAATTAGAGAATCTAGTTTTTTTGGATGAGAAAAGTATAGCTCAGGCTAAATCGAATTTATATCTTAATAGTGAAGAAGACCACCAGATTTCTATGATGCAGTTGGGAGCTAGTTGAGTGAAATATTTCAAGTTATCAATCTTATTTATATGTTCTGCAATTATTCTATTTATAACAGCTAAAGAGTTCTGGATATTCATTCAAATGCCTATGTCGCCTACAATAAAACATAAATTTCTGCTGAGTTACTTGGTTATTTTGAGTGCAATATCAATCTTTGTTTGTTTCTTAAACTTATTGAAAATAATTAACAAGAAATCACTTATCATATTAAGAAGTATTGCAAAAGAGCAGCCTCAGGTTATCTATCGTAAATACAATAGATATTACTTAGATGGTGAAATATTAAAAAAATATGGATACTCACTTGTTAGATTCTATCTATTATCACAAAAGGATATTGAGCAAATCCAAATCATAAAGTTTATGTAAAGGAGTACTCTAAATATGCTGAGCAATAGTGAATGGTCTTCAATCTTGATTCAAATTTTATTTGGTATTGTTGCGTTAACTGGTACAGTAAATATGATAAGGTTCAATTTGGAAAATCGAGCAGCTCGGAAAAAAGAATAGATTGTATTATAAAGAGAAAGACTTTTATGCTTTTAATGATATAATGAGGATAACTTAATACAAATGCGAAGCACGCATGATCCCTTGAGGGATTATGCGTGCTTTTTTTAATGGGAGGAAATGAGAATGAGAAAATGGCTGGTAATAAGTTTATTAATGGTTTTTTTATTGCAATCAACTAAGGTGATGGCAGCAGCTCCAACTGAAATTTACAAGGATGGATCGAAATTAAGTACCGTCCAAGACGCAATTGAAATCAACAATTCTACGTTTGTTCCTATGCGTAACCTATTTGAAACGTTCAAAGCAGATGTACAGTGGAATAAAGCTAACCAAACTGTTATAGCTACAAACCAAAATACTCATATCCAGATAACGATCGGTAGTAAGAAAGCGTTTATGAACGGCAAGCAGGTTTCGTTGGGATCTGCTCCAGTATTAAAAAATGGTACTGTATTCGTTCCTTTAAGATTTATATCCGAATCATTTCATTCTAATGTAGGTTGGATAACTCTGAATGGGAAGAAATTCATTTCTATAAACTCAGAAAATGCAGAGTTATTTCAGATTACGCACATTCGTGATGGTGACACATTCTCTGGAGTGTATCAAAGTGGAGAAAATAAAGGAAAGGCCGATGTCATTCGATTGATCGGAGTAGATACCCCTGAGACAGTAAAGGAGAATACACCGGTTCAATATTATGGTCCAGAAGCTTCAGCTTACACGAAAAAGCAGCTTACCAATAAAACAGTCTATATTGTAAAAGATCAAACGAATGATAAGTATGGAAGAACACTAGCTTATGTATTTCTAGAGAATGGTCAATTCTTTAATGCACAGCTAGTTAGTCTAGGGTACGCTAAAGCTCTGTCTATTAAGCCAAATACTCAGTGGGAGTTATTGTTTTCTAATTTAGAAAAAGAAACCTCTAATGCGCATATCGGATTATGGACTAATACAAATGATAAAGTAGATCCGGCAAGCTTACTAAGTTCTTTACGCATTGAGCCCAGTAAACAAATCAATGAAGATCAGTTACTGCGGTTATTAATTCTATTTTTATTTCCAGAAACCAAAACTATATTTTATGCAGAATCGTTTTATAGGTTGTCTCAAGATGAACAGTTCAAAGAAACAACAAAAATTGCAGTACAGAAGGGAATTCTGGCTACTTCAGCAGTTATTCATTCGGATCAGCCATTAACAAAAGCGAGAGTGATTGAAATTATTGGCGATGCCTATGACCTGGACGATGCTACAATAACAAAGATAAAAACTCTGCTTAATGGATTTTCTTTTGGCAGTAATAATGATTTTCTATCTGCAAAAGCAGTGACTGAAATTTTAGAGAAGATTAATACTCTAAAGGAGAAAGTTTCATCTTTTTCAGAACCAACCTTTGATGCTTTGCTCAATAATTAAAACTATTGATAGATTGAAAAGATCTACGGTATAATTATCATAATCCAATAATAAAACGCGAAGAACGCGCAGCTTATACAAGCTTGCGCGTTCTTTTTGTTGTCATTATAGGCATTTGGTGATATTCGATTAATCAATTATTAAGGAGGTATACATGAAAATAGTAAAGTACAGTATTTGGGCTATTATCTTATTTTTACTATTGTATATGTTTAGGCTACAAATTGTATTGCCAGTAATCTATTTTTCAATTGGATTTTTACTTTATGTATTTATAATTTTATGGGCAAAAGCAAAAAATATGGATGCTCAGATGGAGGAGTGGAGATTCACTTTAACCACAGTTGAGGGGTTAGTGAAATTCGTTTTAACAGGAACTATCATTTGGGGCTTTATTGCCTTTTCACTCATAAAAGAGAATGTACTGAAGAATGAAGAGAAAAGCCTGTTTTCTATTTTGGATTATCTGAAAAGTCCCGGTGAATGGCATCGATACTGGTTTAAAAAATATTATCAATAAAAAGGGGATCTCATGGAGCATTTAAATATCTTCAACACATCCATTGGAATATTCATTAGAATGATGATCAATATTCCTTTAATACTTATCTTAGGGTTATATTGCTACTCGTTTGCTAAACAGAGAAAAAAGCAATCGTATGCGACGATTACAAATGTATCTTTGATTTATAGTCTTATGTTTACTATGCTGCTGGCAACGTATTTTATTTTAATTTTGGTAGAAATAGAACCTTCACTTTTATTAAATAAGTTTTTGATAGCTACTACAAATACGTACATTATATTTATCATTTTTGGAGTATATCGTATTTTTCAAAGTAACAAAAAAGTAGATACTGCTTTATTTGGAGCAGCTGGATCAATTATCTTTATGGTTTCCCTTTTGTCGGATATTATAGGATCTATACTCACAGCTATAATATTAGGAATGGTTATATTTAGATACCATAAAAATCTATATCATAGAAAGATAATGATTGCTGCAATTGTCCTGTATATCGTTTCATCTTTAACTAATATATTTACATCTTTTAACGGATTATTTTCACTCATAGGTTCATTATTTATGTCTTCAGCAATTACCCTTATTATTTTCAATTTAACAATGTACTCATTCTATTTAGTGCAGCAAAAACAACGATCATCTATGATTGACTCATTAACTGGTTTATACAACAGAGCTGCACTTAGTCAAGCATTTGAGCATTATTTAAAAATTAATAAGGAACCTGGCATTCTGTTTATTGATATAGATAACTTTAAGAAACTGAATGATACCCAGGGACATAAAAAAGGGGATGAAGTATTACATCAAGTTTCGAAAATCTGTGAGCAGCTTGTTCATAATAAAGGAATTGCAGCTCGCTATGGTGGAGAAGAAATTATATTATTAATCTATGATAAGATTGATCTAATTGAACTTGCTAGCACCCTTGTAAGAACTATTCAACAAACTACATGCGTGACAGTAAGCGTAGGTGTAAGAGAATTTGAACCCTACATGACGCTTGATCATCTTATTAAAGACGCAGACACAGCAATGTACCAAGCAAAAACAACAGGAAAAAACAAGTTTGTTGTGCATACTATAACTTCTGTAATTGATGCCTTATTAAAAAATTCAAACTCTTTAGCTAATGACAACTTATAAGTAAGTTGTCTTTTTTTTTGGCTTAACATAGAATTGATTTATAAAAGTAAAATAAAATGAATTATCTAATTCATACTCAATTACCATTTTATACTAATACGATTTAAAAGGGGTTATCATGAAATCTATCCGTTATATACAAGTAAAACCAACATCCTATCGTCTGGTAGGTTTATCTTATAAGCCTTCACCAGTACTTAATGAACTATCTACAAGAATTCCTTTAAAAATAACAGATTACGATCATCCATTTAACATTGAAAAATTTGTAAAAACAGAAAATTAAGAAGATATTAAAATAGAGTTTTCACACCTTACTAATATATCCTCATTCTCAATAACTTTTGAAAGCCAGTTAATAGGATTTTTAATTGTATTATTTTTATTCCGTTTGGTAATTGAATTTCCAAATTTTATAAAGGCTCTTTCAAATGCATCAAAGTGTAAGAGATCAAAATTAACTAAGTTCTCATAAACAGGTTCTACTAAGGATTCTGGAAGGGACCATTTATAACAGTTCTCCAAAAATTCGGTTTGTAGATAATTCAAAGAACCAGTTCCTTGTTGGAGTATCATTTTATTGTAAACGTTTGGATATTTTAATTCGAATTTAGAAGTTGTTAATTTTTTTTGAGGGGATGAATATTCTTCCTCTTCTTCTTTAATATCTTTAAATAATTTATTATTTAAAGATTTATTTAAAGAACTTTCTTTATAGGATGCACTTGGTGCATTAGAGGTTGTTAAAACCAATGCATCATATGCATTATTGATAGAATTATTTAGATCCGGATCATTAGTAAGTGCATCTGGTGCAGTGGTATTGTTCAACTGATAAAGGTTTGAAGTCTGTACTTTTTCGCCATCGATTTCTTTATATCTATGCTCCTTGTAAATGTAACCTCTGTTTTTTAAATCTTTGATTACATATTGGGCCTTTCTTTTTGACATGCTGCCCAGACTGGCAATGGTTTCATAGGCAGGAAAAATAGAATGATGCTCTTCTGCATAAGTTTTAAAAATGATAAGAACCATTTTTTCGTAGATCTGCAGATCATCATCCTGAATAATCGTTTTTACATCGTTAATAAAGTTTGTTTTTGCGCACATGAAATAATCCTCCCAATTCAAATTATTTCACGTTTTACTCTTGTCATAGTTGTTGCGGACAACTATAATAAAAATATAACGTGTTGGAGTTTTTAGGTAACTCTAATACAACCTCAGCGTACACGTTTTTTTGCGGAAACGAGTGCTGTGGAAATTTTGTGGCTTTGATCGTTTGCGGCGTTCAAAGCATATACAATTCTGTTTTCTAATGAGGACTTCACTTCTAATAGTGAAGTCTTATTTCTTTTTATTAAGATTCAACTTAATACCGACATTGTATTCTCGTTAGCGTTATATTGCAATATATTGTGGTTGAAAGAACATCAGATAAACTATTGTGGTTGAAAGAACATTGTATTGTGGTTGAAAGGACACTGTATTGTGGATGATAGCACATTGTATTGTGGTTGAAAGAACATAAAAATATTTTAAAAATATTTTTGAGTAGTTCTATTGTGGTGTGGTAGAAAGTACACATTATTGTGGTTGAAAGAACATTGTATATATGGAAGTATAAAATTGTAGAGAATGGACTTGGTGCAGCAGATCAATTAATTACAAATGAAAAGGGGAAAAGACAGTTGAAGATGATTATCGAATCAATTACATTAAAGATCACTTAATTCAAGTAGCAGAAGCTATTGAAGATGGAGTCGAAATTATGGGTTATACTACTTGGGGATGTATTGATTTAGTTAGTGCTTCTACAGCCGAACTTAAAAAAAGATATGGTTTTATTTATGTAGATCGCCATGATGACGGTTCGGGAACTATGAATCGATATCGAAAAAAATCGTTTTACTGCTGTAAAGATGTTATTGATAGTAATGGAGATGTACTATTTTCCTGATCATTCAAATATTGATATAAATACTAAAAATAGAAGTAGCTTAAATTCGATATGAATACGAATTTAAGCTACTTCTATTTTTTGAAGACAAAGCAAAACAAGGATATTATTGCTAGACTTCGATTTCAGTGTATATTCTTGGACTGTATCCTATCGCTCACTTTTCACAAAAGCAATTGGAAGCAATGCAAATGGTACAGGTACATCATCGGGGACCTGATCTAGAATATTTGTGTTATCACGGTATTTCTACTACTGTCTGATTTCTAATTCAAACTTAGGAATCCTTTTGCTGCTGTTTAAGTGGTTAACATTTTAATCGTAAAGAAGAAGGCTTATATGGATGAACAGTTTATAATGAAGTCTATTGATTCATCGAATGATATCCACTAAACGTCTTCTATCCGGCTAATAGAAACGTATCAGAAATAGTATCTGTAACATCTCTTGAAATCACTGGAAACGATAAGAGTATTATTTATGGATCGTTTGCAAGTATAAGTGCGATCGGCATTAGTGGCTCTACTTTATGTATGAAGCTTTGGTGCATTCATAATGGTAGATATTATTTTCAATAAATAGGTTATTAATAAGGTTGTAATAAACTACTTTTACGTGAAGTATCATTTTTAGTTGTAATAAAAACGAAAAATCTCAATTATAGAAGTTGGAATTCTCATAAGATAATAAAAATTATTACTAAATAGCCTGTATTTAGTCTCATTTAAAGATGTTACTCACATGAATTTTTATATATCTGGTTATTAAACTATTACAGTTAATAAAATATCATGATGGGTAATAGATGCACATTCTAAAACAAAAGTATCAAAAAAACGATCTATATTTCCGATATAAACATCGTACATAGTATTGTGTTCATGTCTTTACAAAGCCTGCATGTTCAATGCAGAGAGTAACTCACCAAGACGTACAATATCGCCCTGCATGACAATGTAATAAAATCTTCTCTTTTTTTCGGAATATAGGAGAAACAAGTATACAATTTTTGATGCACATGTCGATGCTTATAGAAGGACAACTTCTATTTACTGTTCCAGATTCAATAGTATTAACGGATAAACAATCATTTATTGAAAAGATATTCATCACATTTCGCTTTTTACCGGCGACAGAAAAACGGATAGTTTCATTACGAGGTTATTATTGATACAGCATGAATTAGTAACCTGTAAATGGCTCAAAGAAAATGTTATTAGTGATAGAAAACTGAATATGAGAAATTCGCGATATAGTTTGTTAAGGCTACTATCTATGAAAATAGATCAGGTAATGGATAATTGAATGCAAAAAGCAGCAGTAAGATTGAGTATATTTTTAGAACCTCACAGAAGAAGTATCTTTGAAGAATGCACAAAACTTAGGCATATGCTTCATTATAGGGTTGAAGGGATTAAATTTTATGTTTTTTAGCACAAAAAACAGGTTGGCATGAAAGTTGCACTAATCTTATGGTGATAGATTATTTTTAATTTTGTAACTTCTCTAACTGTTATGCTTTCCGATGATTCTAATATTACTAAATTAAAGAGTATAGGGGATATAAAGATGATATTAAATCATCTGAAGAATACGCTCTCTAAATCAGTATCAATCATTTAGAGAAATGTGAAATGCATCTACAGAAAATAAAAAGTTAATCCTATTTTAATTATATAATACTGTAATCATTCGTGTTTTATTTTTACTATTTCTGTATTCCATTTATTATTTTTACGTGATAATCTATTATTTGTAATTATTGTATAATGATAGGAGAATACTTTGATGACGGTAACTACAATCTCGGTGAAGGAATGCTTCGGTACAGTCGAACTAGGAAATGAATTAGTCCCGTCCTTTCCATTCTTGAAAACTACGGATGACACCGCAATCCGCTTTATGAGATTGCAGAGCAAAGCAGAGCTTACCGCCGACCCTAGTAGGGGCGTTTTCACCATGTCAGCGACTCATTATGTCAAGTGCAAAGAAGTACTACGGCTGGCTAGGGCAGATCGGATGGAGTTATTGGTTACACCTGAGTATTGTATTCCCGGTGCTTTAATAACTGAGATGCTGGAGGATGAATCGTTACAGCCTCGTCCTGATGCGCTTTGGGTTCTAGCTTGTGAAGGAATGACATTAGATGTCTACGATGAGCATATAACGCGGTGGAAAGAAAATGCTGAAGTGGGGCTAGGTGCTACAGAAGGAAAACATGAGTCTGAATTTGTTAATTTTATTCTCTATGTGTTCCGCTCGTCCGATAACAGTAAGCTCTGCTTGGTACCACAGTGGAAAATGCAACGAATGAGTGATCAGCGTTTCGTATGTGAAGGGGCTGGATTGTCTGTTGGGAATAAGGTTATCGTGTTTGGAGAAGTAACAGCCAATCAGCTATTCACTATCGTGTGTGCTGATGCTTTTAAGCCAGGTCTTATTAACCCAAATTTGTGGTTTCCAAATCAAGAGAACAGAAGTTATATTGTACTTCATCCTCAATTAAATCCATCCCCGCGGCATCCTGAAATTACCCAATTTAGAAACTCTTTGTTCAAAACAACTGCTGGCAGAAATTTAGTATACATTACAGCGAATTGGGCGGAGGGTACGACCCTAACTTTCCAAGGAGGCACACATCGCATAGAAAGTCCATGGTCCACAATCTATCGTAGATTCATCAATTATGGAGAGGATAAGGGTTGGATTGATCAGCTCAGGGAAACCCGGAAGCATAATTATGCTTATGGACTCGGATTAGGATTTACGGAACAGAAACTTAAAGTGTGGTACGCTCACAAAATAGAGCATACTATGCAAATTCTTCTAGTTAAGCCCTATGATGGTGGAGCTGAGATTGCCCAGCCTAAAGAAAAGGTAAAAGTGATCCAAACATATGTAACCTCAGCGAATCAACATAGCTGGGTAGTGAGCAAACTTCCTTTCGAAGAATCGCTTCCAGCTAGTCTTATAAAGGAGGCAACGGGTGAATTCAGTCATACTATTACTTTGGATATAGAACAGCGAGATAAGCTGTTTGGTTATTCACTTGGTCACCTTGAGAAAGGCCAGCTCGTGCTTACTGGAAATGAACAAAGTGCTAGAATGAGCTATCACATTGACGCTCACTGTGAACCTGAGCGTCAACGTAATGCGGAAATAATTGTTAAACTTATTCAAAGACTGAAACGAAAAGATAGTTTACCATGGGTGTTGAAGCGCTTTGACGGAAAATTTCTGTATATGCCTGTCAGTCAAAAACCATTAAATATAATACCGGAATCTGGGAATGAGCGTAGTGGAGTATTAGTCATCTATACGGAACGACCAGATAATATGAAGCAGCTTGTCGAGGTTCTCACAAATGAAGAATGGTATCTAGAAGACCGTATCAGCGTGTTATCGCAGAATATTGAGAAGGGCGATTTAGAGTATCCTGAATACAATGATGAGTTCACAACACCTAAGCGCAGCGGCCATAGCATTGAATATACCCATGGGGGCAAAGTAAATGGAAGCAATCATTAATTATATAAAACAGAGCGGATTAAGCTATATTGAACATCGACGGATCAATGAATATTCGGAGCATATCGGAGAAGTAAATGTATATGAAGCAGCACACCTCTGGGATCAAAGACTTGTAGCCAATTATATTTTGGTTCCTGCAACTAGCCAGATGCTTTCAGAAATTGCACGTGAGGAGAGAAGCTTTCGAGAATTTGAAGAACATGTCGTTGCACCGATTTACTACCGCCTAGAGGGAGATCAGAGCTGGAACCTATATATTTGCTTCATACTGCCTAAGGATGATTTGGAAGCCATTACACCAGAACAGTTGAACCTGATCCAGCGAGGAAAGCGGTTTGGTAAAAAAATAATTTTAGAAGAAGATCAAGTCGTTCAACGCCTACCTGTAGCAAGGCTACCAGAACAGATAGACAAAGTGTCAGTAGAGGACCCTCTGCATGATTGGATGCGAGCCCTGGCGCCTCACAACTTGTTGTTCTGTTTAGACAGTAATAGTCCTAAGAAGATGGATGATTACTTGGACCACAAGTTGGCTCCAGAGCAGGATAGGTACTTGGAGCATGCCGATGATCCTCCAGTAGTCAGGCCAAAGACGCAGATCGTTGCAATGCAAATGGGGAATAAATTCCGGTCTCATTTATTATCGAATATACCACGACTTTCTTTCGCTCAAGTAAACCTGCTAGAAGGTCCTAATGGAATGGGCAAGACCTCCATTCTTGAGAGTATTGAGCTGGCTTTCACCGGGAAAATTCAGCGTAATTTACTCGCTGGTTTGGATATATCCGAAGAGTGGGATGGAACCTTGGAGTTTCTACATGAAGAAGAGAGTTTGAGCGGCTTGCCGAATCTAGAGGAGCAGAAACTTCGCGAAGCCACTTACTATCAACAAAAGGTTTCCTCCCGTAGAAAAGTTAGCCAACTGAACCGTGCTTTTCACCAATATAACTACTTTTCTTCTGAAAAGATTCACCAGTTTTGCTTCAATGTAAGTCAGAAAATTGACTATCTAGGAGCATTCGCGCGTGTGATCTTCGGTGAGCAGTTGGAGCGCCATGAGCAATGTTTGAAGTCATATAAAATAGAATTCGAAAAGGCAGAGCGTAGACTTCGCAAAGAAGAAGATCAGCTAACAGCTCAAGTTGAAAAGGCCCTTCAAGAAAATAAATATGGTGGGGAACTACTACAGAAGCGTATACATACAGCCGTGGAGACATTAGTGAAATGGCTGAACCATATACACTCCAGTTATCCTCAGCCAGACGTTCCATTTGAAACAGACCAGGTAGAGCTATGGTTCCATAGTATTCAGCCCTATTTGCAAGAGCTAGACCTTATAAGTGAAACAATTATCGACATCAAGGTGGATAATATAGATTCCATGACACAATGGAAGGTTACTCAGGAGCGGCTGAAAGCTAATGAACCGGATATAGCTGAGCATTTACTAAATCTTAAGAATGAATTGCAAATGATACCAAGCTCAGATGAGCTGGAGACACAATTAAGCTCCTTATGGACAAAATTTAAAACTTTTCGTTCACGACAGGATTTATTAAATGAGCTGCAAACAAAATTTGCTGGCTACGACTATCTTTACGATCAGACCGGCTCAAGAGCATTGAGGTTGCAGATAAATAAGAAACGGCACGAATTAAATGAGTTGATGGGACCGCTTAGAGACGTTTGTGGCCTATACGAGTCACTCATAGAAGCTCCTCTTCTGAATCAGTCTGATACGGAATTTGAGATACTACGGGACACGGCATATAATGCGCTGTGGGAGACAAAGAGACAGATTGAGGAAATAAAAAATCAAGTTAAGCAACGTGAGCAGATAACGTCAAAGCTTCAACAGATACAATCTGATCTCAAATCTACTGCCCTTTTGTACTTAGATAACCATCCTGAGGAAAAGAATTGTCCCCTTTGTGGACATGATCATGAATCCGCACAGCTATTACTTCAAGCTGTAACTGCCAATATAAAATCCGAGGATGACTTCTTATCTAAGCTGTTACAAGAGGCAAAGGAGTTGGAACTGAAGCTAAGAAGTGAAGAACAAATTTATGATCGTACTCAAGAAGAATGGAGTTTGCGAGAAAAACTTCAAAAGGCAGGCCTTGAACTAAGGATGCAGGTAGGCCTAGAAGAGTCTCGTAGCCTTCCTGAATTCGCATCTGCGCACGAGGTACAGCATACTCTCCAACAACTTAACACAAGACTTCAATCTCTAATTGAACAGCAAAAGGAGCTGGGCGAGCGGAGTTTAGAGTTGGAAGGACGGGGGATAACACTATCTGCAATAGAGAGCCTAGAGGAATTAAGAAAGTCTCCTGAGCTGGCATCTTATTATGAAAACGTTGCTCCTGACGAAGATACACACCATCGCCTTCATTCTTATATAGGTCAAATTATAACGGATAATAGCCATGTCGTAGAACGAGAGAGATTCAACTATGTGCAGTTTAAAGAGCATGTAGCTGCAACGAATAAACGAAGGGAAGCATTAGAGTCTCAACTTTCAGATGCACAATTGAGAAGCTCAGAGCTTGAATTAACCGAAAAGAGACTTTTGGGGTTAGCTGAAAATTACTCAAAGCTACTTAACAAAAATATAATGTTAAGTGAAGGACAATCGTGGAGTGAATGGCGAAGAGGTTTTGATAAATTGTTAGAAGCCTCGAAACAATTAGGCGAAGCTTTGGAGCCAAGAATTCTTCGAGAGCAGCAAGCACTAAATCAACGGAAGCTTCAAATGAAGCTGGAAACAACTCGTCAAAAGCTAGAGCGTTGTGTCGTAGCAGTCAATATATTATCTGAGCTTAAGGAACTTGCTGCATATGGGGAAGAATTTGTCAGAAGCAATTTTAATGCTATTAGCCATATGTTCGTATCGCTACACTCACCCAATGAATTTGAACGGCTGGAATGGACTGGCGACGATATGATGGCTGTGCGAAAGGGCAGTGGGAATAGAAGCCACATCTATCAACTAAGTACAGGGCAGAGGACGTCTGTCATATTAGCTATATTCTTTATAATGCACCTAGTTATGGATTCGGCTCCACCCTTTTTGCTGTTGGATGAACCTGTTGCGCATATGGACGATCTCAACGTAATAGGATTATTAGATTTCTTGCGTCAGTTGACTATTACGAGAGGCACTCAGTTATTCTTTACTACGGCTAATCCGCAAATTGCGGTGCTTTTTCGTCGAAAGTTTAGCGTTTTAAAAGATCAATCCCAGGTTTTACAATTAAGTCGTGATGTGGAAGGACCACTTCGTATTAGCAGAGGCTACTTCAAACCGAATGAGGAGAAGTTGATTAAATTAACGCTATAAGTAGAGAAGAGGGAGAACCTGTTCAGATGAATAGATGGAAAGCTTATTTTTCAATCGTATCATGGAAGCATTCTTTCCGGTTCAAGAAATTTTTATCTTTTTGGCTGGCTGCATTTTCTGTTATATGGACATTTACCGAGTTTTCAGGCTATTACTTCACAGTCGCCGGCTCCCCATGGAAGCCTAGTGTATGGGGTGTCATTGGCTTAGGAATTGTGGTAGCGATATGGATGAGCAGACCGCTTCTGCGACGAAAGGTGCTGCTACCTGATCATGAGGTATTGCTGGAAATTGACGTTAACAATCTGTATGCACGGAAGGATGGTTCGTGGATTATTCCGTGTAATTGTTGCTTCCTACATTCTCATATTGATGAGCAAGCAATTATTGTTCAGTTGCGTAACCGATTTTTCTCAAGCCCATCAGAATTTGACCAAGTTTTAGCTCAGAAGTTACAGAATATACCCTATGAGCTAGACACAGTAATGGGAAATCAAGTTAAGAAATATCCCATTGGCACTGTAGTCCAAATTCAACTTCATGGAATAGGCCAGACAGTTTACCTACTAGCAACCAGTGAGCTTAATCCTCAAGGAAAAGGGGACCCGAATCTGAAACACTTGGAGGACTCCTTGAGATCTTTATGGACTTATATTGCTGAGCATGGAAATACCGAACCGATTATAATACCAGTTCTCGGTAGTGGTCGCCACCGCTTAGTTATTAGTCGTTACGTCATTATAGGCATGATTGTAAAGTCATTTATTGCTGGACTTGTACAACGCAAATTTACAAAAAGATTAACAATTGTCATGCAGCCTAAAGCCTTTTTAGACAATCAATACAATTTAGACGAGATTGAAAGCTATTTCTCTTCTGCAGGAAAGTTCGAGTGCTAACTGCGAAGGCATTTCCAAACTCACGTGAGGATTTTTTTCAGAAAAGACAAAGCAGCGGTGGAACTTATCCATCGCTATTGCTTTGAATATATAGGTCTAACGCCATGAGACAATAAAGTAGACATCTTGAATAAGCTTAGATTTCAGCTATTATAATAAAGGTCAGTTGTTTAATACGTAAAAAAATTTTATACCATACATTACTTATTATCATCAAGTAAGTAATAAAAGGAAAAGCGAGTTCTTATAAAACGAGGAAGATTTGATAAAATCATTTTTAAAAGAAGCTGTCCAAATACATCCAACATTATAAACGATGCTAGGACTTGAAAAGGCTTTTTAATAAAGACCTATTTAAATAACATCTTTAGGTATTAACGAATTATCTCAATTATAATACTCGAAAATACGATTTGTCTCATCTATAGTTGTTCATTGTCTCAAGCATATATTGAAAAAGCAGCCTTTTGGCTACTTTTCAGTCTCATTTATAGATGGTGCTTACATTAATAGTAATAAATTGGAATCCATAAAGCGTGTATCAAAACAAAATGTGTAATTTTGTATTAGTCTATAAATATGTATAAGTGAGATTTTTAGAAACTTAATAGGATATAAACTGAGAATAGAACGGATGATCACCTTTTTTGATAAAGGATGATTTTACTCATATTCGCTTACAAAGAAATATTCAACGGTTTAAAGAGGGTATGATTATAGAAAAAATATGATTGAGGCTGAGAATAAACTAGAGTATATTCTATTTAATAATGTATGTATAGGGAGTCCATTAAAATAACTTATAAGTAGGCAAATACTAAACAAAATAAAAAACCTGAGTGCGAATCAGGGTTTTTACAGAATCTACAGTCATGTAAGTTAGCATTTGCCGCCTCTGCTTGCTTATTTTTTGAAAAGAGTACTTTCATAACGTCGGTAGAGCTCTTTTCTTTGTCTACATATAAAATCAAGCATTTAATATTAACTAGTTATTGTATAGGACTTATAAAAATGGTCAATATGTACTTAATAAGAATAAAGAGAGTCACTCATATGAAGTGGCTCTCTTTATTCTTATGCAAGCAAGGACTGAGCTTAGGCAATATGCAGATGCTTACTACAAAAGTAGTAATTATTTATAGAAGACGAATATAGTAATTAAATTATAGCCTGCAATGGCAACGTGGGACTATACATTGCTCAGAAAAGTTATAATTCTTTGCTTTGGTATTCTTTGGACGACTATATTTTCCTACATCTTTAACACCAATAGTAGAGAGGTTTACTGTCTGAAGCAATGAATGATCAGCAATCCAAAATAAACGAACTCCTCTTAAACATTGATTGTTTGCGTTAAGAAGATCGAATATAGGATATTGAGCTTTAAAAATCTTGCATTTTAGATACTGAGTCGTATATTTTCTAATCTCTGTTTCGAGTAAACAAGCTGATCTGAGATATTCTTTATTATAAAGCGGCATCCAAATCAACATAGACCATCCCTTATGATTATCTAAATGTTTCATCATAAAGGCAATCAATTTTTTACATTCATCACGATCTTTACTCTTAGACTTTCCATTCCAATACGGATCGATAAAAAGCATTCCTTTATTAGAACAACCTATTTCTTTTATATATTCTTCATAGTCCTTATAGGCATCGTGAGATGGAAAATCAATTTGTTTAGGAATGTGTGATTGGTTTCGAGTGTTCTCTTTATAGTCTTTAATATTTTTTTTATAAGTATTATGAAGGATTTTGAAAGTATAGTTATTGTTATTATGCATAAGAAACACTTCTTCTACCCATTTCGTTGAACCAAAATATGGAGTATTAGATCTTTTAGGTTTGGTCCACATTTTTTGATCCATGACTTGGAAATAAGTTGAACTTTTTAATTTGTTAAGACAGTCATCTTTTTTATTTTTAAAAGTACTTTTTTCTATATTTTGATGAAAATGTTTTGCTGCACTTCGACACTGTTCTGAAATATAGTTCCCGCCGAAAGCATCATAAAAACAAAATTGTTCATTGGGATTCATTCGATTTAGTTGCTGTTGTATAAGTTCAGTCAGAACAAAATGTTTAAATACGTCTCCAAAATTTCCTGCTATTTTATCCATTGACATGCTGTTCTCCTTCTTTCTATAAATCAAATAATTGGTTTTAATACTACTATTTGTTATATATGAATATAGCAGATTAAGAAAATAAGTGCTGGAAACGAAATGTATTTTTGTTATGAGTACTATCTATAGATGAGATTAGTAAATCAGCTGAAACTGGACTTTTTGCGAACTAAAATCAAAATTTTATTTCTAAAAAGCCTAATAAAATTAAATTGAAACAAATTGATACTGAAATGAACCATTTACTTGACAATTTCCTGCTAAAATCAAATTGTCGGAGTTTGCATTTAGTAGCAACTATACAATGTGTCTGTACATTGTATAGTTGTTTTTTTATGAGAATTTCGATTGTATAATTTTAGAGAGAGGATAACAGCAGATATTATAAAATCTGGTACAAATATTTAAGGAACAAGAAAAATAATTTCGGACTCAGCCGAACTAAACCCGGACTAAATCCGAACTAAATCGGACAAAGCCCGAACACATTGGCACAAAACACCTGATATAATGAAATTGTTGAAGTTTGCCTTAATTAGTAACTAGACAGTGTGTAAATACATTGATTAGTTGCTTTTTTTATGCAATTTTTCGATTTCTCATAACTTAAAAGAAAGGAGCAAAAAACAATAACTAAAATTGAAACAAGATGACACAAAGTTGGGACACTCTGAGACAAAATTAGCGTTACAATGAACTTATCGTGATTTGCCTTTATTGGCAACTAGACAATGTATATACACTGGCTAGTTGCTTTTTTTATGCAATTCTTCGATGACTCATAATCATAAATAAAAGGAGGATAACGCACTGAAAAAGATATTGCAAACAATTATCTTATCTTTAACCCGATGCTAATGATGCTTCGGGTTATTTTTATTTTCAACTAAATATTTAAGCATCGGTTTATTTCACTACTAAAAGTAGGCTGCTTATGCAGTCTACTTTTTTAATGCGCAAATAATTGAGAACAGAAAGAGGGAATAAATATGTTTTCATTTGATGAATTCATGAATTATTTAAATATTATCATTATACTGGCTCGACTATGCCTCATTATCAAACAATGGATTGATGATAAAAATATAAAGAAAGGTACACACCATAACAAGAAAAAGAATCATAAAAAGACAAAGAAAAGAATGAGAAAGTAAGATAAGAAATTGTAGCTGACTAATATAATAATGAAAGAAGTGAATGTGATTGTATGATACACATGATATTGCTATTTCCTCGTTAAAGTTCAGGCATGACGGTGACACTGCAATGATCAAAAGCAATCAAGGTGTTAGTGGCAGCCCTGCCAGGTGTAACTATGGAATTAAAGTATAACTAGTAGTCCTTCAGCACAAAGAAGACCCTCACGAATTAGAGGGTCTTCTTAATTTTAAAAGGAAGGTAGAACAAACAAATCAGGTTTTATCTCTTCATTTTCCATGATTACAAACCAGAATACATAATAACGGATCAGACCAGCAGCCAGCTCGAATTAGAGTCTGAATTTTTAACGAGACCAATACGAAAAGCCTTTCTTATTAAGCGATTATATAGCTGCTTTTAATTCTAAAATTCTTTGAGAATTTTAAGTACAAAAGATTAAAATAAGAACTTTATGGTTTTCTTTTTAGTAGGTGCTTTTCCATAACAATTCTTGCATTGTTTTTTCCAATGATTCTCAGCGTTTAGCCATCTTTCTTTTTTACATAAAGTACATGCACGTTTGATTCTTACAAGTTTATATTGTAATGAGCGTAAATCAAATTCATATTTCTCAGAATCACTCGAAGGATCGATAAGTTGAGCTTGCACATGCTTTGCGTTGCATTCTTGGCATAATAAAGAATCACCATCTTGAATTAACTCTACATCTCGCCAGGGATATGAAATTCTATCGAAACCTTCTATTTTGGAACATTCTGTACAACGTCTTGCTTTTTCTTTTTTCTCTATATACTCTCTTCGAACAAGAGTATGCTTTTTATTGTAACTTGTATAAAATTTCAAATCAGAGATTAGATGACCACATTCACATTTGAAGTCTTTTCCAGGCATATCAGGAGTGGAAAAATCATACCCAGCTATACCTTTTTCAGAAGAGGGTTTATAAGATTGTTCAACATCAAATACATGGAGTAGTGAACAACGTGGACAATTAATTTCATAATGTTTTGTACGACATTCTCTACAAGAACAAGGTTTATTAAAATCATGAGCTGCCATTACAAACCTCCTGAAAATATAAATTATTATTTAGCACTACAGTAAGTTATATAGTTAGATCACACATTTTCTTCTTTGATAATGCCGGCTGCTTTAAGAGCTTTCGACCAGCTTCCAAACCTTTGTCTAATTAAAGTTGTTGAAGGATTTGAATATAGCTGGAGATACTTTGTAGTAGTAAGTGGACTTTGGACTTGTTTCGCAGCAAGCTTCAGAACTTCAATTAACTGATTTTCTGTATAAACAGGTTTAGATAATGCTCTCTTACTAACAATGGAATGTAAACCTGCAGCTTTTAAAGCGGCTTCCCAGGTCTTAAACGTTTTAATGACAGTTGAATGTGATGGATATTGAATAGGGTACTGTTGTTGGACAAATTTTCTGTAGTCAGGAACTCTTAATTCACTATCACTTGATTTAGCTGCAGCCTGTAATGCTAAACAGATTGCTTGTTCACTATATTCACCATTTAGTTTAAGTATATTGTTTATTTGAGCAGGTTCTGTTAATAAACATTTTTGGCAATACTCCTGATTAGTATCTTCTTTTTTCAGACGTTTTCCGCAACGGGTACAACGACAAGTCACTCCTTGGCCAGTATTTAAACCTGCCTGATGAAGAGCATTGCTCCAATTGCCTAATTGTTTGCTAATAGTACTTGCACTTAAAGCAAGAGGATCGTAATTGCTTCGATATGCTTTGTATTTATTAAATGAAAGACTGTCTGTGCGATAATAGGCAGCGGCTTTCTGCAAAGCTTCAATGGCTAATTGATCTTTCTCATTCATTTATTATTCTCCAGATAGTATTATTAAAATGTAAGTTCTTCTTTCTTCTGCTAATTGTAGCAGAGTATATAATCAAAGAGATAGGGATTCAATAAAGAGAATATATGAATATAATATTGTATGAAAACAAAATGCTCTTACCTTTTGTATAAGGAAGAGCATTTTTATTTAATACCGATCATATTATCTGCAATTTATAAATTAGCATCCCCAGCCGTGCCCCCGTCTCATCTGATAAGAAACGAGCTGGCTTCCTTCTCCAAAACCATATGCAACCTGTATTATTGTAATCACCCCCGATTTATAATAGCAGTATGATTTTTTGAATACAAGACTATAAGGGAGCAGCTGCTAATATAAATAGGTAGTGTATGCTTCAGGCAGATTTTCATAAATTCATGTTTCAGATATAATGATGCTATAACAGATAGAGCGGAAGCGAGGTACCCATCATGGCTCCTAGAAAAAAGACTATTGAAAATTATGTACAGGAAATTATGGAGTTGAATTGTTCTTTAGAGGACCAAGAAGTAAAGCTGATTATTAATAAAGCAGCTGATAAATTCAAATCAAAAAGCACCTCTGAAGCTAAAACATTACGATTAACGGCCAGGGAAAAAGAAGTAGATTTAGAAAAAGAACTATTGGAAAAAAGAACAACTGCTTCTCATGAAGAGATTGAATCGCTCGAAGCAAAAATTAAAGAATACATCATAGTCCAGCGTATCTGGGATCAGGCAATGATTACAAGAAAAGAAGTGTACTATAAGCGTCCTACTTTACCTTATGGAGATATATTTTCAACTTCCGGAATTAGCTCCGTATCAACAAGTAAGTCTTCTAAAAACGATGCAGAGTCTCTTAAAACTGATGTTTTAGTAAGAGATAATCGCCGTACTAAAATATATCATCCTTCTCATAAAGAATTAACACTACAAGATGCAAAAGTGCTTATAGGAATACACAAACTGTGGGAAGAAAGCGGGAAGAAGAAAGACTTTGAGTTCACAATTTATGCCCTGGCGAAAACGATCAATAGATCGATGTCTGGTAAAACGTATAATGAGATTTGGAACTCTCTAGAAGTCTTACAAGATTCAAAGTTTGAATTCGTATATTTCTATGATGAAGGGTTGATAGATAGCCTGGATCGAGTTAACATCTTGCAAGCGATTGGAAGACGAGATAAAAACTCAACATTTAAAGTGACCTTCTCAGACTTTATCTATGATTCTTTACAATCAGGAGCAATTACGTATCTTAGTTTAGCTATTTTAGAAGATCTAAGTACAAACACAGCGCAGAATTTATACCTTTTCTTTCCTTCGCAAGTTGCTAAAGGGATCACTCGCTGGAATATAGATGAAATATGTGACCTTATGGGTATTAAAGCGAGTCGTCCGGTAAAGAAGAAAACGATTATCAAAAATGCTTGTGATAATATGGTTGAGCTATCACTCTTAGATGATTACGAGATTCATGAAGACGAAAGTGGAAGCCGGTTTTTATCTATTACTCCATCTGAATTAATGACTCGTTCATCAAACAAAATTATTTCTAATTCAAAAAAGATCGAGCAATTAGAAATCAAGTTTTGAAATTGAATGTTCTTTCAACCACAATAGTTTTATACTAGTATGAATTAACTATGTGAGTAGTAAAAAAGTCGCTGTTCCATATTGATATCTAAATGATTAAATGCTAAAATTACCTTAATCAAATAACATTACATGCGAAGCACGCATTTATCCCTGGGATAAATGTATGCTTTTTTTTTTGCGAAGAAGTAGTTCAAAAAACCATATCGAAACTACGAGTAACTCGTTCACAGGACATATAAATATAGTAAATCTACTACGTGCTACATGTTCATATCCGTATAAAGGGAGAGGGGCAGACCCACCTTTATACATAATTTTTTTAAGAAAGTCCTTTGAACGAGTTACTCGATAATAGGAGGATACATTATGAGTACAATGATTAAGCTGTTAAAACATATTGAAGCTGAAAGAGGAATTACTGAACAGGAGATCAAAGAGGCTGTTGAATTTGCGATTCTTCAAAGTTATAAAACACGATCCAATACGACAAGCAACTTAATTGTAGATTATGATCTGAGAAACAATAAAATAAAAATGTATATCAAAAAAATGGTCGTTGATTTTATTCTTGACGACCGTTTTGAAATTTCAATTGAAGATGCTCTAAAAATCGACCCGGCTATTGAAGAAAATGAATATATTTTCATTGATTATACACCTGACAATTTCGATCGGCTTGCAGTAAAAACAGCAAAAGAGGTATTAGGAGACCTGCTGAAAGCAAAATCAAATGCCGTTAAAGCAGAAAATCTCTCTGATTTAGAAGATACCATTGTAACTGGAAAGGTGATCGGCATATCCAGGTATTCATACTTGGTAAAAATTGATGAGAAAGAAGCGCATTTGCCCAAAGAGGAAGTCTATTCTACTAAATCTATTGAAGTCGGTGACCTGGTTACTGCATATGTTTCTTCCGTCCACACCTCAAATTCAGAGCTGGTTATTGCTTTAACACGTAACCACCCAGCATTTCTAAAATATGTTTTGGAGAAGGAAGTTCCTTCACTAGCATCCGGAGCAGTAAAATTACAAGCAATTGCGAGAGAAGCAGGATCTCGAACAAAAATAGCAGTGTTTAGTTCCGATCCAAGTATTATGGATGTTGTTAAAGAAGTGGTGGGCGTTAAGGGCACACACATTAAAAAAGTAGTGGATTGGCTTGGTGAAAAAATAGATGTAGTGCTTTGGCATCCGGATACAACAGATTTTATTAAATCTGCATTAAGCCCTGCAGAGAACATTATTGATGTTATTTATACTGATGCTGAAGATGCTGTTGTAATCATTCCTGCAGATCAACTTACGCAAGCTATAGGCGGAAAAGGTCAGAACGTAAGGTTGGCTGCCAAATTAACAGGTTATAAGTTGGATCTCAATACACCTGATCAAGCACAATTAAAATACGGGTACAGAGCAAAGGCTTTATAAATGATTAAAACAATGCTATTCCTTAACACAGTCAAAAAAATATCTATCTACTTATTGATCTCTTTTGTTATTGTTTGTTGTAACTTTATCAGTAATGAACGTGTATGGCCATATACGCAAATTTTAGCATTTGTAAGCACAAGCTGTTATTTCTTTATTATCACGTCCTCATTTATTTATAAGAAAAAAGGGGAATGGTTATCAGCTTTAATAGCGAATAGCCAATATTCAGAAGATGAGAATTATACAGAATTTCGAAAAGCTACAGTACAAGGTATTATATGTTCAGTGCCTATATTGATTTGTTTAATCATTCCCTATTTCATTCACTATATTTTACTTACTTTACCTCTCTATCTTTTTTCCTTTTCTTATTTAGTGATTTTTCTTATGATAAGAAGCAGAGCGATCGCTAATTTAAAAGAAATTGAACAGGACTTCTATAGAGTAAGGAAATAGTACTGGAGGATAGACCATGAATGATTCTAACTTTGTGATTAATGAATCCGATGCGTTTGTTTTATATATATTTAAATATCTTCAGGAAAACCGGAATATTGATAAACTCAATTCTTCTAAACTACAAAAGGAAATTGCATCCACCTTCGAAGCTGTAAACCGTGGCAAAACTCGTTCTTATTCATACAGTGTTATCGATAAAATGAAAGCGGCTGGATGGATCGAGTCTGCAGGATCATCAAACCTGCAGATAACCATCAAAGGAAAAGAACATAGAAAATCTCTGAAAAATGATTATGTAGACAATTTGCTCGAACTGAAATCTAAAGCGACTCATTTCTATCAATTTATCAATCATGACGGCAAAGTGAAACACACCCAATTATCTAAAAACCAAAAAAAGATGTTTAGCCGGCTTATGGATATTCGGTCGTTAACTACATTTCTAATCATCCATAAGCTCTCTGAAAACTCACTCATGTCCGGAACAGAAATTCTCAAACAAATCAATGCAGAACACCTCTGGCAACCTTCAAATGGTTATTTCTTTGATATTATCAGGGAACTGGAAACAGACCGGCATTTTGTATCAGGAGAATGGACAAATGCAAGACGAAGAAAATACTTGTACGGTATTACGACAGAAGGTACAGAGGCTATACATTTTTTTGCTAATAAAAGTAAAGAAAGTCTCATAAAGCTTTTACAGTATACGAATTTTTGTTTGGATTTATTTATAAAGTAAAATAAATGAGGTGTATGATATGCATGCTTTAAAAGCTATTCTCAATAGCTTCAAAAAATATAATGTAGAATTTCAGATCGATGGGGAAGAAGACCTACCAAAAGCAACACCTTGTATATTTAGAGTAAAACAGATAGAAATACAACATGGCCGCCTGGATCGTGCTCTTCGTTTTTTTGAAAACATGGAACGTAAAAAGAAAAATCCTCATTCTGTTATTATTATGTTTGAAGGTTACAATTCTAATGTAAAAGTATATAACGTTCCTGAACTAAAAACATGGGTCATGCGCCTATATAATAACAAGCCCTATTTATTCTATTATTTAAAAAATGCTGCAGATTTTTATATGCATGATTTCTTGTGCTGTCTTGTGCAAAGTCATCCATCTTATATGCCATCACATTTGCAAAAATACAGTAGCTCTCAGCTGCTGATGAATGGAGCTAACTTAATTCCTGTTACCGAGAAATGTTTAGACTCCATTGTTATTCATGCCAAAAAAAAGCGTCATTCTTCTCAAGAAATTATGCAGATCGTCACTACATTCCTTGTAAATGTTGAATATGATAACCATTATGAGTCTCAAAAGATAGAAATATAAGAAGTGGATTATAAAATAGCTCTGGCAAATACTTGATAACCTTTATTGCCTTATATATAATTACACTAACTAAATAAAACTGGCGAAGCACGCTTTCCTGATAAATTCAGGCGGAGCGTGCTTTTTTGCGTTTGGAGGAAAAAAATGCATTTAATTATTGCGGAAAAACGAGATCAAGCGGAGCGACTTGCAGCTCCATTTTCCATAAAAAATAAAGGGATGGCAACGATCGATGTTCTGCCATGCGACGTTTTCCCAAGAGGAGCAACTTTTACTTGGGCAGCCGGCCACATTGTAAAATTAAAAGATCCGGAAGACTACAATGAAAAGTGGAAGGCATGGAAAATGGAAAGCCTTCCTATTTTGCCTGAAGTTTTTGAGTTTAAACAGGATCTACGCAGCAAAGAATTATTTAAAAGACTCAAGTCTTTGCTTAATAATAATGCTTATACGGCTGTCATTAATGCTTGTGATCCAGGGCGAGAAGGAGAAGCAATATTCGGCTATATTTATAATTTGAGTGGCAGCAAAAAACCTAGATACAGATTATGGACCTCTTCTTTAACAAAGGATGCTGTACTGCATGCTTTTAATCATCTTTTACCTGGACAGGCAAAACAAAACCTCTATTATGAAGCATATGCAAGAGCTTGCGCTGATTGGCTTATCGGTATGAATACGACAAGAGCCTATACTTTACAATTACAAAAAAAGTTGAAGTCCAATGAAGTTTTCAATACTGGACGTGTACAGACTCCATTACTCAGTTTGATCATAAAAAAAGATAAAGATATCAAAAACTTTCGTCCTGAACCGTATTGGGAGATATATGCCAAATTCAATATGAGTGAAAAAACATACACCGGGAAATTCTTCACAAATTCCTCTGACCGACTTTCTGATCAACATAAAGCAGAAGTGCTATCGCAATATTGTAGTCAAAAACCAGCTCAAGTCACTAATATGGTCAAAGAAACAAAGCAAATAAAGCCACCTTTACTGTTTAGTTTGTCCACCTTACAAGTAACAGCAAATAAAAAGTTTAAATTCAGTCCGGACGAAACACTAAAGCTAGCTGAGTCTATGTATCTAAAAGGCTTTATAAGCTATCCTAGGACAGATAGCAACCATGTTACCGAACATGAAGCTGCAACCTTCCCGGAAGTTCTTAGGGGCTTATATGGGCTGCTGGAGTATAAAGACTATTTCCCTGTCCCTCAAGAAAGTATTAAAAATGATAAAAGGTATATAGATGCCAGTAAAGTGTCAGATCACTATGCTATCATTCCAACAATAACGATTCCAAAGCCAGAAGATATCGATAACCAGGAGCGCCAAATTTATGACTTAATCGCCAAATCATTAATTGCTGCACATTGTGAGTGTGCTCGATACGAGCATACTTCTATTACAACTGTAGTGGATCATAAGTTTTCTTTCTATACAGCTGGAAAAGTTCTTATTAAAGAAGGATGGAAAAAAGTAATAGGAGTGAATGAGTCAGAAGAAGCCGAGAATTTGCCTATAGTGTCTGAAGGGGAAACCGGCATCGTTTCATCGAGCGAAGTAAAAACATGTATGACAAAACCTCCTGCACGCCTTACACAAGGGGATTTGATTTCACTTATGAAAAATGCAGGAAATCAGCTAGAGAATAAAGAAATGAAAGCAACGATGAACAAAACTCATGGTCTTGGAACAGAAGCAACCCGGGCTAATATCATAAAACGCCTTGTAGATTCGAATTATATAGTGGTCAAAAATAATCTTATCTATCCTGCCCCCAAAGGCTGCTTATTGATCGATAGTATTGGAAAAGACTCTGCTCTGAGTTCGGTAGAACTTACGGCTCAATGGGAACAAGTATTGCACCGGATCGGTAATGGAGAAGTCACATATACGAGTTTTATTTCTAGTGCAAAAAAATTAGCATCAAAGCTAGTAACTGATTCTATTGCAGAAATTAATAAATTATCTGCAGATCAGCTTATAGTAAATACTCATTCTCCTAATATTCCAAATACAAAAAAAGATACGGAGCAAAATCCAGATCATAAAGTTATCCCTGCAGGAAAAAACACTACTACAGTTATTAAAGAAATTAAAGCAGATCCGCAGCAAATGAATAGAGCTCGAAATCCAGAACCAGCTTCAACGAGCACAGTTGTGAAAGAAACAAGCGCTAAACCAGCTGCAACTATTAATTCTAACTCTAGTATGGCGAAAAGGTTAGGAGCATGTAAGAATTGTGGCAACCCAGTCATTGAGTTAGATAAATTTTATGGATGTAGTAGCTATAGCCAGTCCGGATGTGACTTCCGGATTAGCAAGACAATAAAAGGGGTACGAATCCTTTCAGAAGTCATAGAAGCTTTGTTAAAAAATAATATTTCTCCACTAATTAAAGGGTTTATTCGTACTTCAAATGATAATCAGCATTCTTCTTATGATGCCTATCTAACATTCAATGCAGACAATAAATTATGCTTTAAATATCCGGAAAAAAAGTCTTATCAATTTCCATTGAATTTACTAAAAAAGCATGATGTTAATGATAGCGCGACTAAAAAATTAATCGCTCAAATGATAGTAGATCTTGAACGTGAAGCTGAAATGATAAAATTGTCGTCTAAAGTTGTACGATGGTTTGTAGGCCCTAAAGTTATTCGATTTGAAATTGAACCTGCAGAGGGACTTAATATAGCTTCTTACCGAAGATACAAGGATAATTTCCAACGGATTTTAGCAGCTGATCATATCGTTGTTTATACTCCATTACCTGGTCAAAAGTATGTAGGGATAGAAATACCAAATCCTCATCCCTATCCAATCTACTTAAGAAGTATGTTGGAAGATCGTGCTTATCAGCAAGCCAATTCGTTACTTACTGTACCTTTAGGTATGGATCAACGAGGAGATATGATCTATGGAGATATTTCTAAAATGCCTCACTTGCTTGTAGGTGGACGAACAGGTGCCGGCAAATCCGTATTAATAAATGTCATTATTATCAGTATCCTGGTAGCGGCAGGTCGTGACGATGTAAAATTTGTATTTATCGATCCTAAAAAAGTTGAATTTGCTGCCTATTCGACGTTACCTCATTTGCTGTATCCCGTTATTACAGAAGCTCAAAAATCCGTTTCAGCGCTGAAGCAACTGAGAGCAGAGATGAATAATCGATATTCCAAGTTTGAGCAGGCTGGTGTAAAAGATATAACCGAATACAATGAGCAGCGTAAACGGAATATTTCTCTTGAAAGGTTACCATTTATTATTTTAGTCATCGATGAGTTAGCAGATCTAATGCTTGAAGTTGCATCAGATATAGAAAAAGAAATATCGTCGATATCTGCTCTGGCACGAGGAGCTGGAATACACATGATTGTTGCGACCCAGCGGCCAACCAGAGAAATCATATCTCCAGTCATAAAAACAAATTTACCAACAACGATTGCACTATCTGTTGCCACTGTCTATGATTCTAAAGCTATTATGGGAGAAGGAGGTGCAGAGAAACTCATGGGGGAAGGAGACATGTTCTTTAAGCCTGCTAGTGGAGCAAAAGTACGGGCAAGCTCCGCCTTTATTACAACGTCAGAAATCAATCAGATTATTGACTATATCGTTTCCAATAATTGAATGGATTATGTTTGAAAAAAGCCGGTAAATGCCGGCTTTTTTTGTACAATTATCAGAGTCAGTCTATTGAATTTTTCCTATGTATCATGTGAGACTATACAATAAATAATATAAGTCTCACTTATAAATTTGACATATTACCATTACAAACCTATGTTAAGAATAATAATTCAATTATAAAAGATCCGGAGGAAATAAAATGCTATCTAACATTCTCGACAACAACATTTTAGCTATGATACAGCAAAATGAATTGGATATGGAACAAATCGATTGGTCTAATTTGTCGATTCACCAAATAGACGTTATAACTGCTGAAGTACGTACAATGTGCTATGCAGCTGTGAGTCCTCATTTAGTATTAAGAAAACGTGCGTCCATATCTGGTCGATACTACCATTCTAAATTTCGCAGATCAACTCATTACTTTTCTAGAAAGCAAGCACTCAATAATCTGAAGTTAGATGATAACCGGCTTAAAGAATTACTTAACAAAAACTAAAAGGTTCATTGATGTCACCTGCAGTAGAATATAATGAAGACTCATTGTAATTATCTACAGATAAACACTGAATAAGTACTTCAACCAACTCTGGGTCAAATTGCGTTCCTGAATAGGCTCTTAGCTGATCCAAGGCTTTATCGATCGGAATCCCCTTTCTATATGGGCGAACGGAAGTCATGGCATCGAAGGCATCGCAAACCGAAATGATTCGTGCACCTAATGGGATAGAGTCGCCAGCTAATCCTAACGGATATCCTTTACCATCAAACTGTTCATGATGATAAAGAATGATTTCGCCTAAACCCAAATTTACTAATTCATTAATTTCCGAAACAATATCGAAGCCTATTTCCGGATGCTTTTTTATCTCCTGGTACTCTTCTTGAGTTAATCGGCCTGGCTTATTCAATATAGATTTGGAAACTCCAATTTTCCCTATGTCATGCAGCAGCGCTCCCATTTGAATATTGATCATTGAGTTCTTATCGAGATTCAAACGCTGCGCCATTTTTAAGGCATAATAACTGACTTTATTTGAATGTTCAGCAGTATAGCTATCATTAGTTGCCAATGCTTTAGTAAGCGCAATAACGAGTTGATGAATTGGTATCATAGTACAACCTCCGGAATTAAAATAAAGAAAGCACCACTAAAACCCAATGGTTTTAGTGGTGCTTCCACGTCATATATCAATTAAATGCATCTTACCATATTTAGAACATTAAATAAAATGCTAATGAACCTATATATCATCTATTTTGTACTGAATAGTACCCATGACTAAATGACTAAAAAGTGTTGACAAGAACCGTACTTTTTTGGATAATAAAAGTAATCAAATAACTATAAAGAGGAAGCACCTCTCATTTCATAGGGGTGCTGTATCTAAAAAAAGCTAACTACCTAGTAGTTAGCTTTTTATTGTAGATAGAAGGATATAGCGCTAAATTCGACAAAATTAAGGCTTTTTTAAATTCTAATATAGAATCGGAAATTTCAGACACGAATATGCACACTTCGTCAAAAGGCACATTTTCAATTTGAAATTTTGGTGATATATTAGAACCATGTAAAAAGTACTAAAAAAAGGTAGGTTATGAAATGGGAACTCTTGCAGCACGTACACGTACAATAACAAGTGATAATACACCTGTATTTCAAAATGAAATGCTATTTAATGATATTAAGACATGTATCGTCGGAAACTATATGCCAAACAAAAAAATTCTATCCAAAGGCCGGCTGGAATTCTTTGTTCGTAATAATCGCCTTAATATTGACTATATTCAAATTCCTTTTTCATTTTCATCGGATCAGGAAGGCCAACTTGAACTTTTAAAAGTTCAAAAAGAAATGCCAAGAAGTCATATTAAAACGATGCTTTGTATGATTGAAATGGCTTTAAGAAGCTATGGAATGTTTGATCATGGTACATTTTCAATTAGCTATCAAATGATTGATGATGCCGACAATGAATCCAGACTCGATGCAGACATCTTTTTTGAGATTCAAAATCATCATAGCCGCTAATTATTATCCATTAGAAACTACATGATTAACACTATTATATAAACTAATAAATTCAGCATGAAACTTTTTGGTTAACGGAACTTTAACGATCTTGTCTTGAAGCTTAAGGCTAACTACATAGCCGATCTGATTCAACTCCTGTTGTTCCATGACTTTTACCACATAGTTAATATTAATTAAAAAGGCACGTTTGCTGATAAACATACTATTAGAATTGCAAAGTTGTTTTATTTTAGCCAACGGAAAGTACGTTTCGATTTGAGAACCATCATATAAATAGATGATGTGCTTTCGAAATACTTTGACCGCATAAACAATCTGCTCCCGGTCAATTAATAGCTTTTTTCCAGAAGATACAATTTCAATTAATCTAGCAGCACGAACTGGATTCGTATGAAAAGCTTCGGCTATTTTCTTCATACGGATTCCTTCTTTTGCTTTAGATAGGGCCTTTTCGATTCTTTCTATTTGATATGGCTTCGGGATGTAATCAATGGATTCTAGTTCATAGCCAGCTTGCAAATGATTAAAGTCAACAGAGCCAGTGATTATAATTATCTGCAGTAATGGATTATGCGGCTGAGACATGATTTCTTTTATGGCTGTAAGACCATCTAACTGCTTTAAGCCTATATCTAATAATACTATATCCGGATTTTTCTCGATTATTTCAGTAATCAAGCGAGTACCTGAACTTACGTTTGCACATACCTCATACCCGAATCCAGTAACAAGTTCTTCTAAAATCATTTTTGCATAGCGATCATCTTCTGCAATAATAACTCTCAACTGTTCATTCAAACTCTCCATTTTCCCCACACCCTTACTATAGCTATAGCTATACATTCACACTTATATCTAAACTGAAATGATCTATAAATCAGTTGTGACCTTAGACTATCAAACATCATGTAATAACCCACTTATTTTACTCTTTAACTCCTTTGTAGTCACTGTATTGTTTCGCCTTGACTTCAAAAATTATGAAGTTTATTTTATTGTAATCCAGATTATTTATATGGAACATAAAAATTAATAAATGGATTTGTATTAAAATACTACCAGTTTTTGCGTACATTTTTGAACTGTTATAAAGTATAATTAATGTAGCTGATTCCAAAATAAGATAAAATGATAATTAACCATCAAAATCCATTATGAGTATACTACATACAGTAGTCATTTCCTACGTTATTAAAGGAGAAAATTATGAATAAACCGATAACCTTAAAAGAAATTATTAACTCCCATTTAAAAAAGAATAATTTACCAATGTCTAATATTGCTAAAAAAGCTCAAATCAATCGGGGTATTGTATCCAAAAACTTAAACCAAGATCATAACAACCTTTTAAGCATTGATCAGCTAGACCTCATTACAGAAGCATTAGGTTATCAAAAAGGATCTTTTTATGATGCGTATATCGTGGATTTTAAAAATTTTAAGTTTGACTGGCGTAGAACAAAAGCAGCGTTAACTAGATTTGCTGAAGACGATCGAATTGATTTAATGAATAGGATCACTGATACTTTTAATCCTAAGCCTGCTTTAGTTAAACAGGTAGCCGATTTTGCCAATGAATTATATGACCTTAAGCTTATTGCTGGAGCTGAGGCTATGTACAATACCGTGCTTAAAATTGAAACGAAAACCGGATCAAGGAAAATAGCTATGAGTTTTTATCGACTTTTTAAAATACATCAACATGATAAGGATAATAATCATATTTATGCGGCCCAATTTAAACCGTATATCAAAAAACTTGAACTTCATTATCAATTAGACGCACTCATATCTCTAGCTCATGTCTATGCTGTTCGTGAGGAATGGCAAGAGGTTAAACCTGTTGCGCTTGAACTACGGGATTTAAGCCTAAATCTTTATAAATCGAAAGCCTGGCTAAAAGATAACTTTTCACCTCTTCGACCACTTGCATATTACTGGGGGCAATCCTTTTTGATCCTGGGAGCTATGTATGAAGAAAGCGCAAAATATGATAAGGCTTTAGAATGTATCGATCAGTACAAAGATTTGAGCTGGATGGAAGGGCTTGATCCAGCTGGACATATTGAAGTTAAAAAACTCTCAAAATGGGCAAAGGATAACCAGTTGCTTATCGAAATAAAAACAGGAAATCAGAATGCCATACCTGAGTATGTTCGTAACTTAAATAACATTGAAGAAGCTGCTAAGAAGAGACATATTATTGATGGTCTTACTACATTAATTGAAGCAGCAAGAAAATATAAATACTCAATTGATGAGATTTTAGAACATTTCAATTTATATATGGTCAATGATCTTACTATAGACCAGGAATTAAATCAAAAAAAGAGCATCGATCCATTTAGACGGAGAAATGAAGCTAAGTTTGCTTATCAATATTCCCTATATCTTTTAGACAGAAACAGGTATAATGAAGGAGTAGAACAGTGCTTTAGATGCATGGCAATTAACGTTTCTTTGGATAATCAAAAAGGAATTATCGATGCATTCATTATCTTTGAAACTTACCGTGAGTATGTATCTGATCAACAATATGCAGAGTTCTCAAAAATGATCAAATATATTAAGGGGTAATTATGAAAAAGTATTACTACATGGTGACTACTACACTGATTCTTGTTCTTGCAACCTTTCCAATGGATCAGCTGATCAAGCCATTGACACATGGACTAGGAGATTAATCGAAAACGCATCTATCAATCATGATAGATGCGTTTTTTATCTATGTACATTTTATAATGGCTTATATAAATAAATTTTTATTAATCGGTATATCCCTTATGTTTATAAGCATACGATTTATTTATCTCTGATCCCATCAGTGGAATTCAACTAATGCAACTGGGAGATATAATTTATACGGCAGCATCTTTATCCACATTTTTAGTTGGACATATTGGAATTGTTGGACTTGACTATGCTATATAACATTCTCATCCTTTCGATGTAGGTAAACGTAATACAAGAGGACTCTGTTCAAGTGCAGAGTCCGTTTTCATATAATTTGCTTTCTTTTAAACGTTAAGCTATCATTAGCTTATAAAATATAAACGAGCGGAATACTATCATACTCTAGAGAGGGGAAGTTAGTCATGCAAGTTTATCACTATGAAGGTTATCATGGTAATCCGGCAATGTGCGGAATTTCTATTTTCGGTAATACTGTGGTCTGTACCCAACTCCCAGAAAATAAAGGAACAAGTGTCACGAATCTTGCCGAACAAATTGCTACAGATGTTTGTAAGGAATTTCGAATTGATCCTGAGCGTTTAATCTGGATTGAACACTATCCGCCAGTAGACAGACATGAAGCCTTTGATCTAGTCCATTTCAATCTAATCGGCAGCCAGTTCTCAGATCCTAAATGGACACGTATTGCCAAAAGCGATTTACCTAAATATAATGTGAATTATAACGTAAGTATTAAGGATCAGTGGTAACAATTATATTAATCGATTGATCATAATATAATAGTACGTAATATAAAAAGAACCTTACATTTATTGTAGTAGGGTTCTTTTTATATTTAAAACTAATAGTTAAGCCTGGAATTTATAATAAGATAATCCTATACAAATAATGATTGATATAAACAAGAATTTCAATCATTATAGAGATATCGACTGGACTATATCTATCAATATAGCTGGCAGATTTCTACATATCTTCATATAAAGAAAATATAATATATATTTGGAAGGTTAGTAAACAATAACAGAAAACTACACCACTCTGGTTGCAAAGTAATACACAACTGAGTTTTTTGAATCTACTTAAAGACACTCTTTCTAAGAAAGCAAGTCGGTTGCTATACAACATTACTAATCATTTGATGAGTATTTACGATCTTGTAGAGGATGGTCGGATAGTAGCCATTAAAAACATAATTGATGCTTATGAACAATGCTAGGAAATAGAATCAAAATAAATAGCATAGTAAAAAAGCAATTATTGAATAAATCCATAGTGATAACACTATTTATCAAATTTATGAAGTTCTTCTTAATTTACTTATTATAATAAGGGAGTGTTAATTATGGATACTGTTGAAATAAAGCTTAAAATGTTAACTGCAGGAGAATTACAAAGATTAGCATGCGATATGCTCGCTTTGTTAAATGAGGACTGGGGAACAATTTCTAAAAGTGGTGGAGTAGAAGGCACAAATAAAACAAGAAAGGGGACACCTGATGCTTGGTGTGAAAGAAATGATAATAGCCTAGTATATATTCAAGCGACTGGAGATCCTGCTAAAGGAAAAATCTTAGAAGATTTAAATAAAAGTATCAACCAGTTAAAAAAACTAAACAAAAATAATGGAGCTTTATGCATTGCTTTTCTAAGTTTTGATCCTCAAAGTGAAGAAATTGAAAAATGTAAATCAGTGGCTAAGGACAATAATTGTGAATTTCAATTCTATTCAAATGCAGAGGTCAGTCAATATCTTAAAGAAAAATACCCTGAATTGTTAATCAAGTATTCTTTAATTGAATCGAACAAAAAAGTAAACGATCAATTAAGTACTATAATTTCAACTATAAAAGACTATTATAGTCATTTATACAAACATTTTTGTGATTACTCATCATCAGAAGTTTTTTTAAGGCTTGTAGAAGCTGAATCCAATGAATCACGAATAATAGCCTTAAATGGTCTCAAAAGAAAAATGGCTGAATTAGGTGCTTTTAAAAATGAACATTTTTCATATTTAGAGCAGCACAACTTATTGAAAAATATTGAAAAAATAATCAAGACACAAATTTCATTTAATGGGACTATTATCGACCTTCCAGAGGTGTATACAAATGTTACAGATGAACGAAATCAAACTAGAAGAATTAATCAGTGCATAAATTTATTGAAAAAAATCAAAAAAATAAATTTATAAATGCATGTGATGTGAAGAAAATTTCGAATAAATATAATGTTTCATTTCTTAGGTCTTATCATCATATCTATGCTTATAATTCACGTAATCGTTTTGTTATTGCACCATGTCTTTAAAAGGGGTAGTACCAGCGTCGCTGACACCACCCGCAAACGTATGGGTTAAACTGGGAATTTATTAATAACTTGATTATATTCAAGCTGCGCATCGGTGATCGCCAGCTTTGAATATACTTCCAGTGATTTTCGACTTTCATGGCCGGAATATGGCTGAATCAGCGCATCGTCGATTCCTTGCTTTTTCAGCCAAGTTAGTAGAAAGTGACGGAGCTTGTGCGGTGATAAATTCTGAGTCAGCCCGGCTTCCTCGGAATACTTGGCCAAAATCTTTCGGATTCCCCGATCCGAGTATTTTTTCTTCCAGGAGGACTCAAATAAATACACAGCCTGCTTCTTTTTCATCGAATCTACATTCATGGCCAGCAGTTCTTTAAAGGACTGAGGGAAAGGAACAATCCGATCTTTGCTCCCTTTCCCTTTGTTGATCCGGATCTGGCAGTAATTAAAATCGATATCCGTCAGTTTTATATGGATTAATTCACTGACGCGGATGCCGGTATACATCAGGGTTTTCAAAATCACCATATCCTGAAAATTCTTTGCTTTCCAGACTACCTCATAGTATCGTTTTAACTCTTCTTTGGTCGGGACATAGGGCAATTTTTTTAAAGCTTTCGGCACTTCGATTTCAAGCTCATCTCTAAGGTGCTGAAACACTCTTTTAAGATAAGCATAGTCAGGCCGTTCTGCCCGCAGGTATTTTGCCAATTCGCGGGCTTTTCTTTTTGCAGATACACGTTTTTCGATCATGCCAATTCACCTTCTAACGGAATTCGTTCCTTCATGTCCAGACGGAATGTGCCATAAGGATTCACATGGGTATAAATTAACGGAGTTAAAGCTCGTAAATCTTCTGGAGTCATCAGGTCAAACCATTTTTTCTCCGATAACACATTTTGAAACATGATGGTGTTGATATACACCAGGCAGTTTTGTAACAAATGCAGGGATAAAACGGCCATTTCCTGATCTTCCATGCGATTTGTGGCAATTTCTCCACCTTTACCGTAGAAAATAAAACTGTTAGCCGAGTTCCAATTCTCTACGACATTTAATCCCTCGTTGATTTCGCGGCGCAGCTCCTCGGAATTTAAATAGTTACACAGGAAAATGGTTTTTACTGCCTTTCCCAGCTCGCCTAAAGCTTGATACGTAGGATGCTTCAGGTTATTCCGTGTGAATCGTTTCAGGATGGCTTCGGTTTCTGCGGTACCCAAGCGTAGAGCCGTCGCATATTTCATCATTTGGTCATACTGCTGCCGGATCAGCTCCCAGTTGATCGGACGAGTCAGCACCGGTTGTAGATGAGGGTAAGCATCTGTCATTCCTGCCTCCGGACGATACAGCTTTTGGGAGTGGATCGCTTTTAATCGCGGCATAAGCTGAAAGCCCAACAGATGGCAAAAAGCAAAAGCGACTTCACTTTGGCCGTGAGAATCCACATAGTTTTTCTCTACTTCCATATCGGTACAATGTCGAAGCAGCCCTTCGATCATAGCTGCAATCTCGGAAGAAGAACATGATTTGAGCTGGGAGTATATGCAAGTAGAGTTTTTCTCCACATGCCAGTAAATCATCACGCCGCGGCCACGGTACCGAATATGCCACTCTGTCATCAGATTCTGATCCCAGGCCCCGAATTTCTTGGAGTCGGAAGCGCAGGAAGTTGTTCCTTCTCCCCAGATTTCCTGCATCCGTACCCGAAAGATCGCATTGACCACTTCAGCAATGGCATTGTGCAGGTTGTCTTTGTGAATGAACTTGCGCCGCACATAAAGCAGATCCTTATAGCTCTCACCATGATCACCGGCACTGACCCGTTTTAAACCGGTATTGGTTCCTAAACCGTAAAGAGAAAGAATCAAGCGCTTCTGCAGCGTCTCCCGATCCAAAATCTCGCGGTTGGCTACCGTCTTGAAATGTTCCGTAAATGAAGTACGCAAGTCCGTCTCCTTCAATATGTCCAGCAGGCTGGTCATCGGCCAGCGACGTGCAATTTCAACTTTTACTCGTGATAAATGGGTCGGTTCTGGCTGCGGCTCCAAAGGGGAAACAGAGATCCAGCCGTTTCCCTTTTCCGTAATTCGCACTTTGGGGTTCTTGGGCATGCCTGCATTCAGCTTTTCGAGTCCTTGAATCATCTCTTGTTTCAGTGTTGCAATAAACGAATCCGCAGCTAAGGGCTGATTCAATGCCTTGTAGTTTTCTTCCCGACGTTCTTCGAAATCGGACGGAAGATCTTCATCCGGATTCCGATACCGATTAGCTCCAGGTACCCAGATTTCTTTACAACGCAATTTATCCCGCAGCATCTGTAAAGCGCTGATCTCGTAATTGATTCGGTTAATCCGTTCCTGTCCTTTGTCGTCTTTTTCGATAAGAATATCTTTGTATGCGGTACGGATGACACCATCGATCGGAATGTCATGAGATAAAGGGAAATAATGCAGACCAGTGTCTGCGTACTTTTTGATCAACTCCAATGCACGTATCACGGGTTGGTGAACCTCGTTATTGGAACGAAAATTAAGAATGCCGAGAATTTCCGGAACCATCCGACGGTAATGGCTGCCATAGGAGGCCCGGATGACGGTGTGGATTTTTTCGCGGTAAGCCGGACCGGTATGTTTAAATTCTTTCACCAGATCCTTTAAAGTTTGCTCGTTGACGACCGGGTACAACACGTCTTTGATGATGCCATCCGGATGGCTGATCGCGGTTTGCGCCAGATTAAACAAGATCCCGTACTTGTTACTTACTCTTCGTAAATCCTTCAGGATTTCCTTTTCTACCTTGCGTTCTGCACGAACCCCGATGCGATGAATGATCTGAATAAGGAGATCGACCAGGTTGTCCGATATTTCCATGCTGCGGAGCCAAAAGAAAGCCGCCAGTAGCGTGTATCGAATCGGCGCAGGATGACGGCGCAACTCCCGAATATCCTCAGTGGACACACGCTGCCGATATTTCTTCAGCACTTTAGGAGGGATATCTTTAAACAGATCGACCGGAAGTTCTAAATTTCGAATCGTGCGAAGTTTATTGATTTCTTTTAACACACTCTCAAGTCCTGCTCGTCCAGGATCAGCCTTCAATTCATGAAACGATAACTGTCCATGCTCTTCTCCGGAAGCATCTTCGTCATCGGTTTCCAAATAAGCGATGCGATCAATCAAAGAGTCTAACTTGGTCAAGGTTGAGGAAGGCAGTTTTTGATAGGTCGTTTGGAAGAAACTTTCTTCGTAGGTGTGAATGGCGGATCGAATGAGCCGTTCGATGCGGTCTGGGGTGGGAGGTACGATTTTCAGCTCACGAAATCGACTGTAGACATGTTCCTTTAGGTGTTCAACATCATGATCATGATACAGGACATGTTGGCCTAACCATGTTGTCATTTCCTGTACGTCCTCTATCGTATCCTCGCGGAAGCCAAAGAACACACGGATCTGTGTCCGATGGTACGTGATAGAGCGTCCTGTCCAATCATACTTGGCATACAGTTCCGGATCGGAAAAAATCTGTTTGGCAATGTAGGCAATCACAGCTTTAGGGACCTCGAACTTGTGCGTCGGAAAGCGGGCTTCATTTTGAAAAAACTTCAATAACACAGCAAATCCAATCCTGGTGTCCCCCGTTTTATTTTCTATCAACTTCATTTCGTTCGGGAGTATGGTGAAATGCTCAATCAACTCATCCAGTTCCCAATTTCGCTTCATGATATCCCCTCCGGATAAAGTTCCTATAATGGTCAGTCACGGAACAATTGCACCAAAATTAGTGTATCTTGCCTTCTATAATTAGGCAATTTTCTTTTGATTACAGCGAAGTTCCATTGCCAAAAAGATTTTCGGAACTTGAATATTTTAGACACTTCTGCGAAATAATCAAATAAGTATTTGAATAAGAGAAAATGTGTTGTATGATAATAATCAAACAAAAATTTGATTGAGGTGATTCCGTGGAACATGTAGATACTTGCGAGATCTTTTGTTTTGACGAACATAAGGTCAATCGGGTAAAAGAAAAGCTAAATAAACATGATTTTAAAGATATGGCCCAAATCTTTAAGGTGCTCGCTGATCATACGCGGCTGAAAGTAGCCTATGCGCTTTGCGATGAGAATGAACTTTGTGTTTGTGATGTAGCTAATATTATCGGCTCCACTATGGCAACAGCTTCCCATCATTTACGGCTGTTGCGAAATATGGGCATTGCCAGCTATCGAAAAGAAGGGAAGCTTGTTTTCTACTCACTGGAAGACGAGCAGCTCAAACAAATGATCAGGCTCGCCATGAAGCATCAGAAGGAGGTTGTTAGCGTTGAGTAGAGTAGCGGAATCAGATAGTAAACACGTATATCGCGTTGAAGGATTTACATGTGCGAATTGTGCCGGAAAGTTTGAGAACAATGTAAAGCAGCTACCCGGGGTTCAAGATGCGAAGGTAAACTTTGGCGCTTCTAAAATCGCCGTTTACGGTGATGCAACGGTTGAAGAACTGGAGAAAGCTGGGGCTTTTGAGAATTTGAAAGTCGCCCCGGAAAAGCCTGTGCGTGCGGCCAACCCGATTGTGGCCGAGGACAAACAAGTATTCAACGTTCAGGGATTTACATGCGCGAATTGCGCAGGAAAGTTTGAGAATAACGTTAAACAGATTCCTGGTGTTCGGGATGCCAAAGTAAATTTTGGAGCTTCGAAAATTGCCGTTTATGGCAATGCAACCATTGAAGAACTGGAGAAAGCCGGCTCCTTTGAGAATCTGAAAGTAACTCCGGAAAAAGCCGAACGGGAAGCTGCCCAAGAAGTTAAAAAGGACGTCAAAGAGCCATTTTATAAAAAGCACAGCACGTTATTGAATGCAGCTTTATTGATGGTGTTCGGTTACCTTTCCCAGTATGTAAATGGTGAAGAAAACCTGATTACTTCTTTGCTATTTGCAGCCTCGATCATCATCGGTGGATTCTCACTTTTTATAGTTGGCTTTCAGAACTTATTGCGATTTGAATTTGACATGAAAACCCTGATGACCGTGGCCATTATCGGCGCGGCGATCATTGGGGAATGGGCGGAAGGCGCAATTGTCGTTATTTTGTTCGCTATAAGTGAGGCCCTGGAGAGATTCTCGATGGATCGGGCAAGACAATCGATTCGTTCCTTAATGGACATCGCACCAAAAGAAGCACTGGTCCGACGTAACGGGCAAGAAATCATGATTCATGTGGATGACATAGCGGTAGGCGACATCATGATCGTGAAACCCGGTCAAAAGATCGCTATGGACGGTGTGGTTGTCAGTGGCTACTCTGCGGTTAATCAGGCAGCGATTACCGGTGAGTCCGTGCCGGTGGAAAAATCGGTTGATGACGACGTCTTTGCTGGAACGTTAAATGAAGAAGGTTTGCTTGAAGTGAAGGTAACGAAGCTTGTGGATGATACCACCATTGCAAAGATTATTCATCTGGTTGAGGAAGCACAGGGTGAACGCGCACCTTCACAAGCCTTTGTTGATAAATTTGCAAAGTATTACACACCCATCATCATGATCGTGGCCGCTTTAGTTGCAATCATTCCACCACTTTTATTTGATGGAAGCTGGGCGTCTTGGATTTATCAAGGGTTATCTGTACTTGTAGTGGGTTGTCCGTGTGCACTCGTTATTTCGACGCCAATTTCCATCGTATCGGCCATCGGAAATGCGGCGAAAAAAGGCGTCCTTATCAAAGGCGGCGTTTACCTCGAAGAAATGGGTGCCTTAAAGGCCATTGCGTTTGATAAAACCGGAACCCTGACAAAAGGCGTCCCTGTGGTCACAGATTTCAATGTATTTAACAAGGAGACCCATGCGTCGGAATTGTTGTCCGTCATTACTGCGTTGGAGTATCGTTCCCAACATCCGCTTGCTTCAGCCATCATGAGAAAAGCCGAGGAAGAGAACGTTTCGTATTCGGATATCAAGGTTGACGATTTTTCGGCCATTACAGGGAAAGGGATTAAAGGTATTGTCAACGGAACGACTTTTTACATCGGAAATCCGAAACTCTTTAAAGAACTGCCAACCGCTCTTTTCAGCAGCGAGCAGGAGCAGGCGGTCACAAGCCTGCAGAACCAAGGCAAGACGGCCATGGTTGTCGGAACGGATCATGCCATTCTCGCAGTGATCGCGGTAGCGGATGAAGTACGTGAGTCAAGTAAGGATGTTATTCAAAAGTTGCACCAGCTTGGCATCAAAAAAACGATTATGCTTACCGGTGACAACAAAGGTACGGCAAAGACCATCGGCGGACACGTTGGCGTATCGGATGTTCAGGCAGAACTACTACCGCAGGATAAATTAGACTTTATCAAACGTTTGAGATCCGATTACGGGAACGTAGCAATGGTTGGGGATGGTGTCAATGATGCCCCGGCACTGGCTGCTTCTACGGTTGGTATCGCCATGGGCGGAGCCGGTACAGACACGGCACTGGAAACAGCAGACGTGGCTTTGATGGGTGACGATCTAAGAAAACTACCCTTCACGATAAAACTAAGCCGAAATGCACTCCGCATCATAAAACAAAACATCACTTTTGCACTTGCGATTAAGTTAATTGCTTTGCTGCTCGTTATTCCGGGTTGGCTCACACTGTGGATTGCCATCCTTTCCGATATGGGTGCAACGCTCCTGGTTGCATTAAACGGTTTACGACTCATGCGCACGAAAGAATAAAAAGTATAGGGCTGCTGCGAATCTAATGGGCAGCCCATTTTTCTGTCAAAAAACGTAACAGTGAATGGCTGACGTTTTGTTTGGCCATTCTCGCATATTTCAGCCCTGTTTGATGGCATGTATCGGAAAATAGTACTTCGTAAAAATTATATCCTATTTATTTCCAGGCGATTGCGGGTGGTGTCAGCGACGCTGGTACTACCCCTACTTACAGCAAGCTAGACGGAGCTTTATTCTACTCGAAAAAAGTGAAGAACATTTAGGATCATGGGCAAATTATTATGATAGCTTAACGTTGTTCTCACCCGCAGCGTACTCCTCATTGCCAGGACTTATATTTCCAGGCGGTGCAAATTATTATCCGCGCAGAGATGAGGTTGTTCAATACTTAATTTCCTATGCGGCTACATTTAAGTTTCCAATATACTCAGGGCAAGAAGTAATCAAGGGGGATAAGGAAGGCAATATCTATACGGTCCATACCTTGAGCGGAGAAAAGTTTCTTACACGGTCCATCATTTGCGCAAGTGGGGCATTTGTAAATCCTCGTATTCCAGACATTCCAGGGATGGATCAATTTAAGGGGGAAATGCTTCATGCCAAAGACTATCGAAATGAGGCAGAGTTTAAAAACAAACGCATCGTTGTTGTGGGCGGAGGGAATTCAGCTGTCCAAATAGCCGTTGAACTTGCCCGGGCGGCCCATGTAACAATTGCATCCAGAAGTCCGATCAAATTTAAGCCGCAGGTCATTGCGGGGAAAGATATTCATTTTTGGCTAACCATACTTAGACTCGATCAATCGACTTGGGGTAAACGCTTACTGCAGAAAAACAGTGAAGGTGTCCTTGATAATGGTTTTTATAAAGATGCAATTGATAAAAATAGGCCAGACACTAAAAATATGTTTAAAGCTTTTACGGAAAAAGGTGTAGTGTGGTCAGATGATGCTCGTGAAGATGTGGATGCCGTTATTTTTGCTACAGGTTATATTCCAAATTTTGAATATCTTAACGGATTGAATGTTCTTGATTCCCTGGGTAACCCCTTAAAACAAATCGATGAAAATATTCATTTTGTAGGTATACCCTGGCAGACATCATTTGCTTCGGCGACGATTCGAGGTGCAGGGGAAGATGCGAAGAAAGCGGTCCTAGCGCTTGCGAAAAAATTGTGAGGTATTGGATTTAGAAATGGTATAAGCTGTGAACTAAAATGAAGGGGAGTCATTGAGTATCAGACGAAGGATATTAAAGATGGAAGACGGTTACTCTTTCATTAAGTCAAAATGTGTATTTTTAGTTCGAGAGCAAAGATAGCGACGTTAAAGTCGGTAATTTTATTACCGGCTTTTTCGTGAATTGAATTTTATATAATTTTATATATATTCGCAATTGATTATATAATTGGTTTATTATATGATTATATCATTAAATGAAGCCAACGAAGATAATCACAGGGGAGGTACATATGGAACAAAAAATTCAGGAAATGGCTGAGGCATATAAGTTATTAGCTGATAAAACGCGGTTGACCATTATTGCGCTACTTCAGGAACAGGAACTTTGCGTATGTGATATCACAGACATTATTGGGATGTCTCAACCAAACGCCAGTCAGCACCTTCGAAAACTGAAGGCAGCTGGTTTTCTTAATGAAAAGAAAAAAGGGCAGTGGGTTTACTACTCCCTTAATCCTGAAGCGAAAGCATATGTTCAATGTGTGTATCCGTACCTGCCTTCCATGAAAGACAACATAGCAGGATTGAAAAACTGCTGTGGTCCTGAGGAGGAAGCATGACACTCATTGCAATTTTAATCTTTTTGCTTACACTCACTTTTGTGATTTGGCAACCTAAGGGACTTAATATTGGGTGGTCAGCATCTGCTGGAGCTGTTCTCGCTCTCCTATTAGGGTCGTAAGTCTATCCGATGTGGGTACGGTTACAGGAATTGTATGGAATGCCACGCTTGCTTTTGTAGCCATTATTCTGATTTCACTTATTTTAGATGAGATCGTTTTTTTTGAATGGGCTGCTCTACACATGGCAAGGCTCGCAAGAGGCAATGGTAAGCTGATGTTCGTTTATGTTGTGCTACTTGGTGCAGGGGTAGCAGCGTTCTTTGCGAATGACGGTGCCGCACTGATATTAACGCCTATTGTGCTTGCCATGGTTCGAGCGCTCAAGTTTGATCAAAAGATGATTTTGCCTTTTATTATTGCAAGTGGTTTTATTGCAGATACAACTTCGCTCCCACTTATAGTCAGCAACCTCGTCAATATCGTTTCTGCTGATTACTTTGGTATTGGTTTTGTGGAGTATGCAAGTCGGATGATTATCCCTAATTTCTTCTCAATATTAGCGAGTCTTCTGGTCTTGTTCTTGTTTTTTAGAAAAAGTATTCCAGGGAACTACGAAGTCAGTCAGCTCAAAACGCCAGTTGATGCAATCAAAGACAAGAAGCTGTTCAAATTCTCTTGGGTGATTTTAGCCGTGCTTCTTGTCGCGTACCTGATGAGCGAGTTCATTCAAGTTCCGGTGTCTGTCATCGCTGGGATTATTGCAATCTTGTTTATTTTGGCTGCACGCCGCAGTCAGGCAATACAAACGTGGAAGCTCATTAAAGGGGCTCCATGGGCAGTCGTGATTTTCTCAATTGGTATGTACGTCGTAGTTTATGGACTACGAAACGTGGGATTAACGGATGAACTTGGGAAAGTCATTCAAGCCATTGCCGACAAGGGGCTCTACATCTCCACAATCGGCATGGGATTCCTAGCTGCGATATTGTCTTCGGTCATGAACAATATGCCCACAGTGATGATCGATGCGCTAGCTATTGATGCGACCAATACGCAAGGTGTGATTCGAGAATCACTGATTTATGCCAATATTATCGGCAGTGACTTGGGTCCAAAAATCACACCGATCGGCTCGCTTGCAACACTATTATGGTTACACGTACTGTCCCGTAAGGATGTAAAAATCACATGGGGGAGTTATTTTAAAATTGGGATTGTGCTCACTATCCCAACGCTCTTTATCACATTGACAGGACTATATTTGTGGCTTCATTTGATCCATGCAACAAGCGTAAATGTTTGGTTAATCATTGCGGTTATCACTGTAGTATTAATTGTTATCGCTATGTTGGTAAAAGCTTTGATTAACACAAAAATGGGCAAAGCGAAATTTCAAAATGAACTAGTAAAAGTTAGCCAAACCGAAGATAAAGGAGATCAATAAACATGAACAACAAACCACTTGTTTACTTTTTGTGTACAGGAAACTCTTGCAGAAGCCAAATCGCCGATGGATTTTTGAAAGCACTTGGAAGTGATAAATACGAGGTGAGAAGTGCTGGTCTAGAAGCTCACGGCTTAAATCCCCGTGCTGTTCAAACCATGAAAGAAGCTGGAATTGATATTTCAAATCATACATCGGATGTAATTGATCCTGAGATTTTAAAACAAGCAGATTACATCATCACGCTTTGCGGTCATGCCAATGATAATTGTCCCGTTGTACGTAATGACAAGGCTGAAAGATGGCATTGGGGCTTCGATGATCCAGCAAAGGCGACAGGTACGGAGGAAGAAATCACAGCTACATTCGCTGATGTCCGTGATTCAATCAAAGCTCGTATAGAGCAATTCTTGAAAGAGGGTAAGTAAAATGAATCATGCCGAGAAAAAGTACCATGCACTCATTGCTGACAAAATCTTTATGGGCGGAGCGGCAGACGTTGAGGCAATGGTTCTTAACGAAGGCATTGAAGTCGTGGTGGATCTGCGGGAAGAAGCAACAGAGTGCGCGTATCCTGCGGATCATGTGAAGTGGGTGAAAGTTCCGCTTGATGACAATACAAAAGAAAATGAAGCCGAGCTTTTTAAACATGCAATTGATGAGGTTGTTGGAGCTCATAACGCCGGCAAGAAAGTTGCCTTTCACTGTGGAGGAGGCAAGGGCAGAACGGGGACCGTTGCAGCTGGTATACTATTAGAACTAGGTTTGGCAAGTACACTTGATGATGCTGAAACAAAGGCAAAAGAAATCAGAAATATCATCAATATTAAGCCTGTGCAAAAGGAATTATTACAAAAAATATATTCCAAATAGATTTGATAAAGTCGAATTAGGAAACAATATCGTCCGGATTTTGCTTTCGGGGAACGATAGCTCACTAAAACAAGGAGGCCGTCGGCCAAGAGGGTGAGCTGCTTTTGTTCTACTACCGGGAAACGTTAGTTCAATACAACAAAGAAAGCAGCTGATCAATGTGATCGGCTGTTTTTGTTCAACTAACGGGCCAGGATAGTTGAATTAAACAAGGGGATAATATCACCAAAAAACTAGAAATGCAATTTGTTCCTAGCATTTGCTCAGCGTACATTCTTGAAAAGAAGTTGTTAAAATGCTCAAATCAATCGGAGTATCTTCACAATATCTTCAAAGTTTTTGGGTAAAATGTTAAAGTGACTCGATTACACCCACCCATAAGTACAAAAAAATAAAAGTAAAGGTGCGTGAAAGCAGTGAAAAAATCACTTGTTTTACTTAGCTTGGCAGTTATATTGGTGTTGAGTGCCTGTGGGAACAAGGAAAACAGCAACAATTCCAACACGGCTACAGAAAGCGAGCACTCGAATATGGGTGAGATGGATCATTCAGGATCGGGTGAGGTTCCGGAGGGTATAAAGGATGCGGAGAATCCTACTTATAAAGTTGGAGACGAAGTCGTCATTCAAGCTGATCACATGGAGGGTATGAACGGAGCAAAGGCAACAGTAGTAGGCGCATATGATACGGTAGCCTACACAGTAACTTTTACTCCGACTACTGGAGGAGACCCAATACCGGATCATAAGTGGGTTATTCAAGAAGAAATCAAAGATGCAGGCAGTGAGCCCTTAAAAGAAGGGGACAAGGTTACCCTTGAAGCTGATCATATGGAAGGCATGATGGGTGCTGAGGCCACTATTGACTCAGCTGAGAGAACAACGGTTTATATGGTCGATTATACACCAGCAACCGGTGGAAACCCGGTTAAAAATCACCAATGGTTAGTAGAGAGTGAACTTTCTACAAAATAGCTCTTTATGATGAATGACGTCAGTAATGACGTCATTCTTTCTTATGCTGCAATATGTAGCGAAGTTAAACTACATACTTTATAGACTGTCGTGTTCAAAATCTCAAAAAATTAAAGAATATCTTTCAGAAGATCTAGCCTCTTAGTCGCTAACCATTGTTGGTATACACATGAAAAGAAAAAGTAAAAAAATTGAGGTCGAGAACAGGCAATTAATTCAATAAGATCGATATATAAATCCAAAGGAAGGCTTTCAAAGGCCTTCCTATTTTTATTGCGGGTAAGGGAAGGGCATTTGTTCTATTCTATGAAAAAGCGAATAGAAATGGTAGAGACAAAACGAAAAGGAAGTGAGGAACGAAATGGCACGTAGAAGAAGAAGGAGTAAGTTAGTCGTTTTTACATTTCTAGCATCCTTCATAATTTCCTTGAAGGTTATCCCTATGTACATTGACTTCATTCCTGAAGAGGAAAGCCTACCTCCACGCAACCAGGTAAAGATGAACAACATTACTTCAGATCAAACAGTCGGAATAAAATCTAAAGAAGTAACCAAACTGAGTAAGGATAATCAGGCTTCTAAAGATAAGATAACCAAATCAACGACTAAAACAAAAAATGAAAATACAAACCATGAGCATGTGACTAAGAAGCCAAATAATATAACCGTCACGAAAAACAAAGACCAGCAAAAAAGTGGTTCTAGATCCACACAACCACAAATTCTTATTTATCATACTCATAACCGTGAATCTTGGTTGCCGGAGCTGCAAGGCAAAACCTCTGCAGATGAAGCATTTGACTCTAATATTAATGTCACCTTACTAGGAGAGGACCTCACTAAAAAACTAACAGCAAAGGGGATGAATGTGATTCAATCTACTGCTGATTATCCAAGTGTAGTTAAGAACTTCGATTACGCTAAATCGTATAGTTATTCGAAGGATACATTGAGCCAAGAATTGTCTAATCATAAATCCATTGACTATGTCTTTGATATCCATCGTGATTCACAACCCAAAGATCAGACGACCATAGAGTTTGATGAACTTAACTATGCACAATTATATTTTGTCGTAGGAAAAGAAAATCCCAATTGGCAAGAAACGATGGAGTTTGCCACCAAATTACAGAATAAATTAAACAAGAAAATACCCGGAATATCAAAGGGGATATACTCAAAAGATCATTCTAGCGGTAACGGACAATACAACCAATCGCTTGCTGAATCTAGTGCCCTGATCGAAATCGGTGGTGTAGAAAATGTACTTGAAGAAAATTATAGAACGATTTCGATCTTGGCCGATGTAATCCATCAAATCTGGCATGAAGACCATGGCTCAACCCTCTCATAACAGTAAGTATGCACTCACCCTAATTAGCTCTGCTGATTGGGTTTTTTTATTGATTTTCCCCCACTAAAAGCTGATCATGGGCTGATACATGGAAATCGTGTTGACCATTGGCTATTGATGCGCTTGTATATTTAAGCTATTACATCTTGTAGATATAGGGTGTCCTCCTTTATATTTTCGTCAAAACACGCAGAATCTTCGCAATTTTTCTCTATACTGACCTAAAATTATTTTAGACAAGGAGAATGACCCATGCCAAAAAAGAAAAAAGGGCTATCCCTGGGTGTTGGATTTTATCTCGCATTATCATTAGTAGTGATTGTCGGTTTTATTTTCTGGGGGGAGAGTAGAGAAGACAGGACTGCAAATTTGGATCTATTAACACCTCAGTCCACCACCCATCCGCATATCTTTAGTTTTGCAGATGATGATACAACCATATGGATGGGAACTCATAATGGTATATATGAATTTATAGATCAAAAATGGCAGCGAACTCGTAAAGAACTTATGACAAGTGATGTAATGGCAATTGAAACGAATCCGAATAATCCCATGAACATCTTTGTCGCGGGCCATGGTTTTGTGAAACGTTCTAATGATGGTGGGGAGACCTGGGAAACTGCAGAGAATGGACTTCCAAATAAAGCAAAACCCAATGAGCCGGATGTGCACTACTTAGCGATGGACCCGAGGAATTCAAGTCGATTAATTGCGTTGTTGGCTAGTGCTGACAACAATGTGTATCAAACGAAGGATGGTGGGAAACAGTGGAACAAAATCGGAAGTATCCCCCAAGGGGCGTATTCGATTTCTATACTTCCTTCGGCTAAAGAGACCATTTTGGCTGCAACGGAATCAGGGCTGGTTCGCTATAATGTCAAGGGCAGAGATTTGGAACAAATCCAGATTACAAACGAGCCGGCATACGGAGTACTGTCTTTGTTCGATGGAGGAACGATTATCATGACAGAGAGTGGATTTTTAAAATCTACTGATTTGGAAATATGGTCTGACCTCGACGTAGACTTAAATGGTGAGATGCCTTTGGGGATCAAAAGTTCAAAACAAAATCCCAATCGGCTCATCATTGTGACAGATCAGTATTCGGTTTATGAAAGCAATGATGGTGGAGAGAACTGGTCTTTAGGGGAATCGTGAAAGAATAAACCTAGGTAGCTCCTTTATTATGAAAAAGAATTTAAATCAAAGTGTATATATAAAGAAAAAGCTTGATAATTATACTATAGAGGGGTATTCTAAAGTCATCAAATGCAACGGTTGACTTAAGTAAGAGTTGCTTTGATTCAGTCATATGAAATACATGAAGAGGGCAATAAACTAAACGCATTCTTTATAACATTAATTCGGTTAAAGGAGAAAAAGAAGTGAACAATGAAAGATTGATGATTGCAGTTTCCCCACCGGTTCAAGTAGGAGGAAGCTTGTTTACTGCAGTACAACTTTCAGCTATCAGTAAACTTATGGGTCCAGAGCAAAAGACCGAGATGACTCCGTTTAAACAATTTTATATTGAAATATCGGCTGAATCGGAAGGCGTCGTAACTGACAATCTTCGAAGCATTGGACTTGAGGTAAACCCTGCAGGTTATGCAACTAAGGCCTTGATCGCTTGTAATTTCTGCAGAGGGGCTGAAGATTCCGGACTAGACATTGCTCAAAAGTTAAATCAAGCTATAGCTGGGATATTGACACCGACACCTCTGAAGATCGGATATGCTGGCTGTGCACTCGGGACTAGTGAACCACTCTTGAGAGATATCGGAATCGTTAAAATGAAAGACAAATTCGATATGTATATAGGTGGAGATCCAAAGGGAATCAAAGCTTCTTTGGCTGAACTTTTTCTAGCTGGTTTAACGGAAGCGGAAGTGACACAAAAGGTAATGAAAATAATCGATTATTACAAAATTCATGCAAAAGGTAAAGAAAAATTCAGCAAGTTTTTGAAGAGAATCACTGCTGAAGAATTAAAGAGAATGCTTTAATTCTATAGTATTTGGCAAAAATAAAATTAAAGCACTGCAAGTGGGGAACCGTCTAATAACAAATGAAGTGCATACTACGTAGCGTGAAAAACAATTCGTCCTTTCTGAGTCAAAATAAATTTTATGAGTCGCCATAATGGCGACTGTTTTGTTTTCCTAATATGATTTCAAAAGGTGATATATTCGGTGTGGAATAAAATTCATTTAAAACTTAGCTTTACCATTTTCAGCTTGTTTATTGGGATTTTAATATTGCTAAGTATTGTACTTAACCTCATATTCACGAATTTTTTGTCATCAAAGGTACACGATGAAGCTAATGAGTTAGCAGCACATTTGTCTACTATGCTTGAGGAGCAAGGCAACAGTGCGGAACAAATGGCTGATTTTACAGGCGTCCAGATGTACATCTTGAGTTCACAAGGAAGATTCATTGAATCAAAGACTTCAGACGCCTCCATTTATCCTAACTATATCTGGGATAATCGCAAATTGTTAGAAGGGAAGAAGGTGGAAAGAGAATTCACTTTTAATAACGAACTTTACCTGCTTCATGGTATCCCCGTAACCACTAATCCAACGGTCAAAGGGATTTACGTGATTAGTTCTCTAGAAAATATGAAAGATTCGATCCAAACGATTAGAAATTTACTGTTTATCACTGGATTTGGAGCACTGTTATTAGCGTTGGGTTGCATATTTTTTCTATCCAAAAGATTATCGAATCCATTATTAAAAATTGAAAGTGCAACTCGCCAAATTGCCAAAGGAGAACTGAATCTTGAAATTCCTGTGGAAACTAAAGATGAGATTGGTTCATTGTCACAAGCCATAAACGACCTCGCTAAAGAATTAAAACAATATCGAGATAATCGTTCGGAGTTCTTTGCCAACGTCTCTCATGAATTGAAAACACCCATTACTTATATGGAAGGGTATGCAGACATATTGGCTAAAGATCTTGTGGAAAATGATGAAGAAAAGAAAAAATATCTACAAATCATTTCTGAGGAAGCACGACGTTTAAATGTAATCATAAATGATCTCTTTGAATTGTCTAAGATGGAAGAAGGTAAAATTGACTTGAAACTGATGTCTGTAGAACCCACTTCGATTATTCAAAGGTCTATAGATAAGGTTCAATTAAAAGCCCAAGAAAAAGATCTTACGATTCGAAGTAAGTTGAGTCCCGTACCCCATATTTTTGTAGACTCTAACCGACTGGAACAGATTATTTTGAATCTATTGGATAATGCCATTCGTTACACAGCCGAGGGGTATATTCAAGTTTCTTTAACTTCTGAATTAGAAGGGGTTGTAATAAGCATTTGCGATACGGGACCCGGAATTTCAACAGAAGAACTTCCCAATATATTTGAACGTTTTTACCGGGTTGAGAAATCCAGATCCCGGGCATATGGAGGAACAGGACTGGGGCTGTCCATTGTTCAAAGTCTTGTTTTACAACAAGGAGGAACAATTCATGTGGAAAGTAAAATTGGAGAGGGGACGCAATTTAAAGTGATGTTCCCGTCCATCACCTCTTCTTCATTAAAATCACACAGCTTCAAAATATAATATGTGAAACAAATGAGCTAATGATCGTTCAAATTTACGGTCAGAAACCGCATATTACTAAAGATTAATGAAATGGATGGGATGACCATATGAATAAATTGAAAGCATTAGTTATTGATGACGAATGGAACATGAGAAATCTGTTGCGAATTTATTTAACTAAAGAGGGTTTTGATATTACGGAAGCTCATAATGGAACCGAAGGACTGTCCTATCTTCAGAAAAATTCGTATCATGTCATTTTATTAGACGTTATGATGCCGGATATGGATGGATGGCATCTTTGTGAAAAAATCAGATCGTTTACTGAAACACCTATATTGATGCTTACAGCTCGAGGGGATGTGAAGGATAAGGTACATGGGTTAGGTGTCGGTGCTGATGATTATATGGTGAAACCTGTAAATTCTGATGAACTCATTGCTCGCTTGTTTGCGCTTGTTCGACGCTCTTCACAGTCTTTAAGCCTTAAAGAAATCGGTAAAAAAATCATGTATACTGACATGATTATTTATCCAGATCGAAGACAGGTTATGGTACTCGACACAAATCTGGATTTGACCCAAAAAGAACTTGATATATTGCTTATATTGGCCGAGAATCCACAAAGAGTTTTCTCTAGAGATGAAATCATTGAACGTCTCTGGGGAAGTGACTTTTTTGGGGATAACCGAGTCGTAGACACCCATGTGAAAAATATCCGGGAGAAGTTGCAGTTGGCTGGATTGGAACAGAACCCCATTCAAACGGTTTGGGGCATAGGGTATAAGTGGTTGTATAGTGTAGAGGAGCCTTGAACTTATAACTAGAATTCGGCAATACAAAAAGAACATGTGCTAAGAAGCGATCGCTCCCTAACTTCAGCAGGAGACGGTCGTTTCTTTTTTAGAATAAGATATACGAGAATTCCACATTAAATCCACACAATTTAACAATATAATACTCTATAGGTTACAAATATTTAACTATTTTTGCCGAATTTCGTATTGAAAACGGGGGAACCATTTGTTGGGTGAATTATTCTTGTAAGAAAAGAATATAGGGAGCCTTTAACCGAATCCTTAAGCTAACTCCGTAGGCATCTAAGGGAGGAACAAAAGTTTGAAGAAAGTCATTTTATCGGTTCTTGGAGCAGCAGTTTTATTTACCTCCACAGCAACAGGTGCATTTGCTAGTCAGGCAAAGCTAACAGAAGAAATAAAAGAAGTGGTTGGAACGCCATACCTTTATAGTGGGACAACAACATCTGGTTTTGATTGTTCCGGTTTTATCCTGTATGTTTTTAATAAGTTTAAACTAGATTTGCCGCGCACCTCTAGTATGCAAGCAGCAAAGGGATCGTTTGTAGAGAAAGAAGAATTACGCCCAGGGGATCTCGTTTTCTTCAATACGAATGGTCGCAGCATTTCACATGCGGGAATTTATGTAGGTAACAATCAATTTGCACATTCATCAAGCAGTAAGGGTGTTCGAATTAGTAGCTTATCTGAAAGTTATTATAAAACCAAATATGTAACAGCTCGTAGAGTGGTTAGCGAGCAGAACTATCTTAAAATGGTTAACGATAGTCATTAAAATGGACAAGCCCGTGGGTAATTCACGGGTTTGTCCATTTTGTTTAGCAACTTGCCTCGAACAGATAGAACCATTCTCCAGTGAACTAAACTAATAAATAAGTAAATAACTTATCTAAACTGTGATTTATGATATGGACGGTAATCTTTCACAGATTCCACATACATAAAAGCTAAACTAATCTTATATTGATTAGAGGAGAATAGCCCTATGTGTGGATTTGTAAGTTTATATAACAAATATCGTATGCCAGTAGATGCAAACATTCTGCAACATATGACCGACTCCATAGCTCATCGTGGCCCAGATGATGAAGGGATATATATCCATGATCATATCGGTCTGGGTTTTAGGAGACTAAGTATACTGGATATTGAGCACGGGGCACAGCCCATGACCAATGAGAACAAAGATATTTGGTTGGTATTCAATGGAGAGATTTATAATTATAAAGAGTTGAGGGATTGGTTGAGTCAGAAGGGGTATACATTTTATACAGATTCCGATACCGAAGTATTACTGAGGCTTTATGAGGACGTTGGAATTAAATGTGTCAACTATTTACGAGGCATGTTTGGGTTCACCATATGGGATCAAAGGAGTGATCTTTTATTTGCGGCACGGGATCATTTCGGAATCAAGCCTGTTTATTACAGTGAGACCGCCTCCGGATACATGATTGGCTCTGAAATTAAAACGTTGCTGGCTTCAGGTAGGATTGATAGGGAAGTGGATGAAAATGCTCTTTATCAGTATCTCACATTTCAATATGTACCTGAACCTCTAACGATGTTCAAAGAGATCCATAAACTGAAAGCAGGCCATTATTTGATTGTACAGAATAATGGAATGACCATCAGACCGTATTACGAAGTGAAGTTTGAGCCCCATGAAAGTAGGTCGTATTCCGATTTAGTAGAGGAAACACGATCAGTAATAACGGAATCTGTTCGTATTCATAAGAACTCAGATGTCCCTAGGGGAGCATTCTTATCGGGTGGTATTGATTCAAGCAGTTTAGTTGGTTTACTTCATCGCTTGGAGCCAACCCAAACATTCAGCGTTGGATTTGATATGCCGGGCTATAGTGAATTGGATGATGCTAGGAAGACAGCAGCCTATTTAGGGACTGAGCATCATGAAATTCGGATTAATGCCCGCGACTATATAGATATACTACCTTCTCTAATATGGCATATGGATGAGCCAGTAGCAGACCCATCAGCCGTGGGTCTCTACTTTGTATCGAAGTTGGCTAGTCAGCATGTTAAGATGGCATTTTCAGGTGAAGGTGCAGATGAATTTTTTGGTGGCTACAACATTTATCGGGAACCCTATGCTCTCCGCATGTTTCAGGGTCTTCCAGGTCCATGGAGAAGTCTTGCAGGACATCTTGGAAGATTAATGCCTACCGGCATGAAAGGCAAAGGATTCTTGGAAAGAGGGAGTCTTATTCTGCAAGAACGTTACTTTGGAAATGCGAAGATTTTTATGGATCATGAAAAAAGTAAGGTATTAGCACCATGGTTATCGGAGCAGGGAGTATGTAAACCAACCCAGCAGGTGACTAAGCCACTTTATGAACAAGCGAAGTTATATGATGAAGTCACACAGATGCAGTATATTGATATTCATACGTGGCTACGTGGGAATATCCTAATGAAAGCAGACAAAATGTCGATGGCAAATTCCTTGGAACTTCGCGTTCCCTTTGTAGATACCAAAGTATTTGAATTAGCTGCTACCATCCCTACAAAGTATAAAGTTACACCCACAGCAACTAAATTATTACTCCGTGATGCTATGAAAGATGTGGTTCCACCTGATGTACAGCAACGAAAAAAATTAGGTTTTCCTGTCCCAACGAGAGTATGGTTAAAAAGTGAATGGTATTCATGGGCTAGGAATCTGATTATGACAGCAGACGTAGATCAATGGATCAATAAAACGTATGTATTGCAGCTACTTGAGATCCATAAGGAAGGGAAATTGGATGCAAGCCGTAAATTGTGGACCATTCTTGTATTTATCTTATGGCATCAAATATATATTGAAGATCGTGCGTATTCCTTTTCAGGTCCATCTTCCAATAGAATGATATTGTAATAAAAAAGTCAGTAACGTCGCCAATATAGTTCTGAAATATCGTCCCCTCGGATTAGAGTTCATTTTAATGAGTTCTCTATACCTGGGGGATTTTGGTATGCTAGCTAATAGAAGAGAATGATATGCATTTAAGCGGAACAGTATCGCTTTTTTACAATTAAGGTGTTTCTAAAAAAATGCGGCAACCAATCCTCGGTTACATTCCGGGAAAGATCGCCGCATTATAATTTCTTCTGTTTATCTTTTAACGTATTATTAGCAGATCTTAATAAAGAGTAAATCAATGCTACTTATTTATTCCGCTACGTTCTCCACACTCGGATCAGGTGTATAGTTACTTTCATAATCTGTATACATGACTTCCGTTACCATTCCCGCGGAAGCATGATGCAAGTCATGGCAATGGAACATCCAATTTCCAGGGTTATCGGCTTCAAAAGCAACAACATAAGTTTCCCCTGGTTTAACATTTAGTGTATCTTTTATGATCGTTGATCCCTGATAGGATTGACCATTTTTACTTAGCACTTGGAAAAACTGTCCATGGAGATGCATAGGATGGTCATCCGTTTTGGACTGATTCACAAAAGTAACTTTGACCTTGTCACCTTTCTGGACTTTTATGACATCTGTATCCGGAAATACCTTTTCGTTTATGGTGTACACCATTTCTCCATCTTTCATTTCTGTATTTAAATTCATTGTCACGTTTTGATCAAATATCTGATTCAACGAAAATAATGAATCTGACATGTTACCATACTTTTCGAAGTCAAACACAGGAAGCGTAGCTGAAGCATTGGAATTGTCATTTTGAACTTTTGAACCTTCGTATTGGATAACGGCTTTCATATTTTGTTTCGGCGACTCAATTCCATGTTCTTCAAGTAGCCAGGAGCCTGGATTATCCGCTGTAAATTCAATATCATAACGTTCTCCAGGAGCTATAGAAAGTAATTGATCTTTTATCATCTCGGGTTCATTTATGGGCTGTCCATCCGACGCTATTACTTTAAAATTGTGGCCATGTAAGTGCATTTGATGACTGATGTATCCTGCATTAATTAAGCGAATTCTAACTTTATCGCCCTCTTTAACCATGAGTTTATCAATGGCAGTACCTGATTTCCCGTTTATCGTGTATAGGTCATACATGCTCATATCATGTCCGCCCATACCCGTAGTGTTCTCGTCCATGTTCATATCCGATCCGGACATATTCATTTCATTATGATTCATCTCTTTCATACCCATATTGTCGGAATCACTCGTATTCATGTCGCTGGAACTCATCCATTCATCTAACATGAGAGTATAGTCCCGGTCATAGTCATTTTTCAGTTCCTCAACAACAAGGGAACCGTACAAGCCTTTATCCACTTGGTTTACACTGTCTTGATGAGAATGATACCAATAGGTACCTGGTACATTAGCTTTGAACGTATACGTAAATGTTTTACCTGGTTCAACGGCATCTTGTGTAACGCCAGGAATGCCATCCATGTTATTCGGAACGGGGTAGCCGTGCCAATGAATGGAGACAGGCTGATTCAACTCATTTTTTAGATTGATTTTTACGTTGTCTCCAACCTTTACACGGATTTGAGGTCCGGGGACAGAATTGTTGAAAGTCCAAACAGGTAATATCTTACCTTTGGAAACTTCAAGATTGCTCTCTTGTGCGGTGATCGTAAATTCTTTGCCATTTACCACTGGAGTACTAGATGTGAATTTCACAGGACTGGAACCAGCCGAAGTAGGATTATTCGTGTTTGAATGATCCATTCCTTCCATTGCATTATTTTTAATCGCATTAGTACATCCCGTAGCGAGAATAGCTAAAGAACCAATTACGATAAACCTCTTTAAAAGCATCAATTTCATATTCTTTCCTCCACCGTTTTGTATTTGATTGGTAATAACGATAATAGTATAGAAAATATATGTAGAAATAATGTAGATGAATTTCATTTTGTATAGTATAGGGGGGCTATAGTATAATATAAGATAAAATAATGAGGAGTGATCGGAAAATGGGAGACCTAATTCAAGAGCATGAGTCATGCAACACGGAAGAACGCAGGAGCCATCATTCTGAGAAAACAAAGAATAATTTAATTAACCGACTTAACAGAATTGAAGGACAAGTTAGAGGGCTAAAAGGATTAATCGAAAAAGATACCTATTGTGATAATGTGCTGAATCAGATCTCTTCAGTCCAATCGGCTTTGAACGGTGTTGGAAAACTTTTGTTAGAGCATCACATGAAAAGCTGTGTAATTGAACGAATTCAGGAAGGTGAAAACGAAGTTATAGATGAATTGTTAGTGACCATAAATAAATTAATCAAATAGTGCTGTAAACAAAAGAGGGTTTGCAAAAACTCTTTTTTTGTTTACAGCTAAATACTTTGACAAATATAGTGAGGGGGGGTATGGTATTAATGAAGGAGGTGATGTACATTAAAAGTCATTCATTTAGACAATATAGGATGAAGTTAATGGTCCAATGACAAACAATCATTGAGGCCTAATGCTCCTATCCGCTGCAGGTGCACTTAATGGAGTCAACAAAGCATATTGAAGTAGTGAATGAATTAATCAAAAGAGTTCATGCCTCAATGAAATAACATATATTTAAACTCAATTAAAGGGGAGTATGAAAAATGGAAAATGTTACACTAAAAGTAAAAGGTATGTCATGTGGGCATTGTGTAAATTCAATTGAAGGTGCCTTAAATCAAATAGGCGTAGAAGGAAAAGTAATTCTCGCGGAAGGTAAGGTTGAAGTTAAATTTGACGAAACCAAACTAGAGTTTTCGGATATTAAAGAAGCAATTGAAAATCAAGGCTACGACATAGTCGAATAACATGATCTTCTTGAATCATTACTTCAAGTTAGAAGAAGGTGAAGCGTATGCATGTCGAGGTATTTACAACGCCAACTTGTGAAGATTGCAAAAATTTCAAAAAATTCTTAAATGATCATCAAATACCGTATACAGAGTTTAGTATAGCTGATCATCCAGAAAATGCTGTCCTTCTGCGCGAACGAACAGGTAAAAATTTGGTCCCTACAATTTTCATTGAAGGTAAAGTTTATTTCGGATTTGTCTTCAATCGTCAAGAAATTGAAAAAACACTTCTTGGATAAGAACCCTAAATGATATTTCGGTTCACTCCATCGATTGTGAAATGTGCACAGAATTATCCTCTTTCACACTCTAGAGTAGTAGATTATCTTCTGAAATGCCGCCATGAATAGAAATTTCTATATGGGGTAAATATAGAATAAGGGACTACCCTACTACTTTAGATACGAGAGGAGAATTATAATGTCACATCAAAAGTACAAAGAGTGTATTGAAGAGTGTTTAAAATGTATGGTTGCATGTAATCATTGTTATGTTTCTTGTTTAGATGAGGAGCATATTGGAATGATGAAAGAATGTATTCGCTTGGATCGTGAATGTGCGGATATCTGTGAATTTGCCGCTCATGCCATGTCGATCAATAGCAAATATGTTAAAGAGATATGTCTTGCTTGCGCAGACGCTTGTGAAGCTTGTGGGAACGAATGTAAAAAACATGATCATGAGCATTGTCAACAATGTGCAGAAGCGTGTTTTGCTTGTGCAAAAATGTGTCGTGAAATGGCCGCTTAATAAAAGAAATGTAGCACAGAAGGAGTTTTCTCAGAATCAGTTCATAAATTCTGAGAGAACTCCTTTTATTAAATTCCTAAGAAATAATTCGAATTTTGAAAAGGAAGAATAACATAATTACATATCAACAATAAAATGGGCTTAAAATTTTCGGGTATTGCGCTTGACAAAATATAGGGTAGGGGGGTATTCTTTATACATGAAGTGAAGTTAATATTACTGAAATAAAAATCTCATATATAAGGAGAAGTGAATTATGAAAAATGAAGTGTTAAATGTGAATGGCATGTCTTGTGTACATTGTGTCAACTCAATCGAAGGTGCTTTGAAATCGCTCGGTGTTCAAGGGAATGTTAATCTTGAAAATGGCACTGTTACCGTAGTATATGATGAAAATAAGGTGACTCTAGAGACCATTAAAGAGGCTATTGAAGAGCAAGGATATGAAGTCTAAAAGGTGAGGTGTATATATAGTGTCAACAATTGAAGAGAAAAAATCACAAACATCAATTCAACTCTCAGGTATGACTTGTGCTGCTTGTGCTTTAAAAATTGAGAAGGTTTTGAACAAGCTGGAAGGTGTATCAGAAGCTAACGTAAACTTTGCGATGGAAAAAGCGACAGTAACATATGACCCAAGTAAAGTCGACATCGGTAAGATGGAAGCAAGCATTGAGAAGCTTGGCTACAGTACAGTTAAGGAAGCCGTTGATTTGGAACTTGTCGGTATGACTTGTGCGGCTTGTGCCTTAAAAATCGAGAAGACTCTGAATAAGTTACCTGGCGTAAGCACGGCCACCGTAAATTTCGCCATGGAAGTTGCTCATGTCGAATATAATCCGGCAGATGTTTCTGTGACTGATATGCAAAAGAGAGTAGAGAAACTCGGCTATCAAGCTGTACCGAAACAGGAACAAAGCGACCCAGCTGAACGTCGACAAAAAGAATTATCAAAACAAAAAAGAAAACTTCTTATTTCTGCGATTTTATCGTTTCCCTTACTCTGGGCAATGGTAAGTCACTTTTCATTTACTTCGTGGGTATGGTTACCAGATCTCTTTATGAATCCATGGTTCCAATTGGCATTAGCAACGCCAGTTCAATTTTATATCGGAAGACCCTTCTATATTGGTGCATATAAAGCTTTACGCAATGGCAGTGCAAACATGGACGTTCTTGTTTCATTAGGGACCTCAGCTGCTTATTTTTACAGTCTGTATTTAACCATCGTTTGGGCAATTGAAGGCGGTAGCGTACATCATGGACCTGCGATGTACTATGAGACAAGTGCCGTGTTGATTACCTTAGTGGTTATGGGGAAACTGTTCGAATCCCTGGCAAAAGGACGTACGTCAGAAGCTATTAAATCCCTAATGGGACTTCAAGCCAAGACGGCGATAGTTGTCCGAGAAGATCAAGAATTGACCATTCCCGTGGAAGAAGTGATTGTAGGTGATGTTGTAATTGTTCGACCAGGGAGTAAAGTGCCTGTGGATGGGGAAGTTCTGGAAGGACTCTCGTCTGTGGATGAATCGATGCTTACTGGTGAAAGTCTCCCTGTAGAAAAAAAAGTGGGGGATGCTGTTATCGGAGCAACCATGAACAAAAACGGTGTGCTTCGAATGAAAGCAACAAAAATAGGTAAAGAAACAGCTCTTGCACAAATTATTAAAGTTGTCGAGGAAGCGCAAGGATCAAAAGCTCCTATTCAACGGGTAGCAGACGTCATCTCAGGGATTTTTGTGCCGATTGTTGTAGGAGTCGCTGTAGTGGCATTCTTGGTATGGTACTTCGGAGTAACACCGGGTGATTTTGCTGGTTCTTTAGAAAAAGCAATTGCCATTCTGGTTATTGCTTGTCCTTGTGCACTTGGGCTTGCTACACCAACCTCCATTATGGCTGGTTCTGGACGTGCAGCTGAACTTGGAATCTTGTTTAAAGGTGGAGAACATCTGGAACAGACCCATAAAATTGATGCAATTATTCTCGATAAAACAGGTACAGTAACAAAAGGTAAACCTGAACTTACCGATGTTTTGGTCGAGGGCGATGAAACAGAATTCCTTAAACTTGTGGGGGCAGCTGAGAAAAATTCAGAACATCCATTAGCTGAGGCTATAGTTGCGGGCATTATGGAAAGAAATATTGAACTGCTCAGAACAGAATCCTTTGAGGCCATTCCAGGCTTTGGAATCAAGGCTGTTGTGAGTGGTAAAGAGTTATTAATTGGTACACGTCGTCTAATGGATAAATTCGATGTAGAAGCAAAACAAGCTTACAACATGATGTCTACTTTAGAGGAATCCGGGAAAACAGCTATGCTTGTCGCTATTGATAAAGAGTATGCGGGGATGGTTGCTGTGGCAGATACCATTAAAGAAACCTCTCAGGCTGCTGTCAGCCGTTTGAAGGAGATGGGTATCCAGGTCATTATGATTACAGGGGACAACGAACGGACGGCAAAAGCGATTGCGGCTCAAGTTGGCATTGACCACGTCCTGGCTGAAGTTCTCCCTGAAGGTAAAGCGGAAGAAGTTAAAAAACTGCAAGCACAAGGTAAAAAGGTAGCGATGGTAGGAGATGGTATAAACGATGCTCCGGCCCTTGCTATGGCAGACATCGGAATGGCTATTGGTACAGGAACAGACGTTGCTATGGAAGCTGCTGATGTAACATTGATGCGTGGCGATCTTTCAAGTATCCCTGACGCTATTTATATGAGCCGTAAAACTATGGCTAACATTAAACAAAATTTATTTTGGGCACTCGGTTACAATACGCTGGGTATTCCAATAGCTGCGATCGGCCTTTTGGCTCCATGGGTAGCTGGTGCTGCAATGGCATTAAGTTCAGTATCTGTTGTTCTTAATGCACTTCGGCTACAACGTGTGAAAATACGTAATTCTTAAAAACTGACGTGATAAAATCATTGTATAATATAAAGATAGGGGTACGTTTGTGTTACATTATATAAAGTATCAGTAACAGGGGTACCCCTCTGTGTACGTTAGAAAAAGATTGCCAAAACTCACTTGTAAACTAGAAATTCGTTCAGGAGAATGTTAGGTTGAAAAAATGGATTATATTCTGTATTAACCTGGTTGTATTTATGCTTGTTTTCATGAAGCGGGATTTATTGTATGCATGGATAGCTGGGGATAATACGGCTAGCTTACCTCTGATGTTTCTTGTAATTACTATTCTTGCTATGTTTCCTGTGATCCCGTTTGGCATTGTAGGTGGAGTGATCGGCGCTAAATATGGTGTAGTATTGGGCAGTACTATGAACGTGGCCATATCCACTTTAGCTGCGATTATTGTCTATCTATTGGCAAAATACTTACTTTATTCTTGGGGAAGAAGGATTACCCAGAGATTTACATCTCTAGATCAACTACATGCGATGAGTAGCCAGCGCCTGTTTTGGATGATTCTATCAGCTCGCATCATACCCATTTTACCAGCTGCGGCAATCAATATTTACGCAGGAGTATTCCATTTAAATTTTAAGATTTTCATACTCGCAACCTTATTAGGTAAAATCCCCGCAATGATGACCTTTGCCTATATAGGGCATGAAATATGGAATGAAGAAACACGACTAGTACAAGTCAGTTTGATGTATGCTTCATTTTTATTACTGGTTTTTATCGGCTATAGAATATATCTTCGATATAAAGAATAAATACAATTCAATAAGGTGACAAAAAAGGCTCTACGTCCTCGTAGAGCTTTTTTGCTTTGCCTTCAGCTATTTGAAATTTGGTTGTATTGATATAACAAAAAAACACACTTCCTTCAAATTTAAAATTTACACTGTTACTTAAGAACGACCAAGAGGAGTATTATCAGATGAACAATCATTACGATGCAGAAGAACCAGCACCAATCAGTTCTAAGTTTCGCATTAACTTTTTCTTTTTTGTATCCTTTGTCATTTTTTCAGTTATCATCATTCGTCTCGCTTATATGCAATTCGTAGAAGGCCCCGAGCTTAGCCGTTTACAAAGTGAAAGTGTCACCAGAACAAGTCCTTTGTTGCCCGTTCGTGGTTCCATTTATGATTCATCAGGTAAAATAAAATTGGCATATTCCGAGCCCATTCAGTCGTTATACATCACATTGTATAAAAATTATAGTCAACAGGAGGGGGGGCCTAAAAATCCCAATCGTGAGGAAGCTGGTCAATTTGCAGAAAAATTGTATGAAGTATTTCAGGAATTTAAAGATCCAGGGAGTAAAGAGTTCTCGGTAGATGATATTTTGAATGCGATGGATCTGGAATATCGACAGACCCAAGGTTATTCTCCGAGATTGATCAAGAGTGACCTATCTGATAGAGAAGTCGCTTACTTTCTTCAGAATAAAAATATCATTCCTGGATTGAGTGTAGTGGAAGAAAGCAAACGCAAATATGATAAGGATAGCGTGGCTGTTCAAGCTATTGGTTACATGAAAACATTCAAAACATCAAAGACACTAGCAAAATATAAAGAAATTGATCGTTTAAATCCAACTCAAACCAATCCTGGGCTTGTATACTCTGAGCTAGAAAATGTTGGTGTTGATGGTCTTGAACTTCAATATCAGGACGTGTTACGAGGACAAAGTGGTTTTAAAGAGATCCCCATTAATGCGTTAAATTTGCCTGAAGAGGGAGGAAACATGCTCCCTCCAGAAAAAGGATACGATATCATCTCGACCATCAACAAAAACGTACAAGTTCAAACAGAACAAGCTATAAAAGAACAGTTGAATTGGTTACAGCGGACTCCAGTTTCAGGAAAACTTCATACTAATGCAAAAACAGCTTTTGCTGTCGCAATGGAAGTAGATAGCGGTAATGTCGTGGCTATGGCAAGTATGCCTGATTATGATCCGAATGCGGAATGGGATTATGAAAAGATTAAGTACATCTATAGAAATGGTACAGTTGAATCCTTTCCTCCAAACGACACCGGAAAGCACCCAGAGTCAACCGTATTATTGGGGTCAACAATAAAACCATTAAGTGTTTTGATTGGCTTAAATGAAGGATTTTTCACTCCGAATTCAACATATCAGGATCGCGGATATGCGGAGTTTGGTAAAGACCGTACCAGAGTCAGAAACTCTTCAGGAAGTGTATATGGACTTCTAAACCCCGAAACAGCCATTATGAAATCATCTAATGCTTTTATGATTGACATGATCGGTGAGCAGCTTTGGAACAAGTATAATGTTGAAGGTATTAAAGTATGGGACAGATATATGAAAGAATTTGGCTTGGGCGTGGACACTGGAGTGGATTTGCCCAAAGAATTTAGAGGTAGAATTGAATATAACCAAGAAAATCAATCTGCACTCACAGGCTTAGCTTTTGCTTCATTTGGGCAACAAGGGAAATATACAACAATGCAGCTTGCACAGTATACCGTGATGTTAGCGAATAAAGGACAACGTCTTGAACCACACCTAGTAAAAGAAATACGTGACTCTAAGGGTAATTTAGTTAAAAAAATTAAACCAAAAACACTAAATACAGCAAATTATGATGACAGATACTGGAGTGCCATTCAACGTGGAATGTCTACCAATGTAGATGCCGCGTTCAGTGGGTTTCCCTATGATTTCGCGAGAAAGACAGGCACCTCTCAGCAGACTATTTATATAAATGGTCAATCGATTAATGTTGAGAACGGCGTATTTATCGCCTTTGCACCTCGTAAGAATCCAAAACTGGCAGTAGCCGTGGTTGTACCTGAAGGGGGGTATGGATCAAGTAGCGCAGCACCCATTGCTCGTGAAATATTTGATGCCTATGATAGGGAATATGGACTGGGTAGCAATCCAGCAAAATGAGCCGTCAAATAAAAACAAAAATATTATTCAATTGATTTATAGTGGCCATATGATAGCAAGAGTTGTTAGTAAGAACTGGGGGATAGGGCAGAATTCCGATTGTTGCACGCTTTTCTTGTTTGGACTTGAAAAGTGAAGAAGAAGTCACTTAGGGGATATCGTTTAGGCTCCTGCGACACAACACAGAAATAACTATATCGGAGAACAACAACGTAGGCTGAAAATCATAAATGTCCTTGGATGTACTAGCGAGCAAGCATTTGATATAAACTAAGGTTCATCTTAGACATAGTATTCGGCTATGGAAATAAAGTAATAGCACAAGCCTCGAATTTCATATATATCCTCCATTGTAAACAATTCCATTTGGGATGGAGGAGTACTATGGTTATCACACCGGATATCCCGGATCTTCCCTTTACCGTCGAAGAGGGAATGAAGTGCTTTGTGTTAGTTGCGGAGCCTGTAACGAGAGAACTATTGCCTGGAATAAAAATGAAGGGCTGGGGGTATAACGGTTCCATTCCGGGTCCAACTATACGAGTTAAACAAGGCGATTGGGTTAAGATCAGGGTTATAAACCATCTACCGGAGGCAACCAGTGTCCATTGGCATGGCCTGGATATCCCCAACTCTATGGACGGTGTTCCTGAAGTTGAACCAACACCCAAAATTAGACCAGGTGAATACTTTGATTATTGTTTTCAGATTATGAATGCACCGGGAACGCATATGTATCATACTCATCACAATACAGTTACTCAAGAATTAATGGGACTAGGGGGTGGATTTATAATAGAATCGGAATGTAATGACTATATTCATAGAGATTACTTCATCATGCTTCAGGAATTTCATCTTCAAGGCCTGCCTAAGGGTGAATTGAAGAAAGGAGATTACGATTTAGACCCCTTAACGGACAGTTTTAATTTTTTCACAATGAATGGGCGTTGTTTTCCATATTCTAATTCTTTACCAGTTAAATATGGCGAAAACATTCGTATTCGTCTTGGGAACATAGGAATGAATGCACATCCCATTCATCTTCATGGACATCAATTTCTTCTCACAGCTGCAGACGGTAATGAAATCTCAAGTTCCGCCAGATTACTTCGAAATACGATAGAAGTTTCGAGTGGAACGACATACGACTTACTCTTTTGCGCGAATAACCCAGGAACATGGCCCTTCCATTGCCATATGCCACATCATATATCCAATAACTTCACTAAACCAATTGGTGGAATGTTTAAGACAATTGTCTATGAGAAATAAGAAAAAAATGATAACCCAGTAAAGAAAGCGAATGGAGGGGCTAAAATCTCATTAAGTGGAGAAATATTTTTTGATCCAAAGACGGGATTAGAGAACCTTACGATCTGGTCCTCTATAAATAACAAAGAACTACATGCATCAATAACCATATATAATGATCAAAAGAATACAACCTCACTTTTAGTTCATATATTCTATAATGATGGTTCGTACATTTTTCCAGTATACCCCGGAAATTCAAGAGCATGTAGCTGTCAAAACATAACCCAAATAATTGTAGCACCTGAATCAGAAATTACGAATAACTGTAGTGGGAAATTTATTATGGAAATATTCTGACTACATTCAGCAGTTCTAATGGTAATTAAATGAAAAAATGAAAAGAGATCCTCAAACCTCTCGCTATGCACACATTGTGGCAGCAGACCGCAGATGGCGAGGGACAAGAACATATTCCCATTGAAGTCGCTATTTTAGCGGCTTTTTTATGTTATCGGTACAAGTTCTTGTCTCAAGGTAAGGACAAGAACTTGTACCGATTGCCGAAATGGACAAGGACAAGAACATATTCCGATTAGATGATCATCTAAATAATAAGCATATGTAGTTAAAACCTCAATAACACTTAGAGGTTCACCGAGTATCGGGAGAAGGCTGTTAGCATTTAAAAATTAAACTAGCTCTCAAGAGTAATTAAAGCTTTTTCTGGACAAAATTCTTGAGTATGTGCAGGAATGTCTTGATCTACCCCAATCAACCGTATCTCAACATTTGCAGAAACTTCGCAGTGCCGGTGTTGTCGCTACAGAACGGATCCATTATGTGGTATTATTTGGATTGAAGATAAAGCTCTACGGAGGACGTACAAAATATGTAGGAAAGGGTGTAATTATGAAATTAAATCATCTGAACCTAACAGTTACTGATGTTCCAGCTGCTCGCGAGTTTTTAGAGACTTATTTTGGTATGAAATGTGAAGGTACGAGGGGAAACGCATTTGCAGTTATGTTTGATGATGAAGGCTTTATTCTCACTCTAATGAAAGGTAAAAACGTACTCTATCCAGTGACTTTTCATGCATCCATGGGTGGTACTTCTACTGCTGTCGCTGCGCCAAATATACCGGAATTTTGCTCCCCGCCGGAAATAATGTTTAATTTGATGTTAAATTTATCCTTGATTATCTTCCCAAACCAACCCGGCTGCTGGTATGGATATATATGGTAGGGTAAGAACGATATCAAATAATCTCATATAATTACGTAAAATAATAATTTGACGAATTTAAATAATAAGAATTATAATATGTACATAGTTTTCTTTTTTAATTTAAGAAAAGGAGAATTCCATGGAAAAACAAACAAAAATCAAATACTTAGAACGTATTGAAGAAAAACTCGATGGTTTGCCCTGGTATGTTACAGAATACATAGATAGCAGAAAAAGAAAATTATCACCAACTACCATGCTTAACTACTGCCATGATTATATAATTTTTTTTGACTGGCTTATTTCTGAGGGGATTGTTAAATGTAGTCGTAAAGAAGTCGAATTGAGTGTACTGGAATCATTGACTGTACGTGATGGAGAAAACTTTCTTTTCTTCTTGGAAAATCAATTAGGGAACTCTAAAAGTACAGTGAACAGAAAATTGGCTGCACTTAAATCATTGTTTAATTACTTACAGAATAAAGCTGAAACCTCTGAATTAGTTCCTTATATTAAGCGTAATCTGATGGCCAAGTTAGAATTAAACACTGTGCTAAGTACACCTCAGTCGAGTGCACAAAAAATCAGTGGTAAGATTCTGAAACATGAGGAATTCAATCTATTCAGACAATTTATTGCAAATGATTATGGTGAATTGATTAAAGGAAATAAGAGATCATATAACTATTTTATATTTAATCGTGAGCGTGATACAGCCATTGCTTCTTTGATTTTGGGATCTGGATTGAGACTGTCCGAAGTGGTTGGCGCTAACATTGAAGATGTAGACTTGACTGAAAATTTACTACGAGTAATCCGTAAAGGCGGTAAGGAGCAGTATGTTTACTTTAGTGACCTTGCATTATATGACATCAAAGAATATATGAAAATCAGAGATCAAAGGTATAAACCCAGCTCAAAAGAGATAGCCTTATTTATAGCTGCTCCTGTAGGAAGAAAAGGAGGCACACGAAGACTTACTCAAAGATCCATAGAAAAGTTAATTCAAAAATATGCTAATCTTTATGGTAAACCATCTTTAAATGTGCATGCATTGAGACATTCATTTGCAACTAGATATCATAAGGCTAACAATGATGTTCCAAAACTAAAGGATCAACTAGGTCATTCATCAGTACAGACAACGATGATATACACACATTTATCAGATGACGATCTGAAGACAGCGGTTAATAAAATGGATTTAAATTTTTTTGTGCAATAATTTTAAGTTCAATTGTTAACTCAGTAGATCATTATTGAAGATAAAGTTATTGCATTATTGGATGTATGATATGATTTATGCAACAACTTTATCTTCATTTTTGCTTATGCAATAACCTTAATTTCACTAATGCAATAAGCTTAACTTCAACGGACATCATTGTACTAATAAAATTTAATTATTTACATTAAGCATATACACAAAGTTAGGATTTTGTACATAAGTATATATAGCGTTTTATGTATTTAAAATACTATGTATTGTATAGTCACTCAACTTGAGTATCATGCGCAAACAAGCGGTCTGGTCAAATTTACTTATATGCTCTACCATCTCCATGGACGCAACGTGAATAAGCTATACCAGGCGCTAATTTCCTCACATTATAGGATTCACTACGTGTCTAATGAGTGTAGTCCTGAATCACAGCTAAGCCCCCATTGAAATGTACATCTGGTGCTACATTTCTGGCGGCTTGCAACGTTTAAAGTCTGGTTTTTAAGCTTCCCAACGGACTGGACAAAAGTATTATCTGCCTTATTAAATTATTTATTCTACTGACTGTTTTAATACTGCATGCCTTCATATAACATTATACTAAAGTATGAATATCACATAGTTCGCTGAGTTGTTTTTTTGCACTGGGCGATAAGCTTGGCACACAGAAAAACAAATTAGATTTAGATCTACTTGCAGCTACATAATAAACTCGATGGTCTTCTTGATTAGATATATCAGAATTCAAAAGGAAGCCCAGTTCTCTCTTTTCAGAATACTTTTTCTTATTTGGAAGGACGTTAACCAATACATTCTCATATTCACTTCCCTTTGCTTGATGTATTGTTCGATCAAAACCAATATTCTCTTGATTTTGAATTAATAAAGCAAGTTCTGAATATTTTTTACTTTTATAAAAAGCTTCTATTGAAGTAGGTGTTTTTCTTTTTGAGATGGCTGGTATATTTATTTTTAGACGTAAGATCTCATGATACAATTGTTCAATCGGTTCATCTTTGTATTTGGGATATTCAGCTAGCATATGTTGAATGATTTCTAATATTCTTTTTTTATCACTTATTCTACCAATGCTCCTACTTATTTCCTGAATAGCTTTTTTAAAATTTAATAAACGCGCATATTCTAATGCCTTGATAAAAGAAATCATAGTTTTTCTTCTCTCGCTGCTTGAATCATTTCCTGCAAAAACAGATTCAAGTGTCTCAAATGTAGTATAGTCTTCATAATCAACTTTGTCTCTTATAGAGTTAGCATTAATGTTGGAAAATGAGAGCGTATAAAGTTCTTCACTATCAAGCAATTTATGAATATACTGAACTGCCTCTAAAGGGTGACCTATTAAAATAGTTGGTAAACGCCCTCGCTTATTTTCTGGACTTTTTTGATTGATATCAGTACGAATATTATTCAAAAGATTTATGATTTCCTTTGTACTCCTGTGATTATTTTGCATTTTATAAAATAAGATATTATCTAGCTTAAATTCTTCAAATTGTTTAACATCAGAGCCTTTAAAGCCGAAAATGGACTGAGCTGCATCACCAATAACACCTACAATAGTTTCTTTTTCTGCAATTTTTTTCATGATTTTGGTTTGTAGTGGGCTCGTGTCTTGAAACTCATCTATGAAGATATATGGGAATTTAGAACGAATGACTCTCAAAACATCAGGATAATCATTCATTATTTCCCAAGCAAAAGCAAGTACATCATCGTAATGTAAGATTCCCTTTTCCCAAAACATTTGTTTGTATTTATACAGGTTTTCATGCATATCAGCTTTTCTACCTTTAATGTGTAGTTTACAGATATTATCTTTATCAACAACCCAAAATAAATGTTTAACCACATCGGTATTGGATAATCTAAATTGCTTCTCTAACGCAGATTTTTTAAAAAAACCTGAAATCAAATGATCCGAAGGTCCGTTAACTTTATTATTATTAATCTTGTGCTTAGTACTGATTAGAGATAAAAAGGGTCTTACAACATGCAAAAATAAAAAACTATGGATAGTACATACTTCAACATGGTCACGCCCATTAGAAAGTCTTTTTAGAATAGTCTCTACACCAATGTTAGTATAAGTGATACAAGCCATTTTCTTATTACGTCCTAAACGCTCGGACTTGTGTAATATATGTTGAATATGGTTGATCAAGAATCTTGTTTTGCCGGCTCCAGGCCCAGCTACGATTTTAAAGTGTGTTTCAATTGGGATTTTACAATCAGCAGTTATGATTTTGAAATCCATATGATCGCATCCTTTATATATTCTGGAACCTTAAAAGGTTTCTTATTGAGATTTTCTAAATTTTGTTGCAAATTAAAAGCAAGTTCATAGGCATTCTCTCCTTTACTGACCGAGCTCAGATATCTAGCAGCTAGAACATGTTGTTTTTTATCGTCATTATCATATTTTGAGAGACTACCAGTGATTCTACTATAAAGTGCTCCTTTTTTATTTAATCTATTTAAAATAGTATCGAGTGATTCCTCATTATTATAAAGTTCAAATAAACCGACAAGTTCTTCATAGTTAGTCATATTCTTAGCTAGAATCAGAAAATTACCGGGATTCTCATAGCATACTGAGTATTCGAAGGTTTTACCTTGCCCAATTTTCTGAGAGAAACAGCGAATATTGTAAGGTTGAACTTGGTACACTAAATTATTAGTACATGGAGAATAATTATAATAAGTTGGTTCCGTGTCCAATTCAAAAGGGTAGCACTTAGTATCTTTATCTACAATGGTTTTGTCTGATTCTTCTTTAGAACTCTGCTTTTTAGCAACTCTAACTGGATCTAAATCAGTAATACAAGCGACCTTTTTATGCAAAGTGAATTCTTGATTAGTATCAAAAAGTTTAAGAAAATGGCCAAAATATTTTCCGTTCACATTTATTACTGCAACGTGGTCACCTTCTAGATCATAACAAAGATATTGCGCAAATAAAGACATAGTTAATTGTTCTGCCAATCCTTCAACAAAGATTATAGATTTAGCAAACAACATATCAGATTTGGTGGTATCAAGAAATCTTTCGATATATGCTTTACTCTGTGGATCATTATCAAAAATCTTCCCCAAATATGCTACGTTAAGTTGATTCTTATTAGTACGATGAAAACACATAATTTCGTCTAAAGAGACCGCTGAAGTAATATTAGGCGAATGTGTAGTTATGAAAATTTGTCTGGCTTTACTTTTTCCATTTTTTCTAAGAAACTTCAAAAATTTATATTGCATTGCCGGATGTAAGTGAGCTTCAGGTTCTTCAATCACTAAAATAGGAAATGTTTTTGCATTACTTCCTAAATAATCACCAGAAGCATCTTTTTGCATCTTAGCAAGTAATAAAGACATAAAGATAAGATTATTATAGCCTAAGCCATTATGAGTAGCGGGTATAGTTATGCCGGTTTCGTACTTTACAATTAATCTAAGTGCAGAATATAATTCTGAATCTAAAATGTTCCCATCAAAATCAGGGACAGCATTACCAAAAGAAGCTCCAGTTTCATGAGCGTAACTTAACATTTCTTTCTTACCATCCTCCATACGATCTTGTAGAGTTTTTATAAGAGCAGCTGCATTAACAGAAAACTCCTTTTTTAATCTTTCGATATCTTCTTCTTGTGTTTGTCTATCTTTGTCTTTTTGATCATTATTCTTTATTTTATAATCCATGAAAAAATCAATAACTTCTCTTAAAAGAGTGTTTTTACCAGTAAATAAATCACGTTCTACATCACGAATTGCATCAATAAACTGAAAATCGATTTTATTCAGCGACTCAGTTTCAGCAGCTTGCTTTAATAAATAATCTCCACCATAAATACCCGACTTATATTTTCTCAAAAAATTATGCTTAATGACGAGCCAGTAGTCTTCTATATTTTTAGAATCTACATTTTTAAGCGTCTTAATGTAGTCTTCTTCTTCTCTTTCAGGTAAATAAAATGAGTAAGACAATTTTGCTTGATATGGTTTTTTAAGCCGAATAAGCCAGTTTGATACTGTTACTAAATCCTCAGAGAATTCTTCTTCATTTTCTGATTCAGTAAAAAATACAGAGATGGTTATCTTGGGAGAACCTTTTCTAAGATCATCTATCGTAACTTCCTTGTTAAAGTCATCTACACTCAACTTCTTTATTGACCCGACGCTTAGAACTAATTCTAAAGCATTAAGTAAGTTGGATTTTCCTGAGTTATTATGACCGATAATTACATTCATACCTTCATTAAAGTTTATAGTAGTATTATTTTTAAAGTTTCGGAAGTTTTCTATAGATATACTTGATATGTACATACATTTTCTCCCTTCATTAGGTTCTATTTACATCCACACTATATCGCCCAGTCTTTTTGAATTTATCCCAGCACTTGTCAATTGTTCATAAACCGTCTCTACATGGTAATCATCGGCTGCGGCAGCTGGTCCTATATAATCGTTACCTAAATTATAGGCTTCCGGGGTTCGAGTAGCGTAAGGACTCTTATCTGCCTGCATCTCATTAAGGGAAACCAATACTGCCTGCCCTCTAATAGTTACGGCTACATACTGATTTGTGGTGTCCTGACCATTTTTAATAGCTTTGCGAACATCTTCAAACGTAAACGGATAAATCATTACAACTCACGTCCTCTCAATTTCATGTAATTAGCCCTAATATTTTAGCGGGTTAAATGGATACTTTCCGTTAATTAAATTATTACAAACTTGTATAAAATATTTAAAATATCGGAAATAAGCTGCTCATTTTCATTGGCTTTTTACTGACATAACCGTTTTCAGCAACCAGGGAGTCAAAATCTATAAGGCAAGATTCTTTTCTGCTTGTTAGGCCTTCTATGGAAATATCTTGTAACATAAATAGTATATTCCTGCTACTTAATAGTGTCCACTTTCCGAATAAAATATTCCTGCAAAGTAAAACTGTGTAGTATCATCGTTGTTTTTGATTGGATACTGGATAGTTTGATATAACGTCTGCAGTTACTCAATCGACCGGATTACTATCAATAGATTGTATAATTAATATTTTTGATTTTTAGCAGATGAGAAAATTGGATAGGAGTTAGCAATTACAGATCATGCTATGCTATTTAGCAAGGAGGCGACAAAATGACATCAGCAATGACTTTAGACGATATTCGAAAACAAGCAGAGCGGGAAGGAATTCCGATCAGTGAATACACTTTTCGAAAACATGTAAATCAGGGTTTGTTTTGCGGGACGTATAATCCTATAGGGGGACGAGAAGGTTCGAACGATGCTACTTATGATAGAGGCATGGAAACCCTACGACTAATCAGCAAATGGAAGAAGCCGCCATTCCGGTACAAACCAGGCGAGATGATTATTCTTCTTTACTGCCACGGCTTACCGGTGAAACTTGATAAGCTATATGATCAGCTCCAAGCATTCCATCTAATCGTTAAACAAACGCTAGAAGAAGCTGAAGATCACCTCAACCTAAAGGGTATCGGATACCGGGAAGATCGGCGCGCAGAGCTGCTTCCAAAGTTTAGTGCCTCACGTAGCGGTCCACTCCCACATAATGTCCGAAAAATGCTAGATGAAGCTGTTCAAGAAGAAGTGGATACGTTCTTAGCCATTATGGATATCTTCGCATCGTTGCAGCGTGAAGGGAGACTCAATCTAGCAGCATTTAGTAGGTTCGTACAACTCGATCTTAGCCCGATGATATCATCAATTACTCAAGAAGATTTGAATACTTTTCTCGCTCTTCCACTATTCCAAAAATCCATATGGAATCAGATGATGGATATTCGTACAGATCCGCTGGATGAAAAGCAGCATAGCAAGCAGATGGCCATCCATTTGGATGCGTTTAGGCAACAGGTAAAAAAGCACTGGATCAAGCTTCTGAATTCCCCTTTGGGTCAAAGCGAAGATATGCAACATATGCTCAGATTGTGGTCCAAAATCCAAGTCAACGAGAATCATTTAACGGATGTGATTGGCTTAATGCGTCCGCTCCTTTACGTATGGATTGCTAGTGGTGCAAGTACCTGGTTGCTAGAATGGTTGCAGCGCCCGGAAACAATCGAGAAATGGAACGATGCTTTGCATATGCCACACTATTCCCAGGTTCGCCCATTGATCGATGTATCCGATTTATCTGTCAGTCCATTTTTGAAAGGAGGTGATTCTCATGAATCTACTCACTCATAAGATCGGTATTGCGGTAGGTGGTAGCAAGGCTTATGGGGCCTATACTATTGTAATCATTGCGATCATTCTGATCAGCCTCTATGCCCATCGCCGTGTAGTGTTGCGTCGCGCATGCATGATCTAAACCAAAATTTTGAAATAGGTAAGGTCATCTATTACACTAGGACAATCGAGGAGGAATACACGATGCATCATCTTCAATTGATCATTGATGGTACGTATACGATCGAGCTCCCATACTGGATGCTTTCGATTATGATTGGGCTTATGCTTCTTGGCTCATCGAGTCTCAAACGATGATAGGTAGGCACTTCACTTCTATTCAATTCTCTACTAGTCATAACAAAAACCGACCTTTATGCGAAGATGCATGAGCGGTCGTTTTTTTGTTTAAACATGGCAAAATTTAATGTTTTAAAGCAGCTACACTTATCGATCACTACGTTGGTATGCTAGGTCATCGATGCGATAACCAGAGTACGCAACATTGATAGCATCGCGCTGAAATCACTGAACATCTTTGATTGTGATATATATTGCTTCTCAACTCAGATGGAAACAGCATCCATGCAGCATGATCTGAATAGTCCGTTTACTCAGCTTCATTAAATATGGTAAGTACTGAATGTTCCACGGAAGCCAGATGATACAATAAGTTGTTGATGCTGTTTACGTTCTGCAGGTGTATTGTGATCATTCAAATACCAAATAACATCTTGGGATAAACTCTTGCAAATCTCCTTAATATAAATCTCATCCACTTTCGAAAAGGAGAATCCAAAGGAATACACTTTATCAATAGGTTCTTTCATCAAATCTTCAAAGAATGATTTATTCTGTCTGATTGCACTAGTTGTATCTTTCTTTAGCAATTCATCAATTTGGCGGAGAGCTGTTTCTGAACCAATATTTTCTGTCATATATTGTTCCGTATAATCTTCTTCATTACCATGTCCAAAAACTAATTCAGTACCTTGTTCACCGTGAATATGGCAGACGTGCTGAGCTCCATATACAGATTCAAGTGTAGCGGTATAGTTGAATGTAAGAAAACGATCTTGTTTAGGATCTATCAAAGAAGAAAAACTTTGAATTTCTTTAACTTCATCAATCTCTATTGTATGAATCCAATCAGAGAAGAGGTCAGCAATTTTTGTTGTCGGCTCGATAAGACTATTCGATAGATCTTCTGCATTGTATGCGTCTTTAAACAAGTCAGAATCGCCACTTTTATCATAAACTGGTTCCAGACTATCGAAAATTTCGGCATAATTTAAGCGGCCCAGAGAGTGCTCAAGCGTATTCCATTCTTCTCCCTCCACATTAGACACAAGCCGAAGTAAGTAGGACACGACATCTATATCTTCGTATATGTCATCCCCATCAGGTCCCATAACACTCTCAGGAATTATAAAATCATCCGCGCTAGATTCAGGGTATTCTTCTAATAGATACTCGTGAAAATCATTATATGACGTCGGTAAATTATGAGCTCTGTCAAAACCATTCCCTATCACAAATAGATTCATCTTTAACACCTCTTTTTATAAATGTCATTTTGATTATTTCATATATATTATAACACTTTTTTTTGATATATTTGTCTATACTTTAATTTAAATGTTCCTGCAAACGGGATATTTAGAATGTTTAAATTGGGTTACAAAGCTGCAAAGAGCTACTTGATTATTTTATAATTCCAATAGTTTAACCAATCAATATTTTGATTGGTTACTGGTTTAGATTGTAGAAGACTTATAGGACCTGGAGAAGTCAATTGATAAAATATAATATAAAGTCAGCCTGTTAAGAAATTTGCATAAATTACTATATACTTTCATACTGAAACCTAAAGATTCAATATTATAAAGTATGTATGACTAGAAAGGCAGAATGAAATGAACCAACTTAGCTTTTCTTTAAAACACAATCAACTGCAGATCAACTACGGTTCTGTATCTTGTGAGATTTGTGACGAAACATACCTTTCTCTTGAAGTTGATCAAACAGCAAATGGTTTTTGGTGCGATCACTGTGATTACTTTACCTATTTTGATCCCATGCAGCAACGTCCGCAATTTCTTCTATTTTTAGAGAGCAAAGCGTCGGTAAATACTATTTATAACGGTCGTTCACAATACAAGCTAAGTAAGCGATTATCTCCACTCCGATATCCTGGTGGAAAGAGCAAGATCACTGAGCATTTATTAGCTGCAATGCGACCGGATAAAATGAAGCGTTTAGTTAGTGTTTATGCTGGAGGCGCCAGCGCAGAATTAGCCATATTACAGACTGGTTTGGTAGAAAAACTGCTACTGAATGATTTGGATTTTGGAATATTCTCTATCTTCTATTTGATTAAAGAACATCCAGAAGACTTAATTCAGAGAATACGGTCACAGCTACCGTCTCATGAGGATTTTTTCAAGTATCGGAAAATCATTAAATCCGATTATGCTGGCACGGATCTGCTCGATGCAGCTTGGGCTGCTCTGATCGTTAACAGGCTAGCGTATTCCGGAATTTACAATGCTAACCCGCTGGGTGGCCGTGAAGGATCTCAAAAACAGCTGCTGTCACGGTATAATCCAGACGATCTATGCAGACGCATTCTTGAGATTCATGCGATGAGCCATAAAATTACTGTGTCTCACCAGAATGCCCTTCCCTTTATTGAAGAGCAGGCATGGTACCCGGAAAGCACCCTCTTTTTAGATCCTCCATATTATGAAAAAGGTGCTGTGCTTTATCGGCATTTTTATAAAGAGAACGATCATAAGGAAGTTAGCTGGCTAATCTACACTTTCTACGAGCAATATCCAGAATCAGATATCATTATCACTTATGATAATCATCCGTTTATACGTGACCTGTATAGTTCTTATGCCACGCATATTCAATTAGAACGTTCTTTTAGTACCTGAATAAAGCACTCAATTGTAGACTTAGAAATTTTCATTATATTATAGTAGCAATGCGGAATGGATCTATTCATCAGAATCATTAATGGTTTTTGGAAAAGGGCATTCTCTATAATAGAGAATGCCCTTTTTTTCTTTCGCCTTGCTTATTATCCATTCCGGATCGAGAACTGTGATTACTATAATAAAACTGAGCGCTTCACCAGCTTGTTTTGTATCAATTTGGGTAAAGTCAGACATAAACTAAATTCTACTTGTTATGAGTAACGGCTAGGTATATTAGCCGGCGCTCCTTCTCAATCGTAGTTAAAGATTTTCCTTTACTTTGGCATTCCACCAAATTAATCGCTCGTACTGGTAGGACTCTTCCGGATGACAGTCTACCACTATAAACACCAACTACAAATACGTTTGTAAAGGGCAGTAGCTTGCTTTTATAGATCGTAATAAACTTGAGCGTATTATAAATTCAAAAGAATATTAAAAGCCACTGAATGGATCATATTCAATAATTTCAGTCTTAATTCTCTGAATTAGTTCATCAATTTCATCAGTACTGTTAAATACGGTATAATTAAGAGCAAATTCGAGAATTGAACGTTCTGTTTTTCCGTTATCTGTTAACCTGTAGTCTATTTTCCTTAATTCTTCATCTAACGTTTTGGGATTTCGAGATAATAGTTTTTCAAACACGGAAGAATAATTGTCAAGTACATACTGAACAATCTTAATTTCTTTTGTGTACTTTTCATAAAGTACAGTTGAGAACAATCTTGTATTATCAATAAACTCTTTACTGTATATCTCCGCTATTTCCAAGTAATATGGACTATCTATCTGGTCACGATTTAAATCAATGTGACTTAGATAAGATGGAGCTCGATATGCAATCACTTTATTTATAACATCTTCACTTTCACAAATCACTTCATATTCCCTTAAGTATTGAATAATAGTATTCACATAGTCATTATATTTCTCTATAAATTCAGGAATTTCTAAATTTAAGACATCGTTTACTACTAAAGATTTATTCTTCAAACAAAAGGAATTAAGAACATGAGCGTATCTACTTGAAATGTTTTTCGAACAATGGTTAAAGATTTCATTCAAGCGCTTTCTTCTTTTTTTAATAAGTTCTATACGTTTATCATATTTAATTTTCTGAATTAATTTAGCGAATTTGAGTTCGAACTTTTTCTTTACATCAGGGATAACCATAGCAGTAAATTGTTCTTCAGAATCAGAGTGAAAACTTACCCGATCTAACATATCAGTGTGGTCGCTAGGATTATGAAATGTATACTCAGGACGCACTGTTTTTCTTCGACCATTGACTTCGATTTTTCGTTCTTTGTACTCAGTATAAAAATCGCAGTCAATAGTCATTTTTTCTGTTTCTAAATCTAAAAAATACGTAAATCCCGTCTCAGAAAAAACTTTCTTAATTGGATCATTAAAAAGCCGTGCCTTTTCTACGTTCTTAGCCGTAGA